>Ga0066793_10001634_pt1 | contig 10340 bp, 9 predicted proteins | sample PersoiDNA2013189_FD_83876 | JGI IMG/M metagenome (GOLD analysis project Ga0066793, IMG submission 83876) | Permafrost soil microbial communities from the Arctic, to analyse light accelerated degradation of dissolved organic matter (DOM) -... | ecosystem: Environmental > Terrestrial > Soil >...
CGGAGGAGTATGGCGGCGCTGGTGCCGATTTCCTCTCCTACTGCCTCGCCATTGAAGAGATTTCGCGCGGCGATGTCTCGGTCGGTATCACAATGGAGGCCCATACCTCGCTAGGTGCGTCCCCGTTCTATCTCTTTGGTAGCCGGGAGCAGAAAGAACGCTTCTTGCCGCCTCTGGCAACGGGCGAAAATTTGTGGGCCTTTGGCCTCACCGAACCGGAGGCTGGCTCCGACTCGGGCGGCACGCAGACCCGCGCCACGCTGCAGGATGGTCAGTGGCATATCAATGGCTCGAAGGAGTTTATCACCAACGCTGGTACCGACATGACCGCCGGTGTTACGATTACCGCCGTAACGGGCAGGCTGCCAGACGGTCATAAAGAGATCACCAACATCATTGTGCCTAAAGATACTCCTGGCTATGTTATCGGGAAGGCATACAAGAAGATGGGCTGGAAGGCTTCCGATACGCGTCCCCTGGCCTTCGAAGAGTGCGCGGTTCCCGCAGAAAATATCCTGGGTCACTGTGGCGATGGCTTCAAGCAGTTTATGCAGATCCTCGATGCTGGCCGTATCGCCATTGCCGCCCTCTCCGTTGGTCTCGCCCAGGCCTGCCTGGATGAGGCGTTGAACTACGCGAAGGAGCGCAAGCAGTTTGGGCAGCCCATCAGCAAGTTCCAGGCCATTCGCTTCAAACTGGCCGATATGGCCACCGAGATCGAGCTGGCGCGCCTGATGTACTATAAAGCCGCCTGGTTGCATATGCAGAATAAACCGTACACGCGCGAGGCATCGATGGCCAAGCTCTTTGCCTCCGAGACCGCCAAACGCGCCGCCGATCAGGCCGTGCAGATCCACGGCGGCTACGGTTTCATGGACGCGTACCCCGTCTCGCGCTACTGGCGCAGCGTCAAGGTCAATGAAATCGGCGAGGGGACCAGCGAGGTGCAGCGCATGTTGATCGCCAAGACGCTTGGCCTCTAGCGCCGTTACCTTCCATAATAATAATACGGCTCCCAGTCTTATATGTCTGGGAGCCGTATTATTATTATGGGAAGAGATTATTGCCCCGTTGCCACAGTCGAGCGCGTCGGCCAGTTAAAGGTGCTGAAGGTAACGGACGTGCCTGTAGCAGGCGTGCTCGTAGCTGTGCTGTTCGGACTATTGGTCCAGACAGCGGTATCGCCGTTGACAGCCAGCAGAGCCGTATTGTTGGGGATCGCGTCGGCTCCTACGATGACCGGCTGCCTGGCAACGACATCATACATACCGATGCCCTTGTTGTCGCTGTTCTGCCATAGGATAAAGCGCGATCCCGCCTGGAGCGCCTGCACAGTGCCGGTACTGTTCAGCAGCATCTGGACGGGCGAGTCGTCTAGCGCTGAGAATGTCTGCAACGTTCCCTGCAGCTGCGTGTCGGGCTGAACGCCGTAAATGGTCGGATCAGTTCTTGGCAGCGTTGTCGCGTTCTGTTGCGCCGTCGCGGTAGCAGTCGCATCGGGCGTCGCGGTGGTGGCGCTGGCTGTTGCCTGGGCCGAAGTGGCCGCGTTGGCCGTTTTCACATTCAATAAGAACAGCATATCGTTGACGACCTGTGGATGGAAGAACGTGCCATCGCTGCTAAACTGGTAGGTATTGGTCGTTGTCTGTCGCGTCCATTTGCCGTGCGAGGGAAGCGCTGCGGGCGTGATCTTCTGTGCCCAGATGCTGCTATGAAGGATAGTATCCGCGCTCATCCATTCTTCGGACCAGTAGATGCTTGTGTCGTCGCTATTGGCTGTTGGCGATGTCAGGACGTGTCCATTGCCGACCGTCGCAAGTTGTGTTGCCTGCGGACTCCTCTCCGCGTTTAGCTCGTAGCGTGTAAGGTGCGATCTCCCTTTTGCGTCGATGCTTGTGACGAGGAGCGTATCTTTCGTCAACCACGTCCCCGGAATGGGTGTGTTGATCCAGCTCGGCGCTGTGGCTAGATCGAATGTGCCCTTGCTGAGCGTTATCGGCGTCGCTGCAGTCAAGGTGGATGCTGGATCTGTTCCCAGGTAGGTCGCCTTCAGGCTCCAGGTACGTACTTCGTGACTTGTAGTGGTATGCGTGTGCGTATTCTTGTTGACTACCTTTTTCGGCAGGTCGTATTGGAGCCAGATCAGCCAGTCGTCGGAAGAACTCAAGACGACCAGCGGACTCGTGCTTTCTTTGCTGATGAGCTGAGTGCTTACCTTTGTCTGATTGTTCAGCACTACAAGCGTCCAGCCTGTGCTAAGATCGTTGCTGGCCGTGTAGTAAATATTCTGCCGATCGGCCACCGCGCTCGCGATATGCGTATAGGTTGTCTGAGTTGTGTAGTTTGCCAACGTGATCTGGGAGAGCTGTACGAAGCTCGCGGGTGCCTGCTCCTGCACGCCACGGTTGGCTAGAATTACCAGCGAGGTTAATCCTCCCGCCATGATAATCATCAGGAAGGCCGCCGCCAGACCGACAACGGCAAAGTGACTCATATGCAATGGCCGTTGCGCGTTTCTGCGCTTTTGTGGTGCCTGGATGACTGGTAACGGACCTGTGTCCGCCGTTGAGAATGCGGCGATGTTGTGCACGGTCTCTTGCGCGTGCTCTTTTAAATAGGGGGCAAGAAAGGCCGGTACTGGCGTGGCTTGCGCGGAGGCTGGTGCGTTCTGAATGAAGCGAGCGTGCTCGGTCGCTAGCGCCTTCATAAGTTTTGTACGCGCATCGGCAGGTGACTTGATTGCTGGCAACGCGCGCAGCTGTTCACCAACAAGGCTACTCTGGGTAAGATACATCCGGCAATCTGCACAACTGCTCAGATGCACTTCCAGCGCAGTCGTATCCATCTGCCCTTTTTTTAGTTCACGATATGCGGCGAGCAATGTCCGCGCCTGGCTACAGTTCAATCTTCACCGACCTCTTTTTTATACAGACCAATAAACCGCTCTCTGGCCCGCATTAAGCGCATTTTTACCGCTGATGCGCTGATATCAAGCACATTTGCGATCTCTGCACAGGAGAGTCCGTCGTTCTCGTAGAGCCACAAGCAGACTGCGTACTTCGGTGGCAGTTGTTTGAAGACGCGCTCCACAATCTCACGATCGGCCACGCGACTCTCGAAACGCCCTCCGTCGTACCCTCCACGTTCATACATTGCGCTGACTGAGCTGGATCGCATCTCCTGACCACCATTGTCGTCTCCGCTATTGCTGAAGTTGTCAGCCGTGCCGCCAGAGTCTGAGATAACTCCAGCACCGATGCCGCGGTCTTCGTTGAACAACGAGAGCGGTAGCCACGAGATCAGGCGTCGTCTGCGCAGGGAATCTGTAGTGGTGTTGGCTGCTATGCGATACAGCCACGCCGACAGCGCCCCTGGTTGAACAACGGTCCCGCCCAGTAATGCTTTGTATGCTTTTACGAATACATCCTGTGCAAGGTCACAAGCCTGTTCCCGGTTGCCGATGAGGTGATAAATGAAATTGGTGATCGGGACCTGAAAGCGCTGAAATATAGCCTCAAAGTCCGCGACATCAACCTTTTCCACCATCTGTTCTGGTTGTGCGGTCGCTGACGGCGTGGAGGACGCTGTTAGCCCTTCCTCCTTGCGCGCCATCACCTCATAACCATTCTCATCCGCTGATATTGGATGAAGGGAACGGCCTGTGTGTTCGTCATCTTTTGACAAACGCAAATTGCTATTCGTATTGTAGAAACGGATAGAGGTATCCATCGGTTACATTGACCTTATAGAAAACCAGAATTTAACTGCATATTTATTAAGACATTCTCCTAAGCTAGCATAGCACATATGTCCAGAAAGCGCTGTGAGCTAATAGACAGGAAAATCGAGAGGAGCCGTTTATCTATATCCCCATAACCATTACGATATGCTCAATCGTATCACCCTGTTTATATGCAGTCAACAAACATACGAATAGCCCTATACTTAGTTACACGCCCCTTCTTGCCATTCCCCCTGATTTCTGCTAGTATATTTTTCATGACGACCCAACAGATTCAAGCGCCAAGCTGGGATATCATCGGCCACGAACGCTCCATCGACATCCTGCGCCGCACCATTGCCGCGCAGCAGGTACGTCATGCCTATCTCTTTACCGGCCCTGCGCGCATCGGAAAAGCTCTCCTTGCACATCGTTTCGCCCAGACCCTGCTCTGTACGGGCGGACCCGACCCACGCGTCTCCCCTACCGATCCCTGCAATACGTGCCTATCGTGTCGCAAGGTCATGCACGGCAATCATCCAGACGTACACATCATCACGAAGGCAGCCGACAAGCAGTTTATCCTCATCGAGCAGGTACGCGCCCTGCAAAGCGATTCCGCACGCCGTACTATGGAGGGCCGACGCAATATATTTATCATACAGGATGCCCACGAGATGAATCTGCAGGCCGCCAACTGTCTCCTGAAGACGCTGGAGGAGCCTGAGCCGGACGTTGTGCTGCTGCTCACGGTTCCCGACGCTGGCCTGCTGCTGTCGACGATTCTTTCGCGCGTGCAGCAGATCCCCATGCAGTTGCTGACCATGACGCAGATCAAGACGGCCCTGCAACAGCGCTGGGAGGTTGACGCGCAGGAGTCCGATCTGATTGCCGCGCTCGCCGCTGGACGCATGGGCTGGGCCATTCAGGCAGCCGAGGATGATGAGATGCTGGATGAGCGCAGGTCGCAGTTAGAATTATTGGCGAAAATACCCTCAAACAGCAAGGTGCAGCGCTTCGACCTGGTGCAGCGCTTCAATACTGACGCCGATAAGGTCGATGCCCTGCTGGACCTGTGGCTGCTCTGGTGGCGCGATATTGTGCTGGCTGCCAATGATTGCATGGACCTGACCGTGAACGTAGATATGCGCGACCTCTTGCAGACCCAGGCGGCGAAGGTCGGCTCTCCTGAAGCCGAACGCATGGTGCGCGCCATCTTGCAAACGCGGGAAGCTATCGAGCAGAATGTCAATACACGCGTTGCCCTCGAAGTCTTGATGCTTGACGTGCCGCGCATCTAGCGCTCCTTTCTGTCGTATACTGGAGCAGCGTTACCAGTAGTGCTTTCTTCTAGAAATCCGTCCGAGGATGCTGCATTATGCGAAGCGATTTTCAACACCTGCTCGTTCAGCAGGAAGCAGAGGTTGCCACCCTTACCATGAATCGTCCCGAAGTACTGAACGCCTTCAATGATCTTATGTTGGCAGAGTTGACCGAGGCTGTTGAGGAGGTTGCACGCGACGAAGCCGTGCGCTGCGTCATCCTGACCGGCGCTGGCAGGGCGTTTGGCTCCGGCCAGGATCTATCGGCCTTCAACACTGTTCAGGCCAACGGGGAATCCGTCAAGGTCAGCGAACATCTCAGCCATTATCATCGACTCGTGCTCGCGCTGCAGGGCATGCCGAAGCCCGTGATCGCCGCTGTACGCGGCGTTGCCGCCGGTATTTCCTGCAACATTGCTCTGGCCTGTGACCTGCGCGTCGCCGCCGACAATGCGCGCTTCGTAGAGGCTTTCGCGCGTATTGGCCTTGTGCCGGATGGTGGCGGCGGCTATTTCCTGCCGCGCCTCATCGGCCTGGGCAAAGCTCTGGAGATGGCCCTGCTTGCCGACGAGGTGAGCGGAGCGGAGGCCGAGCGCATTGGTCTTGTCAATAAATGCGTCCCCGTCGAAGAGTTCGAGTCATTCACGAACTCTCTGGCGCGTCGTCTGGCCCAGGGTCCGACGCGCAGCTACGGCCTGATCAAAGAGCTTATGTACCGCTCCATTGAGGGCGATTTACAGTCCTCCCTCAATCTTGAGGGCAAACTCCAGGATATCGCCATCGCCAGCGCCGATCACCGCGAGGGTGTTACCGCCTTCCTGGAGAAGCGCCGCGCCAACTATAGCGGCCACTAACGCACAAGCATACTCAGAAGTCCTGGTAGGAGAAATGTCCCCTCACCAGGACTTCTGGCGTCTCTCGCGACCGATTATGCTATCCTGCAAAGAACACGGGTCTGCATCGTGCCAGTAACCATCCATTCTTTTGTCGACATGTATATCGTTGTAGCCTGTAAAGGAGGAAATGTATGCCCGGTCGTTCGAACTCACCTTATGATCCATTCGCGCTGCCCGTCCCTCAGAGAAACTGGACGCCTATCAAGGTGCTCGCTCTTGCCCTGGCCCTCGTTGCCCTCATCGCGCTCGTGTTCGTTGCCTGGTCCCTGCTCGGACCCATATTGTTCCACACGACCTCTTCGCCGCTGCCGATGCTCAATCCCGCGCCTGCTCAACCTACGCATCACTGGTAGGGGTTACTACTTTTCAGGAATTAGGATAGGGAATGTCTCTCTAGCTGTTGTGCCGTTGTCGGTAAGCGCGTGACTTGAGACGGCTGCCACATACCGCCATCGTACACCATGTTGCCGAGCGATTTTTCGAGGTGTCATAGAATGCCCAGCGACACGTCTCGTTACGGCAAGCCTTCAGGCGTGTCCATGTGCCGTCTATCATGGCTCTCATCACACGATCAAGCATTTGACTCATGGCTCCATTGATACCAGAACTGCCTGGCGTGAGATGGGCCTGTCCATTCTGGTCGAATTGAATGAGGAGGCAGAAGCTTCCAGCGAGCTGGTTGAGCACCTCAGGTGTATGCGCATCTAGTTCGGCTCCATTGTTTGCAAGCAAGAGAGCACGGAGAGCTTCCCGCAAGTCCTGTACTCTTCGAAGATCTTCGTCAGTCACGGCTTCATCTTCATGCAGAAGGCTGTGGGCAGTAAGCCAGGCACGTAATACCTCCGGACTGGTCAGGGCGTCGTGATGAGCATCAATATCGTTGGTATTCACAAATGCCCGGATGAGTTCAAGCCTTCCTGGCGCAGGTTGGCTTACCCCTTTTTCTCTCCGAGATACTGTCATGTTCTCCGTTCTTTCTGACCCCGAAGTGGTCATTCCTCACCAGTATAGCATAACCTTATGTCCTTGTTCCCAGCAGATCAGCTGCATCTTTGTGAGCATATGAAATTACCAGCAAAAGTTGTTGACAGGTAACGTGTTACCAATGTATCATGAATGATGGTAACGGTATATCTATTAGTCATGAGATGTCTATTAGTCTAAGGAGCGTTTTATGCCCCTTCGTTCTCCTCCTAAATTTTTCTCTTCCTGGTTGCTGCTCATCGTGTCCAATGTCTTGTTCGGCACTGGCTATATTGCAGCCAAAGTTCTCCTGCAGAACCTTTCGGTGTTCGTCACACTTGCCTTGCGCATTGGTATTGCCGCGCTGGTGCTGCTGCCATTACTGCTCGTCAATCGCCATTCTTTGCATCTGACTCGTCGGGACCTCCCACAACTAGCACTTTTGGCTTTGATGGGCTTTGTCATCAATCAACTGTTGGAGTACGGAGGATTGGCACTGAGCACTGCAGCTGATGTGGCACTGCTGATCACCAGCGAGTCTATTTTTACAGCTCTTCTTTCCTGCTGGCTGCTGAAAGAACCGTTTAAGCGTGCAACAGGAATAGCTCTGGTGCTTGGATCATTGGGTATGTATCTTATTGTTGAACAAAGCTTTATCCCTCATCTTCCGGGTGGAGGAGGAGCCGTACGTATTCTAGGCGATCTGCTGGTGATCGCCGGATTGATTTCGGAGTCCTACTATACCGTGCGTGGGAAAGCCTTGCTGACGAAGTATCCCCCGTTCCTGATTATAACTGTAGCGATGCTAGGGAGCCTGGTGTTTTGGGTCCCGGTTGCGAGTTGGCAGGTGGTCTCCTCCGGTTGGCATCCACTTACACTTCCATCGTGGCTCGCTCTCGTGTGGTTGGCCGTGATGGCTACGGCTCTGGCCTATCTCACATGGTTTCAGGGATTGACCAGAATCGAGGGATCGAAAGCAGCATCAACCCTGTTTCTCCAACCTCTAGTCGGGACGATTCTGGCCGTTGTCCTACTTCATGAACAACTGACGGTCATGACGCTTGCGGGCGGGGTACTGATTGGAGTGAGTGTCTATCTCATTTCGCGGCAGTGATGAGGATGTGGGTGGAAAACAGTTCTGTCAACATGGTCCACTGTATCCATTCTAGATTCGCAAAACAGTATGTGGCTTCAGTCACTAACGAGTGTTTTCAGGATACTTTTTACAAACTCTCAGAGAAATGATACACTCATCATAACACAAACAAACCCGAAATTCTTATAGTCATGAAACGATTATGCATGCTTGCTCGCATAATTTTGTAAAGAACAGCACTCTATGGTTCGTATCGATAATTTACCGTTCAGTAACATTCAGATGCAGGGCGCTCAACGCCGGGAATGGCTGCGCCAGCACGCACCTCAGCATCTCCAGCATTGCGCGACCCTGGTTGCCTCCGCGCTCCGGCAGCGCGACGCGGGGGCGTCGCGGAGCACGCTGGTCCTGGGCGCGGGTGCCTGCACCGAGGTTCCGCTGACCGACCTCAGCCGCGCCTCCGATGAGGTGGTTCTCGCCGATATCGACCTTGAGGCTATGCGCCTGGGACGTGAAGAGCTGGACTCGCCTGAGCTGCGCCGACGCGTGCGCCTGCTCCAGGGCGATATCAGTGATGGTGTCAGCAAGAATCTCGCTCGTCTGGTTGCGCGCCAGAACTGGTCCAAAATCGTCGCGGAAGGCGCGCGTGCCGTCTTCGATGCCGCCGCCCTCTGCCTGGAACAGTGCTCCATACCAGATCCGCCGCAGATCGAGGAATTGCCGACGGGCGAGTTTGGCCTTGTCGTCAGTTCGCTTATTCTGTCGCAACTGTTTAGCTATCCCATCCTCGACCTGCTCGACCATCTGCAGCGCGTCGCTCCCTCCTTCCTGAACGAGCAGGAGCGCCACCGCCGCTATCAGGAGGCGGCGCAAAACTTCCGTATCCGCATCATCAACGCTCACCTGCACCTTATGCATGCTCTACTAGACAGCGGTGGCGTCGCCGTCCTGCTCAGCGATGTGCGCGGCTTCGTCTTCAACGTCCACGGCACCGAGCACGACGCCGCCCATCGCCGCGCCATGCCCCTCGTTCCGCGCACCTTCCCCGACCTTGTGCGCGACGCCTTCACCATCCGCGAAGAAGCCGAGTGGGAATGGCTGACCGATCTGCCCACCAAAGAACGCCCCGGTCGCGGGTATGAAGTTGTGGGATATGTGCTATAGATCCATGGTGAAAACGCTCTTGCCTAAAAATCCTCTTCACATATAACTATCCTCATGCATGTATAGCTTTCAAAAGGTCTCCTAAAAAAGTATTTTAGAACTATATCGAACATATGTACATAGTAAAATAGCTTATAGATAATGTACTATGTAGTTACAGCAATATCTGTGTAAGTTTTTATAAGTTATGTAGTGCTACAGGCTACCTAAGTACGATTGCAAAACTTTTCAAAGGAGCATACGCCCGATAAACCCATCCCATGTCATGAAGTTACTTAATTACACTCAGTGAGGATTTTATATTAGATCTGTTAATAGCAGGTTGCCTCTTCCACTAAGCATAGGAACGTATTGCACGCAAAGAGGAACTTCAAAGAGTTGCTTACTCGGGAATCAGGCCACTTCTGGAATCATCCTGATACAAAGATTATTCCATACAAATCCGACGAGAGTTCTTATGGACTGGCTTCTCTCCTCGAAAAATTAGCCAGAGAATATACTTATGGTCATGCTTCTAACTATAACACTACTTTCAAACAATTTGTTGTAGATGAAATTTACAAAACTTCAACGTCTTCTCTCTCAGTCATCTCACCGATAGATTTCGAAAATTTACAAACTCAAGAACAGGCAGCAATGACGCCTGGCAAAGGAAGAAGGCTGGCGGGGTATTTCTCTTATTCGCCTAAAGGAAGAAAATTGAAGCAAGAGTTGGAGCAACAGCTCTTGGGTACACAATTTGAAGGTATGAAGATTGACTGGCAGGATGGACAGGTTACCGCGGGAGAAGAATGGCAAGCAGAAATTACGAATCGCTTAAATAATGCACATATCATTTTATTACTAATTAACGCAGAATATCTAGTATCTTTCATATCTAGCCGTATTGAAATGGAAACTGCGTTAGAAAGACATTCAGATAAAAGAGCACGCGTAATTCCTATTATTTTGGGTTCATGTTCATGGCGTGATCATGCTTTTAATAAACTTCAATGTCTTCCTAGAGATGGAAAGGCTATTAATCTTCTCTCAGCCCCACGGAGAGAAGAAGCATTCCAAGAAATTATTCTCGAAATCAAAAAGTCAATTAGGGAAGTTCAAGAAATAAATTCTCCCAAACTCCCACTAACCAGGGATCGCTAGTGGCGCGATACTCTCAGCCAAAACAGGCTTACGAG
>Ga0066793_10001637_pt1 | contig 10335 bp, 8 predicted proteins | sample PersoiDNA2013189_FD_83876 | JGI IMG/M metagenome (GOLD analysis project Ga0066793, IMG submission 83876) | Permafrost soil microbial communities from the Arctic, to analyse light accelerated degradation of dissolved organic matter (DOM) -... | ecosystem: Environmental > Terrestrial > Soil >...
ACGGTCCCGCTGCCGCCAGGGGTCGGCGAGGCGACCGCCAGCACCATCGCACCGACGCCGGTCGCCAGCGTGGCGAGCACGTCCCCGCGCCACCCGAGCCCGTACATGATCACCGGCAGCACCGCGATCACGCACGCGCGAGAGAAGAACAGCCCGGCGAACGAGATCGCCATCGCCGCCGGCCGCTCGTGCGTCAGCGTCCGCACCCCGGCGGCGAACAGCTCCGCCTCGCGCCCGGCGGCGGCGCACAGCCTCCCGACACGCGCCGTGCCCAGCACGCGCACCATCGCCCGGCTCGAGAGGACCCGAGACAGCAGCGCCGCGGAGTCGTGCGGCCGCAGCGCCACCCAGCCGACCACCGCGAGCGCCGCCAGGATCGCCCCGAAACCGGACCACACCACCGCGCCCGAACCCGCCAGCCGCGCCGGCAGCACCACCGCCGTCACGAGTCCGACGATCACGAAGAACACCGCGGTGAGCAGGCTGTGCATCGCCACCACCGCGCCGGCCTCGCCCGCCGTGAGCCCCACGCGCGCCAGCGCGAAGATGCCGCCGGGGATCCCGCCGGAGCCGAAGGGCGTGACGAGCGCCGGGAAGTCGCCTCCGAGGAACGCGGCGGTCATGCGGCGCACCTGGCCGCGCACGCCGCGCGTCGTGAGCGCCGCGAAGCTGACACCCTGACCGAACCAGGAGGCGACGGTGATGGCCAGCGCGAGAGCCAGCCACGACAGTGGCAGTTTCACGATGGCCGCGAGCAGCTGCGAGCCGCCTGAGACCACGGCCACAAGCGCGCCGACGGCCGCCCCGATAGCCACCACAACCACGAGCCCGCGGCGCAGCCGTCCCGGGTCGAGGGGATGGCCCTCCCGAGCCGTGGGTCCGCTCATCCTAGCCCCTCTCGCGCGCACCGGCGCCGGCGACGCGGCCCGGCTGGACGACAACGGCCCGGCCGCCCTAGACGACGACCGTCCCGCGCGCCTCGCCCAGATCGGCCACGAGCGGCGGAACGGCGTCCATCCCCGTGCTCACCTCGACGGAGTGTGCCACCCGCAGGATCGTCGCCTCGTCGAAGTGCTTGCCCATGATCTGCAGGCCGACCGGCAGCCCGTCGATCGTCCCGCACGGCACGCTCACCGCGGGGATGCCGGCGAGGTTGACCGGGATCGTGTAGACGTCGGAGAGGTACATCGACACCGGGTCGCTCGCCTTCTCACCGATCGTGAACGCGGTGGTCGGTGAGGTGGGCGTGAGCAGGACGTCGAAGTCGGCGAACGCGCGATCGAAGTCGCGGATGATCAGCGTGCGGACCTTCTGCGCCTGGCCGTAGTAGGCGTCGTAGTAGCCCGCCGACAGCGCGTAGGTGCCGAGCATGATGCGCCGGATCGACTCCGGTCCGAAGCCCTCGGCACGCGAGCGCATGTACAGGTCCATGACGTCGGTCGGGTCCGCTCCGCGGTGGCCGTAGCGGATGCCGTCGAATCGTGCGAGGTTCGAGGAGGCCTCGGCCGGACCGATGATGTAGTAGGCCGGCAGGCCGTACTGGCACGACGGCAGGTCCACGTCGCCGACCTCGGCGCCCATCGTGGCGAGCGCGTCGGCGGTCTGCCGCACGCGCGCACGCACCGCCGGGTCGCAGCCTTCGAGGTCCAGCCGGTCGCGCACGATGCCGATGCGCAACCTCTTGACACCGTAGTGCAGGTCCTCCGTGAAGTCCTGGGCGGGACGCTCCACGCTCGTGGCGTCCATCGGGTCCTTGCCGCAGATGACGTTCATGACCTGCGCGCATTCCTCGACCGTCTTGGAGAACGGCCCGATCTGGTCGAGGGAGGACGCGAACGCGACGATGCCGTAGCGTGAGACGCGACCGTAGGTCGGCTTCATAGCCACGGTACCGGTTAGCGCGCCCGGCTGGCGGATGGAGCCGCCGGTGTCGGAGCCCAGCGAGAGCACCGCCTCCCCCGCCGCCACGCACGCGGCGGAGCCGCCCGACGAGCCGCCCGGAACGCGCGTGAGGTCCCACGGGTTGTGTGTCACGCCGAAGGCCGAGTTCTCGGTCGAGGAACCGAACGCGAACTCGTCCATGTTGCACTTGCCGACCGGGATGGCGCCCGCATCGATCATGCGTCGCACGGCGGTGCAGTCGTAGACCGACTCGTAGTTCTCGAGGATCCGCGACGAGCAGGTCGTGCGGGTGCCGATCAGGTTCATGTTGTCCTTGAACGCCACCGGCACGCCGGCAAGCGGCGGCAGCTCCCCGCCACGCGCGACCAGGACGTCCACGCGGCGGGCAGCGTCGTCGGCGAGCTCGCGCGAGACGGAGTTGAACGCGTGGACGCGCTCTTCGACCGCGTCGATGCGCGCGAAGGCGGAGGCGGCGAGCTCGCCTGCGGAGAACTCACGCTTGCGAAGGCCCTCACGGATGCGCGAGACCGAGAGAGAAGACAGGTCCACGCTCACGGCGCTCACCCGCCGAACTTCGGTATGAGGAACGCACCGTCCTGCTGGTCCGGCGCGTTCTTGAGCGCGTCCTCCTGCGACAGGCCCTCGCGGATGACGTCGGGCCGCATCACGTTCGTGACCGCCACCGCGTGCGCGGTCGGCTCGATGCCCTCGAGGTCGAGCGCCTGCAGGGCGTCGACCTGCTCGAGGATGCCGTTGAGTTCGACGCCGAGCGTCGCGACCTGCTCGTCGCTGAGGCCCAGCCGCGCGAGCTTGGCCACGTGTCGCACCTGCTCTTCGGAGATGGACATCTCTATCGGGTCCTTCCGGGATGCCGACGCGAGGTGGGTGTCCGCCCGCGCGTGCGGGTGCGCGGGCGGACGGTAAGCATGATACCCGAGGTGGAGGCTCGGGCACACGGTCCGGCCTACCCGCCGCCCGCCGCACGGAACGCCGAGGCCAGGATCAGCGCGTTGTACGCCACATGCAGCGCGATGGCCGGCCACAGGGAGCGGCTTCTCACAGCCAGCCAGCCCAGGGCGACGCCGAGCACCGTGAGCGGGACGAACGACCATGCGCTCACGTGCAGCAGCGAGAAGGCGAGCGCGGTGACGAGCACGGCGGGCCAGGAGCCGATCCGCTCGCGCAAGGCGCCGAGCAGGACGCCGCGCAGAGCGGCCTCCTCCAGCACCGGTCCCAGCACCGCCGCCACGAGCACGGTGGTCACCACGCCGAGGAGACCCGGTCCGAACAGGGTCGCCAGGTTCGCGCCCTCACCGGTCGGAGGGCTGAAGCCGGCCGCGGAGGCCGCGATGGCGTACCCCACGACCAGAAGCCTCAGCCCGACGAACAGCGCGAGCGCGAGCAGGAGGCTTCCCGCTTCCGGAGCCACGTCCAGCCTGAACGCCCTGAACGGCGAGACGACCCGCCGGATGACGAAGAACGCCAGCAGGGCGAGCAGGCCCGAGTCGTAGGACACCAGGACGAGTCCGGCGGTCCCGGGCATCCCCGACGCCTCGCCGAACAGCGACTGTATCCCGATGAGCAGCGCGAAGGAGGCCATCAGCACGAGCACGCCCTCGGGAAGGGTCCACGCCGGTGACTCGTCCGCCACCTGTGCCGACCGCGCGGCCGCGGGGCCCTGCGCCCCCGCCTCTCCACCAGCCCGGGCCCTTCGCAGCGCCGCCCCGAGCGAGGTCTCGCGGGGCGATGCCGCCTCCGTGTCGCCCGACGCGCCCGCGCCGAGAGAGGCCTCCGCCGGAGCGGCCGGCGCATCGCGCAGGACGATCGCCTCGCGGTCGCAGAAGTCGGCGCACTTCCCGCAGCCGTCGCAGCGCGACCAGTCCACCAGGATGTAGCCGGGCCCGACGCGCAGCGCGCCCTTCTTGCACGCGCCCACGCAGCGACCGCAGGCATTGCACGCCTCGGGGTCGAGTCTCAGTGGTGTACGGGCCGGGCTCATGGGGGTAAGGATAACCCGCTCGGGGCTGCGAGCCGTCCTACCGGGGGCGGCTCGCGCCATGCTCGCTGTGTTACCGTATCCAATCGGTTCCAGCAACGGTGAGGGGGGTCACGCAGTGCGGCTACTTCGCAATATCTTCCGCCGCAAGCTGCGCGCGTTCCTCACCATCTTCGGCATCGCGATCGGGGTCTTCTCGCTGGTAGTGATGGGCGGCATCGCCGAGAAGCTCACCCTGCTCGTGGACGGCGGCGTCATCTACTACCAGGGCAAGGTCATCGTCTCGCCCGACTCGGGCATCACGGGGCTCTCCACGGGAGTGCTCTCCACGAACCTGCGGAGCGACCTCGAGAAGATCGATGGTGTGGCGCGCGCGTCCGCGCAGGTCTCGGGCCTGCTGGACAAGGAACCGAGCTCGGTCAACTTCGGGACGATCCCGTCGTTCGGCGCGAGCGACGGGCGCGAGCGCGGCTACGAGACGTTCATCGTCACCTACAGCCAGGGCAGGGAGCTGACGAACGTCGACAACGGCAAGGTCACCGTGGGCGCGGACCTGGTGAAGAAGCTCGATGCCGCGGTCGGCGGCACGGTGACGATTCGCGACAAGAAGTACACCGTGGTCGGGATCGCGGACAAGACGCTCACGGCCCCCGACAGCTCGGTCGTCATGACCATGCACGACGCCCGCGAGATCGTCTTCGACGACCTGCCCGCCGAAGCGAAGACCTCGACGGCCAAGGACACGATCGTGTCGAGCTACGTGCTGTACCTCGACAAAGGAGTGGCGCCCGCAGCCGTCGCGGCGCGGATCAAGCGGCACATCACCGGCGTGAGGGCCGTGACCCCCGAGGACTTCGAACAGCAGATCAAGCAGCCGCTCCAGATCTTCACATCGGTCATCTACGCGATCGGCGCGATCTCCTTGCTGGTCGGCGGCCTCTCCGTCATCAACACCATGACGATGTCGGTGAGCGAGCGCACGCGCGAGATCGGCGTGCGAAAGGCGATCGGCGCCTCGGACGCCCAGATCATGTCGCAGTTCGTGGCCGAGTCCGGGGTCATCGGGCTCATCGGCGGAATCGCGGGACTCCTTCTCGGCCTCATGATCGCTTCCGCGGGCAACGCCGCCGGCGAGGCGAGCGGCAACGCGCTGTTCCTCGTCACCCCCCGGCTCATGATCGGCTCGGTGCTCTTCGCGGTCGTGCTCGGCGTGGTCAGCGGGCTCTACCCCGCCTACCACGCCGCCTCCCTCAACCCGGTCCAGGCGCTGCGCTATGAGTGAGAAGTCGAAACGGGCCGCCGACACGCTGTACGGCAAGGCCGCGCCCCCGGCGGACGTCGCGCCGGAGATGGCGTCGCAGGCCGACGGCGTCGAGGCCCTCGCACACGCGCCGGGAGAGAGCGACGAGCACATCATCCACGTGCGCGGGCTGCGCCGCCGCTACCGCTTGGGCAAGGACAACTTCGTGGATGCTCTGCGCGGCGCCTCGCTCGACATCCGGCGCGGCGAGATGGCCGCGATCATGGGCCCGTCCGGGTCGGGCAAGTCCACCATGATGCACATCATCGGCTGTCTGGATGTCCCCGACGCCGGCGAGGTGTGGCTCTCCGGCCGGCGCGTCGACACCGTGCGGGGCCGCGCGCTCACGCGGGTGCGCGGACGCGAGATCGGCTTCATCTTCCAGGGCTTCAACCTGATCCCCACGCTCAACGCCATCGACAACGTCTCGCTCGCCGCCGAGTACGCCGGCGCCTCTCGCTCCAAGGCGGTCGAGAAGGCGAAGCGGCTCCTCGAGCTCGTCGGCCTCGGCGACCGGATGCGCCACGCGCCGAGCGAGCTGTCCGGCGGTCAGCAGCAGCGCGTGGCCATCGCCCGCGCTCTCGTGAACGACCCCACGATCATCCTAGGCGACGAGCCGACGGGCGACCTGGACACCGCCACCTCCGAGGAGATCGTCGCCACGCTGAGACGCATCAATACCGAGACGGGGACGACGTTCGTGCTCGTCACGCACAACCCGGAGGTCGCGGAGGCGTGCGACCGCATCATCCGGATGCGCGACGGCGTGGTCGTCGACTTCGGCGAGCAGGCCTGAAGCGGTGCTGCCGTCCCGCGCCTCGCCGCCCGGGCGGCTCCTACCGTATGAGCCCCGTTGCGAGCAGGCCGAGCGCCAGCGCGATCGAGTTGTAGACGCAGTGCGCGATCACGGCGGACCACAGCGACCGCGTGGATGAGAACGCTCGCGCCAGGAGAAGGCCGATGAAGCCGGTCGGGATCATGTTGAGCGGCGAGAGGTGGATGATCCCGAACAGCGCCGAGCTCACGAGAAGCGCCCGACCCTCGCCCCAGTGGTCGCGCAGGCTCGAGAACACCACGCCGCGAAAGACGATCTCCTCGATGAACGGCGCCAGGACTCCACCTACCAGGAAGATGAGCACGATGCCGGTCGGCGTGCGTCCGAAGCCCCGCATGATGTCGACGCTCGTGTCGCTCAGCTTCCACCCGAGCATGCTGAGAAGGACGCTGTACTGCAGGCCGAACCACAGCGCGAAGACCACGACCCCCGCCACGAACCCTGCAGCCGGCAGCTTGCGCACGGCCCGCAGGCCCACCGCGTCGAAGAACGGGACGCCGCGACGCCGCGCGACGACGAGGACCGGCAGAAGCAGGGTCCCGTAGACCACGATCATGACCGCCACGGAGAGCAGCGCGGAGAGCGTGACGCCGTCGACACCGGTGTCCGCGGCAACCGCCACGATGACCGCGCGGAGGGCCGCCGTCACCGACTCGGTGGCCAGGAAGCGCTGCACGGCGATGTTGATGACGATCGCGACGGCCGCGAAGGAGATCGCCGCCCACGGGCCCCACGGGGCGTGCGTGAGCGGCGCGCCCGGATAGCCCCGCCAGCGCACGGGCCATGGGCCGTCCGGCGCGGCGGGGACTTCGGGCGCGGAGCTCGCGGCGGGCGTCGGCTCCGGCGCGACTCCTCCCGCCGCGTGAGCCCCGGGCGGTGCGGAAACGGCGTCCCCGCTCACGCAGTCTCCCCCACCGGCGGCTCGCCGGTCTCGATGACGCGCGCGAGAGCGGCTTCGTCAAGCACGGTCACGCCGAACTCCTCGGCCTTCGCCAGTTTCGAGCCGGCGTCCGAGCCCGCCACCACGTACGACGTCTTCTTGCTCACCGAGCTGGACACCTTCGCGCCCCACGCCTTGAGCTCCGCGGTCGCCTCGTCGCGCGTGTAGCGATCGAGCGCGCCCGTGAGCACGAAGGTCAGACCGGCGAGCGTGGGTGCCCTGACCTCGCCACGCAGGCCTTCGTCGCTCATCCGCACGCCGAGGTCGCGCAGATGCTCGATGACCGCGTGGTTGTCCTCGTTGGCGAAGAACTCCACGACGCCCGCGGCGATCTTGGGACCGACGCCCTCGACCTGCGCGATCTCATCCTCGCCGGCGACGATGAGCGCGTCGATCGAGACGAAGACGCGGGCGAGCAGTCCGCTCACGGTGGAGCCCACGTGGCGGATGCCGAGCCCGAACAGCACTCGGGACAGCGGGCGGTCCTTGCTCGCCTCGACGTTCGCCATGAGCTTCGCGGCCATCACCGGCCCGAGCACCACCGGCGAGCCGTCCTGTTTCACGCGGCCCATGTAGAGCGCCGCGAGCGTCTCTGCATCCAGCGCGTAGAAGTCCGCGACGTCCGAGACCAGCCCCGTCTCGATGAGGCGGCCGATGATCTCGTAGCCCAGCCCCTCGATGTCGAGCGCGCCGCGGCCCGCCCAGTGCCCGAGACGCTCCCAGCGCTGGGCCGGGCACGCCACGTTCGTGCAGCGGGCCACCACCTCGTCCTCCGGACGCCACACGGGACCGCCGCACGAGGGACAGGTGGAGGGCATCTCCCACGGGACGGCATCGGCCGGGCGCAGGCCCCGCACGGACCCGACGACCTCCGGGATCACGTCGCCGGCCTTGCGCACCACGATCGTGTCGCCGACCCGGACGTCCTTGCGCGCCACTTCGTCGGCGTTGTGCAGGGTCGCGCGCGCGATGGTGGACCCCGCGACGAGCACCGCATCGAACTCGGCGAGCGGCGTGATCGCGCCGGTGCGTCCGACCTGCACGCGGATCTCCCGCAGGACGGTGGTCCTCTCCTCGGGCGGGAACTTGAACGCTATGGCCCAGCGCGGAGCCTTCGCCGTGTATCCGAGCTCGTCCTGCAGGGCGAAGGAGTCCACCTTGACCACGACGCCGTCGATCTCGTAGGGCAGGTCGTGACGCCGCTCGATCGCGCGCTGGCAGAACGCGCGGACGCGCTCGCGGGTGTCGCACACCTCGATGTCGGGGTTCACACGGAAACCGGCCGTCGTAAGCCACGCCAGCGCCGCCGACTGCGACTTCAGGCCCAGCGGCCGCGCGTCCGCGATCTGGTACATGAACGTGGAGAGGTCGCGCGCGGCGGTGACCGCGGGGTCCTTCTGACGCACCGAGCCCGCCGCCGCGTTGCGCGGGTTGGCGAAGGCGGCCTGCCCGGCCTCCTCCTGCTCGGAGTTGAGACGCCGGAACGAGGCCTTCGGCATGTACACCTCGCCGCGCACCTCGATCCGCGGCCAGGCGAGGCCGTCCGCGGCCTCGATGAGCGACTCCCGTGCGGGGGCGGGACGCGCCTCATCGCGAAGACGCAGCGGCACGGTCTTGACCGTGCGGATGTTGACCGTGATCTCCTCCCCGGTCACGCCGTCGCCCCGCGTGGCCGCCCGCACGAGCCGCCCGTCCTCGTAGGTGAGAGCGAGCGCGGAGCCGTCGATCTTGAGCTCGGAGACGAACGCGCAGCCGCGTTCGAGCACGTCGGGCCCGAGCCGGTCGAACCAGGCGTCGAGCTCGTCGAGCGTCATCGCGTTCTCGAGCGAGTACATGCGCTGGGCGTGCTTCACCGGCGCGAACGACACCGACGGCGGCGCGCCGACCCGCTGGGTCGGCGACTCCGGCGTCACGAGCTCCGGACAGGCCGCCTCGATCGCCTCGAGTTCGCGTACGAGCGCGTCGTAGGCGGCGTCGGAGATCTCGGGGGCGTCCAGCGAGTAGTACCGGTACGCGTGGTGGTCGATCCCCGCGCGCAGCGCATCGGCGCGACGCGCAACCACCCCGCGGTCCGCCGGCACGACCGGACCCGGGACCGCCTCGCGGCGTGCCGCCCCGCCCTCGTCGCGCGGTTCGGTCACTCGGCGTCGTCCTTGAGGCGCTGGACGTGCACGTCGTTGACCGAGTAGACGACGACCTCCGGCACGAAGCGGTTGAGCCGCTCGGCCTCGTAGATCCACACGTCCGTCAGCGTCACCTTGAAGTAGAGCCCGCCGGACGCCGTCTGCGGTTCCACCGCGACGCCGTTGGCCAGGTAGGCCCGCAGCTCGGTCTCGACGTAGTAGTTGAAGACGCGCGCGGCGTCGCGGTACTCGTCGTAGAGCTTCATGCGGAGCTGTGCCTCGTGCATGTCCAGTTCGTCGATCTCGTCCATCAAGGCACCGGCCCTCTCATTCTCGGCGGCCGCACGGCGGCCGGATACTCGTCTGATGCCCCGTGCGCGAGCGCCTCAAGCGCGTCACGCCACATGGAATCTACCCGACGGCGGCCGTCGCCGCCACTAAGCCGCGGTCAGTCAGCGAGGTCGTGGCTGCCGTACCAGGCGCCCAGGGAGCCGCCCATCAGCGTGGCCAGGACGAACGCGGTGACGCCGAACGCGCTTCCGCTCCCAATCGGGCTGCCGCTCCGCACGGCGACGTAGGGCGAGAGCAGCGCCACCTGCATGCCGACGGCGACGAAGACGGCGAGCACGCCCCAGACCGACTTCCTGCCGAGCCGGGCCACCGCCGCGCCCAGGATAGAGGATCCGAGCAGCATCGCGATCGCGATACCGAACGCCTGTCCGACCGCCGGGACTTGCGTCGTCGGCTCGCCGGACGTCGCGCTCGGTCCCGGCATCGCGGTCATCACCTGGACCCAGTCCTGCGCGTAGTCGATGGCCACAGCGAGACCGGCGATCGCCCCGACGAGCAGGATGCTCTGGAAGACGACGGACTGCACGCGGAGACGGCGCTTGGACCCGGCCAGCTGCTCCCGGATGCCGGCCTCGTAGACCTCAAGGCCCCCGGCCGCCTCAATCAGGCGACGGCGCTTCTCGTACCACTCCTTCTCCTCCATGCGCGCGGCGAAGAACGGATCGTCCTCCGCCGCCTCGGCGTTCTCGGGGGTTCCCGCTTCGCCGTCGACCGATCTCGCCGCCGCGGCTTCATTGGACGCCGAGATGGAGGCCGCTTCAGGCGCGAGCGGGTCCAGCGCCAGCTCCGCGAACGGGAAGCTGCATACCCCGCAGAACTGAGCATCGCCGCGGTTGGCAGCGCCGCATTTCGGACACTCCATCGTCTCTCCCTTGCGTGCCCCCGGAC
>Ga0066793_10001639_pt1 | contig 10333 bp, 9 predicted proteins | sample PersoiDNA2013189_FD_83876 | JGI IMG/M metagenome (GOLD analysis project Ga0066793, IMG submission 83876) | Permafrost soil microbial communities from the Arctic, to analyse light accelerated degradation of dissolved organic matter (DOM) -... | ecosystem: Environmental > Terrestrial > Soil >...
GGGCGTTACTGCGGCGCGGGCGGCCTCGCGACCCATTAAATCTGCCCACACGATCTGGGAGTTGGTGTTGCATATTGCGGCTTGGGATGGTGCGGTGCTGCGGCGGCTGGGCGGGGTCGCGGCGACTCTCTCCGATGCGCAGAATTTTCCGTCCGTCACGGACGCGAGCGAGGCGGCATGGCGCAAGGCGCTGGCGGAGGTGCGACGCGTTCACGAGGAACTGGCCTCGGTTGTTGCTGCTCTACCGGACTCACGGCTCTACGAGATCGTTCCGGGCAAGCACGGCGCGCACTACACCTTCTACTACATGCTTCATGGCGTGGTGCAGCACGAGCTGTATCATGCCGGGCAGATCGCGCTGCTGAAGAAGGCGTGAAGAACCTGCGGCTTGCTGGGCTGCGGAAAAAAGTCGGATGTCGATACGCAGCCCCTAAAGAGGCATCTGATCTTGAGACCTTTCGGCATTCGCTAAAGCGATGCCCTGATACGAAGCCAGATTTTTCCGCAGCCTGTGCGGGGCTTCGCCCCGCTGGACGGCCGGGGGCGGCCGTCCCTACGTGGTTCGCGGTTTTGCGCTTTCCTATCTGGGGCCGGAACTGCGACAATAGCGCGTTGTTTCTTCGCTGCGGAGCTTTCACCTGACCCAGGTATTTCCGATCAATGTTGCGGTCATTGGCGCGGGCGCCTTCGGGCGCAATCACGCGCGTGTCTATCGGCAACTGCAGCAGGCTGGCAGCGTGCGGCTGGTGGGGGTGGTCGACCCGGATACGACGCGGGCGGATGCGATTGCGCGCGAGTTCGGCTGCAAATCGTTCGGGTCGGTCGAGCAGATGCTGACGACGCACAGCGAGGTGCAGGCGGCGTCGGTCGCGGTGCCGACCGTTCGGCATCTGGAGGTGGCGCGCACCCTGATGGAAGCTGGGGTTGACGTGCTGATCGAAAAGCCGGTGGCGGCAACGCTCGGCGAGGCCGACGAACTGGTTCGCCTGGCGCTGGAGCACAAGCGAGTGGCGCAGGTTGGGCATCTGGAACGCTTCAATCCGGCGGTGCGGGCTACGCTGCCGCTGATCAACCGGCCGATGTTTTTTGAAGTGCATCGGCTGAGCGTGTTTTCTCCGCGGGCGCTGGATGTGGACGTGGTGCTGGACCTGATGATCCACGACCTCGATATTGTGCTGACGTTCGTGAAGTCGGAGGTGAAGGAAATCCGGGCGGTGGGGCTGCCGATTCTTTCGGGCAAGGTGGATATTGCGAATGTGCGCGTCGAGTTTGAATCGGGATGCGTGGCTAACTTTACGGCCAGCCGGGTTTCGACGGAGCGCGTGCGCAAGCTGCGTTTCTTTCAGGCGGGGCAGTATATTTCGATCGATTATGGACGGCAGGATGTGCTGGTGCTCTCGGTCGGAAGTGCGGAGGGAAGCACGGTCGGCAATGCTGTCGGAAGCCCGGCGGGAATGGCCAGCGAGCCGAGCGTGAATCCGCAGATCCAGATGGCGAAGCCGGCGACCACGGCGGAGGAGCCGCTGCTGGCGGAGATCAAGGCCTTCCTTCAGTCGGTGCGGGACCGGTCGCGTCCGGTGGTTTCGCTCGAAGATGGGCGGAGAGCGCTGGAGCTCGGGCTGGCGATTCTGGCGGAGATTGCGCGGCACGCGGGACGGATCGGGCTGGGGAGAAGCTAGAGGCTCAATTGCAGACGTAGAAGACCCTATCGCGAATTCCGAGTTGCCGTGACCGCAGGCAGCAGAGGCCGAGCTGCGCTCGGCTTGGACGGGCGAGGACGCCCGTCCCTCCACGAGCGATTACTCAGGTACTCACTCGGTTCGCGCAAAAAATGCGACAATAGTATCGGCGGTCGCAACTCCATAATTTACGTAACTTTACGAAGTAACTTTGCGCGTAATCTTACGCAACCCAGGAGCCTGCCCGTGTCTCTAAGCTTTATAGCCTCTGCCCGATGCCGGTCACCCAAATTCCGTCTCGCGATCCGCTGACTCCCGCCGAGCAGCCGGAGCAGCGCGATTTGTTCGAAGCGCAGCACTGGGAGACGGCTTACCGCGGCTTCAATCCTGACGATGTTCCGCATCTTCTCATCCAGTTGCAGGACGATGTCTCGCGGGCGCGCAAGCGCGAAGCGCTGTGGCTGTCGGTAATCCTGCACTTGTTCGTGATCATTCTGCTGTGGAACAGCGAGAAGTTGATGATGATGATGCAGCACCGGACGTTGAATCTGGCGATTCGGACGGATGCGGACCGGTCGAAAGACGCGACGTTTCTGGAGCTGCCGCCCGACGCGCAGAAGCTGACGCGGCGTCCCGATGCGAAGGTGATTTCGGATAAGGACCGCATCGCGACCAGCAAAGCGCCGCAGATCAATCGAGAAGAATTGAAGAAGATACTGGAAAGCTCGCGTCCGGGACGGCCGGGCGAGAACGTGCAGCAGCCGCCGGCGCAGGGCCAAGCCGCGCAGAACCAGCAACCGCCGCCAGCGCCGCAGGAGACGCAGCCGCAGCCGAGCGATCAGACCGCGCGGTTGCAGACGCCTCCGCAGAGCAGGCCGCAGCCGAATTTTAATGCTCGCATGACGGCGGGCTCGATGATCGACCAAGCGGCCCGGGACACAGTCGAGAGCCGCGGGCACTCAGGTGGTGGACAAGGGGGCGATTACGGGTTGAGCCAGGGCCGGGGCGGGGCGAAGGCGCTGGATCAGGCGGAAATCCTCACCGACACGATGGGCGTGGATTTTGGGCCTTATCTGACGCAGATCACGCAAATCGTACGCAAGAACTGGTACACCCTGATGCCGCCGGCGGTGTTTTCGCCGACCTTTAAACAGGGCAAGCTTTCGATTGAATTCGTCATCCTGAAGGATGGCAAAACGACCGGCATGGTGGTTCACACCTCGTCCGGCGACGTGGCGCTCGACCGGGCCGCGTGGGGGAGCATCACCTTATCCACGCCGTTCCCACCGCTGCCGAAAGAATTTCCCGGCCAAATCCTTGGCCTGCGTTTCTACTATTTTTACAACCTCGAAATCAGCAACGACTTGAAGTAAGCTCGCGGAATCGGCGTCTGATTCCCCGTCTCTACTTCACATGTTCGGGCGCTTCGCCCTGCAGGTGCGCGACAGGTGCGCGAATGGGTTGAATTCGCTACCATAGGGACATTCTCGGTTCGATGCGCATCCAAATAAAACTATGAACATTCAACGACTGTTGCCGCTGCTAATGCTGTTGTGTCTGGTTCTGCTCTGCTTGCCGGCTTTCGCGCAGGATGCGCCGGAGGCTCTCCGTCCGCCAAAGGGGGCGCAAGTTGCGCTTGTCGTTTTCGAAGACCTGCAATGCCCGCAATGCAGTCGAACGGCGCCGCTGGTGGCTCAGGCCGGACGGACCTATAAGATTCCCGTTGTCCGCCACGATTTCCCGTTGCCGGCGCACAACTGGTCGTTCGACGCTGCGGTGCTGGCGCGCTATTTCGACACGTATTCCAAGGAGACGGGAAACGCGTTCCGGGACTTTGTGTTCGAGCACCAACTGGAGATCAACCCGCAGAATTTGCGGGGATTTGCGGACAAGTTTGCCGCCGATCGTAAGATTGGTTTGCCGTTCGTGGTAGATCCTTCGGGCAAGCTGGCGGGGCTGGTGAGGGCGGACAAAGATTTGGGCCTGAGTCTGCACGTCGAGCACACTCCGACCATCTGGGTGGTCAGCAACAAGCGGAGCGGCAAGCCCTACGTCGAGGTGACGGACACTACGCAGCTCTATGTGCTGATCGACGCCATGAAGAAGGAGTGAAGAGGTTAGAGGTCAGAGGTCAGATTGCAGAGGTAAAAACCTCACATTCTCGATGTGAGGATCATCACGTTCAAGATTGAAGATCAAAGAATAGAATCGCCTCACGAGGCGCGGCATGAAGCGAGATTCCGAGGCTCTGAAGCTCCGCACCAAGGATTTTGCGTTGCGAGTCCCAAGGCTTTATCGCTCCCTGCCACGGACTGAAGAAGCTCGAATCTTGGGTACCCAGCTGCTTCGCTCCAGCACATCGATCGGCGCAAACTACCGAGCGGCGTGCCGCGGAAGATCTCGGGCTGAATTCGTAGCCAAACTGGGAATCGTCTTGGAAGAGGGAGACGAGACAGTTTTCTGGCTAGAACTCTTTCAGGAAGGAAATATTTTTTTCCGGCGGACAAATTGCGTGATCTTGTCCAAGAGGCGAACGAATTAGTCTCAATTTTGTCAGTTCCGTGCGGACCGCGAGAGGTTTACCTCTGCAATCTGACCTCTAACCTCTGCAATTCTTGTTATTCCGTCCATCTACGGAACAGCAACGCGCCATTGGTGCCGCCGAAGCCGAACGAATTCGACATGGCGTATTCGAATTGCGTTTTGCGGGCGTGGTTGGGAACGAAATCCATGCCCTCGGTCTCCGGGTCCTGACTCTCGAGGTTGATGGTAGGCGGCAGAATCTGATCGCGCAGCGCAAGCACCGTCACTCCAGCCTCTAATCCGCCCGCCCCGCCCAGCAGATGGCCGGTCATGGACTTGGTGGAACTTACCGGAACTTTCTTGCCAAACAAATTTCTGATGGCGTGAGCTTCGAGCGTATCGCCGATGGGCGTCGAGGTGCCGTGGGCGTTGACGTAGCCGACGACGCTCGGATCGAGCTTCGCGTCGCGCAGCGCGTTGCGCATGACGCGGAAACCGCCTTCGTGCTCGGGGGCGGGTTGAGTCATGTGATACGCGTCCGCGCTCATGCCGTAGCCGACGACTTCGGCCAGGATGGGAGCGTCCCGGCGGCGGGCATGCTCGAGTTCTTCGAGAACCAGGATGCCGGCGCCTTCGCCCATCACGAAGCCGTCGCGGTCCTTGTCCCAGGGACGGCTGGCGCGAGCGGGGTCGTCATTGCGAGTGGAAAGCGCGCGCATGGCGGCGAATCCGCCGACGCCCATGGGAGTAATGGCGGCTTCGGCGCCTCCGGCAATCATTACGTCGGCATCCTGGTGCTGGATGATGCGGAAGGAATCGCCGATGGAGTGGGCGCTGGTGGTGCAGGCCGTGGCCGTGGCTTCATTCGGGCCCTTGGCGCCGAACCGCATGGAAACGTGGCCGGCGGCGAGGTTGATGATGGCGGCAGGAATAAAGAAAGGCGAGATCTTGCGCGGTCCGCCCTCGAGGAGCGCGTTATGTTCCCGCTCGATCACGTCGAATCCGCCGATGCCCGAGCCAATATGCACGCCGACGTTCTCGGCGATTTCGGGCGTGACCTGGAGCTGCGACATCTTCATCGCTTCATCGGAGGCGGCGAGCGCGAAGTGGATGAAGCGGCCCATCTTCTTGACTTCTTTTTTCTCGATAAAATCGAAGGGATCGAAGTTGCGGACCTCGGCTGCGATCTGGCAGGCAAAGGCGGAGGCGTCGAACCCGGTAATGCGGTCGACGCCGCTCTTGCCCGCGAGCAGGGCCTGCCACACCGAGGCGGTGGTATTGCCCACGGAGCAGATCAGGCCGATGCCGGTAATGACGACCCGTCGTGCCAAATTACTTGCCCGCCTTCGCGTGCTTGCCGATGTAATCGACGGCATCCGACACGGTGCGAATCTTCTCCGCATCCTCGTCGGGAATTTCGATATCGAAGGCCTCTTCGAAGGCCATCACGAGCTCGACGGTATCGAGCGAATCGGCGCCCAGGTCATCCACGAACGAAGCGCTGGGCGTGACTTCGCCCTCGTCCACACCCAACTGCTCGACGATAATCTGTTTCACTTTTTCATCAACGGCTGCCATGTTTCTCCTCGTTTCCAAGTCTGGGAATCGCGGGTCCGGGTTCCGGGCCGGCGTTTGCTGATTTACGACTGCATGTTGCTCAATGGATCGGATGAAGTCGAAACCAGTAGTCTAAAAGGGATCGGGAAAGTATGCAAAGGAAGTAACGAAAGAAAGCTGGTATGTGTGGAGATCACTACGGAATCCTAACTGGCGGCGGGGAGAGCGGTCAAACTCCGCATCGCTTGGCGGCGCCCTGGTACTGCGACCGCGTGATAATTCTACGGTGGAGTAACGGGCGTCTCGCCCGTTCAGCCGGGCGGGGACGCCCGGCTCTCCACCGGCAAGCTTGCGTCGTTACTTGGAATACTCATCCCGCAGGCGGACCTGCCGGTCGGTCATCGGGACTTCGCGTCCGGCGATGAAGACCTGCTTCACATCGGTTTTCACGTCCAGCGGATCGCCGTTCGCAACGACGACGTTGGCGGTTTTGCCGACATCGAGAGAGCCGAGCTGGTCGGCGACGCCCCAGATTTCGGCCGCGTTGATGGTGATCGCCTTGAGCGCTTCATCATACGGGAGGCCGAAGGCGGTGGCGAATCCTGCCTGGTCGGGCAGGTTGCGCACGTTGTGCGCCGAGTAGGAGGCAAAGGCGATCTTGACGCCGCGTTTGTAGAGCTGCGCCGGAAGGCTGTAGACCGTGTCGTAGCGCTCGTCTTCTTTCGGAGCTTCGTAGATGGGCCCGACGATCACCGGCACCTTGAGGCTGGCCACGTAGTCGAGGACGGGCTGGGAGTGGCTGATGTGGTTGAGCACGAACTTCAGCTTGAATTCTTTGGCGAGACTGACAGCAGTTTCAAGATCGCTCGGGCTTTCGGCCGCAAGCACAATTGTTTTCTTGCCTTCCAGATAAGGGAGCAGAGCTTCCGACTTGAGATCGTGCTTGGGGGCCAGAGGCTCGGGCTTCTTATCTTTATTCTGGGCAGCGTCGGCTTTCTTGCGTTCGTAGTCGGTCCACTTCGTTTTGTAGTCTTGCGCATCGAGAAAGGCCTGGCGCAGTTGCGCCGCCAGACCCATGCGCGTCGACGGGAACTTGCGCTTCTCGAAGCCGCCTTTGTTGCGGCGCTCACCACCGGTGAAGTTGAGAGGCATGGCGTTATCGCGGATCAGGAGCATCTCGGTGGCCGAAGCTCCGGCAAGTTGAATGAAGGAATCCTGGCCGGGCAGCGTATCTGCGCCTTCGGGAACGACGACGGCATTGGTGATACCGTTCATGCGGGCCACCGGAATCAGGGCCGACTCCGCGTGGAACGCCTCGGCGGTGTGCATGTGCGGCATGATCTCGTCGCTTAGTTCGACCAGATCGTTGGTCATGGCTTCGGCGGAGATTTCCGTGAGGCCCAGGCTGGTCTCCGAATCGATCAGACCCGGATAGATGGTCATGCCGGTTACATCGATGACCTGCGCGGTGCTGGGGACATTGACGGAACTCGCCGCACCGACGGCGGTGATCTTCCCGCCTTGCATGACAATCACGCCGCTCTCAATCACGCCGTGGGTGACGGTCAACAGCTTGCCGCCTTTGAGAACTACGGGCTTGTCCTGGGTGAACGCTAACGTCGACAGCGTCGCAGAGACTAAGAGCAAGAGCAACGGCCGCGGACAGGAGTGTCCGCGCCACACGGTCTTGCTTGCTGAAAGCTGAAAGCTGATGGCTGACGGCTGCATTATTCTCCCTCCTTGTAATGCGTGGTTCCGAGGCCCGGTTGCGAGCGGTCGAAGTACACGTCGCCATCGATCAAAACTTTTTCGGGCACGCCGTAACTCGACAGCGGATATCCGTCCCAGATCACGAGGTCGGCGTCCTTGCCGACTTCAATGGAACCGACGCGATCCTCCACGCCGACGATCCAGGCGGCATTCAGCGTGATCATCTTCAAGGCTTCTTCTTCGGTGGCGCCGCCGTAGCGCATGGTCTTGGCGGCTTCCTGATTGAGGCGGCGGGTGTAATCCTCGGAGTCGCTCTTGATCGCCACGCGCACGCCTTTGCGCATGGAGAGCGTGGCATTCCACGGGATCGCGTCCCAGGCCTCCTGCTTATAGCCCCACCAATCGGAGAACGTGGCAATGGCGACGTTGTTGGCAGCGAGCTGGTCGGCGACTTTGTAGGCTTCGAGGGCATGGTGGAAGGCGCGAATCTTGTAGCCGAATTCCTTGGCCATCGCCATTTCAGTCAGCATTTCGTCGGCGCGATAGCAGTGGATCTGCACCATGAGTTTGCCGCGCAGAACGTCGGCGAGGGCTTCGAGCTTCAGGTCGTGCTTGGGCGGGGTGGCATCTTTATCGGCGCGCTTGACTTTCTCTTTATAGGCGTCCCACTCGCGCATGTAGTCCTGCGCCTGGACGAGGGCTTCGCGCTGCACGGCAAAATTGCCCATGCGGGTCGAAGGCAACTGCTCGCGGCCGCCATAGACGCGCTTGGGATTCTCGCCGCTCGCAAACTTGATCGACCGGGGCGCATTTGGGAAAAGCATTTCATCGCGCGAGGCGCCGTACTTGTGCTTGATGACGATCGCCTGCCCGCCGATCGCGTTGGCCGATCCGTGCAGCAGCAGCGACGTGGTAACGCCGCCGGCCAGCGCGCGGTAGATCGCCTTGTCCTGGTAATCGAAGGCATCTTTCATCATCATGTGCGGCGTGATGGGGCTGGTGGCTTCGTTGACGTCGTCATCCAGAGCAATGTGCGAGTGCGAATCGACGATGCCCGGGGTAAGGTACTTTCCTCCGGCATCGATGACGGTGGCGCTGGCGGGCGCGTTCACGTTTTCGCCGACCGCGGCGATCTTGCCGTCCTTGATATAGACGGAGCCATTCGTGATATTGCCGTGCGTCACGGTCATCACGGTGGCGTTCTTGATCACGACCTCATGATGGGCGGCGGCGGATTGCCCGAACGCGGCCGCTGATGCCAGCGTCATCGCCAGCCAGACGCAGTGGAGCGCAAGTGTCTTTGTCGACATCAATCGCATGTATGGAACCCCGTAAGGAGAAGTTCGTGTAGAGCACTCGGATTGTAGGAGCCCCAGCGAAAAGGGTCAACGCGAAATCCGCAGAGAGAAATTGATAGCGCCAAAGCACAACCACCAAGGACACGAAGTAACACGAAGGTGTGAATCCCTGAAGGTTTCCTTCGTGTTACTTCGTGCCCTTTGTGGTTAGCGCTCTTGCTCATTTCGCTGAACTCATGTCACGATTTGGACGTGAAGATCCTCACCCTGCTCGCTGTTCCGCTGGCGCTCGCGTTGTCCGCACTCGCTGCTGACTGCCCCAACAATCAGCCGAAGACTGAGGCCGCGCTTATCGAGCTCGAACAGAACTGGGCCGCAGCCCTCAGCCGCAAGGACGCTGCCACCGTCGCCTGCATGGTGGCCGACGAATTCGAAGACGCCGACGTCGATGGCTCGCTGCATACCCGCAGCCAGATGCTGGCGCACATCCCGCAGCGGAAGCCCGGCGTGAATCACCTCTCGGAAATGCGCGCACACGTCGAGGGCAACTCCGGATTTACGCGCGGACTCGCCACTCTGGTGGACGCTTCCGGCAAGGTCGTGGCTCGCGTCCGCTTCACCGACGTTTTTACCTACCGTGATGGCCGCTGGCAGGCGCTCGCCGGACACGAGACGCTGCTCGGCGAGGCCACCCGCTAAATGCGCGCCGTAGTGCAGCGTGTGAGCCGCGCCAAGGTTAGCGTGAATGGCGAAACCACGGGCGAGATCGGCCTCGGCTTGCTGGTGCTGCTCGGGGTGGGCGCGGGAGATACGCGCCGTGAGGCGGATTACCTCGCCGAGAAGACGATTGGCCTGCGCATTTTTGAAGATGCCGGCGGCAAGATGAATTTGTCGGTCGCGGAGGTTGGCGGCGCGCTGCTGGTGGTCTCGCAGTTCACCCTCTACGGAGACGCGCGCCGCGGCAAGCGTCCATCGTTCGACGCGGCCGCTCCGCCCGAGCAGGCGCGCGAACTCTACGAATATTTTGTGGAGAAAGTCCGCGCCGCCGGCCTGCGCTGCGAAACCGGACGCTTCCAGGAAACGATGCAAGTGGAACTGGTCAACGAAGGTCCGGTCACGATCCTGCTGGATTCGGCCAAAGTGTTCTAGGAGAATGGCTGCGTGGCAGTGTCCTAATTAACCACAAAGGACGCGAAGTCACACAGAGGTTTGAGTCCTCTGAGGATTTCCTTCGTGCTCCTTTGTGTCCTTTGTGGTTAATTCAGGACACTGCCACCCGCCCGTTCCGTTTGACCGATTTCCACAGCGCACGATAGACTTGATGAGTTTGCCTGTACTTGCGGACCCGTTCTGGGGCCGCGCCGCGTTTCCGGTCAGAAGCCGCAGCGGGAAAACAGCAAGCACAAGATTGTATCTGCCGAGCTGCGCTCGGCTTGGACGGGGCAAAGCCCCGTCCCTACACGAGCATAAGGAGAGTTTATGTACGCGGTGATCCGCGCAGGTGGAAAGCAGTATCGGGTAGCCCCGGGCGACGTGATCCGGGTGGAAACACAGGAAGACAAGGAC
>Ga0066793_10001642_pt1 | contig 10325 bp, 11 predicted proteins | sample PersoiDNA2013189_FD_83876 | JGI IMG/M metagenome (GOLD analysis project Ga0066793, IMG submission 83876) | Permafrost soil microbial communities from the Arctic, to analyse light accelerated degradation of dissolved organic matter (DOM) -... | ecosystem: Environmental > Terrestrial > Soil >...
CTTCAGGGCAGGGGACGGTCGTCGGCAGCCGAGGCGCCGGGCCCCAGGTAACCGGCCAGGGTGTTCGTCCGGACGAACAGGCGCGTGCCGAAACGGGTCAACACCACCGCCCCCAGGCCCAAACAGCCGGCGACCAGGGCGAAGAGGAAGCCAATACACGGCAGGCGCGCGACGACGGTGATCAGAAACACCCCCAGGGCAACCTCGGGCAGCGAGGAAGCCGTGTGCAGCCGCAAGGCTCGCAGGAGGCGCTGGCCCAGCCACAGCCCGACGGCAAGCCAACCTACCAGCAGGCCGAGGAAGGCGGCAAACCAGAACAGCAGGCCCAGACCGCAGGCCAACAACAGGAGAGTGCCGGCCAGCGCGGCGACGATCAGTGTCAGCAAGCCCACAGCCACGCTGAACACCGGCTCAGTCGCGACGGTGGAGGCAATGCGCTCCATGTGCCGAGGAGCGAGCAAGATTGCCCCGACCCCCAGCAGCGCGAGCAGCACGGCCCACCCCAAGGTCGCCAGCTGCCAGATCACGAACCGGCCAAACAGACCGGGGCCAGACGGGGCGGCCGGAGTCGCCGGAGCAGCGGGCGGGACAAGCGGCAGCGCCGGCGGGACGAGCGGCAGCGCCGGCAAGGTGTCGCCTAACCGAGGCGCTGGGAAGCTCTCAACGGTGCGGCCATGGACCTGCGCCCCCGGCGCCTCCTGCAAGGCGCCGCCGAAGGTCGCCACATCACCCTGCACCACGGCAGTGGCGGCCAGGTTGAGGCTGCCACCAAAGACGCTGAGGTTGCCACGCATCTCGCCGGCGGCGCTCAGGTTGCCGCCCAACTCCACGACGTTGCCCTCAACCCGGCTGCCCTTTTCCAGCCTGACATCGCCGCCGAGCACGGTGAGGTTTCCGCTCAGGTGCTCTCCGGCCCCCAACGTGTAACTCTGGCCGAGCACAACCTTATCACCCTCGCCACCCTGGGCATGCGCCACCGGCCCCGACACGGCGAAGGCCGCGAGCAGCAGCAGGAAAGCCAGGCCGGCAGCCAACATCATCTTGCGATACATCAGATCTACCTCCACGTCTAGCCCTTCCTGCCGGCGTCCGCCGGCGTGCGAGCGGCCACTGCAAGCAGCGCGGCGCTGCGAGCAGCACGGCGAAGAGCATCATTCTGTGACCGTCACGCTGCCCTGGGCCATGTCGCTGCGGACCATGACCCACACCCACAGCAAAACGAGGCCGCCGGTCAGGCTGACAAAACAGGCCGAGAGCAGCGCCAGCACCGGCTGACCGAGGCTACGCAGGAAGCTCTGCACACCGCTCAGCAGCCCGGTCAGGCTGGTAACCACCTGCGCCCCGGAAGAGAGCAACAGGCCCGCCTCCAACGGATGGCTGTAGCCCCAGGCGGCCAAGATCAATGTCACCAACCAGAGAGCGCCCAGGGTGCCGCCCCAGGCCAGGAGTAACCCCGAGGCCAGACGGCGGCGGCGTTGGCGCTGCGCGTTGCGCTCGGCCAGGCGCGCGGCCACGCCGACCATCAAAGAGGCTGGCGGCAAGACAAGCGGGGCGGCAGCCAGGCGGACATCCACCGCCTGCCACTCTCGCCAGGTAGCCGCGCATTCAGCACAGCCGGCTACGTGCTGGCGCAGAACGGTTGCCTGTGCCGGAGTCACCTCTCGGTCCAGAACCAACGACATCAAACTGGTAAATTCATCATGCATATGCTCTCTCGCTTCTACGGGTTCGGCGCGACCACTGCCCAACGGTCAACGCCGTGAGGCCCGGCGTCGTCCGTGGCCCCCGCCTTCGTGGCCCCCGTCTTCCCCAGATCCGCAGGCGCCGGAGCGCCCGCCCGACCCGCCGGCACTCGCTCCGTCATTTGCAGGCGTGCCCGGTGTAGCCTGGATTTGACCGCCTGCACCGATAGGCCCAACACGTCGGCGATCTCCTGGTACGACATGTCCTGCCAGTAGCGCAAGATCAACGGCACCCGGTAAGCCGGGGGCAACTGCGCCACCAGTTCCTGGATCTCATCCCTGGTCTCTGTGCGCAACGCGCTATCTTCGGGACCCTGCTCGCCGCTGGGCAGGACCGTAACCAACGGGTCCTCGTCCAACGACAGGAATGAAGTGTGGCTGCGGCGACGCAACCGGTCAATGCAATAATGTGATGCGATCGAGAAGACCCAGGACGATAACTTGCGGTCGGGCTGGTAAGTGTGCAGCTTCGTGTAGACGCGCACGAACGTCTCTTGCGTGGCATCCTCCGCCTCGGTAGCATTGCCCAGCATGCGGTACGCAAGATTGTAGACCGGTCCCTGGTACGCTTCTACCAACCTGGCAAAGGCTTGTTGGTCACCACGGCGGGCCCGCTCAAGCCAGACCAACTCCTGATTTTCCACGCCACTCCCCTGGTCTGCTGGCTGCGATCCTCTTAACTGATGCGCTAGACCACAATCAACCAACACTTCCCATACGAACAGCCACGGGCAAAGGTTTCAGCTTTGGGATTCCATCTCTCCCGATATATAATAGCATAAGCTTGTCCTCAGCGAAGGAGACTGTTTGTGCCCACTCAGCCCTATATTGCCATCGAGGGTGCGATCGGGGTTGGCAAAACCACACTGGCGCGTATCCTCGGTGAGGCCTTGCCCGGCGAAGTCCTGCTGGAAGTGTTCGAGGAAAACCCGTTCCTGAGCAGCTTCTACGCGGATCGCGCCCGCTACGCTTTCCAGACGCAGATCTTCTTCTTGCTCAGCCGCTACCGTCAACAACACCAGGTGATCGCCGAAACGATCGAGCGTCAGTCGCTGGTAAGCGACTACCTTTTCGCCAAGGACTGGCTGTTCGCCCACTTGAACCTGGCCGGGGACGAGCTGGCCATGTACGAACGCGTGCACGCGATCCTCGGCGAACAGATCCCCACGCCGAGTCTGGTCATCTACCTTAAGGCCTCGACCGAGAGCCTGATGCAGCGCATCACCTTGCGCGACCGGCCCTATGAACGCCAGATGTCGCGCGAGTATATCGACGATCTGCGCGCGAGCTACGATCGCTTCTTCCGGGATTACCCGAAGGCGCCGGTGCTGGAACTGGATACCAACGACCTGGACATCGTGCGCGACCCGCAGGCGCGCGCACAGGTGATCGGGCAGATCAAGAGTGCGCTGCATGCCGAATCGTACCAGCTCCCACTGCCCGAGCTGGAGGGTGTGGCCGGCAGGACGCCGATCCTGGACCGCGGGCGGCGCCTGGCCGACTATCAGCGCTTCCACCAGGTGCTCGACCAGGAGAAGGGCTTCACAATCGACCCGTTCTTCAATTTCATCGGCCTGACCGAGGAAATCGGCGAGATCGGCAAGGTGCTCAAGCAAGCCTGGGTGCGGCAGGACCGGCTGCTGCCCGCCGTCGGCAACCGCCAGGAAGCGCGTTCGCAGGCCATCCAGGCGCTGACGGGTGAGCTTCAAGAAGAGCTGGCCGATGCCCTGGCATACTTGCTCAAGATCGCCAATGATACCGGCATCGACCTGGAGAGCGCCTATCTGAACAAGATGGGTTACAACTGGCGCCGCACCTGGCCGCACAACGAAGGACCGACCCACTGAGGGAGCAGGCGGGCTGGCGCTAGGCGCCAGCCCGCCTGCCCGATGGACCGATCACAAAAAACCAGCCGACCAGCCAACGAAGGAACAGGTTCCAAACCATGCCTAAGCGTTTCATCGCCATTGCCGGCAACATCGGCGTGGGCAAATCGACGCTCACCCGCCTCGTCAGCCAGCGGATGAGCTGGGAGCCGTTCTACGAAGCCGTGTCCGAGAACCCCTACCTGGCGGACTTTTACCAGGACATGGGACGCTATGCCTTCCATTCGCAGATCTTCTTCCTGTCGCGCCGGCTGCGACACCACCGGCGGCTGCTGGACTTTCCGGGGTCTGTGGTCCAGGACCGCAGCGTTTACGAGGATGCTGAGATCTTCGCCCGTGCGCTCCACCTCCAGGGGCACATTGCCGAGCGCGACTACGTCACTTATCGCGAGCTGTATGAGGTGCTGGTCGAGTTCCTGCCCCCGCCTGACCTGGTCGTTTATCTGCGCGCCTCGGTGCCGACCCTGCTGAAACGCATCCAACAACGCGGTCGTGCTTTCGAACAAAACATGAACCCGGTCTACCTGGCCCAGCTAAACGAGCTCTACGAAGGCTGGCTGGAAAACTTCGCACAGTGCCCCGTCCTGACGATTCCCTCCGACGATCTGGATTTCGTGCGCAGCGAGACGCATTTGCAGCTTATTATCGGCAAGATCGTGGAAAAGCTGAGTGGCAAAGAGGAAATGTTCTTTGCTTGATCCATAGGAGGACCCGTGACAAGCTCGACTCTCTGGTCGGCGCCCGAAGTGGTATCCGAAACGACTACGTCCGACCGCGATCCGGCGCCTGCGACAGCCGGTGAAGTACCGCACCTGGTCTGGAGCAAGAACAGCATCCTGTACCACAGTTATCGCGGGTCCGCCGGATGGTCGAGAGCAGCGGCGGTGACGGGGGGCACCCAACCCGTGCTGGTGGCCGGCCTGGACGGCCGCCTACACTGTGTCTTCACTAACGTCTTCGCCGGCAACTCCGAGATCTATTACCAGATCTGGGACGGCAAAGCCTGGTCGCTGCCGGTGAACGTGTCCCACACGCAGGGAGTCTCCACCGACCCCACCCTGGCGCTCGGCTCAGACGGCGTGCTGCACGCGGCCTGGTCCGACACCACCTCGGGGTATTCGGTTATTTACTATGGGCGACGCGTGCTCGGCACGACTTTCTGGAGCAGCGGCCCGATCCCGGGCACGCGCGGGGGTTTGCCGGCGATCGCCGCAGGACGCGGAGGAAACGTATACGTGGTCTGGCAGGACCGCCAGGGACACAACGGACCCTGGGACATATTTGCCAGCACCAGGAGGAACGGCGCCTGGACCCTGCCGTTGAACCTGTCCGATAGCCTGCTCAAGCACTCGATCATGCCCAGCCTCGCCGCCACGGCCAACGGCACGTGCCACCTCGCCTGGCTAGAAGAACAAGAAGGCCGGTATGGGATCGTCTACAGCGACCTGCGCCCGAACGGTTGGTCGCAACCCGAGGTGATCTCAGCCGCCGGCCAGGACTGCCGGGCGCCGGCCGTCCGTTGCGACCCCCAGCAATACGTCGAAGTGGTCTGGCTGGCAAGCAAGTCGTTGCTGCCCCGCGTGCGCCCCCCGCAGTACGACGCGGCGTGGTGGGCCACCGAAACCATCAACGGGGATTGGCCGGCCCCTCAACAGGCCGGCTGCGCCGTCAGCGGCGCCGGCAGGCTGCACGTCGCCTGGCTTAGCGCGGCCCTCCCGGCGCCCCGGAGCATTTACTACGTGCAGCGCGAGCCCGTCTTCAACCACGCCGCCTATTTGCCGGTCATCAAGGAAAAGCCGCCTAACCTGCAAATCCCTGGGATAGTACATTGGCTACACGAAAAGTCAATTTGTGATGACTTGCACCAGCCGGGAGCGTAGATCGACCAGGCGGCGCGTCCGGTCGGCGATCCACTTCAGCGCGCGGTCGTCCCCGCCGCGCACCCGCACCCGGTGCTTGTGAAAAGCCAGCTCGCTCGCCTGCTGTTGGAACTGCCCGGCCAGGCGCGCCGCCTCAAAACCGCCTGCCCGCCGGGCGGCCGCGCAGCGATGGCAGGCTCTCATAGTCCACCGTCGTCATCGTCAGCCCGACCTCGTCCGCCAACTCGCTGCGCACCCAAGAGAACGCCGCCTCGATCGGCAGCGCGACCAGTGCGGCAGGCAATGCCCCCCATAAGAAGGTGGCGACCGCCAGGGGGAGCGGCTCGCGCTCGTAGCGATCGAACGACCAGACGAGGACCGACCAGAGCGCGGCCGGCACCACCGCGGGCGGCGAGCGAGACCAGGAGGCCGGCAAGCAAAGCAACCAGGCTTAAGGGATTGCTCTTTCAGAAACGCTTTCTCCACCCGGCATAAGTGCTGGCGAAGTGCGGCCAGACGCCACTCAGCCGCCCGCCCGGTTGGGCCTGTTTGAGGCTGGCAAGCAGAGAAGCCGGGTTATCCTCGAAGGGGGGCAGGCTCACATAGCCGCGCCCCAACTCGCGCACCGTGTGCCCGTCACTGCCGGCGGTGAGGCCCTTGCCGAGCTCGCGCGCCAGGGCCGCCGCGCGGGCGTTGTCGCCCATCGAGAGGCAACGGGCATTGAAGACTTCCAGGGCATCCACCCGATCCACTATCTGCCGTGTGAGCGCCTCGCCCATCGCCGAACCCCGCCAGCGGTCAAACGGATGCGACACGCTGATCACCGACCCCTGCTCGCGCAGGCGGCACAGGGCCTCATCCAGCGGCAACTCAGGCGGCAGGGCCTCGCGGACGTAGTAGGCAATCAGCTCCCCGCCGCCGGCCGTGTTGATCTCCTCGCCGACGATCACCAGGTCGGGCGCCAGGCGACGGGCGATGAGCGCACCTTCGGTGGTGTTGTGGTCGGTGACGGCAATGCGATCCAGCCCGGCCCGGCGCGCCCCGGCCACCAGCGCCTCGGGATCGGTCAGCGAGTCGCCAGAAAAACGGGTATGGGTGTGAAAATCCACGCGCCACAGCCGGCTGGCCATCACTCCTGACCGTTCCGCTCGCGGCCGTTGCGCCCGCCGCCGTTACGCCCGCCGCGCAACAAGAACCCGCCGGCGATCAGCAGGCCGAGCAGGGTCGCGCCTGCCACGGCGGTCGTGCGCGGTTCGACGCCCGGCATCACCACCTTACCGTCGCCGTAGCTGCGGAAGAGGCGGCCCCACTTCGTATCCAAGGCCGACGCCACCCGCTCACGGCCCACAAACGGGTACCAGTAAACGTTGTGATAGAAGTTCGAGGCAAAATAGCTCCAGGGCACCAATGGTGTGCGCAGCAGCACGTTCTCGAACGGCTTGAGCGGGCCATGATAGATCAGTTTCTGGCCACGGCTGGCAAAGGTGTCCTCCTGCACAAAGTGCCAGTCTTCCGCCGAGACGTCGTAGCCGGCGATCTCGATGTCCTTCGGGTCGCCGACCCCCAGCCCCAGCTCGTGGCCCAGCCGGATGAACTGCAGATCCATCGGATTGAAGCCCTGGATCTTGGCCGAAACGGCGTCGATGGCCACCTGATCGGCCGAGGCCAGCAAGATGTCCTTCTCGTGCCAGCGCATCGCGCGCGGCCCAGGCCCATCCCCGGCAAAGGTGCCGTCCATGACCGCGAAAACGCCGCTCTGGATCTCCTGCTGGATGGCCAACAGATCCACCACCGTCTCGTGAATCACGCTGTGCGTCCAGTGGCGTTTCTCGGTCAGCAGCCCGCCGAAAGCGTTCTTCATCGCCCCCGTGATGGTCGTGAAAACGTGGGTCTTGACGGTGGGTAGGTGGATGACATTCTTGTCGAAGAAGAACTGCGGCAGAAGGATGCCCTCGGGGAAAATCTGGTCGAGGACCAGCATGGGCGCTTTGGGCGTGTAGCGTACCCATGTGACCTCCGGCTCGTAGAGATGCACGTTGCGCAGGCCATAGGCGTCCACCACGGCCTTGTGCTTGTTGTTGCGCTCGCCCACGTAGGCGTCCACCACCACCGTCTTGTTGTGCGCGGCCGCCAGGTTCTTGTAGCCATCCGCTTGCAGCTTGCGCACCACCCCCTCGATCTGCCACGGCGTGGTGGAGCAGGCGGGGTACCAGGTCTGCCAGGAGATGTTCACCTTGAGGACGGTCTCGTGATCGACCGGCAGCGCGGCCCGGTAACCGGCCAGGTCCATCAGCCGGCCGATGTCGTCCAGCACGGTCTCGGGGCTCGTCCTGAGTGCGGCAACCTTACCTTTGCCGGGGAAATCGCGTGGGATCATGCATTCACCTCTGCAGCGGAGTATAACGTAACTGGTGGGCCTTGTCCAACAGGCTCGCGAAATAGAGGGACCGGGCTTTTCGCCAAAACCCGGTCCCTGGAAAGCTGATAGAGTCTGCTTTCTAAGACTATTCGGTTTCCTGCTGTTCGCGCTTCGCCTCGGCGACCACCTGCTCCATGATGTGCGATGGCGTCGGCTCGTAATGCGACAGGCGCATGGTGTACAGGCCGCGCCCCTGGGTCATCGAGCGCAGGTCGATGGCATAGCGCTGCATCTCGGATGCTGGCACCGTCGCGGTGATTGTACCCTTGCCGCGGGTCTGCTCCATACCCATGACGCGCCCGCGCCGGGTATTAAGGTCGCCCATGATGTCGCCCATGTGTTCTTCCGGCACCGTGATGCGCACTTCCATGATCGGTTCGAGGAGCACGGGGCCGGCCTCCATGAAGGCCTTCTTGAAGGCTTCACGGCCGGCGATCTGGAAAGCGATGTCCTTCGAGTCGACCGGGTGCATTTTGCCGTCGTAGACTTCGGCGCGCACGTCGACCACCGGGTAACCGGCAATCGGTCCCGCTTCCAGCACGGACTTGATGCCCTTCTCAATCGAGGGGAAGAAGCTGTTCTGGATTGCGCCGCCGAACACGCGGCTGGTATCGAACTCGAACCCACCGCCGCGCTCGAGCGGCCTGACTTCCAGGTGGACTTCGCCGAACTGCCCGGAGCCGCCGGTCTGTTTCTTGTGACGGTAGAAGTCGGCGGCGGGCCGCGTGACGGATTCGGTGTAAGGCACCTTTGGGACCGAGGTGGTCAGGCCGACGCCGAACTTGGATTGCATGCGCCGGACGGCCAGGTCGATATGCACTTCGCCCATGCCCGAGACAATGGTCTGATGTGTGCCAGGCTCGAAGCGCCAGTGCAGGGTCGGATCTTCCTCCGTCAGGCGGGTAAGCGTGGGACCCATCTTCGCCGAATCGGCCTTGGTCTGCGGGCTGACGGCCACCGAGTACAGCGGCTCGGGATAGACCGGGCGAGGGAGCGCCAACTGGTGGGGCTTGTCGCACAACGTATCATTCGCCGCGGTGACGCCCAGCTTGGTGACGGCGCCCAGGTCGCCCGCCATCAACTGCGGCACCGGCAGTTGTTCCTTGCCGCGCGGCGTAAAGACCTGCGCGATGCGCTCTTCGGAGCCACTGGGCAGGCTATAGACACGCGAGTCAGATTGGAGGATGCCGGACACAACCCGGAAGTAGGAAATCTTGCCCACGTACGGATCGGCGATCGTCTTGAAGACGAAGACCGCCAGCGGGCCAGAGGCATCGGCGGGCAACTGGATCGTCTCGCCGTTGGGCCGTTCGGCCGTGCGCACCGGCGCCTCGGTCGGGTTCGGCATGTAAGCCAGCAGCGCATCTAGCAGAGCACGCGCGCCCACGTTGGCGACGGCGGCGCCGCATAGCACCGGCACGATGTTGCCCTTGCCGATACCGGCCCGCAGGCCGCGCTTGATCTCGTCGGGGGTCAGATCCTCGCCTTCGAGGTACTTCATGATCAGCTCGTCATCGCCCTCAGCCGAGGCCTCGATGATCTGCAGGCGCGCTTCTGCCGCGGCGTCGGCCATATCGGCCGGAATTTCGACCGGAGTGCCGCCTTCGCCGAGGTAGGCCTTCATGGCAATCAAATCGACGACGCCCTTGAAGTCGCCGCCTTCGCCGATGGGCAACTGGGCCGGCACAATCGTGCCGCCGAACTGTTCGCGCAGGTTGCCAAGCACGCGCTGGAAATTGGCGTTCTCGCGGTCCATCTTGTTGATAAAAACGGCGCGTGGCAAAGAGCTCTCGTCAAGGTAGCCCCAGGCCAGCTCAGTACCAACTTCGATGCCTGCAACCGAATCCAACACCACCAGGGCGGAATCGACAACGGTGGCGGCTGCCTTGAGCTCGCCGACAAAGTCGATAAAGCCCGGGGTATCCAGGATGTTGACCTTGGCGTCCTTCCACTCGCACGGAATCAACGAAACGTTGACCGAGATACGCCGGCGGATTTCCTCATCATCCCAGTCCGATACTGTGGTGCCGTCCTCGACGCGACCGCGCCGGCTAACGGCGCCGGTATCAAACAGCATAGCCTCAGCCAAGGTGGTCTTACCGGAGCTACTATGCCCAACGAACGCGATGTTGCGCAAGTGTGCAGTCGTGAAATTCGCCATTACCCCTCCTCGCAGGGCTCGAGTTAATTACGTTAATCACGTTAATTACGTAGAACCGAACAACAGCCTGCCGATGTCAGCAGACCGTTGGAGCTCGCAACCACCCCTAATATAACTCTACAATTCTAATCGGAAAGGGCCTAACTGTCAAAGAAAATCAGCGCCGTCATAGCCCGACCAACGCGGACGCCCGCCGCTCGGCCTCGGCGCGGATGCGTTCTTCATCCAGGGTCAACAGCCTGCCCCGGCGCATGAGCC
>Ga0066793_10001643_pt1 | contig 10324 bp, 9 predicted proteins | sample PersoiDNA2013189_FD_83876 | JGI IMG/M metagenome (GOLD analysis project Ga0066793, IMG submission 83876) | Permafrost soil microbial communities from the Arctic, to analyse light accelerated degradation of dissolved organic matter (DOM) -... | ecosystem: Environmental > Terrestrial > Soil >...
ACCTCTCTCTTCGCGGTGGACAGGCAGAACGCTCAGCAGGTAAGGGACCACGGGGCCGACCAGAACCGCGCCGGATACTATCTGGTGTTTCCCTTCGACACTCCCAAAGCGAACATCCCGATCTGGGACCCCACGACCGGCAAGGCGCAGAAGGGAACGTTCGTGAAGCAGGAGAAGTTCGATGGGGTCACCGTCTACGTCTTCAAGGTCGCCTATGCCGGGCAGCCGGCCGTGCAGCCCGCCGGGTACCCGAAGCAGGTGACCGGCGCTGAGCTGAAGTCGATGCTGTCAGACCCCGCGCTGCCGGTCGCGGACGGGGACACCATCAACATCGAGTACAAAGCGAACGAGTCGATCGAGTACATCGTAGAGCCGATAGGCGGCACTCTGGTTTCGATGACCAACACGGCAGGCTCCGTGTACATGTCCGCGACGGATGCCACCCCGACGGCCAGCGCAGTAGCGTTCTCACTCACCCAGGTCGTGAGCAAGCTCGACTTCACCGAGACGCCGACCAGCCAGCAGACCGCCGCGACGTTCGCCAGCGACGAGATAAAGAAGATCGATCTCCAGTACGACTACCTGCCCATCGGCTTTCTCATCCTCGGCATCGTCTGCACGCTGATCGGCTGGTTCACCGCCATAAAGGAAGAGTAGGGACAGTACTTTCCACTCTATTTTCTACTTTTCGCCAAAGAGGGACAGGTACTTTCTACTATTTTTTCTACTCCGGACAGGTGTCCTCGAATTCAACCGGCAAGCCAGTCGTATGAGTAGAAAAAATAGTAGAAAGTACCTGTCCCCATGCGGTGTAGAAAGTACCTGTCACCTAGACGCGGTCGGTGAAGATGTCAAAGGGGACCTTGCCCTCGACGAACCGCTCCAGGTCCTCCCCGTTGTAGAGCTTGATCACAATCCGGCGTATCTTGCCGGACAGGGTGTCTATGGCGGTCTTGGTCAACGGCTGGTCCAGGAAGCCCGAGATGTCGATCGGTTTTCCGACCCTCACGACCACGCGCTTGTAGAGGACGAAGCGCATCGCTCCGCCCTTGGTGGCGGGGTGGTCTATGGCTCGGGTTAGGACCTTTGCCGGGAGCTCGGGGAGCTTGACCTCCTCGGTCGGCACCACGGCCGCCGGTATGATCGGCACTCCCGCCTCGATCGCCAGGCGGGCGAAGCCCGTGCGGAAGTAACTTATCTTGCTGGCGCGGTCCGGCCTCATGAACGACTCGATGCCCTCGGGGAATATCCCCACGATCTCGCCGTCCTTCATCAGCCGCGCCGTCTCCTCGAGACCTCGCGCGGTGCTGGCCCCGCCCTTCATGGAGAGCTTCATCATCCCGGTCATGTTATAGAGGGTCTTCACAGTCGGGACCACGAAGCCGCGCGACCCGCCCACGAAGTGGATGTAGCGGTCTATCTCGGTCATCAGCGCCACCGGGTCCAGCACCGAGCGGTGGTTGCAGATCAAGAGCGCCCCGCCTTCGGTGGGAATATTCTCCGCCCCTTCAGAGTGGATCCGGAACGCGAAGGTGAGCCACGGCCCGAAGAACGTGCGCATTCCTTCATAGGCGAGCATCTGGTAGATGTTCATGGTCTCACTCCGTACGGCGGTTCACGGCAGTCCATCAGTGCTCGTAAAAGATAGCACAGTGGCCCGTCGCGGTCACGGCTCACCCGCTCGGCCGGCGCGTTTGTAGTATCATTTCGCGGATGAAGGTCACATTCGTCTACACCGATTACTTCGAGACGCAGGACATAATCACCGACCCACAGGGGCGCGTCTGCCTGGGGATCGGCTACCTGTCCGCGGTGCTCAAGCGCGCCGGCCATTCCGTCGAGCTCATCCATCTGGTGCGGCCCGCCGCGCGCGGCGAACTCATAGCCGCGGTGCGCGCCACCTCCCCCGACCTGGTCGCGTTCTCGGCCACCACCCTGCAGTTCTCCAAGGTCAAAGAGCTCGCGGGCTGGATCAAGGAGGACCTCGGACTGCCGATCGCGTGCGGCGGGGTCCACCCGACCACTGCGCCCGAGGAAGCAATAGCCGTCGAGGACCTCGACTACATCTGCGTAGGCGAGGGCGAGGAAGCCATAGTCGAGCTCTGCGACGCCCTGGCGGCGGGGCGGGCGGCCGACGGTATCGCCAGCATCTGGAGCAGGCGGAACGGCGAGGTGGTGCGAAACCCGGTGCGCCCGCTGGTGGAGGATCTCGACGCCATCCCGTTCCCGGACCGCGAGATCTTCGACGAGGCCAACTTCGCGGCCAACCAGAAGAAGCGCCTCACGATGATGGCCTCCCGCGGGTGCCCGTTCGACTGTTCCTACTGCTGCAACCACCTGCAGAAGAGCGTCTACCCCAACCCCGGCAAGTACGTGCGCTTCCGCAGCCCCGCCAACGTGATAGCGGAGATCGAGGCAGCCCGCGAGCGCGACCCCGGGCTCGAGCAGGTCAGGTTCGAGGACGACATCCTCACTATGGACAGGCGCTGGTTCCGTGAGTTCGCGGCGCTTTACCAGGAGCGGGTGGATCTGCCGTTCATCTGCAACGCCAGGGTGGACCTGCTGAACCAGGAGATGGTCGACCTGCTGGCGCAGGCCGGCTGCAGCGCCATTGCGATGGGCGTCGAGAGCGGCAACCTCTGGCTGCGCAAGAACGTGCTGCGCAGGCAGATGGGAGACGAGAAAATAATGAAGGCGTTCGCCCTCTGCAAGGAGGCCGGCATCCCCACCGTGTCGCTCAACATGACCGGCTTCCCCCACGAGACGATGTCGATGGCGCTCGACACCATCAAGATGAACTCGGCCATCGAGCCCAACCTGGCGCAGGTGACCGCGCTCTGCCCGTTCCCCAACACCAGGATCTACGACGAGTGCGTGGCCGGCGGGATGATGGGCGACGCGACCCCGGACACGCTCTTCACAGGCCGCTCCGAGCTCAAGCTCGATAAACTGACGCGCGACCAGGTGCGGATGCTGTGCGAGAACTTCGTGCTGCTGATGGTCGCCTACAGGAAGTGCGCGTCGCTTCCCTGGCCGATCTCGTCAGCCGCCACCGGCGGGCTCGACTTCTTCATGAAGACGGGGCTCATCTCGCAGAAGACGCGCGACAGGGTGCTGGAGAAGAGGCGCTTCAAGCTGGACTGGAAGTACTTCGTGGGGGTCGACTACTGACCGGGCCGGGGGCTCACCTCTATCTCGTCCTCGTCGAGCACGAAAGTCCCATCGACAACCTTTGAGTGGACCACGTACTTGAACTTGCCGCCTGGCTGCGGCTCGATCTCCAGGACGTCCACGACCTCATCCAGCCTGAACGCGAAGGTCTCGCCCTCGAACATGATGTCGTGCCTGATGCGCCCGAAGAAGACTCTGTCGTCCGTGCGCACGTCCTTGGTGATGATGCCTCCGCGAAGGCCCCGCAGCACGAACCAAATCGGGATCAGCACCAGTATCAGAAATACGTAGAGCAACCGCGTTTCCTTTCAGCGGCGCAGGTGCCGCGGCACCCTTGCCATCCCCATCTACTGAGGTGAATATAATGGAAGCGGCTCTAGCACGGCAACCGCCGGGGATCCGCGAAAGGCATGACGCTGCAGTGAAGGTGCCGGCTCCAAGCCGCGAGTAGAACGGAGGGCACGTGGTCGATTCAAGGGACAGAGAGAAAGAGCACTTCGACAACTGGTCGGGCAGCTACGAGCAGTCGTACACCTGGCAGCACTTCTTCTCGCCGGTGCACGACATCCTGCAGGGGCACGTGCTGGGGGTGCAAGGCAAGCACATCCTTGACGTCGGCTGCGGTACCGGCGACATGCTGCGCAGGTTCTCGGGCGAGCGAGCGGCGCGGCTGGTCGGCCTCGACCAGAGCGAAGGGATGCTGGCCAAGGCCAGGGAACTCTCGGCGGAAGACGACAAGATAGCTTACCTCGCGGGTTCGGCGGAGTCGCTTCCATTCGACGATGCCGAATTCGACATAGTGACCTCGTGCATTGCGTTCCACCATTTCCCCGACCCGGACACCGCCGTCTCCGAGATGTACCGTGTGCTCAAGCCCGGCGGGCGCCTCTTCATCTGCGACCTCACGCAGCAAGGCCTGCTGGGCCGGGCGATGCTCCTTTATGGAAAGCACAAGGCCGACGACCACTACTTCACCGAGATGACGATGAAAGCGCTGCTGGAGGAGGCGGGCTTCCGCGAGGTCGCCTCGGAGCGCGTCTTCTCCTTTCCGCCCGCGATGCTGGTCTTCGGGTTCAAGGAGAGATAAGAGAAATGCACCACCGGCGCCTGACCCCAGTGGTGCATTTCTATACAGAGTAGAAAAATCGGGCGAAAAGTGCCTGACCCCGTTTTCTACTTTTCGTTGGTGAGGATCACGACCCCGCAGACCACTCCGCCGAGCCCGCCCAGGTTATGGGCCATCCCTACCTTGGCGCCCTCGCGCTGCCTTCCGTCGGCACGCCCCTGCAGCTGCTTGGTCACTTCGTAGATCATCCGCACGCCGGTCGCCCCGATAGGGTGGCCGAAGCACTTGAGCCCGCCCGACGGGTTGACCGCGACCTGCCCGTCGATGTTGAAGCGGCCCTCCGCCATCGCCGGTCCGCCATCGCCCTTCTTGCAGAAGCCCAGGTCCTCGACGTTCAGGATCTCGGTGATGGTGAAGCAGTCGTGGCACTCGGCCAGGTCGACCTCGTTGGGCGGGTCGGTGATGCCGGCCATCGCGTAGGCCTTCTCCGCGGCCTTGACCGTCGGCCGCCAGGCCAGGTAGTCGAAGTTCTTGTCGTACATCATGAGGTTGGTGTAGGCGGCGAATCCCATGCCCTTGATGGTCACGTAGTCGTCGCGGTACTTCTTGGCGATGTCCGTCCGCGTTATTATCGCGGCCGCCGAGCCGTCCGAGATCGGGCAGCAGTCGAGAAGCCCCAGGGGCCCACTGATGATGGGCGCCTTCATGACCTGCTCGAGGGTGACCTCGCGCCGGAAGTGCGCCTTGGGGTTCACCGCGCCGTTGAAGTGGTTCTTGACGGCCACGTGCGCCAGGTGTTCCTTGGTGGTCCCGAACGCGAGCGCGTGCCTGGGGAACGCCAGGCCGAACGCCGATGGCGCGGTCAGGCCGGCCATCTGCACCGGGTGCCCGAAGCCGGCCGTGGGCAGGCCGCGGCCCCCCTGGTCGGTTATCTTCTCCACGCCGCAGGCGATGACCATGTCGAACTGCTCGCTCGCGACAGCGAGGCACGCGTTGCGGAACGCGTCCAGCCCCGACACGCAGTAGTTCTCGGTGTGTGTGATGGGTATGTCGTAAGTCTTGATCGCGTCGGACAGCGTCGCACCGGAGAAGCCGGTGAAGGGGTACTGAATACCGATCCAGCCGGCCTCGAGCTGCCCGGGCTCGATCTTTGCGTCCTCCATCGCCTCGAAGCAGGCCATGGTCAGCATGTCATCGACGCCCCAGTCGAAGTTCTCGCCGAACTTCGTGGCACCGACGCCTATAACGGCAACGTCTTTGAGATCAGCCATTCTCTATACCTCCTTGGCGGACCGGCCGGGTCTTCCAGAAATAGTTGTGGAAGCCGCCGCCCTCGTGGATTATCCGGAAAGTGAGCTCTACAGGCATCCCGAGCTCGGTGGTGCCGGCCTCGCGGTCGGTCATCTGCAGGAAGATCCTGCCGCCGCCCTCCAGGTCGCTGATGGTCAGGGTGGTGGGAGGCTCGGGGTTGGGCGCCAGGTTGTCGTCGATCGCGTTCCACAACACGCCCTTCTTCGCGAGCTTCCAGTCCACGTTCTTGTCGTACTCGTGGCAGTTGGGGCAGACCCGGCGAGGCGGGAAGTACACCGTCTCGCAGGCCTCGCACTTCTTGCCGTACAGCGGCAGCACCGACTTGCGGTCGCGCCACATCTGGATCGCGGAGGAGACGTTCTCGTCGGCCTCCACGGGCACCATGTCCTTGCGGGCCAGGAACCGCGCGTACGAATCCAGGTTCTTCTTCGAGGCCATGTAGCCCTTGATCGCCCGTCGCGGTGCCAGGTCCTTGATCTTGTCCGTGACCTCGAGCAGCACGACGTCGAAGGTATCGCCTCCGCCGGCGAGGATGATCTTGTCGCCAGGGCTCGCGTCCTCCAGCGCGCCCGCGAGCATCATCAGCGGCTGAGCCGCGCCGCACCCGCCCACGAACGCGAACAACGCGTCCTGGACCTTAGCCGGGTCCTTTATGCCCAGCGCCTTGGCTATCTGCTGGTGAGTGCGGAAATCAGGCGCCGCCACCACCAGCTTGGCGATATCGTCAGGGGCGACGCCGAAGCTGGCGATCGCCTCCTTGATGGCGCCTGCGATGTCGGGGATGTGGCTCTTGGCGGTGTACCACCTGGGGTTCGACTCGCGCGACAGCGTCTCACCGGGGAGCTTCCACGCTCCCATCATCTCGTCGTATGAAGTGTAGACGCCCTTGACCTCGGCGATCGCGTCGCCTTTTCCAACGAGGATCGCGCCGGCGCCGTCGCCCAGCGTCTGCTCGTCGGCTGTCTTGGGCCGCGCCCTCTGGCACTCGGCGGCTGTCACCAGCACGCTCGAGGCCGCCCCCGAGTCCACCGCCTCGGCTCCCGCGAGGAGCGCCGCGAGCCCCGAGCCGAGCGACGCGCCGAAGTCGGCGGTCGCAGCGTCATTCGCGAGATCGAGCACAGCCGCCACCACAGTCGCGCTGGACTTGGCGGCGTACGGCGCGGTCGTCGAAGCGAAGTACAGGCCTCCCACGCCATCCGGGTCGTCGCCGATGCAGTCGCGTGCCGCCTCGACGCCCATGGTGATGCTGTCCTCGTCGAAGTTGGCCACCGCGATCTCTCCCGGGGCGCCGGGTATGCCCCAGCTCTCGGCTATGAGCTTGCGCTCCAGCCGGAGCCAGGGGATGTAGGCCCCGTAAGCCATTATTCCTGCCATCTCTACCCCCTGGTCGTTGATCATATCGTCCCGCGGCCCGGGTGGCCGAAGCGGAACGCAGGATGAATGATACCAAAAAACACCGGAGGCCGAGCAACGTGCGCGTATAATGTGCCCGTTATGCTCAAAGCTTTCGGCACCGCCTTCGGGCTCACGTTCATCGCCGAGCTCGGCGACAAGACGCAGATCGCGATACTGACGCTCTCCGCGCGGTACGGCTGGCTGCCTGTCTTCCTGGGGGCCACGCTCGCCTTCGTGATCCTGGACGGGCTGGCCGTGACGGTCGGCGCGGTGCTCGCGAAGTTCGTGCCGGCGGACGTCATCCGCGGAGTCTCCGCCGCGATCTTCATCGTATTCGGCCTGCTGTCGTTCAGGCCGATGAAGGAAGAGGCCGAAGGCGCGCCGAAGAGCTCGCGCAATCCCTTCCTCACGGCGTTCTTCTACATCGCGCTGATGGAGCTGGGGGACAAGACCCAGCTCGCGCTCCTGGCCCTGACCTCGCGCTTCAAGATGCCGTTGTGGATCTTCCTGGGCGGCACCCTGGCCCTGGTCCTGTCGTCCTTCATCGGAGCCGTCATCGGCAAGTACCTCGGCCACTACATTCCCATCAAGTGGGTCAGGTGGGGCTCGGGTGTCGTGTTCATCGTATTCGGTGTGCTGATCGCGGCCGGATTGACATAGGGCGCGGGCGCCTCCGCTGGGGTAGAATTGCCTCGACTATGGAAGAGAAACCTCAAATCACACAGGCCACGGAAAACGCGGCGCCGGATCTGGAAACGAGCGGCGGTGACAGCTACGTCAACGCCGAGGACCTCTTCTACTGGATGGAAGACCTCGAGGGAGCCGAGATACCCCTTGCCGCCCTCTGGATCGACATCCCCACGGGCTGCAGGTTCTGCTGTTGAGATGAGGTAGTCGCGTCGGTAACGATAGCCGGGAGGCAGGCGGTGATGAGTGTGGAGTTCGGCCGGCATTTTTCCAGAAGAGACTGCGAGCGCCTCTTCGATAATTCCTTCTCCCTTCCCGAAGGTTTCATGTTCGGGTCCGCCAACGCGCCCTACCAGGTCGAAGGCGGTTTCAACGGGCACGGGGAGCCGCTCAACAACTGGGTAGAGTTCGAGCGCTCCGGGCGCGCCGAGCCCTCGGGTGAAGCGATCCGATTCTGGACCGATTACCCCCAGCAGCTGGAGTTGGCCGCACGTATGGGGCTCAACGCTTTGCGCATGGGCATAGAGTGGGCGCGGGTGCAGCCGGAGACCTCCACCACGCTCAAGAAAGAGCCGGCTTTCGACGAGGGCGCCATCGAGGCGTACGCGGCGATGATCGCCGCCATCATGAAGGCCGGTATGGAGCCGATCGTCACCCTCCAGCACTTCACCCATCCCTACTGGCTCGGGCTGGACCCCTGGCTCGCGAGCGCGGACGTCGAGAGCTTCAGGCGCTACGTCGAGAAGATGGCGACCGCGATCAACGGCCTGCTGGTGGAGAAACACTCCGCCCGCCCCGTCAAGTACTGGATAACCCTTAACGAGCCGAACGGCCTCGCCATGCTGACCTACCTGGCCCGCGCCTTCCCGCGCCGCAGGTCCGGGCTCAAGGACACGATGCTGGCATGGTCGAACATGATCGACGCGCACTGCCGGGCCTACGACACGATCCACAGGGTGTACACGGAGAACGAGTGGTCGGAGCCTATGGTGAGCTACAACACCATCCACATCGCCCAATACGGGATCGACAAGGTGATGATCGACCTTTTGTGCGCCAGGCGAAACGGCGTGGAGCGCGGTGACCTCAAGGAATACCTGCTCGAGGGCAAACGATCGTGGGACGCCGAGATCGCAAAGTGCCCGGTGACCGTAAAACCGGCCAGGGGCGGGCGGGCGATCGAGAAGGTCATGTCGAAGGGCGTCGACCGCCTGGTCGACCCGGCCCGCTTCGAGAACGGGGTAAAAGCGATCTACGGCTCCGAGACACCGGACAAGCTCGACTACGTAGCGGTCGACTTCTACGATCCCTTCGCCCGCACGATGTTCAAGTGGCCGACGTTTCAGGACGTGCGCGAGAAGAGGGTCAACGTCAACGCCGAGCACTGGGAGTGGGCGCTCAACCCTGTCGCGATGTATCACTTCCTCAAGGCCGACACCATCAACACGGGCGGACTTCCCGTCTTCATCGTAGAGAACGGCATGTCCCACAAGGTGCGCGACGGACGCGTGGAGCAGCGCCGCGACGGAGCCACGCGTGACAAGTTCCTGCAGTCTTTCGTCTTCGAGGCGATGAGGGCCCTCAAGGACGGCGTGCCGTTGATCGGATACCTGTACTGGTCGATGGTCGACAACTACGAATGGGGATCGTACGAGCCGCGCTTCGGCCTCTTCACGGTCGACCGCTCGCGCGAGCCGGTGAAGATATCGTCGGTGGACGCCTGGGGCACCAACGCCGCGGGCGCCTTCTCCGAGATCATCGGCGCGCTCAAGAGCGGAGAGCGGAGCGCTATCGCGGACGCCTTCACCCGCGACGCTTTCTGACGGACGCCCGACGGAGCTCTTAGCGCCTGGTCCGTGGTTGGTCTGATATCCCACCGACTGCTTGCCTGTTTTCACTCTCAAGAGTTATCAACCCCCGCCGGTCTTGTGATATTATTCACTCGCCATTGATAGCAATAGGCGATGGTACTATGCGGCTCAACAAAACGACTGAATACAGAGTTATTCTATTCGGCAAACTCCGAACGGAAGCCCTGTCGTGAACACCTCACTCGCCATCGACGCGATCGACATGCTCCGGGAGCTGTTCGTCCTCGTAGGCTCGGATGGCCGCTGCAACTTCTGGAACAAAGCTCTCAAAGAAGTCACCGGTTACGCCGACGACGAGATCAAGGCGATGGCGGTCACTAATCTTTTCCCCCACGAGGATTCGGAGCGCGTCGGCGGAGCGCTGCATGCGATCTTCTTGAGCGGTGAGCCCCAGCGGGTCGAGACCGACGTGATGACCAGGGACGGCAGGCGGATACCTTACGAGCTCTCGCTCGCCGTGGTCAACGACTCCAAGGGCAAGGCCGTCGCGGTCGCCGGGCTCGGCGTGGACGTGACCGACAGGAAGCGCGGCGAGGAAGCCCTGCGCAACATGGTCAGAGAGACCAACGCTCGCCGGGAGGAGATAACCGCCCTGCTGGAGAGCACCAGGTTGGTGCTCGAGCGCAAGGATTTCCTGGAGACCGGGCGCGAGATCCTGAGGCTGTCCAGGAACCTGGTGGGCGCCGCCGCCGGCTACGTGGCGCTGTTCGAGGACGACGAGAGCCGCCTGGCTGTGGTCGACCCCGAGTCTCTGCGCGAAGGTCTTTCGCTTGCCGGCCCAATGCCGGTCAGCGCGCTGCACGGCAAGGATTTCGTCCTGGGG
>Ga0066793_10001644_pt1 | contig 10324 bp, 2 predicted proteins | sample PersoiDNA2013189_FD_83876 | JGI IMG/M metagenome (GOLD analysis project Ga0066793, IMG submission 83876) | Permafrost soil microbial communities from the Arctic, to analyse light accelerated degradation of dissolved organic matter (DOM) -... | ecosystem: Environmental > Terrestrial > Soil >...
CCCGCATGCAGATCAGTCCTAACACCGTAAAGGCGTTCCTGCGATTGGTAATGGTCAAAATGAAAGTTTCAACACGTTCTGGAATTGCTGGGAAGCTTGCTGGATCAAGGCCAAATGCTTAAGTCTTTCGCATTCGAAGTTTAACCGCGAATTAGTTCGATTGAAGAATTTACGGTTTACGATATTCCATTGTTTTTCCTTTGTCTGCCCGGTGGGGCGTTCTTTTCTTTCACCCAGAGCGAAGCGAAGGAAAAAACGGACCACCGGGAGACAAAGAGGAACGACGGAGGGCGAGGGTGAAGGCCCGAGAGGCGGGCGCGGCAAGTGACAAACGGCGTTATCGTTTGGCGCGCAGCCGTGCTGTCCCGAAGGGCCGTCCCGGAGCGAAGCGGAGTGGGCACACTCGCCCGTGGGAGTGGAGAAAAGACGCGCGGCCAAGCGCAACCGTAATGAACTGCTGCACGGGTTCAGCAGGGATGAATCAGTGGTGTTACCATTTTCGCTAGTTCAAGCGACATGCTCACGCTGTTCGATGAAGGCAAGTTCTCGATAGCTGCTACGACGCAAGACGGAAGTTCAAAACGTTCGATTTTGCGTAGGCTGTACACGATGTATGTTGGCTGACGAGTAGGTGGCGATTATCGATTCGGACGTAACAACTATGCAGAATGAGCCCAGCAAAGAAACAGCCGAACAAGCGGTCCCGAACATCAGCGCTGATTTTTTGACTGGAAGCACGGAGGTAGGCCTAGATCGAATCCGTACCCGGCTGCTTGACCTTACCAACCGCAACAAACTCCTTAATTTCAGGCATTCCAATGTATCTTCCCTTCGAGTCGTGGATGTCCCGATTGATCCCGTCTTCGAGCGACTGCGTGACAATGAGAAACTCGCATTTCTGCCCGTCCCGGAGCCGGATATCGAGGGACTAGAACGACCGCCCGCAAAAGACTATGCTGCCGAGCTTGACTGGAACACGTCCTTCGATCTCGATGCTGCCCCGGACGACAGCGCACAATCTCTGCCCGTCCTCCACTATCAGGAACAGCTCGACACCGTAAGCCGCAAGATTGCCAGCGCCGCCAAAACGGCTATTGAAGAATCCGGTACGAACATGCTGTACCTCGTCTTCGGTTTCCTTGAGTGGTACGAATCCGATGACTCCGATCAACCGCACCTTGCTCCCCTTGTAGTTGTGCCGGTGACCATTGAGCGTACTGGAGGGAAGGGGAAGGCCGTAGAAACAGTCCTCGAATACTCTGGCGAAGACATAGAGACGAATCTCTCGCTTGTAGAAAAGATGCGCCGCGATTTCGGGCTTGAAATGCCGCTCCTGGGAGATGACGACACGCCCGAGAGTTATTTCAGGGAATTGGCGACGATTCTGGAACTCAAGAAACGCTGGTCTATACGGCGGCACATTACGCTTGCGCTGCTCAGCTTCGGCAAGTTGCTCATGTATCGGGATCTTGATCCCACGACATGGCCCGCCGCGCAGAGTATCGCCAAGCATCCTCTGGTGCGGGAGTTGTTCGAGGGCTCAAAGAATCCGAATATCACTCTTGCCGAAGAGTACGATATCGACGCTCCCGAACTGAAGAAGGATATCCCGCACCTCATCCGCGATGCCGACAGTTCTCAGCACAGCGCACTCGTGCACGCGCTTCGCGGTCAGAATCTAGTCATCGAGGGCCCACCGGGAACCGGCAAATCGCAAACCATCACGAACCTGATAGCAGCCGCCCTCGCCAGAGGCAAAACGGTGCTCTTCGTTTCCGAGAAGCTCGCTGCCCTTGAAGTGGTCCGCCGCCGCTTAGATGATGCCGGTCTTGGCATGTTCTGCCTGGAGGTTCACAGCCATAAGACCAAGAAAGGTGCCTTACTCAATGATATTGCGCAGCGCCACCAGATGCGCGGGTCATTCAAAGATCCCCGTGATCTCGACGGTCATCTTTCCGTGGTCGAAGAGAAGAAGCAACTTCTTACAAAATACGCGGCGCTTATCAATAAGACTATCGAGCCCTTTAAGGCAACCATCTTTGAAATTCTCTGGGCACGTGAGCGGTGCGGTCAGGACATAGCCGCCCACCAGCAAAGTCTGGCACAAATCATTTTGCCGTTGGTCGTGCGGTTCACACGGGCGCAGTTCACACAAACCGAACAGTTCCTGTCCGTCTATGCCCAGCATCTCGCAGCAGTACTCGCCCCGTGCAATTCGGTTGAGCAACATCCCTGGACCTGGATCAGCAAGCCTCTTGGCTTTGAAGAAGAAGAACGCGTGCTCGACGATCTTGGTGAGTTTCTCACTACTGTGAGGAAGGCGAACACGTGCTGTGAGCATTTGCAAGAAATCGCCGGAATCACCGTGGCCCGAACCGCGAGCGGCCTTGAACAGTCCGCGTACACGCTGACGCTGCTGCCCGACCCGGAAGGGACACTGATCGGGGATCTATTAGCTCCCTGCCAGATCGCGGCGAACCGGCAATTGCTGGCAGGGTTTGTCGAAAATGTCGAGTCATTCCGGTGCGGCTTTGAAGGGCTGTCGTCATCCGCGACCAACGTCAGCTCTCTTCTTGACGCACGGACCGCCGACAAACTGTCCGGCGCGCTCGATTGTCTCCGGCAGTGGGGACTTGAGGGGCACTACGTCGCTGAAATCAGGGAACTCCTTAAGGCGAGCATCGACACGGCGCGACTCCTTCAGGACGCACAATCCTCTTTCCGGGTGCTGCTCGATATCGTGGGTTGCAATGCTGCAGCCGCTCTGCCATGCACCGCGTTCTTGCTGGAAACGGTTCGCATCGTGGAGAGTTTGCCCTTTGATCGGCTTCACTTCCGGCACCCGGCATTTGAAGGCGAGCGAGCCAGGCCGATGCTGCAAGCGGCGCAGGAAGAGGCAAAGGCGCTCAAAGCCGCTGAGGCATTGCTCGGCAAGGAATTCGATCTGTCGCTGGGCGAAGGGACGCATTCTCCGCAACAACTGCTCGAATGGGCTTCTGTCCTTAATGAAGCTTCGGTGTGGCAGCGTCTCTTTGGACGTAATTACCGCCGAGCTGTCAACGCCTACCGTTGTATCGGCCTCGGGAAAAAGAAGGCTCCACGGATGGAAATGAGCCAGGGGCTCAGGGCTGTCGCAGAATATACGCAGAAGCGCACCCAGTTTGACAACAATGCCGGCTACCGCGAATTGCTCGGAACGCATTTTCTGGGCGTGGACACACCGTGGAACGATCTGCATCAGGTCATCCTGTGGTACGAGCAGGTCTTCGTTGCCTTGCCTGAGCACCAGATTCAGTCGGAGCCGTTCCGCAAACTGGTGTTGACCGCAAGAATCGAACGGCTGAAGGCAATCAAGGCCAACATTGACTCAGCCCAGGAACATCGCGCGGTGCTTTGTCAGCTTGTTTCGCGCGTTACGGAATTTACCCGCACTGTCCCAAGCGAGCGCGCCCTCGTGGTCTCGGGCTCTTTTGACGAAATCCTAAGCCACCTGCAAAAGTTCAACCGAGAGGTTAGCGAAGTTGTCCAGACACTCGACCACGCGGCCCTCCGTGGCAACGTATCACTACGGAATGTCCCGAATATTCTGGCCGCAGCCGGTCAGTGTCGCCGTGCGATGGATGCTGTTCAAACCAGTTCTGAGTTACCCGCGCTCATCGGCGGAGCGTATCGTGGAATAAATTCCGATATTGAGCGCATCAAGCATACGGTCCGGTTTGCCGAGACCATAGCCTCAGGGGCTCTGCCGCAAAAAACGGTAGAGTGGCTTCTCTCCCCGGAATGCGGAACTCGCCTTGCTGAGCTTCGCGCGTGCCTGAATGATGCTCGCGATTGCGGGGGAAAACTAAAGGCGCTAGCCGAGGAACTGGCGGTCATCTCGGGATCGGAATTCTGGAGAAGCAGCTCTGACAATTCCTGGGGCGGCCTGCAAGCACTCGCCGAGTACGCATTGGCGAACCGGGAAGAACTGCCCCGATGGAGCCATTTCCTTCGCCTCCGAATCAAGTGCAAGGAAGCCTCGCTCGACAAACTCACGGCCATGGCCGAAAACCGCTCGCTGGAGCCTGTTGAGTTGGGACCTGCATTCCATTTTGTGTTCTACAACACGCTTGCCCGCAGCGTTTTTGTCGAAAATGAAGAGCTTTCGCAGGTGACTGGCGTTACCCAGGAACAGCTACGTCGCCAGTTCGCCGCCGCTGACAAGGATTCGATTCGACTCTATAGCGAACGCGTCGCCGCCCTGATTGATAAGCGCCCGGTTCCATATGGAAACCAGAGCGGCCCTGTGCGCACATGGACCGAGATGGCTCTCATCACGAATGAGATCAACAAGCAAAAACGGCACATTCCGATCCGGCAACTGATACTGCGCTCCGCGAATGCTCTGGTAGCACTCAAGCCCTGTTTCATGATGGGACCGTTGTCTGTCGCCCAATACCTAGCACCCGGCCAACTGAAATTCGATCTCGTTGTCATGGACGAGGCGTCTCAGCTCAAGCCAGAAGATGCGATTGGCGCGCTCGCACGTGGTGGGCAAGTTGTCATCGTCGGCGACCCGAAGCAGCTTCCACCCACGAGCTTCTTTCAGCGTGTGTCGCTCGATGCCGATGACGACAGTGATGACGACTCCCGTACTGCCGTGGAGGAAGGAGAAAGCATCCTCGACGTGGCGAGCACTTTGTTTCAGCCTGTACGGCGACTGCGCTGGCACTATCGGTCGCGCCATCACAGCCTTATAGCGTTTTCAAATGAGGAGTTCTATCAGCGGAACCTCATCATCTTCCCGTCTGCCTATCACGATGACCCGTCCCTCGGCGTGAAGCATCACTTCGTCCCCGACGGGATGTCTGAGAATGGACGCAATCCTCGGGAAGCAGCCGTGGTCGTAGAGGCTGTCCTCGAACACATGCGGCAACACCCGAATGAATCACTCGGCGTGGTCACGATCAATTTTGAGCAACGCGAACTCGTTGAAGAACTCTTAGACCAGCGGCTCAGAGACGATCCTGCGGCCATTGCTTACCAGGAGAGGATGAAAGGCGGGCAGGAGACCCTGTTCGTCAAGAATCTTGAAAACGTCCAGGGCGATGAACGGGACGTTATCTTCATCTCGACCACCTACGGCCCCGATGCGCGCGGCAATCAATTCCAGCGGTTCGGTCCCATCAATAGCGTGAATGGTCATCGTCGCCTGAACGTGCTTTTCACCCGCGCCAAGAAGCGCAGCGTTGTGTTCAGCTCACTTGATCCCGAACGCATCCAGACGACCTCCAACAGCCCGTGGGGTCTGCGGGCATTGAAGCAATACCTGATCTTTGCCCGTACCGGCATCCTGCAACAGGCGGACGACGGTCTGGACCAACCCACGAACGATTTCGAGCGCTCCGTAGGAGCCGTCCTCAAAGAGAAGGGCTACGAAGTAGTGCCCCAGGTAGGTGTCGCGGGCTTCTTCATCGACCTTGGCGTAAAACATCCCGCCAAGGCCGGTGCATACTTGCTTGGAATCGAATGCGACGGTGCAGGTTATCACTCGGGGCGATCCGCACGTGATCGGGACCGCCTCCGACAGGAAATCCTCGTGAATCTCGGCTGGAAAATTCACCGGGTATGGTCAACGGACTGGTTCAAGAGCAGGGACAAAGAGATTAAGAGATTGTTGCTAACCATTGAAGCACTCCTGGAGAATGATCCCGCCTACCGTGAACAGCGGCAGAAGGCCGGCAGAATAGAATCCTTGCGCCAGCGTTTGGTAACGCTGCGCGATATGGAGCTTACCCCCGCATTCCCGGACTCGCCAGCCGAAAACTGCTTGCTGCGAAACGACATGCTAGAAGAATTCGTTGAGAAGCGGCCTAAATCGAGAGATGACTGGTTTCGCAAGATTCCACAACACTTTCGGACCACTGTCGATTCGAAGCAAGTGGGCCGGTATCTCGACCGCGTACTTGGGATCATTGCGGAATACGACTAAGGCGACGATGTCGGCCAGTACGGCCCTCACCTCTTCAGGTCGCCTGCAATCTGAGCAAACTGATCGAGTGCGGCCTGCAGGTCCTCCGCGATCTCGGCGGCGATCACGTCGGGAGCTGGCAGGTTTGCGGAATCTTCCAGGCTTTCGTCCTTCAGCCAGAAGATGTCCAGGCTCACCTTGTCCCGTTTGAGCAGATCGTCGTAAGCGAAGCATCTGAACCGCTCGGTCTCTTTGCGCTCGTGGCGTTTCTCGGGGTTGTAGCAAGCGACGAAGTCGTCCAGGTCGCTGCGCTTCAGAGGGTTCGTCTTCAGCGTGAAGTGTTCGTTGTTGCGGAAGTCGTAGATCCACAGCGTCTTTGTCCACGGGGTCTCGCTCGCGGGCTTGCGGTCGAAGAAAAGGACATTGGCTTTGACACCCTGCGCATAGAATATGCCGGTCGGCAGACGCAGGAGTGTGTTCTCCTTCTCCTGATTAATTCTGAAAAATGTGCGAATCTCGCTAGAAGGGTATACGCCCGCATCGGTATCGCTGAGTCTGTGCGAATGTGACTTGGTGGGTTAGGCGTGCGCGTTGTCTTAAATCATGCCATCCCAAAAGCGGACTTTGGGGATGGCAGGCGTCACACTTCAACGTGTAGAGTGCTGCCCGACGTTTATAACTTCCGGGTTGCTTTCACTCGCCGTCACGAAAATGGCGGAGAAATGTCAGCCAAAGATCAATGCCCTTACGCGCCGTCCGGACGAAGACGTTAATCGGCGCTACTGCCCGGAGACAGTATTCGCTCGCTCAAGTGGCCTCGGAGGAGATTGAACCGCCGCCGCCAGCCTTTTCAGGGCGGGCTCATGTTGTAGTTTGAACGCCTTACGTGACTTCAGGTGGCCGTGTATGTCCTTGAGGGGTCATGAGAGACGTGGGAATCGTGGGTTGAAATCGTGGGTTCGAGAACAGTCCAGACGAGCGCCAACCCCATGGCCTCCGCGCTTCCGGGGCAATCCAGGCGCGAGAAACGGCGCACACAAATTGCCTGCAATCTGTCGTCGCAGTGAAAGGGCGCAGTGTTGCGGTAAGTTACTGAAACAACGCAACGCGGATGGCTGCCAAAGGCGCTTTCAGTGTGTCTGGAAACGGCTCGTGGATCTTAAATGGATCAGGAACCAGTTCGAAATCTTCTTCATCGATGCCTCTCGCAACCGCAGGCGAGCGCGGCATAGTCCCGAAGTGAGCTGAATTGTTCGGTGCAGTTTCTCGCGTCGCCGAGGCAAGTGCATGAAGTGCACCGTCTTCCTCATCGAGCAAAACACAAGAGGGTTGCGCCGCCGGGCCGTTCCATTCGGGTTGTGTTGCTGAATACGGTTCGGGACTCGTTTGCATGCAAACAGATGCCGAGTCTTGCGCTTAATTGGGAGAGTGACGTTTATCGCCCCTCGCGCCAGCCAATTCGGCTTCCTCACGCTCTACTTCTTCCATTGTGATCCGGCCGGTGTGGAAGCGTCGTCGCGCCCATTGCTGCACCGATTCAAGGTATGTGTATACAACTGGTGTGATGTACAGAGTCATCAATTGCGAGAATACCAATCCGCCCACTACGGCTACGCCCAACGGACGGCGCGACTCGGAGCCGGCACCCATTCCGAGTGCTATTGGCAACGTGCCCATCAGCGCCGCCATCGTAGTCATCATGATGGGCCGAAAACGAATCAGACAGCCGCTGTAGATCGCGTCCTCCGGGCTCTTGCCCTCTTTGCGTTGCGCCTCCAGCGCAAAGTCGATCATCATAATAGCGTTCTTCTTCACAATGCCGACCAGCATGATCACACCCACAAAGGCGTAGACGTCCAGCTCCATTTTGAACAGCATCAGAGTCAGCAAAGCGCCGAAGCCGGCCGAGGGCAGACCCGACAAGATCGTAAGAGGGTGGATGAAGCTCTCGTACAGAATTCCCAACACAATATAGATGACCAAGATCGCCGCCAATAAGAGAAGACCCAAGCCGCGCACCGATGACTGAAAGGCCTGCGCCGTCCCCTGGAAGGTAATCGTGATCGTGCCAGGCAACGTGTCACTGGCCATTCTGCTGACCTGCTCCACAGCCTGCCCGAGCGCGACACCGGGCTTCGGATTGAAGGAGATTGTCACCGCCGGCAATTGGCCGAGGTGGTTGACTGTCAGCGGGCCCAAGGTGCGCGTGAAGCTGGCTAGCGTACTTAGCGGCACCAGCGCACCGCTATTGGAACGCACGTACAGCTTGGAGAGCGCGGCTGGGTCCATCTGATATTCGTCGGCCAGTTCCACAATCACCCGATACGCATTATTAGGGGTGTATATCGTGGAGATCTGGCGGGCTCCGTACGAACTGTTCAACGCATCTTCTACTTGTCCCGCGGTGATGCCGAGCGTCGCAGCCCGGTCCCGGTAAATCTGCACTCTGACTTGAGGATTCTTGAGTTGCAGGTCGCTGGTCACATCTTGCAGGTCTGGCAGGTTCTGTAATTTGCTCTCCAGCAGCTGAGCGCTTTCGTAGAGTTGATCGGTATCCGGCGACTGCAAAGTAAACTGATATTGGCTTTTCGTCATCATCCCGCCGATGCGGATCGGTGGCGGGTTTTGTGGAAACGCCCGAATCCCGGGTACGCCGTTTAATGGACCACGCAGTTCCTGGATGACCTTGTCGACGTGGGGGCGCTGGTCGCGCGGCTTCAGGCGTATCAACATTCGCCCCGCATTCCCAGCCCCGGTTCCCACGGCAGACATGAACCGCTCCACGTGAGGGCTTTGTCTCACGATATCGGTGAGCATCTGCTGATGTCTGGCCAGCGAGTCGAACCCAATGCCTTGTGCCCCTTCTGTCATCACGAACATCTGTCCCGTATCCTCGCTTGGCAGGAAGCCTTTGGGAATGACGAAGAACAGGTACACAGTTGCGATCAGGATGACGCAGGAAAGCATGAGAGTCGCGAAGCGATGACGCATCACTCCTCTCAATGTGTGGTCATAGATATCCAGCATGCCATTGAAGAAGCGTTCGCAAGCTGCGTAGAAGTGTCCATGATGTGCATTCCTGGGAGGCCGCAAAAACCGGCTGGCCAACATGGGTGTGAGACTCAGGGATACGACGCCAGAAACCAGGATGGCGGAGGTAATTGTTACCGCGAACTCGTGCAACAGGCGGCCCAGAATACCGCCCATAAACAGCACTGGAATGAATACCGCAGCCAACGACAGAGTCATCGAAACGATCGTGAAGCCGATCTCTCGCGCTCCCGCCAGCGATGCATGCAACGGAGCCTCACCGTGCTCCATGTGGCGCACAATGTTCTCCAGCATCACGATGGCATCGTCTACGACAAATCCCACCGAGAGCGTCAGCGCCATCATGGACATGTTGTCCAAATTGAATCCCAAGACGTACATAACCGCGAACGTGCCCACGATGGACATCGGGAGCGCCAAGCTGGGGATCAGCGTGGCTGAGACGTTTCGCAGGAATAGGAAAATCACCAACACCACCAGCATGACGGTCAGCTTCAGCGTGAACTTCACTTCATCGACGGAAGCGCGGATGGACTCCGAGCGGTCGAAAAGAATCTCCAGGTTGACAGACGGCGGAATCTGCGCGCGGAACGTGGGCAGCAACGCCCGAATCGAGTTGACGACTTCGACCGTGTTGGTGCCGGGTTGCCGCAGGACAGCCAAGGTAATAGAACGTGTGCTGCTTTCGCGGGTGTTGACCCACGCAGCAACCTTGTCGTTCTCCACGCTGTCGATGATCCTGCCTAACTCTCCAAGCCTGATTGGTGCCCCATTGCGATAGGCGACAATCAACGGTTCGTAGTCCGCTGCCTGCATCAACTGGCCATTCGTTTCTACCGTGACAGATTCGTCGTCGCCGTAAAGAACCCCGACTGGCTGGTTCGTATTGCCTGCTGCAATTGCATTCGTGACCTCGTCGATACCAATTCGCCGCGCAGCCAGAGCAAGCGGATTGAGCTGGGCTCGTACGGCATACTTCTGTGCTCCGTAAATATCCACCTGGGCCACGCCGCTGATGGTCGAGATCTGCTGAGCCAGAATCGTATCTGCGTATTCGTTTACTTGCGAAAGCTGTACGCTAGCCGAACTCAGGGATAGATACAGAACCGGCTGGTCAGCGGGATTGACCTTGCGCAACGACGGAGGGGCGGGCAAGTCGCGCGGCAGGTCACGCCCTGCCTTCGAAATCATCGTCTGCACGTCCTGCGCGGCAGCATCGATGTTTCGGCTAAGGCTGAACTGCAGCGTGATGCTGGTTGAGCCTCGCGAGCTAACCGAGGTCATCGAATCCACCCCTGCAATGGTCGAGAATTCCCGCTCAAG
>Ga0066793_10001646_pt1 | contig 10313 bp, 9 predicted proteins | sample PersoiDNA2013189_FD_83876 | JGI IMG/M metagenome (GOLD analysis project Ga0066793, IMG submission 83876) | Permafrost soil microbial communities from the Arctic, to analyse light accelerated degradation of dissolved organic matter (DOM) -... | ecosystem: Environmental > Terrestrial > Soil >...
CGGGTCATCGAGCACTACTCGAAGGAGCTCGGCCTCTATACGCTCGAGGACGCAGTGCGACGGTGCACCGGGCTTGCGGCTTCGCGGTACGGCCTCGACGACCGTGGCGTGGTGAAGGAAGGAAAGGCAGCGGACCTCGTTTGCATCGATCTCGATAACCTGCACGACAACTCGACCTGGGACGACCCCGAGCAATACCCGGACGGCGTCGACTACGTGATGGTCAACGGCAAGCTGGTTGTAGAGCCTGGTGGCTGCAATAAGGATTTGCTGGCCGGCCGCCTGCTCAAGAGGTAAGCACGACTTGTCCCCTGAGACCGAATTGTAGAACGTCACAATCCTAACATAAGTACGTGACGTACTTGACATTAGTACATCACAGTCTTAATATTCCTATCGGGTGATGAAATATGATGATGCGCGACGATATCGATTCCCTGCTCAAAGAGCTTGCCGCAAGGCTTAAGATGGCAGGAATTCCTCATGTCGAACTGATCGCATGTGGTGGCAGCGGTCAGTATGACCGTTGACTTCAAGAGGACGACCACCGACGTAGACATTCTTGCAGAGGTGGTTCGCGACAAGTCAGGAATGCCCGAGTTGCGGATACCCGTAACTCCCGAGCTCGACAGAATCGCACGGATGATGGCGGACACCTATGAGCTGACACCAAACTGGATTGATTCGGAGGCATCCGTTCAGACAGCGCTTGGGCTCCCGGAAGGCGTGCTCGAACGCTCGGAGGCTGTCAATTATGGGGATGCCCTTACATTGTATTTCCCGGCCAGGGTGGACCTTCTTGCGCTGAAATTGACAGCAGCGTTGAGCCGAGGCGATAGAGACATTGCAGATATCAGGATACTGATAGAAGACAAAGAGGAGATAAAGACGGCGGTCGGCTGGTGTTTGGCAAAAAGAGTTTCGGCGTCCAGACTCTGCGAAATCTTGAGGAGGGCGGGAATTGAAGACCCGGAAGGACTTCTACGAGAGCTTGATTGACAGAATGCTTGGAATCCTCTGGCGGCAGTGGTCCGCGGCAGGAGTCTACGCGTCGGTAGAACCCTGCAGGCGCTCCGTCATTGACCCTGAGGCCCTGATTGTCGCGACCACCATTTTGGGCAGGTTCGACCCGAGGCTCTTCGATGAATCTCTCGATTGGCTCTCGAGGAACTTCGAGCTTATCAACTTGACCAGGCTCAGGCGAATAGCAGGAAAAACCAAGGGCTCGCCCCAGATACTGGCAGCGTGCGCGCATGTGTTGGATGACAAGAAGGCGGTTTCGGACAAAAGAATGGCGAGACTCGTGGCGGTCGGCAAACCGCGCAAGAAGAAAGAGTACTTCTTCCGGTCGCCCGGGGCGAGCAGTGACAGCGAGGGTGTGGTCAGAAAAGCCGATGATTCGTTCGCGCGATTCGGTTTTCTGAGGGGGGAGGTCAGGCTCAGAGGATACTCAAAGGAGCCAGACTATACCCTCGCCTCGAACGGCATTTTCTGCATGAGAAAGCTCTTCGGCGTGAACCCCAGGGCTGACGCTATGGCCTATCTGGTGTGGAAGGGACCCGGGAATCCAAACAAAATTGCATCTGATATCTCACTCACACAGAAGGGAGTCAGTCGCGTGCTGGATAGCATGAGGGCTGTTCAGACGGTGGAAAGCAGGGGTGATGGCTACCAAAGCTCGTACATGACGGACAGAGACCTCTGGACGAACCTTTTGGGAGTCGAAAGGGATGGGCCACGGCCGCGTTACTTCGTATGGCGTGAGATCTATGGCGCGTTGTGCCTGGCAATCGAGGATTGGTGGGACTACCGGAGTCACTATGATGAGCCGAACTCGAGGGTCGTCCGCCAGCGGGATATAACTCCTGATATTATCCTGGGCCTCAGGAAAGGGGGCTTGGAGGAGGTGAAGCTCCCGGACGTTCATAAGATGGGAGCTGCTTATATGGAGGAGTTCGAGGGTTCACTGGAAGCGACGGTCAGTTGGCTCGAAGAATTCACGCTTTACTAAGCTGGACAACTAAGAACCATCGATTTGAATTAACGCCGCGCCCTGATAAACGGTGGCAACTGGACCTTCCCCTTGCGACGAGAATTTGCTTCCCATCGAAGTGTCGATCCCTTCCGGGGAGGCGCGAAGTCTGACTTGGTGGGCCGTGAATGGGATGAACCTTCGACACCGCTTCACCAAATCGTGTTAATGTCACGACTTTGAAGTCGGCGCATGTGGAATACTGGAATCAATTTCTCGCGACACACACGAAGGCGTGGTCGGGTCTGTCGCGGGTGGTAGAATGCTTCTATCCGGATGCAGGGCGGCCCGCGGCCGGGTGAAATCCTGGACCAGCCTGCGTCCTTGCCGTCAGAGCGCGACCAAGGCCCCTCAAGAGGAGGTAGCGATGTTCTGCACAAACTGTGGGAAAGAAGTTGGCGATAACGCTTTCTGCCCCCACTGCGGCACTCTCGTAAAGGCTGCCGACAAGGCAACGCCTTCCCCTGCGCCCGTCCCCACTTCGACAGCCGTTGCACCGGTGGGGCCGCCACCGTCAATGTCGCCACCGCCGGTCGCCGCACAGCCGGGCCCGCCCGCCGCGAAAAAGAAGAAGCGCTGGCTCGTCCCTGCGATTGCGACCGTGTGCGTCCTGGCGATTGCGGCTGTGGTCCTCGCGCTTGTATTCGTGGTGTTCGCGAGCCCGTCCCCATCGGCAACTGTCGAGAGCTTGTTCAAGGCACTCGAAAGCAAGAACGCTCAAAACCTCTATGCCTTGCTCGACATGGAGCCTTTCAAGAGTAAGCCGGGCCTCGAGGCTTCCTTCAAGGCGGACATGGCCAAGAGCATCAAGGATACGAACGTCAAGTTCAAGGATGCGAAGTTCAGCACCGCCATAAGCGGTGATACAGCGACCGTCAAGGTGACTGGCGGCACAGTCCAATACAAGGGTGCCGACGGCAAGTTGCAGACAGGCTCTATCAGTGAAGATTTCGGTAAAGAGTTCTACGTGGTGAAGAAGGACGGCAAGTGGCTCCTCAGCCAGAAGAACTTCGCGAGCGAATTCGCCAGGCAGGACCTGAAAATCGCCGACAAGACGCTGCAATCGCTCATCGATGAGTACCAGAAACTGAATAGCGATGTAATTAGTGCATTCAGCGATTTCAGCGGGATAACAGGTTTTCAGGAGCTCGACACAAAGTTCAAAGAGAAGTCGAAAACGGTCACCGCCGAAATAGACGCCTTCCTGGTAAAAGCCAATAAACTCAAGGCCGACTACGAGGCCGTTGCCAAACTCGAAGGCGCCGAGGATTTCAAGGCTTACGCGGACATAAGAATCAACGAGGTCGACGACCTGATCGCGATCGGCAACAAGTTGAAGGTTTTCCTGAACGAAGTCGGCGGAGTAATCAGCGGCTGGGTAACCGCTCCCCCGGCGAGCCAGGCGGCAGTGACCCAGGCGCTCAACGATGTCGCTAACAAGTACGAGGCAGAGCTCAACACGCTGGAGGAGGACTACAAGAAGCTTGACGCTGAGGCAGACGCCTTGATGAAAGACCTCGGGCTTGAATAGCAGGGAAGGTCAATCGTGATGCTCGCGTTCGCGCGTCACCCGTGCGACGCAGCGCTGCTCGGTTGCGTGGAGGTCGGTCGTACAGCTCGGATCACTTCTTGATCAGGCCGGATTCTTTTTTCCGCACTTACCACAGAAACTTGTCTCAAGAGCAATCTGAGTACCGCAGCCAGTGCAGAATTTAGCCTGCCCTGCTGGAGGAGTCGCCACAGGGTTGGGGGTCGTTCCACTGGCAGCGCTGACTACTGGCGGTTGAGCGACTGGCGGTTGCATTGTTGGCTGTTTCCGCGCACCAGTAGTTGTAGACAGAATCGTCCCCACAATCACCAGAACTAGTCCGATTACACCTATAACCATCCCTATCGCCATGCTTACGAACAGCCATACCACAACACCTATCAGCAACAGTATTGCGCCAGCCCCTGCCACGGGATTGAGTTTCTTCCCCATGATTTCTCCCCTCGAGTATGAACCCTGGCTGGTATTCCCATGCACCTGCTCCAGCGCCGAAAGGCTCCATCGCGAGCATCAGTATCCCGTCCCCGAAATGCCAGTTACTGTTCAAGCCTTTTTCCCTCCTGTGTTCGCGGGCGCCCTCCCGGCGAGGGCCTCCAGCCTGTCGTCCACGAAACCCGCGCACCTCATCGCGAGAGCGAATATCGTCATCTGCGGGTTGACCCCGAGTGAGGTCGGCACGACGCTCCCGTCGCAGATGAAGAGGTTCTCGACGTCCCATGTCTCTCCAGTGTGCCTTACCACGGACTGCTCCGGGTCGCTCCCCATGCGGCATGTCCCCAGTGGATGGTATGCGCTCGCGGCCCTGTAATCCGAGGCCTTCGCCTTCCGCTTCTTGAACTTCGCGAGGTCCTGGGGGCGCATCTCCGGAAAGCTCGCGGTCGGCGTGAACACGCTTTTCGCCCCGACGCTGAACCATATCTCCGCCTGCAGTTCGGTCATGAACTTGAACTTCCTCACGTCTTCTCCCTTGAGGCCGTAGAAGACGAGGTGCCGCTGGGGGTCTCGCGGGTGCGGGACGACCCTGCCCGTGGAGCAGTGCTCCGAGAGCATTCCCCCGTATATCCCGAAGTGCGGGTACTTCCACATGAACTCCGCGAGGCGCCTTCCCTTGTACGGCATGCCCATAACGATGCCGAGGGGAGGCGTCGTGCCGCCCTCGAGCATGACGCCTTCGTCCGCGAACTCGTCCACGCAGGTCGCCTGCGGGATTCCCTTCGGGTTGCCGAGCTCCTCGTCCATGAGCGCCACCGTGCCGTTGCACGGATGTATCGTGAGGTTCTTGCCCACCTGCCCGCTGGAGTTGCACAGCCCCTGGACCAGGAGCATGCGCGGTGTGTGGAGCGTGCCCGCCGCCAGTACGACCACGTCCGCCTCGACCTCTATCCCCGGTCCGCGCGCGTCCCGCTCAGTGTCGGGGAACCGGCCCTTGACGCCCACCGCCCGGCCGCCCCTCACGACGACCTCGTCCACCATGCACTCCGAGTAGACCTCGCATCCCGCCTTCACTGCATCCGGTATGTAGGAGACGTTGGTGCTCTGCTTGGCGTCCGACGGGCAGCCGAAGCAGCACACCCCGTACCCCTCGCAGTCCTTCGCGTTTCGCGCGAGCATCCCGCCCGACAGCCCGAGCTTCCTAGCGCCCTCGAGGAAGAGGAGCGCGTTCCTGCCCGTGACCTCGGGGTCAGCCTTCTGCACGAACAGGTACTCCTCGACCGCGCTGTAGTAGAGGCCCATCTCCTCCTCTGTTATGTCCGTCAACCCCGAGTCCAGGTGCCATTTCTTGAGCACCCGGTGCGGCATGCGGAAACAGGTCCCCGAGTTTATTGTCGTCGTGCCGCCGACGGTCTTCCCCTGCGGAAGCAGGAACATCGGCATCCCCATCGTCATGACCTGGCCGCCGTACCAGTACATGTTCATGAAGGCGTAGTCCATCCTCAAGTTGAAGTCGTCGCGGGTGAAGTGGCGGCCCGCCTCGAGGACCAGGACTTCGCGCCCGGCCTCGGAGAGCTCCTTGGCGATGGTCGCGCCTCCCGCGCCCGAGCCTACGACCACGACCTCCACCGAGAGCCTGACGTCACCGGTTATTTCCCCGCGGGTGTGTATCATCTTTCTCCCTCCCCCCGGGATCGCTCCACCGCCTCCGGCGCGGCGTCCCTGGGCGGCAGGGGCCCGCCGTCCCTGGTCACGAGCCGCCGCTCGGATTCCTCTTTGAGCGCCTGTATGTCGAACCCGAGGAGACCCTGGACGTCGACGCGGGAGTAGTAAGCGCTCACCGCCGGCGTGGCGAGGAAGTAGAGGAACTGGTAGGCGAGCGCGCCCTTCGCTCTATAAAGGCGCTCGAGCAGGGCAGCCTGCGAGCCGTAGTCGAGCCGCGGGAACAGCCGCCCCTTCCTCACAAGCGAGTATAGGTTCAGGGTGAGGAAGGCCAGGTTGGAGACGACGCGGAACTCCGGGATCCCTTTCTCGTGCCAGTCGGCCAGGAAGTCAACGGAGGCCTGCAGGTCCGCGCCGGGCAACTCCCCGACGGCATCCACGCCGAGCACGTGGGGCGTGATCGCCCTTACGGTCTCCTCAACGATCTGTAGCATGGTGCCACTCCTTTGCGGTCATCTTTCTGTCAGCCTTGCGGCTGGCACGTTCTCGACCTCATCCACATCTTTCTTCTATCAATGCCAGTCTATCCTGCGGTGGAGGCCTTCGATAGACGGAACCTCGGGCTCCCAGTCGAGGAGGCGAGAGCGGCGCTGCAGATGGCCAGCCAGGCTGGCTGGTAGACTGGAGAAGGTTGGTGCGGGGAGAACTTACACCACTTGACGGGACGTGGCCCGCCGACATTCTGTCAGTAGTCTGGCTTGAAGACACCAACTGAACCTAAGAACAGGTTTAATTCTGGATGCTTCATTTCAACTTCTAGGTGCAGTTTTGGTTGCCTATATGACCGAACGATTCCATCTCCGAGTATTGTCCAAAAAACCAATAGAAATGTGGCTGCTGCAAGGGCCACTGTAGCCCAAGTTAAGCCATCCATATGTTACTCGCTCTCAAGTTCAGCACTGATGCTCGCAAACTGCTGTAAAGGTTGATACTGAGGTTGACTGGTTGGTGTGACTGGAGGCTGCTCATTGGACATACTTCAACATCCCCTTTCGTTAGTTGCCGCTGATAGTTTTGACTCTGGTTAATCGTGTTTATGAATACAGACTTCAACCAGCAAGATCTGAGCCGCAATAACGGCACTTGATTGCTGCAGCTTTGATAGTCTCTGCGCAGTAGGGGCAGGTCTTGGTCTCTGAAGGGTCGCCACCAGAACTTACGCTCCCTACAACATTAGAAATGGCACGTTTGATTTCACCAGATATGCGAGAAGCTAGTTGTCTATTTGCTTTCGTCTTCATACCTACTTTGAACGCAAAGCTATATCCGTTGCACAATGTTACAACTACGCCACACCCACCTCCGACCAATCCACCTAGAACACCAGCCAGTGCGGCACTGCCAACCGTCGCGCCAGTTTCGTTCGTGCCAACATTGGAGATGTCACATACGGGGAACTGAGCGGTCCAACGTCTCTTACTCAGGTCGTTGCCTGCAATGACGAAGGCCTGATCGCCGATTATTTCAATACGAGAGTAGGACATGTTTATGGGGGGCATTCTTCCAGGAGTGGGATTCGTAAGGGGGTAATCAGTCGTCAAGGTAAGGAACCTCCAAAAGATTCTGGATTCAGGCGAATCAACGACTTTCATGAGACCCCCAGCCTTTGAGTTGAGCAAGCAGAGTATATCACGGCGGGCGGCGCTCAAGCCTGTCACGCGCTTCTCCGACCAAGGCCGCTAGAGCGTCCGTCAAGCATTTCAGTTGTCCAGCCTCTTCTCTCCCAGATCCGACCCACAATGCTTACACTTAATCGCTTCGGCTTTAATGGTTTCAGCGCAGTACGGACATTTCTTAGTTGCTTCTTCTGCGGGTGGAACGGGGGGTTGCTCAGTAACTGCCGCGACAGGGTGCTTAGACGCCAGCTGTGTCGCTGGAACAGAAGTCTGAATCCGATACGGCTCTAGTATTTTGATGATATTCCTCTTTAGCCCTCCGGGTGCTTTTATGTTGAAATAGTATCCTTGACCAGTATCGCCGACCTGAACCGATGCTATCTTGAACTTATCACCCGAACCCGCTACTGCCATTATGTAAAACACGCCTGGGATGATACAGAGACACAAGAGAAATATTGCAATAATGTCTATCACGCGGATGGCGAGGCGGCCGCCTCGATCCGTTCCACGACCAGGCACAGCGGCGCCCCCGCGCCGAGGCGACCGGCGAAGGGCTTCTTCTCGGTGCGCCCCACCTCGAGGGACACACGCGCCGTCTTCACGCCGACACCCGGGGGTATCTCGAGCCGGTGCGTCTCAACCTCATCATCCAGCCCGATTGTGCCCAGGACAACTCCGTCCAGGCGGACCGTCACCTCGGCCGGTCGCTCGAATCCGTACAGTTCGACCAGTCCGAGCTTCAGGTTCAGATCGGTGGCCCCCTCCGGAATCCGTATCACCAGGTCGGCCTTCCGGTGTGCCTTTCGGACCGGCTCTGAGAGCCTGGAGTCCAGCGCGTACCAGCCCCTGCCGAGCCATTGCGAGTCCTGCTCGAGCCCGGGTGCCAGGCTCGACGGCACCTCGCCCCCGCGTCCCAGGCGCGCGTTCAGGTAGGCGGTGCCGGGCTTGAACGCGGAGGGTGAGGTGGGCAGTCCCAGGGCGACGAACAGGTTTCGAAGGGCCGACTTGGGGTGCACGCGCGGCACCCTCGCCGCGACCCTCCTGCCCAGCGCCACGAGCTTCCACGAACGGTAGTTAGCCTCGGCCTGGAGCCGGCAGGACAGGGAACGGGCGGCCTGCAACGGCCAGGGGCGGTCGCCCTTCCTGGCCAGCAGACAGCAGAACGAACGGCCGTAGACCACCTCGCATTCCTGCGGAACCAGTCCAGCTTGGCGGAAGAGCCCGAACCATTCCGCGAGGCCGATCAACCGCTCGGTTATGCCTTCGGCCGCCTCGGGGGGCGGCTCGTCGCCCGCCCAGGCCAGGTGCTCGGATACGAGAGCGAACTTCCCCCCGCGCTTGAGCACCCTCCTGACCTCGGAGAAGAAGAGCCGCGTGTCGGCGGCGTGGTGGGCCGACTCGGATTCGGCGACCATGTCGAATGTCCCGTCCCTGAACGGGAGGCGGTGCATGTCGCCCCGCACCCGCTCAAAGAAGAGGCCCGCTTCCTCAATGAAGATGTCCGCGGTCTCCAGGCCGATGTAGATCTTGGTCAAGGTGTCCAGGGCTACCACGGACGCGCCCCTGGCAGCGAGCGCGGCGGACGACCAGCAGCGCCCGGCACCGACGTCCAGGACCACCATGCCCTCCACAGTCCTGTCGAGGGCGAACCTGGTAAAGTTGTCCCCGATGGCTCTCCAGAGATCCCGCGCGTCGTCGCTGGGCTCGAACTCGCTCGTGATGTCGGGAAGGCTCAACATCATCCGCCTGTAAGTGTCGTGCATTGTCTGGTCGAACTCGTCCAGGTCTATCTTGCCCGACCAGGCGTCCACCTCCGTGTTGACCGAATCCATTACCACCGGAAGCAGGGCGGCGATTCCCTTGTCCACGGGGTAGGAGGACCCGCACCCGGAGCAGTCTATCGCGGCGGACCTGATCTCCGTGCCGTCGTCGAGAGGGTCGGCGAGCGTCAGGGACCTGCCGCCGCACGACGGGCACTCGACTATGTCCAGCAGGATTCTCCTCACTCGCAGGCGCCTCCGTTCCGCTCGCTAATCATTCGTAGGAGACGTACTCCCTTATCCTCTCGTACGACTTCTCGAGGAAATCGGGGTCGGTGATCCGCACTTCAATCACGCCGTTGGGGCAGGTCAGGGCGCACCGGCCGCACGCGCGGCAGTAATCGCTTATCACGGCTTTCCCGTCGGTTACCGTGATTGCCTGCGTGTAGCAGCGGTCGACGCATTTCTTGCAGCCCTTGCACGCGTCGGTCACCTCTATCTCGATCCCGTCCAGTTTTCTCAAGGTGGGCTCGACGTACCCCACCGGCGCGTACGCCGAGAACCGGGTGACGCAGCAGCACTCGCAGCAGAAGCAGACGGTGAGAAGACGGCCCCGGTCCTTGATCCTGAAGATGAAGTTGTCGACACGGGCCTTGCCCACGATCGGCACCAGACCGGCCTCGACGGCTTTGCGCGCGTGAGCCTTCGCCTCTTCGACGCCCACTTCCCTGAATGGGAAGTTCTTGGCCTCCGGGGCCGAATCCCCCATGAGCAGACACCCGATCTCCACCGGGTAATGCTTGCACTTGAAGCCCTTCCGGCAGCCGCAGTAGTCGGTGATTATCCGGTGCGAGGCTTCCTCGATGAAACGGTCGAGCAGTGCAACGGGCAGGGGCGCGCTCTCGGGCATCTCGATGTCCTCGTTGATGGGAAGCCAGCGCATGTCGGTCTTGTCCTCGCGCAACCAGGGGTGCCAGCGGTTCACGCGGGGCAGCTTGTAGACGTCCATGAACCGGGCTATGAGCTCGGGCACGGGGACATTGAGCAGGTTTTTGGCGGTGGCCACATCATATTTGGGCTTGACGTCATTCAGCGCGATGGCGACGACTTCCCGGCGGCAGCGTGGGCACCCACACAGGCTCTCATCCTCGTCGATCATCTCCATGGCGTAGTCGGAAACCACTTGCTCCATGAAGGGC
>Ga0066793_10001647_pt1 | contig 10311 bp, 8 predicted proteins | sample PersoiDNA2013189_FD_83876 | JGI IMG/M metagenome (GOLD analysis project Ga0066793, IMG submission 83876) | Permafrost soil microbial communities from the Arctic, to analyse light accelerated degradation of dissolved organic matter (DOM) -... | ecosystem: Environmental > Terrestrial > Soil >...
CATTGCGTCCCGAAGGCAAGTTGAGCACGAGCCGCACGCCGAGTTCCTCCAGCATGCCACGGAGCCAGGTCTCGGGGTCGTTCTCCTCCTGCAGGGCCTGGTAGCTCAGGAGTCGGGGCTTCCTGCCCAGCGTGGGGAGCACCAAGCCGACGGGATCGCCCCAAACCGTCGCCACCATCGCAAGTTCGAGGTAGCTCTGGTAGATGTGCAGCAGGCGGGCTCGCTGGACGCGGTCTACCGGCAGCGCCCGGAGCGTCCTGGGAGGACCGAACCACGGGCTATCCTCCAGGTAGTCGCTCAGCGGACTCTTCGCGGTCATCGCGTCGATGGTCTCAATGAGCCGCTCGTCTGTCTCGGCCATGTCGGGGGTGATGAGACCCTGCTCCCAGTAGACGTCCGCATGAGAGAGCGTCGCGAGCTGGAGAAAGGCGAGGTTCAGATCCCACAGAATCGGGTTCGCTTCGTTGCCGGCGGTGAGCAGGTGACCGATGTGCAGATGCTCCCGGTAGTTGGCCTGGAGGTCCTCCACGCGGTCGAGCCACGCGAGAAGGTGAATGCGGTCGTCCCGCGACAGCTGCGCATTGGGTCTGCGCTCAAGCTTGACCAGGATGGGCTCGGTCGCCGCTCGGAGGGTGTCGAGCTCTTCGAGGAGCTTCACGGATGCCATGCGTCGGATGTCCGCATCCATCTCCGCAAGCTGCTCGTCGGTGGCCCGCCCCATCTTCTGCAGAACCGTGCGGACCGCTCGGGCCTCCGCCAGTGTCAGCTCCCTTCCGCCGAGGCCCTTGGCCCTGCGGCGGTTCTCCATGAGAAACCTCACGCCCATGGAGCATCTACTCTCCGTGCTGTCTCCTGCCGCCTTCCCTTCATGTCATCGCTCCTGTGTATTCTTGGGTGCAGTAGTTATAGCACCGTATATACGGATTGCAAATGTAGATTCAGAAAAGTTGGAGACAGGGCACGATTCGGAGTGCGCCGGTTGAAGGAGCGGGTCGCCGTGGTGGTCGATGCTCACACGGAGTGGCTGTATCGGCGGGTGCTCAACCTGCCGACCACCGATGCCACCGCTGAGGACGTTCGCCGGTGCTACCGGAGGGAGATGCGCCGCTGGCACCCCGACGTAGGCGGAGACGGTGAACGAGCTCGCCTTCTCAACCTGGCGAGGGACTACTGGCTTCGGTATCCGCACCGGATCACACTCCGCGACCCGGAGGAGAAGCCGGCCCCGGCAGCGACGACTTCTCAGGTCAGCACTGCGGTGCCGGTGCCGTCGTGTCCTCCGCGCACTCTCGACGGGATATCGAAGGTGGTCCTGTTCGCGGTTGCGGGCTACTGCGCCCTGCTCACCTTCGCCGTCATCGGATGGCTGGCATCGGTGATCCTGACAGTGGCGCTGCAGTGAACAGGTGACGAGAGTCGATGATTCTCCCTGCCACCTCACCGGCCCGACCCGTACGGACTGTAGGTTATTCAAGTCAAGAGAACGGTACTGCCAGTCCGTAGTAAGTACTGGTCTTGGTGTCTTCTACAGTCTGTAGGTAGTACTGACAGTTCTTGTTCTTTCGCGCACGCGATGTACCTAATGCGCCGGCCCCTTCACCGAGCGCCTCGAATCGCAATCCTTACCGAAGGAGTCATATATGGCCTTCTAAGCCTCTCTCCTGCGTCGAAGAGGGGTGGTTCGATGACTTGCTCGCGGAGGCTGCGGAAACGCAGGAGGTCGGCTGTGGACCCCTCCAAAACGTGATTCTGGGAGGGGTCAGTGACCCAAAATCCGTGTACCACAGCGAGATACGACTACAGGCAGCATCAGAGAGCGAAAGAACGTGCTACTAATGAGCATTGACAACTACGGTCTATTCGAGTAGGGTGATTGTCGATGAATGCCGGAGTCTGGAAAGGAGGAAGCGATGACTCCCAAGATCGTGAAGGACAACACAAAGAAGGGGAGCGCTCCCACCTCCCGAGCGGTTCCCGGTCCGGTGCAGCCGGCTGCGGAACCGAAGATCGACTACTCCGCGATGCTGATTCCGCTGGCCGAAGAGGAGAAGTCCATGAAGAAGGGGCGCGGCCCGTCTCCGCACTACACGGGACTGATCGATGCATTTCGGGAGAAGACAACCCACGGCAGCATCGAGGAGTACAAGGTCGACCTCGACACGTTCCGTGCAGCGATTGGCAAGCCGAAGTTGTCGGTCGCGAGCATCCGTCAGGGGCTGCGGAACAATCTGCACAAGACCTTCGACGACGACGATCGTGAGCTGTGGGAGACCATCCAGGTCAGCGTCGACAACAGAACGGGGATGCTAACCCTGAAGAAGCGCGAGCCGAAGCCACGAAGCGACTAGAGGCGCCCCGCAGAGGCCCCCGCAATGCGGGGGCCTCACTGTTGTGATGGTGCCCGGCGATCGTGTCAGACCCACCTGCTATAATTACGACATACAACAGACATGCAGGAATGGGGAATGGTGAGCAGGATGCGCGGCGAGATTCTGACAGCCGAGGAAGTCGCGGAGCGACTCAAGGTGAGGGCGTCGTGGGTCTACCAGGCCGCCGCCGCAGGGACGCTTCGCAGCTACAAGGTTGGCCGCTACGTTCGGTTCATCTGGGGCGAGGTCGAGGAAGACTTCCTGTGCGGCAACCTGGCCGCCTGAACCTCGTGGTCCTGAATGCGGCGCGTTATGATGTCACCCGGGGGTAGATGCCATGGCCAGCGTCGTCATGAGGACAACCAAGAGCAAGGGCGACCGCTGGTATGCCGTCATCAGTCTCGGGGGCAACAAGAAGCAGTGGATTCTGCTTGAAGGCGTGGGGAACCAGGGCGATGCGGAGCGCGAGGCCAAACGCCAGGACAAGCGACTCAATAAGATGGAGCCGCAGGAGCGAGCGGCGGCCAGTAAGAAGCGATTCAAGTCAGCCTGGGCCGAGTTCCGGGCGAGCCACGTGGCGAAGCTTCGCGAAAACACTCGCCAGGACTACGACTACTCCTACGCGAAGCACATCTCGAAGGCTCTCTTCGCGATCAAGATGGTTTCCAACGTCACCGTGAAGGACATCGAGGCCTACATCGCCCTCAAGGAGCCCGATCTCTCGCATCACACGATCAACAATCAGCTCGGGATGTTGCGTAGCTTCTTTCGATGGAGTCAGGACAGAGACTACTGTGCCTCGAATCCGGCAAAGGCGATGGGTCTTCGGTTTCCCGTCCACGACAGTCGCGTGTACCTCACTCCGGAACAAGCCCAATTGTTCGGGGCGTGCATGGCCACCGAGGGCCTGAAGGCCGAGGCGATCGCGGCCGTCGGTCTCTGGTGTGGTCTCCGGTGGGGTGAGATCCGGGGACTTGGCTGGGACACGGTAGACATTGCGGATCCCAAGAATGCCAATCTGCTGGTTCGCCGCCAAGTCGTCTTCATCCCTAAGTCGCCGGGGGCGCCAGCTGGCACAACGGGTGGCTACCACGTGGTGAAGGTCCTCAAGAAGGAGGCCAGCTATCGCCAGGTGGGCATTCCGGAGTCGGTCGCGTTGTTGCTCCGCAAGTGGAGAAAGCACAAGGACTGCACAACGTTGGCCAGTGTGGTGAAGGCCGAGAAGGTCCCAGAAGGACTGGTATTCCCCGCCGGACGCGGCGGCGTCATGAGCGACAGCAACTTCAGCCGGAATGAGTTCCGGAGGGCCAAGGACATGGCCAAGAAGCTTGACCCCACCTTCCCTGACGACGCGACCATACATTCGATGAGACACACGTTCGCGACAAGCATGCTGCTCGCCGGAATGTCTATGTATGACCTTCGGGGTCAAATGGGCCACGGATCCGTTCAAACTACCGCAAAATACGGGCATTACGTGCCGGAGAAGCGCGTTCTCACGACCGCGACGGCCATGGAGAACTCCATCCGCGACGCGAAGAAGAAGAACGCCGCCTTGCTGAAGAAGATTAAGAAGCCGGCCGCCGCGCAGGCGACTACGTCAGCCGGTCGCGCTGCGGCATCCGCGTCTGCCACCACGAACCCCTAGCCGCCGGTCCACTCCGGTCTTCCGGGTCGTCCTTTGGTTCGTCCACGCGTCAACTCCTCCACCGTGATACCCTGAATTGCGAGCATACTTCGGGTACCTTGAAGTGCGCGGTTGTCCCGTCGCAATCCGTCTAACCGGTTGTCTAACTGCTGGCAGGAATCAGCGCGTCAGGTAGTACCGAAATGACCTGCTACAGAACTCAGACCTGCGGATACGACTGAGCAGATGTCCCACCTTACAGCTGATCACCGTGAGGTCGTTGGTTCGAGTCCAACCGGGCCCACCATAAACACACAGGTCAGGCGGGGTATGTTCCGCCTGACCTGTGTGTTTGAGGGGACACTTGAGGCGCCTGTCAAGTGCTTATCAAGTGAGTTAGGGTGGAGAGCAGCCCTGTTTCGAGGGGCAGCAGGGACTGCTTTAACCCGAACGACCACCCCCGGGGATGGCGCTCGGGGTCCTCGGAGCGACGAACCTAGCGGACCCGCTCCCAGTGCTTCCCGCCGTCGCTGGTTTCCAGGGTGATGGGTCGCTGGGGACTGTCGCCATCCCAGCCCGTGATGGTTCCGTGGAGCGCATCGCTGAAGTGGACGGATTCGAGCGGCCCATAGCCGTCGCGCTGCTCCGCCCAGTGTTTCCCTCCGTCGGTCGTGGCGATGATGTAGCCGACGAGGGTGTGACTGCCCAGCCGTGGCGGCTATCGGTGAAATCCACGGCGACGAGGGGGAACGCGTTGTCATCGCGCAGCTGGACGACCCAGTGCTTCCCGCCGTCGATAGTTCGCTGGATCAGGCTTCCACCGCCGGCGCTCTCTCCGACGGCCCATCCCCGGTTGTCGTCGATGAAGGTGCGAGCAGCTACATGGTCGCCGGGTAGGGGTGTAGTGGTTGGTCCGCTGCGACGACGTTCCCGTCGAATGCCATGTTGTGTGCAACGACCATCGACGATCTCTGCACAGCCGCCAAGAACTCACTCAGGACGGAGGAGAGGGGCATCCCGCGGCCCAGCGCATCCTCGGTCGTGATGCCGTGGACTCGAACGGCATCCGGCGGGATCGTGAAACCGTCGGGGCGGACGATTCGCGAGGCGGATTCCAGCAAGTGGTCGTCACGGTCGATGAGCAGCCACGCGATCTGGACAACACGTGGCCAGTTCGCGAAGTCGGTACATGGGGCGTCCCAGTCGTCGGGCAGGCCCGCGGTCTCTGTGTCGAAGACGAGGTACATATATCGCAACCACGTCTGGACCTACGACATCGTCTATGACGCGACCTCGTCGGGGCGCGTCTTCAAGGTGCTCACCGTCGTGGACGAGTTCGCCCGCCTCGCTCTGGCCGTCCACGGCGCCCGCTCGATCACCGCGGGAGTCGTCAAGCGCGTGCTGGAAGGACTGTTCGAGGAGCACGGGGCGCCGGCGGTGATCCGCTCGGACGACGGCAGCGAGTTCGTCGCGTCTGAGGTCGTGGACTGGCTCGAGGAGATCGGCACCGCCACGTTCCACATCCAGCCCGGCAAGCCGTGGCAGAACGGGTTCGGCGAGTCGTTCAACGGCCGGCTGCGTGACGAGTGCCTCGACGAGGAGGACTTCTGGAGCATCGCGCACGCCCGCGTCCTGCTGGAGCGCTTCAGAGTCGAGTACAACACCGAGCACCTGCACAGCTCGCTCGGGTATCTCACGGCCGCCGAGCACGCCGAAGCCCATCCCGCAGGCGCGGCGTGACGGGCTCGGCTACGATGTCAGGAAACCGGAGGCTCTAACGCTCCGACTGGTCCCGGAGACGGGGGCCGCCCAATCAACGACACGCGTGTCTTCAGTCCTCACCTCAGGCAGCGTAAAGAGTCGGTAGATGTCGGCGCGACCTTGTATCCATTGCTACAAAGTTCGGTGGGTGCTAGTCTGAACTGCGGTTCAGCGTCGGGCATTGGCGGTGGAAGTCACACCACTCCGCGAGACGCGGCTCTCGCAATCCGGCGTGTGACGACGAGAGGAATCTGGATGGATATCACTCGGCGTGGCTTCTTACAGCTGACTGGTGCCGCGCTCATGACGAGCGTGATGTACCAGTTCGCTGGGCAGTCCCCCGCATTGGCGGTGGAAACCGCCCAGGGGTGGAAGCTGGTCGACGTGAAGGAGACGTCGACCATCTGCTGCTACTGCGCGGGCGGCTGCGGCACGATCGTCTCGGTGCGCGACGGCAAGCTCGTCAACATCGAAGGCGACCCTGACCACCCCATCAACCGGGGTGGCATGTGCTCGAAGGGTTCGTCGCAGTTCGCAGTGAACTCCATCTACGACGACAAGACGGGCGAGCGCGTCATCAACCCGAACCGTCTCACCAAGCCGATGGTCCGTCGTGCCGGTAAGTCGGAGTGGGAAGTGCTCTCGTGGGAGCAGGCGATCGACGAGATAGCTAAGCGCGTCAAGAAGACTCGGGACGAGAACTACGAGACCGTGGTCGGCGGTGTGACGGTCAACCGTTGCGAGGCGATCGCGAGCTTCGGCGCCGCCGCTCTCGATAACGAGGAGGGCTACGCTCTCCAGAAGCTGTGCCGCGGGCTCGGACTCACCTACATCGAGCACCAGGCTCGCATATGACACAGCTCGACGGTGTCCGGGCTGGGCGCCTCATTCGGTCGCGGAGCGATGACGAGTCACTTCTGCGACTTCAAGAACGCTGACGTCATTCTCACTATCGGCTCCAACAACGCCGAGAACCACCCCGTCACCATGGCGTGGGTACAGGAAGCCAGAGCCAAGGGCGGCAAGTACATCGTCGTCGATCCCCGGTTCACCCGTAGCGCCTCTCTCGCGGATATCTACGCCCCCCTTCGTTCCGGCACGGACATCTCCTTCTTCGGCGGCCTGATGAACTACGTCATCGAGAACGACCTGTGGCAGAAGGAGTACGTCACCAACTACACCACCGCTTCGTTCCTCGTGAACCCGGCGTACAAGTTTACAGACGCCGACGGACTCTTCTCGGGCTGGGACGACAAGGAGAACAAGTACGGCAACGCGACCTGGCAGTACCAGATCGGGAAGGAAGAGCCTTGGGATACCTCGGCGACCGGCCCTTATGCGTGGACGCAGGCACCTGGCGTGCCCGCGTTCACCCCGCTGGTCAACAAGGTCGCCAAGAAGGACCCGACCATGCAGGACCCGAACTGCGTGTGGCAGCTCATGAAGAAGCACTACGCCCGCTACACGCCCGAGCTCGTGTCCAAGATCACGGGTTGCCCCCAGAACAAGCTTCTCGAGGTCTACGAGACCTTCGCCTCCACGGGTGCGCCTGAGAAGTCGGGCACCATTCTCTACGGGATGGGCCAGACCCAGCACACCTACGGTTCCCAGAACGTGCGAGCCATGGCGGTGCTCCAGCTGCTGCTGGGCAACATCGGCGTTCCAGGCGGTGGCATCAACGCTCTTCGTGGCGAGGCCAACGTTCAGGGCTCGACCGACATGGGTGTGCTCGCGGACACCCTGCCCGCATACCACAACGTGCCGACGCAGGCGAAGCACAAGACTCTGCGTGACTGGCTCGAGATCGAGACGGCGGCGAACGGCTACTGGAGCAACAAACCGAAGTTCTTCGTGAGCCAGCTGAAGGAGATCTACGGCGACTACGCGACGGTCGAGAACGACTACGCATACAACATGCTTCCGAAGCTCAACGCCATCAACCACACGCACATCGGCGTCTTCGAGTCGATCGGCGAAGGCATCATCAAGGGCATGATGTGCTGGGGGCAGAATCCGGCAGTGGCTGGTCCCAACGCATCCTTCGAGCGCGGGATGATGGCCAAGCTCGACTGGCTCGTCGCCGTCGACCTGTGGGAGACCGAGACCGCATCGTTCTGGAAGGCCCCGGGCGTTGACTCGGCAAAGATCCAGACAGAGGTCTTCATGCTGCCGGCCGCCGCTCACTTCGAAAAGCAGGGCTCGATCTCGAACTCCGGTCGCTGGGTCCAGTGGCGCTACAAGGCGGTCGACGCGCCGGGTGAGGCGCTCCAGGACTTCGAGATCATGCACGAGCTCTACAAGAAGCTGAAGGGTCTCTACGAGGCCGAGGGTGGCTCCAACCCCGAGCAGCTCACGAAGCTGCACTGGCCGTACGAGACCGATGGCCATGCCGATATCACGAAGATCGCACAGGGCATGAACGGCTACATCGTTGCGGACGGCAAACTCGTCAAGAACTTCTCGCTGCTGAAGGCGGACGGTTCGACCGCCTGCGGCGTGTGGATCTACTCGGGCTACTACAACAACAACGACGCCTCCGGCGATCCCACGAAGCAGCCGACCGGCTCCCGCGGCAAGGACGATCCGGGCGACCTGGGCCTCTTCCCGAAGTGGGCGTTCTCTTGGCCGCTCAACCGCCGCGTCCTCTACAACCGCGCCTCCGCGGACATGCAGGGCAAGCCGTGGAACCCCAAGAAATCGCTCGTCGCCTGGAACGGCACGAAGTGGGTCAACAACGACGTTCCGGACTTCGGGTTCCAGGTTGTCGCGGCAGACGGCACCGTGACCCCGACGCCGCCGAACAACAAGGCGTTCATTATGAACGCCGAGCAGGGTGCGAAGTTCTTTGCCTCCAGCATGAAGGACGGTCCGTTCCCCGAGCACTACGAGCCGTTCGAGAGCCCGGCCACCAACCTCATCAACGGGGGCCAGTCGAACCCTGCCCTCACCTTCGGCAAGGCGAAGTCGGTGAAGCCCGGCGACCCGAAGAAGTATCCGATCGTGTGCACCACGTATCGCTTGACAGAGCACTGGCAGACCGGCGGCATGACCCGCAACATCCCGTGGCTCGCCGAGGCGATGCCGAAGATGTTCGTCGAGATGTCGAAGGAACTCGCCAAGGAGAAGGGCGTCGAGAACGGCGATCAGGTTCGCGTTTTCAACGACCGCGGGTCGATAGACATGCTCGCGATGGTCACGCCCCGTTTCAAGCCGTTTAAGATCGACGGTAAGACCGTGCACCAGGTGGGCATGCCGTGGCACTGGGGCTACGCCTCCGGCTACTTGACCGGCGCGATCGCTAACGACCTCACGCCGAACGTCGGAGATGCGAACACATCGATCCCCGAGTACAAGGCGTACCTCGTCAACGTCGAGAAGGCTTAAGGAGGGCATGACTGATGACTGAATCCGCGATTCTCTACGACTCGTCGAAGTGCAGCGCTTGCAAAGGCTGCCAAGTACAGTGCAAGCAGTGGAATATGATGCCCTCGAGCCTCGCCAAGGACAAGTACGAATACACCGGCTCCTACCAGAGCATGGCCGACCTGAACGGTGACACACGCCTTCTCATCGAGTTCCGCGAGAAGGACACAGAGAAGGGCATCGAGTGGGCGTTCTCCCGCCGGGCCTGCTTCCACTGCACCGAGCCCGCGTGCATGGAGGTCTGTCCGGTAGGTGCCATCAGCAAGCTCGCCGACGGCACCGTCAAGCTCGACAGCACGAAGTGCGTCGGCTGCAAGTACTGCACCGCCGCATGCCCCTTCAGCGTTCCCAAGTACCGCCCGAACTTCGGCGTCTCCAACAAGTGCACGCTGTGCGACGACCGCGTCGCCAAGGGCCTCACGCCCGCTTGCGTGAAGACCTGCCCGGCTGGGGCGATGAGCTACGGCCCGCGCGACGAGATGCTCGCCGCGGGCAAAGCGCGCGTCGAGGAGCTCAAGACCGCAGGCTTCAGCAAGGCTGAGCTCTACGGCGAGACCGAGATGGGCGGCATGCACTCTCTCTTCGTCGCCAAGTATGGCTACGAGGCCCACGGCCTCATTCGCAATCCGAAGAAGTCCGACATTACCAGCTTGTTTGAGCTGGCCAAGCCCCTCGCCGGCATCGGTGTCGCTGCGGTCCTCGGCGGTCTAGGCCTGTCGTTCCTGACGGGCATGGGTTACAAACGCGACGAGCTGACCACCGAGAGTGCCTCAACACACGATGCCGTGAAGGAGGAGGAGCGACAGTGACACGCTACATTCAGCGCCACAGTGCTCTTGCGCGCTTCACGCACTACGTCCACATGATCGCTTGCATCGCACTGATCCTGAGCGGCCTCGTGGTCTTCGTGCCGGCTATCGCGCAGGCGGTCGGTTTTGGAGTCGTGCAGGCGATCAGGATCGGGCACCGGGTCTTCGCGGTCGTGTTCATCGCGGTGCCGCTCATCTCTCTCATCCGGTCCCCAAAGGGCTTCGCGCACATGATGAAGGAGATGTTCGCACCGTGGGATGCGGACGACAAGCGTTTCATGCGGCTGTTCGTCCCGTACATGTTCGCCCCGAAGAAGATTCA
>Ga0066793_10001650_pt1 | contig 10302 bp, 13 predicted proteins | sample PersoiDNA2013189_FD_83876 | JGI IMG/M metagenome (GOLD analysis project Ga0066793, IMG submission 83876) | Permafrost soil microbial communities from the Arctic, to analyse light accelerated degradation of dissolved organic matter (DOM) -... | ecosystem: Environmental > Terrestrial > Soil >...
AGCCTGAGCGGGCCGGCGGACGAAAACACGCTGGTCACCTACAGCACCGTCGACGGCAGCGCCGTGGCCGGCAACGACTTCACCGGCGTCACCGGCGGCACCGTCACCATCGGTGACTGGCCGGCCAGCACGTCCCAGCCGGCCGGGCTGATCCTGGACATGTTCGCCAGGATGGGCGCGGCGTGCGAGCTCACGCCCGGCGGCCTGGCCGTCACCGGGACGGGCGCCATCCGCGGGATCACCGCCGATCTGAGCGACGTGAGCGAGATCTCCCCGGTCCTGACCGCGCTGGCGGCGCTCGCGGACTCACCGTCGGTGATCACTGGGATCGGGCACCAGCGGCTGCAGGAGACTGACCGGCTCGCCGCCCTGGCCCGGGAGATCAACGCCCTGGGCGGCTCGGTCACGGAACTCGACGACGGGCTGGAGATCAGGCCGCGCCCGCTGCGCGCCCGGGGCGTGTTCGCCAGCTACGACGACCACCGGCTGGTGATGGCCGCGGCCGTGCTCGGCCTCGCCGTGCCCGGCGTCGAGGTGGAGAACGCGGCCACCGTCGGGAAGACCTTCCCCGAGTTCACCGGGCTGTGGGCGGCCATGCTGGCCACGCAGGAGAGCGCACCCTGAGCCGGCGGCCTGGCCACGCCGGCATGGACGAGGACGACGTGCGGGTCCGGCCCGGACGGGGCTCACGCCCGCGGACCCGGGTCAGGCCGGCGCACGAAAGCGCGGTCGAAGGGTTCGTGACCACCGTCGACCGGGGACGGTACGGCTGCGTCGTCGGTGACCGGGTGGTCACCGCGATGACAGCCCGCGAGCTCGGACGGCACAGTGTCGTGGTCGGCGACCAGGTCGCGCTGGCCGGGGACATCACCGGCGCGCCCGGCACGCTGGCCCGGGTGGTCCGGGTGGAACCGCGCACATCGGTGCTGCGGCGCTCCGCCGACGACACCGACCCGGTGGAACGCATCGTCGTGGCCAACGCGAACCAGCTTGTCATCGTCACCGCGCTGGCCGATCCGCCGCCCCGGCCGCGGCTCATCGACCGGTTCCTCGTCGCCGCGTACGACGCGGGGCTCAGCCCGCTGCTCTGCCTGACCAAGGCCGACCTGGCGTCCCCGGACTCCATCCTCGCCGTCTACGGGCCGCTGGGCACCGCGCACGTGGTCCTCGGGCGGCCACTGACGGACGACAGCCTCGACCCGCTCCGCGAAGTGCTCACCGACCAGGTCAGCGTGATGGTCGGCCACTCGGGTGTAGGCAAGTCCACCCTGGTCAACGCCCTGATCCCGGGAGCCGACCGGGCGGTGGGAACGGTCAGCCCGGTCACCGGCCGTGGCCGCCACACGTCCTCGTCAGCGGTCGCGCTCCGGCTGCCCGGCGGCGGATGGCTGATCGACACGCCCGGGCTGCGCGGATTCGGCCTGGCTCACGTGTCACCCGACCGGGTGGTCCGCGCGTTCCCCGACCTGGCCCCGGGGACGGCCGCCTGCCCGCGCGGATGCACCCACCTCGAGCCCGACTGCGCGCTCGACGACTGGGTGCGGGACCAGGGCGGCGACGCCCGGCTGGTGACGCGGCTGGACTCGCTGCGGCGGCTGCTGCGCAGCAAGGAAGGCGACGAGTCCGCCTGAGCCCGTGCTGCCTGAGCCCGTGCTGCCTGGATAGTCAGGAGACGGAGCGACGGCGCAGGCCGATACCGGCCACGGCCAGGCCCACCAGCGCGATCACTGGGCCGGCGACGGCCCAGAAGGTGCTGCCAGACATGGCGCTTCCGCCGATAGCGCCCAGGCCCTGCAGCATAAAGACGATTCCCACCAGCGCGATCAGCGCGCCTACGCCGATGAGCAGGCCCTTCTTCATGATGACTGCCTCTTCCCCGGGCCGCAGGGCCGCGGCCCGCCTCGATGCTGTCATCGTCGGAACGGTCCCGCAGCCGGAAAGGTTCGCCGGCCGGGCCGACGCTCGCCGCTGGCGGTCACACGTGCGCGAATGTGCTTAAAGGTGGTCTACCGGCCCCAGATCTCCGACAAGCTGACCACGGCGCCTGCCGCCATGGATGAGGTGTGCCAGCGGGGGCACCGCGTGCACGTCACCGGTTCCCCAGATAGGCTCCCGGATCAATGTCACAGCACGGTGGTGACCAGGCCAGCGAATGGTCCGACGATCTGCGGTTCGCCCACGTCCTCGCGGACGCGGCGGACGACATCACCACGCGCCGGTTCCGGGCGCTCGACCTGCGCGTGGAGACCAAGCCCGACCTCACCCCGGTGACCGACGCAGATCGTGCGACCGAGGAGTCGCTACGGAACGTGCTGCGCCGGGCGCGCCCCAGGGACGCGATACACGGCGAGGAATTCGGCCGGGTGGGCAAGGGGCCGCGGTGCTGGGTGATCGATCCGATCGACGGCACCAAGAACTACGTGCGCGGCGTTCCGGTGTGGGCCACCCTGATCGCGCTGATGGACGGCGATGACGTAATGGTCGGCGTCGTGTCCGCGCCTACCCTCACCCGTCGATGGTGGGCGGCACGCGGCGGCGGTGCGTGGACGGGCCGCGGCCTGACCAAGGCGAGCCCCTGCCGCGTCTCCGAAGTCGCGAAGATCGAGGATGCCTCCTTCTCGTACTCGAGCCTGTCCGGCTGGGAGGAACAGGGCCGGCTGCAGGGTTTCCTCGGGCTCACCCGCTCCGTCTGGCGTACCCGGGCCTACGGAGACTTCTGGTCGCACGTCCTGGTCGCCGAGGGGGCCGTGGACATTTCAGCCGAGCCCGCCGTCTCGCTGTGGGATCTCGCGGCCCTGCAGGTGATCGTGGAGGAAGCCGGCGGCATCTTCACCGACCTGGCCGGGAACGCCACCCCGCGAGGCGGTAGTGCCGTGTGTACCAACGGGCGCTTCCACGACGAGGTGCTCGGCCATCTCGCCGGGCCCGAGGCCTGAACCACCCGGGGGGGTTGCCCTCGGGCGCGGTATCACGGATGCTGTAGATGACGAGCTGTCACAAAGGCACAAACTCAGCTTCGTAGCGACCGCCATCGCATCCGGTCCCGCCGCTACGGCCGGAAGCGTCACCTCAAGCAGCGCCGCTGGGAGTGATCGATCATGAAGGTTCGGGAAGGCATGTCGAGGCTCGTGCTGACCATCGGGCCAGCGCACACGTTGCGCGAGGCAGCGCGGCTGATGTCGGCGCGCCGGGTGGGCGCCGCGGTGGTGACTGACTCCGAGCACGCCGGGATCGGCATCCTGACCGAGCGGGACATCCTCGACTCGATCGGCGCCGGCCAGGACCCGGACACTGAGGTCGCCGCGCAGCACCGCACCGAACACGTCGTGTTCGCGACACCTGACTGGACCCTTCAGCGCGCGGCGGAGACCATGGTGCAGGCCGGTTTCCGGCACCTCGTGGTCGTCGAGGGCCATGAGGTCACGGGGCTGCTGTCGATGCGCGACATCGTCCGGTGCTGGGCCGACTCCGATGTTCCCGCGCGCGGCGAGCACGCGACCACGCCAGCCTGACCCACCCGCCTATCGGGGCCGGTGCCGCCAGCTCCAGCGGTCCCGGCCGCCTCGGGGAGCGCGGACGCCGGAAGGGTCCTCTGCATGGGGGTCGTGGCCGGTGAGCACCGCGATCGAGGTAGCGATGCCGGTGTCCCTGTCCCCCACGAGTTCCCAAGCCCGCGCGATCCCGATGAGCAGCGCTCCGACCAGGACGTTGCTGATGAGTTTCACAGCGCCCGTGCTGCCTGGGTACAGGATGAGATCGATGCCACCAGCGAACTCGAATACTGCCGCCCGGGTTGCCGTGGCGAAACTGTGACATTGCCGATGCCGGCCGGGCCAACCACGATGCCCCGGACGGCGTCATAGTGTCACACGGCTCGCGGAGCCGCCCTTGGGCAGAAAGACACACTCGCGATGACTGCATCCCCACGTATAGCCCGGCCAGCGATGGCCGGAGCAGCGCTCAGCTGCATTGCGGCGCTCGCCGCGGCCTGCGGCACCTCCAGCCCTTCCGCCGCGCCGCCGGCCACCACATCGATGACAGCCAGCCCGGCCCCGTCGGCCAGCACGAGCCCGGCCAGCACCGCGGCGGCCAGCCCCACCCCCGCTGCGACACCGGCCGCGGCAGCCGGGCCCGCCGCGTGCCCGACCCGCTCCCTCAAAGCCAAGATCGGAATCTCCCAGGGCACCGCGGGCAGCGTCTACACCCTGATCGACTTCACGAACATCGGCACCGTCACCTGCACCCTCTATGGTTACCCCGGCGTCTCGCTGGCCGGCGGGACGCCCGTCAAGCAGATCGGCCTCGCCGCCACCGAGAGCAAGTTCACCCAGCGGACGCTGGTCACGCTCGCGCCGGGGGCGGTCGCCAACGCGCTGCTGCAAATCGTGGACGCAGGCAACTTCCCGCCGGCCAAGTGCGGCATGGTCACCGCGCACTACCTGCAGATCTTCCCGCCGAACCAGACGACGCCGATCTACCTCAGCTTCACCTCGGCGGCCTGCTCGAAGGCGGTCCCGATCCTGAACGTCAGCGTCGTGATGACCGGGGCGGGCAGTTCGGCGTAACGCAGCCGGATCTCCTCCCGGTGTTTCGCCGGCGGCCAGATACAGTGTCCCTGCGTGAGCAACGACCGTGCTAAGGACCGCCACGGCGCGCGGGTGCTCGTCGTCGATCAGGACGGCCGGGTCCTGCTCTTGCACGGGTTCGATCCAGCCGACCCTGCGCATCCGTTCTGGATCACGGTGGGCGGCGGCATCGACGCCGGCGAAAACGCAGCCCAAGCCGCCAGCCGCGAGTTGCGGGAAGAGACCGGGATAGCAGCCCAGCCGGAAAGCCTGGGCGATCCGGTGTGGCACCGGGAGATTGAGTTCAGTTTCGATGGGACTCAGTACCGGCAGGCCGAGACCTATTTCCTGCTCCGGGTCGGCCATGGCCCGGTGTCGCTGGACGATCTGGATGACATCGAGAAGGAAACAGTCGACGGCTACGGCTGGTGGAGCGCGGAAGAACTCGAATCCGCCGGCGAGACGTTCTTTCCGCCGCAACTGCCCCAGCTTCTGCGCGAGCTCGGGATGACCGCTTCCTCCTGACTCTGGGAAACCGGCCGGGCCATGCCAGGCCCCTCAGGGGGGCCAGAATCGACGCAGGCCACCCCTGGCCGGCATGGAAGGAGGATGATCCGTCCATGGAGCTGCTTGTCGCGGGGCTACGACCGGTCTCAGATCCGAGGCCCGCGGGTAGCGCTGTCTGCCGGCGGCTGGGCCGGGTGTCCCGCCGGGGAGTTCCGTGAGGTGGCGCAAGGTCTTTCCCGGGAAGGAAGATCAGGTCCGCGAGGTCCGCAGGTTCGTCGCCGAACTGCTGGCCGACCATCCCGACTGCGATGACATCGTGCTCTGCGCCGCGGAACTCGCAACGAACGCGATCCGGCACACCGCAAGCGGCCGCGACGGTTTCTTCACCACCGAGCTGAGCTGGGAGGGACGCACCGCGCGCGTCGCGGTGGGCGACGGCGGCGCCCCAACGGCCCCGTTCCGCCGCGAGCCGGGCTCGAACCTGATGGGAGAGGCCGACCGCGGGCTCAACATCCTTGAGCGGCTGTCGGCTAGCTGCGGTGCCGACGGCGATCACCGCGGCCGGGTCGTCTGGGCTGAGTTCCACCCCACCGAGGCCGCTGTCGCTGCCGATGCCAGCCTGCCGCTGTCACCCCAGCCAGCCACCAGCGCGGACGCGGCCACGCTGGCCGGGCAGTATGCCGCATGGCACACCTGGTTCGGACCCTGGACCGGCCAGTGGTGGGCACTGCCCACACAGCCATCGAGGTCCCACACCCTGATCGGCGAATCCACCGCCGGAGCCCTCGCCCGCCGACTGGACGCCCTGCAGGGTGATCCCCGCTACGCGGGGCGGCAACCAGGAGCCCCAGCGCCGTGACACGTGCCTTAACCGAACACTGGACTCGCGCCAGTAGGACACGTAGTTCCGGTCCGCTGGTTCCCCGGTCGGCGAAGCCAGCCCGACCAGGACCGCCTCGGCGCCGAGACGTAGATGAACGACGAGGTCCGCGGCCCGCCAGCCGGCGCAACCAGTCGCGGCTATCAACTCGGCGTCGCCGAGACCGGCGACGACCTGCCGAAGCAGATCGATCTCCGCGCACAGGAGAGCCCGCACCCCCTCGGGTGGTGAGCTCATCCGATCGCCGGGCTTCGCCGCTCGATGAGCAGGACGTCACGCCAGTGCCCGTGATGCTGGCCGACGCGCTCCCGGGTTCCGACGACGCGGAAGCCGGCCGCCCTGTGCAGGGCTGCACTGGCGGCGTTCTCGGGGAAAATCCCGGACTGGATGGTCCAGATCCCGGCGGCCTCGGTGGAGGCAATGAGGGCGTCCAGCAGCGTGCGGCCGACGCCCTGCCCTCTGGCGCCGGGGTGCACGTACACGGAATGCTCGACCACTCCGGCGTAGACGCAGCGATCAGACACGGCCGACACCGCGACCCAGCCCAGGACGTCGCCCGCGACGACGGCCACGTAGCTGTGCCCAGGCAGCTTGGCCGCGCTGAACTCCGCCCAGCCCGGAGCCTGGGTCTCGAAGGTGGCGTTGCCCTCGTCGATGCCTGCCTGATAGATCGCCAGCGCCGCGTCCGAGTGCGCGGCGGTCATGGGCTCAATCTGCATCCGTTAGATGACCTCCGGGACGTCAGGGACTGTGATCCCCTGGGTAACCGATCAGCGCTCCCAGGCTAGCCAGCGCCTCGGTCCGCGCCCGGTAGTACACCCAGACACCGCGCTTCTCCCGGTCCAGCAGTCCACTGTCATGCAGCACCTTGAGGTGATGGCTGATCGTCGGCTGTGAGAGAGCGAATGCATCGTTGAGGTCGCAAACGCAGGCCTCGCCGCCGACGTGCGAGGCGACAAGGGACATCAGGCGCAGGCGGACGGGATCGGCCAGGGCCTTGAGCAGCGGGGCGACCTGCTCAGCCTGCTCAGGTGACAGGGGCTGGGCGGACAGCGGCGAGCAGCACGCCGCAGCCTCCGCCGGGCCGAGCACGATCAATGGATTCGACATGCGTCTATATTGACAGATGCCGATGTCTTGTGCCAAGCTCGGCGGCAGATCAGACATAGACAGTCATCGAAGTCTTCGGAGGTTCCGGTGTCCCGTGTCCAGCTCGCCCTCAACGTCAGCGACATCGATGAGGCCGTCAGCTTCTACAGCAAGCTGTTCGGTGCCGAGCCCGCCAAGCGCAGGCCCGGTTATGCCAACTTCGCGATCACCGAGCCGCCGCTCAAGCTCGTCCTGCTGGAGAATCCCGGCGAGGGTGGCAGCCTCAACCACCTGGGCGTGGAGGTCAGCGACATCGACACCGTCGACGCCGAGCAGGCCCGGCTGGCCGAGGCCGGGCTGGCCTCGGTGGATGAGCGCGCGACGACCTGCTGCTACGCCAAGCAGGACAAGTTCTGGGTGCAGGGCGCGCCCGACGGCGAGTCATGGGAGGTCTACACGGTTCTGGGCGACAGCCAGACGTTCCATGGCGAGGAGGACGGGCCGGCCTGCTGCGGCGCGGGTGAGGAGCCAGCTGACGCGGCGTCCTCCGCTGCTCCCTGCTGCTGAGCGCGGCGCCATGACCGAGGTACCGCAAGTGCTGTTCGTCTGCGTCCACAATGCCGGCCGGTCCCAGATGGCCGCCGCTCTGCTCGACGACGAGGCTCGCGGGCGCGTGCGGGTGACATCAGCCGGGTCGCAGCCCGCCAGCCAGATCAACCCCGCCGTTGTGCAGGCTATGGCCGAGATCGGCCTCGACCTGTCCCGCGAGTTCCCCAAGCCGCTCACCGGCGACCAGGTCCAGGCCGCTGACGTCGTCGTCACGATGGGATGCGGCGACGCCTGCCCGTTCTACCCCGGCAAGCGGTACCTCGACTGGGACCTGCCCGACCCCGCGGGCCTGGATGTCACCGCCATCCGGCCCATCCGCGATGACATCCGCCACCGTGTGCGCGGACTGCTCAGCGAGCTGAGCCTGGGCTGATTCCTGGCCTGCCGATCACGGGCGCCTTATAGCGCTGACGAGAATCGAACTCGCACTATCAGCTTGGGAAGGCTCCACCCGGGACAACTTCGGTTGGGAAGTTGTCCCGGGTGGACGGACCATGGCCGCCGGTTCAACGGCGGCCATCGTCAGCGCAGCCAGGGATGGGTCTGGACGACCCGGAGCGAGGCCCACTTGCGCCCGAGGTACCCGGCACCCCACGTTGCCAGGCCAGCCAGAACGATGAGGCCGAAGATACCGATGATGTGCTCGTCCACGATGGGGTTCGTGGATCCGCTCGGCTGGCCGCCCGCGATCTTCGCTGGCACCCACACTGCGGCCCACATCATCAGGAGCAGTAGTGCCCCGGAGAAGGCGGCCGGGCGGATCGCCACGCCGAGGATGAGCGCGACGCCGATGCCGAGCAGCCCGATCATGAAGAGCCAGTCCATCCCGGCTACCCCGGAAATGGACCGGAAGAGGCCCTGGAACGGCCCGACGTTGGCCCCTGCCAGGAATCCCTTGGTCGGCGATCCCCCGTTGATCCACGCGTCCTTGCTCGCGGTCGCGTAGCCCAGGCCGAAGGTCTTGTCGAGGAATGCCCAGAGGAACTCGAACCCAAGAGCGAGCCGGAGACCGACGAGCCCGATGACCGCCAACCGCGGGCGTAGAGGCGCTGTCGCTTCTGGTCGTGCAGGGACAACCCTGGACGGTGACATTTCCTTGTGGTCGTTGACGGCCGCTGATTGTGGTCTATCGATAACAGACATTTCCCACGTTCTTCCGGTTAGCCCCAAAGCGGGTGCTTTACGTCTCGATGTTATGAATCACTATTCAGCCGGAGTAGGGCCAGACGTCACCCGCACGGGAGTAGAAGTGCCTGACCTGTCCCAGAGCGCGGCCGACCGAGCCGACGGCATTCGATGAGCCGGCGGCCAGCATCCGGGTCGCATGCCCTGGCCGCCGCCATGGGTCGCGATGCCGGAGCCGACGTGCCCGCCTGATTCCGCCAGGGGCGGGGGCAACTCGTGGCGGATGACGAGTTCGCCGAGGTAGTGCTCGCCGGAGATGTACCGGGACTGCAGGCTGCGGCTGAACCTTCATCTGATAAAACTCACGGCAATGCCTTCCTGGCCCGCCCGGAAGGCTTTTTTCATGCCCGCATACCCTGACGCTAGCTATGCCAGGGCTCAGCGGCACTCCGCTCGCTCGATAGTTACCTTGCAGAAACGCTATGCCCGGCTTGTCCCTGCGCCTCGCCGATCAGTCCGAGCGACCCCTGGCGGAACGCCTCTGGCTGATGTTTCGCCACGACCTTTCCGAGTTCCGCGGCCAGCTGCCGAATCCCGATGGCACTTTCCGAAGTGAACGACTGCGGGCTGCATACCGCAAGCCTTGCGGAAGGCACCCTCCTGGCGAACGGACATGAGGGCTGGCCATGGATTGCGCGCTGGCTGAGAGCCAGGGAGACTCACGGCTCGGGGTGGCCGTGTTTGCATGCCGTGGTGAGCTGGGCGCGGACCTCTTCTGCTTCGGGAGCCCTGAGGCCGGTGTAAAGGGTGAGGGCTTGCTGCCAGTGGTAGCGCGCCAGGCGGGGGTCCCCGGTAGCACGGTGGGCGCGGGCGAGGCCGTTATGAGCACGAGCCTGCTGGGCCTGGTCGCCGACCTGGCTGGCCAGGTCGAGCGCGGTGGCGTGCTGGGTGCGGGCCTGGCCGGGCCGCTCGGTGGCGAGGAGGACTTCGCCGAGTCCGTTGAGCGCCTCGGCCTGACCGGACCGGTGGCCGATCTCCCGGTACAGGGCCAGGGCCTGCTGATGGTGGCCGGTGGCCTGCTGATAGCGGGCCAGTCGCAGGTCGACGTCGCCGAGGTAGGTCAGGGCGTGAACTTCACCCCATCGGTCGCCGATCTCGCGGGACAGGGTCAGGGACTGCTGGAGGTGGCCGGTGGCCTGCTGATAGCGGCCCTGCCCCACGCACACACAGCCGAGGTTGCCCAGGGCGTGGGTTTCAATCGTCCGGTCGCCGATCTCGCGGGATAGGGCCAGCGCTCGCTGGTAGCGGTCGGTGGCCTGCTGATAGCGGCCCTGCTGCTCGTCGAGGACGCCGAGGTTTTGCAGTTGGCGGGCTTCACCCACCTGATCGCCGGTCTCGCGGTACAGGGCCAGGGACTGCTGGAGGTGGTCGGCGGCCTGCTGACAGTGGCCCCTGGAACTCGGCCATGCCGAGGTTGCCCAGAGCGCGGGCTTGGCCGGCCTGGTCGCCGGTTTCGCGGTATGGGGC
>Ga0066793_10001652_pt1 | contig 10300 bp, 8 predicted proteins | sample PersoiDNA2013189_FD_83876 | JGI IMG/M metagenome (GOLD analysis project Ga0066793, IMG submission 83876) | Permafrost soil microbial communities from the Arctic, to analyse light accelerated degradation of dissolved organic matter (DOM) -... | ecosystem: Environmental > Terrestrial > Soil >...
AACGATCAAGATGATCTAAAATAAATCATGAAGCCGCTCATAGAGCCATCTTAGGATTTGTTTTTCATCGTTCGGATTGTTCAAAGTTGTCACATTGATCTGAGCTTACGTTGAACCTTGCCTTAGAACTTATTCGGAAACCTGTGATAGAATGAAAGGAAAACGAAACAGAGAAGAAGGCCAATGAAACGAACAAAACCATGGGAACTGAGTGATGAAGTATGGGAACGCGTACGCCCGTTGATCCCAGAGCGCCCTGCTCATCCGAAAGGAGGACGGCCCGCTCAGGGCGATCGGCAAATGTTGTCGGCCATTCTGTATGTGCTGCGTACTGGCATGCAATGGAATGCGCTGCCACGGGAACTGGGAGCCTGCACCACCGTCTACGATCGCTTTCGGCTCTGGGAGGAGCAAGGCGTGTTTGAGCGCATCTGGCAAGCAGGATTGCAGGAATATGACGAATTGGAAGGGATTGCCTGGGAATGGCAAAGCATGGATGGGGTCATGACCAAAGCCCCTTTCGCAGGAGCCGCGACCGGCGCCAATCCCACCGATCGCGGCAAGCGGGGAACCAAACGCAGCCAATTGAGTGACGGACGTGGCATGCCTCTGGCTGTGATGGTTGCTGGTGCCAACCGCAATGACATGAAGCTGGTTGAGGGAACCTTGGAGAGCATCATGATTGCACGCCCTACTCCCACCGAGGAAGAGCCACAACATCTCTGCTTGGACGCTGGCTATGATTACGAGATCGTGTATGAAACGGTGAGGGCGCATCAGTATGTGCCGCATATTCGTCCCAATCAGCACAACCGAGCTGCACATGTCAGGCTGGCACAGGAGCCAGAAGCGGTGGCGAGCAGCAATTTGGAATCCACGAAGCAGCCTCGTCGCTGGGTCGTGGAACGTTTGCACTCCTGGCTCAACCGCTCGCGGCGTCTGTTGGTTCGCTGGGAGAAGTTGGATTTCACCTATCAAGCCTTCTTGCATCTCGCTTGTGGCCTCCTCTGTTTTCAACACTGTGATCGCTTTCTTTCTCTCCAGGTTTCCGAATAAGCTCTTAGGGGTCTACTTCCTGGTGACTGGCATCCTCTCTCTCGCCAGTATTGGTATTGATAGGACGCTGTGGGGCTGGAAGCTTATCTCGGGTGTTTTAGGCGTGCTCGCAGGTATGGTTGTCTTACGGGACCCGTTATGGAGCGCGATCTTAATACCAAAAATATTGGTGATCTTCCTGGCGGTGGAAGCGCTCATCATGGGCATAGCACAAGCCATTCACGCGTTCAATGGTGGCGGTTCCGGCCTTGCTATCCTGAGCATCCTGAATATCGCCTTTGGAGTGATCTTACTGTTCAACCCACTTATTGGAGCGTTTGCTCTGACGATTATTCTGGGCATTCTTGCAATAGTCGGAGGAGGCCTCACAGCTATTCTCGCTTTTGTTTCACGTCCTCACGCGGCACCCATACACCCGTCAGGGACGCAGCCTGCTTGAGGTACACCCCTTACTACTATTGTTTGTCTCATCGAACACTCGGAAAAGGAAAAGACGATGCTCACAGCAAAACAAGCGGCACAGCCCCTCACAGAGACGCGGTACCTTCCCATTGAAGCATATGGGATGATTGGGGATCTCTCGACGGTTGCCCTGGTGGGAAAGAATGGTTCCATTGATTGGTGTTGCCTCCCCGATTTTGACTCGCCCAGCATCTTTGCCGCCCTGCTGGATGCGGACAAAGGGGGTTCCTTTCACCTGGCTCCCGTCGAGCAGGAACATACAGGAACGAAGCAAATGTATCTTCCTGAGACAAATATTCTGATCACTCGCTTTATGACCGACAATGGAGTTGGTGAAATCACCGATTTTATGCCCATCAAACAACCAGGCACCGAGCGCTATCAACATCACCTGGTACGCGCAGTCCATATGGTACGTGGTTCACTCTCATTCCAGCTAGACTGCCATCCTGCATTTAACTATGCACGAGACCCTCATACCCTGCATATTTCCGAGAATGGTGCGGTCTTCCGCAGTGCAGCCTTGAGCCTGGCACTCTCTTCGTCCGTACCCTTGAGCGACGATGGGCAGGGTGGTGCGCACGCGACCTTTACGCTCTCCGAAGATCAGACTGCCTTCTTTTTTCTGGATAGTTCCCAGGGCCAGAATGCCCTCCCACACCCTGTTTCGCAAGAGGTGTATGAAGCTCAGTTTCTGGAGACGCGGCGCTACTGGCTGCACTGGCTCAGCCAGTGTCAGTATCAGGGACGCTGGCGCGAACAGATCTATCGTTCCGCGCTGGCCTTGAAGCTGCTCACCTTCGCGCCAACCGGGGCCATTGTGGCCGCGCCGACAACCAGTTTACCTGAAGGGATTGGTGGCGAACGCAACTGGGATTACCGCTTTACCTGGTTCCGCGACGCGTCATTTACCCTGGAAAGCTTACTTGCGCTGGGCTTTACTGAGGAGGCTGAAGCCTTTATGGGCTGGGTGAATGCACGAGTGAGCGAGTTACACGAAGGCGGAGAACTCCAACCTATGTATACCATTCGTGGGGGTCATGAGATGCCCGAAATCAACCTGGATCATCTAGAGGGCTACCGGCAGAGCCGCCCGGTGCGGATTGGCAATGGAGCCGCCACGCAGCGACAACTGGATATCTATGGAGAGCTCATGGGTGTCATTTTCCTCTATACTCGTCATCGCGGTATGCCCTACGATAGCTGGCTCCATCTCTGCCAGCAGCTCGATTGGCTCGCCCAGCAGTGGCAGGAGCCGGACGAAGGGATCTGGGAAGTGCGCGGTGGTATGAGACATTTCCTGCATTCCCGCCTGATGAGTTGGGTAGCCTTTGATCGAGCCATACGCATCGCCCGCGAGCGCGGCTTACCCGCGCCGCTTGAGCAATGGCAACAGATCAGTATGCAGATTTACCGCGAGATTATGGAAAAGGGTTGGAACGAGCAGAGACGCAGTTTTGTGCAATATTATGGGGGCGAGGCGGTCGATGCCAGCTCTCTTCTGCTCTCGCTCACCGGCTTCCTCGACGGGCGCGATCCACGCATGCTGGCAACTATTGATCGTATCCAAAAAGATCTGACTCACGACCCGCATGTGTTTCGCTACGATATCGATGCTGCCGCAGATGATGGACTGGCGGGCCACGAAGGGACGTTCAGTATCTGTAGCTTCTGGCTGGTGGAAGCCTTAGCCAAAGCGGGTCGTCTGCAAGAGGCGAGGTTATCCCTGGAGCATATGCTGACCTATGCCAATCATCTGGGCCTCTATTCTGAGGAGATCGCATCTACTGGCGAGGCATTGGGGAACTTCCCGCAGGCATTTACCCATCTTGCCCTGATTCACGCCTGTATGAGTGTGAATGAGGCGATGGATAAAGCCTCCTCGCGTCCCTCTATCAATCTCTAATCATGCGCGTTTCCTCGCGCTTCCCTGTTGGGAGAGTGCCTCATGGTGCCTGAATAGGGGAAGCGCGAGGAAAGCGCTTGCAGTGTTTCCAGAAAGCCGAGAAGGGAATAGCATTGAGCAAGTAGAGCCGGTCTTCATGCAACCAGATCAGGTCAAACTTCGCATGCTAGATATCGGGATCTGCTGCACCGATAGCTATCATAAATGATAGCTGGGGTATATGCTGTACATTCAATGAACGAGAGGCCAATACAAGACGAGGATGAGCGTAGAGACATCCCTTCACAACAAATTGATAGTTCCACGCAACAGAACGTTCTCTCTACTGATTTGAGTGAACAGGAGACGAGCGCGCCCGCATCGTTCAAGCGACGACAACGGCGCATTCTCGTTGCCTGCTGTGTGCTCATCTTCGCGAAGATGGCAGCTCCGCCACTCTGGGTCCTCATTCCACCAGCGCCTCCACAGGCGTTCGGCGCACAGAACCTCGCCCTTCGTTTGGCAACCAGTGGGAGTACGCTGGTCTTCATGGCGTTTCTGCTGGTCGGGGGTGTGCTGGGCGATCTTTATGGTCGTCGCCGTCTACTCCTGGTGGGTAGCATCTGCTTCGTACTGGCAAATATCCTATGTATTTTCGCGACGGGACTGACTCCATTTATCGTAAGTCGCTTGCTCGTTGGTGCGAGCAGTGCACTCATGACGCCGCTCATCCTGGCTGTTATTCGCCTCGCATTTCCACCACGTCAACGCATCATAGCCATTGGTATCTACACGGCGGTTGTAGGAGTAGGCACGGCGGTTGGACCGCTGACGGCCCAACTGCTCATCCAATTTGCGGACTGGCGTACCACCTATCTCTTGTCAATTGTCTGTGGAAGCGTTGGAACGGTCCTGGCATGGCGCAGTATTCAAGAGAGTCGTGTTGCTGGAGGAATGCGACGCGGCGACGCCATCGGAACGGTCGCCTGGTCTGCCGTGCTCCTCTCGTTGCTGTTTGGCCTTCTCGAAATAAATGTCGGTGTCTTTGCCCGTGTCTATACGACTCTCGCAATTCTGCTTGGGATCTGGGGCCTTGCTGTTCTCGCATGGTTAGAACTGCGCCCTTCAGCAAGAACCTTGTATCGTTCCAGGGTGAACAAGCGTGCTCTGGCTATCATAATTGTGGCGGGCTGTGCACTCAATGGAGTCTTTATAGGCAGCTGCCTGGAACTCTACAGCTTTCTGCGCTCGATCCAGGGCTATAGTGTGATCCAGATTATCCTGGCCTTCGCACCCATCCTGCCAGCCCTGCTCGTTCCCATTTTCATATCAGCGCGCCTCGGTGGAAGGGTGGATGAGCGCACGCAGACCTCAGTAGGCTTTCTGCTGTTGGCTGCGGGAACCTTTGGGCTGTCGTTTATCGGACACCAGACATCGTATTGGTGGCTATTATTTCCCCTCATTGTCTTAGGAATGGGGTTCAGTGCTACATCTGCGCACCTGACCAACGGATTCATGAGCATTGTTGCTCCAGACCTTGCCGGAACGGCGGCGGGTACGAATAATGCGTACACGCAGGTTGGGAATTCCATTGGTGCGACCGCCCTGGCCGCTGGAATCCTCTGGTTTGGGCATGCAGCCTATGCAGCCGCGTCCAACCTCCCGCCCAAGGAGATACGGCAGCACCTGGCCTATATGAGTGACCTTACACTGCGTACATTCACACTAGGCTCTTCATCGGTGCTCCCAGACAACTTGCATGAACTGGGGGCAGACTATCAAGCGGCGTATGCCCAGGGATTGGGTGAAACGTTGCTTGTGGCATCAGTCATTTGTCTCGCAATGGGGGCCCTGGTCTGGTTCGGACTCAGGGGCGTGGCAATACATCCTGACCAGAAAAACTGAGGAGGAACAACTCAATGGCAACCGAAAGGGAGACACCCTCACCACCATTTACAAAAGTTGTGCGGACCACTGTAAAAGGACTCAAATCACTACAATCCTTTATCACCAAATTTAACAATGATTGGGTTTTGAGCTTAGCTTCAGGGCTCGCCTTTAACCTGATGGTAGCGATTATCCCTATCATTATTGCCATCGTTGCGCTCGCCGTATTCATCTTTGGCGGCCTGAATCCCTCTATCCAGGAAGAGCTTATTCACCACATTCAACAGCTCTTCCCACCACCAATCCCATCGCAAGAAGTCGTTGGACTGGCCTTACATACACTAAATCAAGATGCCGGTATTCTGAGTATTATCGCCATCGTTACGGCTAGCGTTGGAGGCTCAGGACTCTTTGTGGCGATGGAAGGGCAATTTGATATCATCTATCAGATACGTACGCGCGGTCTTATTCAGCAGCAGGTGATGGCCCTGGCTATGCTCCTGGTCTTCGTGCTTCTGGCTCCATTAATGCTCATCGCAAACTCTATTCCCGCCCTGGTCCACGCGTTTGTGCAAACCACTCCTCTCAGCCAGGTTCCTGGCAACGGGTTCGTCTTTGATATGCTCACTATCTTTGGCGGATTGCTTGTCGCGTGGGTCTTAATAGAAATTATTTACCTGGTCGTACCCAATCAGCGTAAGAGTTTCCGCGACAGCTGGTTTGGAGCGCTGCTGGCAGCTGCGGCTATTCAGGCCTACCTGCAACTCTTCCCATTCTACGTGACACATTTTTTAAGTGGCTATACCGGAACCGTTGGCTTTGCCATTATTTTCGTCTTCTTCTTCTACTTTTTTGCCGTAATCTTGTTGGGGGGAGCCGAAATCAACGCGTTCTATGCACAGGGCAAACGAGCCTTGCCCGATAACCTGGCCGTCATAGCGCATGATATTATGCAGCGTTCGCCGCTAAGTGAAACAGACGTGCAAGCCGGGCTGAAAGAGCCTTTTAATCAAGATACACACGCGTAAGCGCTATCCCCTCTTTGTGCGCTCAACTGAGATCAGTACGACGCTCGCGAGAATCATCACCATCGCCAGCACGCCGATTAGCGTGATGCGCTCGCTCGCCAGGGCCATACCCAGGAAGATAGCGATCACGGGATTGACATAGGCATAACTGGTCGCGAAGGATGTGCGCACATGCTGCAAGAGATACATGTAGGCGCTATACGCAATCAGCGAGCCGAAGACGATCAAGTAGAGCAGCGCCAGCAGCGCGGAAGTCTGTGGAGAGCCTGTAATATGCTCACCGGTCAGTAAGCTCACAATGAGCAGCAGGACGCCGCCGATAAGCATCTCCGCCGCGCTCGCCATAAAACCGGTCGGCAGTGAGACGCGCGTGCTGATCGCCGAGCCGAGCGCCCACCCGATGGGCGCGAGGATCAGCGCGATTGCCCCCAGCGGGTTGGCCCATAGCCCGTTCCCGACGTTGAGCAGGATCACACCGACGAAGCCCACGCTCAGGCCAAGCCATTCTTTGCGCGTGGGCCATTTTCCCATAAAGCCAATAAAAAGCGCCGTCCAGAGCGGACTGGCCGCCGCGCCCACCGCCGCCAGCCCCGACGAGACCCACTGTTCCGCGAAACTGACGCCGCCATATCCGCCCAGGATCAGTAGCGCTCCGACGACTGCCGCTCCGATCCACTGGGCGCGATTGGGGAAAGGCAACCCACGCAGGCGCGCCAGCACCAGGAGCAGCCCGCCCGCAATGACGAAACGGATGCCGGACATCAGAAATGGAGGAAAGCTGACCAGGGCGAAACGTATCCCCAGATAGGTCGATCCCCAGATAATATAGACCGCTACCATGGAGAAGATGATACCGGCCCGACTCCCCGTCGGCACACTTGCGACGTGTTTTTCTTGAGATGATTGCAAGAATTTTTTCTGGTACGTATTGCTCATAGAACCTCGCGTTGAATAATGGGCAAAGGGGGCAAACCTGCGATAGAGGAACCCTTCCTGTCCCTCTATACTACCTGATGAGGGGCCATGTTCCTACAGCCAAAGAGGGTCGCGTGAGTGGGGCAATTCTTCTCCTTGCGCACCCTCGTTTCCTATGCTATAATACGAATGAACATTCAATCTAGTGAATGTAAGTCTTTGTGAACAATGCGGAGGAAGAAGGAAAAGAGCGTGCAGAAGAGTGAGAAGGGTGAGAAGCGTGCAGCGATTTTGCAGGCCGCGCTGGAACTCATCGGCGAGCAGGGCTTCCAGAATACGCCGATGTCGCTGATCGCCAAACGCGCCGGAGCAAGCGCGGGGATCATCTATCATTACTTCGCAAGTAAGGATGATCTCATTCAGGCACTCTACCGACAGGTTAAATCCGACCTGAGCCGCGCCATCTTCGCCGCCGATGTGCAGCAGATACCGCTAGCCGAGCGCTTCCCTGCCCTCTGGATCAATATGTTTCGCTACTGCGCCACACATCCGCATGAAACGGCCTTCCTGGCACAATACGAAACTTCACCGACCTGGGAACTCCACGAGGAGCCTACGTCCGACGAAGAGGCTGCCTACTATCGTCTTATGGAAGAGTACAAAGCGCAGGGTCTGATTAAAGACTTGCCGCTAGCAGCACTCTACGAGCTGACGCTAGGCATAGCGCTGAAACTGGCCCGGCAAGCCTTCACAGGCGTATTGACGGTTAACGATGCAACGCTCACCCGCATCGCTGAAGCCTGCTGGGACGCCATCGCGCGCTAATTTTTTCTATCCATGTGAATGAACGTTCGATCTACACACAATATCATCAGGAGGAACACGATGAGTCAATGGACAGTTAACAACATTCCCGATCTACATGAACATGTCGCGCTCGTTACGGGAGCCAATAGTGGCCTGGGCCTGGAAACCACCAGCGCGCTTGCCGCGAAGGGCGCGCACGTCATCATGGCGGCGCGCAATCCCGACAAGGCACGCGAGGCGAAGAAGCTCATCGAGACGAAGGTGCCACGCGCCTCGCTAGAGATTGCGCAGCTCGACCTGGCTTCGCTCGCCTCGGTGCGCGCCTTCGCGGCTGATTTTCTCAGCACGCATGATCGCCTCGACCTGCTCTTCAACAACGCTGGCGTGATGGCGATTCCTCGCCGCGAAACACAGGATGGCTTCGAAATGCAGTTCGGGACCAACCACCTGGGCCACTTCGCCCTGACGGGTCTACTCCTCCCCGCTCTGCTGGCCACGGCGCAGAGCCGCGTGGTGACAACGAGCAGCATGGCCCGCTACGCGGGTCGCATCAACCTGGACGATCTGAACAGCGAACGCGCCTATGCGCGCTGGGGAGCTTACGGACAGAGCAAACGCGCCAATCTACTCTTCGCCTTCGAACTGCAAAGCCGCCTGACGCAGGCGGGCGCGACCACAATCAGCGTCGCGGCACATCCAGGCTATGCGAACACGGCTCTACAAACTACCAGTGTAGCTGCCACCAATTCCGCGCTCGAACGCTTCTTTTACGGGTCCCTTGGCTCCTTTGCAGGCCAGAGCGCCGCGATGGGCGCGCTGCCACAGCTCTACGCGGCGACTGCGCCCTACATTTATGGTGGTGAATTAGTCGGCCCCGGTGGCTTCTTCGGGATGCGCGGCTATCCTCATGTAGAGGCGAAGGCCCGGCGCGAGTACGACCGCTCGCTGGCGGCGCGCCTGTGGGACGCGTCGGTTAAACTCACCAACGTCGACTATGCGTCCCTGCGCTCAGAGAGCGTGCCGGAGCCTCTGGCTTAATACATTGTAGGGGCGCGGCGGGCGTGTGAACCGCGCCTCTACATCATATGTTGCGTTATGCATTATACGATGCGTATATACGTGTATGTCGCATTACGCGTGTCGTTTGAATTTGCGGTAGCGATTGATCAGCGTATTTGTTGAGCTATCGTGCGAGAGTTTTGGCTCCTCGGTGTTCTGCAATTCGGGGATGATGCGTGTGGCGAGCACCTTGCCTAGCTCGACGCCCCACTGGTCAAACGAGTTGATGTTCCAGATGGTCCCTTGCACGAAGACTTTGTGCTCGTAAAGCGCGATCAAGCGGCCCAACAGCTCCGGTGTGAGCTTTTCGGCGAGGATGGTGTTGGTGGGATGGTTGCCCTCGAAGGTGCGGTGCGGCACCTGGAAGGGCGCAACGCCATCTGCCGCGACCTCCTCGGCTGTCTTGCCGAAGGCCAGAGCCTCGGTCTGCGCGAAGAAGTTTGCCATCAGCAGATCGTGGTGGGGTGCGATCGGATTCAGCGACTGGTTGAAGCCGATAAAGTCGCAAGGGATCAGCTTCGTGCCCTGGTGAATGAGCTGGTAGAAGGCATGCTGGCCGTTGGTGCCTGGCTGCCCCCAGATAATGGGGCCGGTCTGATAATCGACGGTCTTGCCTTCGAGATCGACATGCTTACCATCGCTCTCCATATCGAGTTGTTGGAGATACGCGGGCAGGCGTTCGAGATATTGATCGTATGGCAGAATAGCCACCGTCTCGGCCCCGAAAAAGTCGTTGTACCAGATGCCGATCAGGCCCAGCAGCACTGGCAGGTTGCTTTCGAAGGGAGCCGTGCGGAAGTGCTCATCCATGGCATGGAAGCCCGCGAGCATCTCGCGGAACTGCTCGGGTCCAATGGCGATCATCAGTGAGAGTCCAATGGCCGAGTCGTAGGAGTAGCGACCGCCGACCCAGTCCCAGAACTCGAACATATTGGCCGTATCGATGCCGAACTTCGCCACCTCTTTGGTATTGGTCGAGACGGCCACAAAGTGTTTGGCGACCGCTTCCTCGCTGCCCAGCGCGTTGACGCACCATTCCCTGGCGGAGCGCGCATTGGTCAACGTCTCCAGCGTCGTAAAGGTCTTGGAGGAGACAATAAAAAGCGTCTCCGCCGGATCGAGACCAAGCGTGGCCTCTACGAAATCGGTGCCATCGATATTGGAGACGAAGCGGCAGGTCAGATTGCGATCAGTGTAATGG
>Ga0066793_10001656_pt1 | contig 10279 bp, 12 predicted proteins | sample PersoiDNA2013189_FD_83876 | JGI IMG/M metagenome (GOLD analysis project Ga0066793, IMG submission 83876) | Permafrost soil microbial communities from the Arctic, to analyse light accelerated degradation of dissolved organic matter (DOM) -... | ecosystem: Environmental > Terrestrial > Soil >...
CTGCTATGCCAGCCCCGCGAAGCTGAGCGGCTACGGCTGCGACGTCTGCCGGTGTATCGACACGAAGGCAGAGGTGGTGCAATCCGGGTGAGAGGGCATCATGTATGGCCTTCGTGCCCGATGGGCGAAGCACATAGCCGAAGTGGCGATTGAAGTATTGGATATGAGGCTCGCCGCCCATAGTTCGACAGGCTGATGGAAATAAAAGGGACTGGATAGAATTTTGTTATTCACAGTCCCGCCTTCTTGAGCCAGGCCTTGGATATATCGATATCTTTATCAACACCCCATCCAAGTTCATACATCGTTGCAATCTGGGTGCAGGAATCCCGATAGACTTGAGTATCCTTTTCTTCCTCTTGAGCCCTCATCAAGCACGCCATTGCTGCCTTGTAATCGTTCATGGCCAGCAGTATTTTGCTGCGTCCAAAATAAGTTTCAGCAGCAACTTTCGGGGCGCTTTCACTGCAATCGCTGCCGCCCAATTTCTCCAGTTCTGATTTGTTTCTATCAGATGCTTCTTTAGCTGCAATGGCTGGCATATCGTTAACAAACTTGATTGCCTGTTCTGGAGTCATGGCGGATGAATTGCAGAGAATATACCCACTGATTCCTGCATTGTATTTCGGAAGTGGGACCATCTGGCCTGGACGCAAATAAACCAAAGTGTCGCCGCGCAATCCAGCATCTCGGGTTTCAAGAATTTCCTGGTATGCACCCTTACCGCACAATTGCTCCGCACGCCTTTCCCATGTTGTTTTAGCGGCACCGAAACTTGGCCATGGCGCCATATTGCCCCTGGCCGTTAGCTGGTAGAGACCGGGTTGCAGTTGCTCATCAGCAAATCCACCGCCAAGTGGATTGTTACCATCCGTCTTCAGATTGTGCGTTGAAGAACATCCACCCAAGACTATCAACGCCGGCAGGATATAGATCCACAATGATTGAAAGTACGATTTCAATTTGATTACGCTCACTAGTCTTTAAATTAAAATTAAAGGGGTCTACTCTCCGAATTTGCGCTCGATTCTGTCCTTCAATTCCTCTTCGGCGATCTTCAAATCATAACTCAGTGGCAGGTTCAGTGGTCAAAGGGTCTGGTCAAAGGGGACAGCTTCGCAGGTGCCATTGGGGTCAGCATCGCAATCTTTCTACGATCCCGGAATAGTCAGTGGCGCACGGATTATTTTCAAGCCGCCAACAACTCGACATTCAACTTTTTTCCCAGCACCGCTGCTGCACTCGCTAATGTGGTCAGCGTGAGGCTGGTGTCGTTCTCATCCAGCAGGCGGTTCAGCGCGGCGCGGCTGGTGTGCATCTTTTTCGCCATCGTGGTCTTGTTCAGGTTTTGTGCCTTCATCTCCTGTCCGATTTGCCATGCGATGACACGCTTGACGGCGATTGCGGTCGCTTCGTCGAGCGTGGCATTTTCGGACAGAAATTCGTCGAAGCTGCTGCCTATATTTTTCTTGCTCATGTTCGTCTCCTGAGTTGTTTCAGCCGTTCTTTTGCCAGATCAAGTTCCGGCTTCGGTGTCTTTTGTTGTTTTTTGATAAAGCCGTGCAACAGAACCATGATGTTGCCTTCCAGTGCGAACAGTATTCGCGCGATACGCGTATCCAGCCTGGCGGAGATGACAAAGCTGCCCATCATGACCGTCCCTCTCCCACGCCCTCTCCCGCAAGCGGGCGAGGGGGACATGGACTCGCTACGCGAGAATTTCGTTACCTTGCACTTCCCACACATCGCCATCAAGATGCGCCACCAGCGGCATGCCGAGCGGCCAACCGAACTGTACGGTCTTTACATCTTCGCCTATGGTTTTCTTGTCTGTCGCCGAGAGTCCGCGCAACCATTCGCGAACTGGCTCATTGCCGGAATCAGTCTTGAAGAAGCGGACTTCCAAGGTAGGCTGTTTCATGTCACCAGCGTACCAATTTTGGTTCGCCATGGCAAACCTTTTCTCTCCAGCGGATGCTAGGGGCTGGCATACGACTTTCACTTGAAGCTTGGCATGAAACAATTAGGAACCACCAATTTAATCAGCCAGGCTCAACACAAGGGGTAGGGTTCCCCGAATTACCAATTGTCATGACGCTTGCGGCGCTCTTGCCTGTAGTTGGTAACTGCTAGGCAGATGCCATCGGGGTCGGTAAAGCAGGTTGCCCAATAGTCCGGGGCGTATATGGGATAGAGTTTTGTAGAACAACCGGGGACGGAGCCCAATTTATTTTATGAAAAAGAATGGGGCTCCGTCCCCGTGTAGTTCCGGAACTCACGCTGGCCTGCGTTACCCGCTACCGCCTGCCGGAGACCACGCGCCACGCCCATCATCTGGCCTCGGCGAAAATGGACGACGCATGACGACCCGTGCTCATGATCCAAGCAGCGATGCCGACCGGGGCAAGGGCTATGGCGGACAAGCGCCCGGCCATCGCCGTGTCGATCACGGCATGAGCATCATCGCGAGCTGCGCGACCAGAACCGGCCAGGCCAAATGAATGACCCGCTGGATGAGTTGTGACGTGGAGGAATGGGTGTGTTGCATGTCAGCATTCTAATGGGTAACGGATTCGCATTTTTTTTTGCGGCTTCAATCTGTCGCATCGCTATTCGCGAAGAAGTGCGGGGAATAGCAGAAAAGGCGATACAAGACTGGACAAGCACAATGCGTAACATGATGAGCAGACCGGCAATTGTGTTTCTGGTCCGGTTTTCCCATGATTAACTGGTTGCCAATCCGGGTTGCCGGTATTTGTGACGAAAATATGTAATGATGCGCAACTTTTCTTTCATTAAAAATAGTGAGATAAAAATCATGCTCAAACTCGATTCCCATCCGTCCGGCCGCCACTCCCTGCATATACCCGGACCCAGCCCGGTTCCTGCGCGCGTATTACGAGCGATAAGCTATCAGACCATTGATCATCGAGGCCCCGAGTTCGGTCAACTCGGTTTGAAATTACTTGCCGGCATCCAGCAAATCTTCAGGACCAGGCAACCGGTCATCATTTACTCGTCATCCGGAACGGGCGCATGGGAAGGCGCACTGGTGAATACGTTGTCTCCCGGGGACCATGTGCTGATGTATGAGACCGGGCAATTTGCGACGCTGTGGAAATTGCTGGCTGATCGCCTGGGTATCAAAACCGAGTTGCTGGGTTTGCCCGGCAAACAGGGATGGCGTTACGGTGTGGATGCCGCAAGGATTGAAGAGCGCCTGAAATCCGACGCCAACCATCAGATCAAGGCGGTCTGTGTGGTGCATAACGAAACCTCGACAGGTGTCACTTCCAATATTGCTGCGGTACGCAAAGCAATTGATGCGGCAAGGCATCCGGCTTTGCTGATGGTAGACACGATTTCAGGATTGGCCTCGGCAGATTATCGCCATGATGAATGGGGCGTGGACGTGTCGATAAGCGGCTCTCAAAAAGGATTGATGCTTCCGCCCGGCTTGGGCTTTAATGCCATATCCACCAAGGCTATTGAAGCGAGTAAAACGGCTAGATTGCCCAGGGCATTTTGGGCCTGGGATGAAATCCTGGAATCGAATAAGAATGGCTATTGGCCGACAACACCTTCCACCAACCTGTTGTATGGCCTGCATGAGGCGATGGAAATGATCCTGGCCGAAGGCCTGGAGAATGTCTTTGCCCGTCATCAACGATTGGCCTCGGCATGCCGCGCAGCGGTTGCCGGCTGGGGCCTGGAAGTTCAATGCCTTGATGCCGAACGCCACTCACCCGTATTGACAGGGGTGGTGACACCGGAAGGTGTTGATGCAGATGCACTGCGCAAACTAATCCTGGAACGCTACAACCTGTCCCTGGGCACAGGGCTGGGCAAGATAAAGGGCCGGATGTTCAGGATCGGGCACCTGGGGGACTGCAATGAACTGGCGTTGCTGGCGGCAATCAGCGGCTGTGAAATGGGTATGAAAGCATTTGGACTCAAGTTGAAAGGAAGTGGTATTTTGGCTGCGCAGGAAATCTTGCAATAGTTACAGAAGATAATTTTCAGGAAATATCGAACAGGAGCATATCGTACTCGGGGCAAGCCTAAATAACATGTAAACGGCTTCTGCATCATGAAGTTTGGATGAAGAGCCGGTCAAAATTAAGGGGGGAAGATGCAAACGACACTAGCGACGACACTCAAGAATTTTCTGACATTACGCGCGACCACACTGGTGCTGGTAATGTTATGCATGATGTACTTCTTCACCTACATCGACCGCGTCAATGTCAGCTCCGCCGCAGCCGGGTTTGGCAGTGAATTCAATCTCAACAAAACCCAGATCGGTTTTGTCTTCTCCGCTTTTGCATATCCCTATTTCTTCTTCCAGATCATCGGGGGGTGGGTCAGCGACACGCTGGGCGCCAAACGCACGCTTATCTACAGCGGTATCCTGTGGGCATCCGCGACTATCCTGACCGGTTTCGCCGGTGGATTTGTCACACTTATCCTGGCGCGCCTTTTGTTGGGCATCGGGGAAGGCGCAACCTTTCCGGCCGCGACCTCTGCGATGTCAGCCTGGATTCCCAAGGAAAGCCGCGGTTTTGCGCAAGGCATCACCCATGCATTTGCCCGCATAGGCAATGCCGTGGCGCCTGCCGCGATCATATTCATCATGGTGGAATACGGATGGAGATGGGCATTCTATGTGTCCGGCATCCTGAGCCTGGCATGGGTTGTCGCGTGGATCTTCGTGTTCACGGAAGACCCGGCCAAGCACCCCCGCATGACCCGGGAGGAGCTGTCCGCCAAGCCCCCACCCAAAAATAAGAACCAGATCACGCCATGGAAATTGCTGTTCAGGCGGATGCTGCCGGTTGCGGTGGTCTATTTCTGTTACGGCTGGACGCTGTGGTTATTCCTGAGCTGGATCCCGCAATATTTCCTGCATAGCTATAACCTCAAGATCACGCAATCGGGCCTGTTTGCGTCCTGTGTATTCGTTGCGGGTTTTGTCGGCGATACGCTGGGCGGCATAATCAGCGACAAGATCCTGAAGCGCACCGGCAACCTGGTCAAGGCCAGAAGCTACATGGTGGCGGTGTGCATGCTGTTGACGCTGCTATCGCTGCTGCCGCTGTTCTTTTCCCATGACGTCAATATTTCGCTCGCAAGCCTCAGCGCCGGATTCTTCTTCGCCGAATTGACGATCGGGCCGATGTGGGCCATTCCGATGGATATCGCGCCTGAATTTGCCGGGACCGCCAGCGGCATGATGAATACCGGTTCCGCATTGGCAGCCATCATCAGCCCGGTCGTGGGCGGCTATATCATCGATCGCACCGGCAACTGGGATCTGCCGTTTCTTGGCAGCATGATATTGATGGCCCTTGGTGTCGTTTTGGCGCTGCGCATGAGGCCGGATATAAAATTTTCGGACAAGGACGTAAAGCCCAAGCCAGCCTATTCGGCAAGCAGCTAGAAAACGATCGCGCCCAAAGAGGCGGTCGATCCGGATCGTGCGATCGCTTCGAACCAATTCACCGGACCGCCGGGGATGATCTTGTTCGGCGCGCTATCCCGGCACCGGCATCCCCGGCTCCCGATCAACCCATACAAGAGTGCACGCGAATGAATCAAAAACCCTACCTGAGACAAATCGATGTGGATGCCATGTTGAAAGCCTCGAATGAATACGCGCAAAGCAGGGGATGGGCAGTCGCTATTGCCGTTGTGGACGAAGGCGGACACCTGCTGGGCTTCACCCGCAGGGATTCCTGCCCGCCGATTTCCAGCTATATCGCACAGGAAAAGGCAAAGTCGTCGGCCCTCGGCCAGCGCGAAAGCAAGTCATACGAAGACATGATCAATGGCGGCCGGCATGCATACCTCTCGGTACCGGTCTTGAGCGGCATGCTGGAAGGCGGCGTGAATATCGTAAAAAACGGTTTCACGATCGGTGCGATAGGCGTATCGGGTGTTAAACCCGCTATGGACGCTGAAATAGCACGAGCCGGCATCGCGGCTTTGCCATGATTTCTCGCTTGCCCTGACCTGTCCCGTGCAGCCTCCGCGGCCACATATCAGCAGGAGTTGAAGGGGCCATGTTCGAATTGTTTTTCTGCTTCTAAACTATATCGGCCCCTTTAATTACGAAACAATCGGGGACAGACCCAATGCTGTTCACTTTAGCCGTTCGTGGTGAGGTATCGAACCACTTGATGCATGCCCTTCGATACCTCAGGGCGAACGGTTTGGCTCTAAGTGAACAGCATTGGGGACAGACCACCAATAATCAAAGAGGTTGCGTCGCGCTTTACGCTGCCATCTCTTCTACTTCGCGCTCGATCCTGTCCTTCAGTTCTGCTTCGGCGATTTTCAAATCGTAGCAGAGTTGCAGATTCAGCCACGACTGAGCATCCGTGCCGAAGTAGCGCGCCAGCCGCAGTGCGGTATCTGGCGTGATCGAACGGCGCTCCTTGACGATCTCGTGCAGCCTCGTGGCGGGCACGCGCAACGCCTGCGACAGCGCATGGACGCTCATGCCCATAGGCACGATGTATTCCTCGCGCAAAATTTCTCCCGGATGTACCGGGCGCATTCCATTCTTGACCATGTTGATCTCCTTAGTGGTAATCGACGATTTCGACATCGAATACGTCGCCATTCTTAAATTTGAAACAAATACGCCATTGGTCGTTCACGCGGATGCTCCATTGCCCCTTGCGATCTCCCCGCAAGGCTTCCAGACGATTGCCCGGTGGCGCGCGAAGAAAATCCAGCGTGGCTGCGGCTTCCAGTTGCGTCAGTTTGCGTTCGGCAACTGCCTGAATCGCACGGAAGCGTCGCGGATTGCTCCCTTCAAACAGCGCCTGGGTATCCTTGCAGGTAAACGACTTGATCATGACGCTCAGGATATTACGCGAGGCGTTATATGTCAACAGGAACAAATAGCGACAGGCCACCAATTTAATCAGCCAGGCTCAAGACAAGGGGTAGGGTTCCCCGAATTACCAATTGTCATGACGCTTGCGGCGCTCTTGCCTGTAGGGCACTTCTAAAAATCCAAATTTCGTCGCAATACTACCTTGCTCACAAAAAATTGCTCCTTACATATCAACCATATGCTGCGTCGTAATTTTCTGCTCGCGCCTTGTCTTGCTTATAACCAGCCACTTGGCTGATGTTGTTTGGCGGCCTAGTGGAATGGCTAGAAGTTTCACCAGAACTTTGAATTTTTCGAAATGCCCTGTAATTGGTGGCTTCAAGGCAGATGCCATCGGGGTCGGTGAAGTAGGTTGCCCAATAGTCCGGGGCGTAAACGGGATAGAGTAAAGCGCGTCGCTATTCAACAATCCACTTTGCCGTGGATAGTTTCGCCTTTGGCAGGGATTCAGATACGCACGTTGGAGCGTGGCGCTGAGGAGGCGGCACGCTCCACAGCTATCGTCAAATACGCACCCGGATCAAGTATTGGCAGTTGCACCCATGACCTGGGTGAGGAGATCGTGGTTCTCGATGGAGTTCTGACTGACGAATTCGGTAGCTAACACACAGCCCTGGACAGAAATCGGGCCAGGAATCGGTCTAGCTAAAAATTGTATGTGGCTACGTAATGCGTGGTTACATGCTGGTCATTCTTGACGGCGGTGATGACCATCCCGATCGCAAAGTCATTACCCAGCTTGTCCCTGATACGCGTTTCCCCTATCCAGGAGCCATGGCGCAACAACTGATCCCACATTTTCTTGTAGTAATCATCGCTATACCGCCCTGTCTTGAGGATACGGGGATTTTTTCCGATCAATTCTTCCGAGCTATAGCCACTGATTTTTAAAAACATATTGTTGGCCCGGAGGATGTTGGCTTCTGCATCGGTGATCAGGATCGGATCCCTGGTCTCAAATGCGACCGAGACTGTACGCAAATTTTCCTGTGCCTGCCTGAGCTCGGCCATGTTCTTCAACAAAGGGCGGAAAACCAGCAAGTAGAATATGGGGAAGATCAGGATAGCCTGCAAAGTCGAGTCCAGCAGGAAGATGTCCATTCTTGGTATCGGCGGCATCATTTCCAGTAACATCGCCGCCAGCAGATTTATAACAAATACCGATCCTGTCAATATAATCAGCAGTCGTGTTACGGACTGATGATATTTGATCTGTGATGACAAAGAATTATCGGACATAAATCAAGGCCCCCTCATTTTTCGTTTTACTATCGAAGTACTCACACGATCAGTTCTTCTTGTCATTAACTGGTTGGCTGTGCGTCCAGTTGCGGTACCCAATTGAGTGGTCAGTAAGGAACGCCATCAACCAACACCGTCCAGTCAACGTCGGTACGATCATGGGTGAATTGCGACATTCACGGTATTAAAAGGTTCAGTTTCAGTGCTATCTGCCGAGCTCGGCATGGTGATACGATCAGCCTATACTTTACAGCAGACATGAGCTCGTCACTAGTGCAAATATTTTCCAATCAGTCGGCAGGTGTATGAAGATCAATTCGGATATTTCAAAGCGCGTCGTTATTCAGCAATCCACTTTGCCGCGGATAGCTACGCCTTGGGCAGGGGTTCAGATACGCACGCTGGAGGGTGGCGGCGATGCAGCGGCACGCGCCACTGCGATCGTCAAATACGCACCCGGATCAAGGATTGGCAATTGCACCCATGACCTGGGTGAGGAGATCGTGGTTCTTGATGGGGTGCTGACTGACGAATTCGGCAGCTACGGCAAGGGAACTTACATCAAGAACCCGCCCGGTTCATCGCATGTCTGCGAGTCCGCATCGGGATGCGTGCTTTTCGTCAAACGGCATCATCTTGAAATGGATGACGATCAGCGCATCGTGGTGGATACCGCGACGATGCCCTGGTACCAGGGCATGGTAGACGGCCTCTCGGTGATGCCGCTGTCGGAGTTCGGCACCCGGCACCCTGCCCTGGTGCGTTGGGCGCCGGGCACCCGGTTCAACCCTCACCGCCACTTCGGCGGAGAAGAGATCTATGTGCTGGAGGGCGTGTTCGAAGACGAATTCGGCCGCTACCCTGCCGGTGCCTGGCTACGCAGTCCACACCTCAGCGCACACTGCCCTTTCAGCATCGAAGGCTGCACTATCTTTGTGAAGACCGGGCATTTGCTGCAGGACGAAATCGCGGCATGAGGCGCGCGGAATGTCGTTAACGTATCAATGAGGTCAGTTCAGTCCGACCCCATTGTTTACTTAAGAAAGCGCTGAATAAGTCCGTTCGTGGTGATAACCAATGACTTGCCGCTTTAGCGGCTTAGTCAGATGGCTAGTAGTTTCATCAGTGTTTCCCGTTCGCTCCTTCGATACACCGCGCTACGCGCGACACTGGTGAAGCAACTAGCCATTCGACTAGGCTACCTAACAACAGCAGCCAAGTCGCTGGTTATCAGGACGAACGGGGAATGTATCGAACCATAGCAAGGACTTATTCAGCTCCTCCTTAATGCGTTAATGCAAGACGTGCCCCCGGCATTACTCACATTCCTGCAAATTATTGGAATGTGAGAACTGACCCCGCGAGCGACTTAGCTTGTATAGGGTGGCTTGTATGGGCGGTAGCTTACAATCCCTTGAACTATTCTTTGGGAACTACTCTTTGGCCGGTTTGACAATGCTGACAACTTTCGCACTCGGAGGCTGGCCGTTTGCGTAATAGGGTTTGGCTTGATCGAAGTTGAGTGCTTCGGCCAACTCTTTTTCGCGCGCCGAAATCAAACCAAAACAATCCTTGATGTCCTGGATGGTGTTGTCCGACAGCGGGTTGGTACGACCGCCGAGTGGTGTTACGTCTTTGACGACGTTGCCCAGGGTCTTGCGCATCTGGCGCAAGATGCGTTGTTCTTTGCTTAACTCTTCTGTGTCCATGGATATAGTCCGGTGTGAATTGCAGGAAGCCACTTTACCTTAAAACGAACAATCAAAGACAGACCACGGTTTGCTCGCCTTGAGTTTACGCAGTTGCGTGGTCATCAGTGATGGGTGTATCTGCGCCAGCACGTCGTGCAGCTTGGCCTCTGCTTGCTGAAGGTCGTATTTTGATTGCATGTCCACCCACAGTTGCGGGCCATTGCCAAGCAATGCGCCCAGGCGCGTGGCGGGCACGGGAACAACTGCAGGAACAACTGGGGACGGAGCCCAATTGATTTTATGAAAAGAATGGGGCTCAGTCCCCGTGTAGTTTCAAAATTATTGTTTCTCATTCACTTTCTGAATATCCAGTAAAGAACCGACAGCACCAAAGAAATGACGATGCTGGTCGTAATCGGAAAGTAGAAGCTGAACCCTTTTC
>Ga0066793_10001657_pt1 | contig 10278 bp, 8 predicted proteins | sample PersoiDNA2013189_FD_83876 | JGI IMG/M metagenome (GOLD analysis project Ga0066793, IMG submission 83876) | Permafrost soil microbial communities from the Arctic, to analyse light accelerated degradation of dissolved organic matter (DOM) -... | ecosystem: Environmental > Terrestrial > Soil >...
GACCTGGGCGCCGGGTGGCTTCCCGGGCTGGCGGCCGGAGACCTGCTCACCACGCTGGCCCTGCCACCGCGGCTGCCGTACGCGGTGGACGCCGACGCCGCTGGGCTGGTGCTGCTGGCCGAGGCCGGCACCCTCTGGGTCGCCGCGCCGGGAGCCAGGCACCAGTCGGTCGATCCGGCCCGGTCGCTGTTCGAGGTCAGCGGCGAGCAGGTGCTGGCCAACGGCCCGGCAGTGGCGTACGCCGCGGCCCGCGCGCTCAATTTCGGCGCACTGGCCAGCGCGGCGCAGTTGCTCGGCGCGGGCCGCGCCCTGCTGGAAGCCAGCGTCAGGCACGCCGGGCGGCGGGTGCAGTTCGGCCAGCCGGTCGGGGCGTTCCAGGCCGTCAAGCATCATCTCGCCGACGTGGCGATCGGGCTTGAGTTCGCCCGGCCGCTGCTCGACGCCGCCGCCATCGCGCTCGCGGCCGGCGGCGGTGCGAACGGCGCGGGCACCGCGGCCAGGGACGTCTCGGCCGCGAAGATCGCCTGCGCCGACGCCGCGGTCCGGGCCGCCCGCGCCGCCCTGCAGGTGCACGGCGCGATCGGCTACACCACCGAGCTCGACCTGAGCTTGTGGCTGACGAAGGTCCGGGCCCTCGCCCCGGCGTGGGGCAGCCAGGCCGAGCACCGCGCCGTGGTGATGGCGGCCCTCACCGGTAACGGCGAGTCATCGTGTCGCTGACCGACGAGCAGCGGGCGCTGCGCGACGCGGTGCGCGCGCTCCTGGCGCGGCAGCAGCGCCGCCCGCCGGCCCGTGATCGGGGCACCTGCGCGCACGGCCACGACCACGGGGGCTACGACCAGTCGCTGTGGCAGCGGCTGTGCGGCGAGATCGGCATCGCGGGGCTGGCCGTGCCGGAATGCTATGGCGGCGCCGGGGCCGGCCCGGTCGAGACGCACGTCGCGGTGGAGGAACTCGGGCGCGACCTCACCCCGTCACCCATGATCGGCTCGGCGGTGCTGGCCGCGCAGGCCCTGCTGGCCTCCGAAGACAGCGCAGCGTGCCGGCGGCTGCTGCCGCCGATCGCCGACGGCACCGCGATCGCGGCGCTGGCCTGGACGGGACCGGGCGGCCACTGGGACCCCGGCGAGGTCGCGTGCCACGCGGCCGCCCCCACCGCCACGCCAGGCAACTGGGTGCTCAACGGCGCGGCGCACCACGTGCTCGACGGTGCCGCGGCCGATGTGCTGCTGGTCGCGGCCCGGATGCCGGACGGAGTCGGGCTGTTCGAGGTTGACCCGGGGCACAGCGGGGTCACCCGCTCGGCCGTGACGACCATGGACGGCACCCGCCAGCTGGCCATCGTTGAGCTAAAAGACGCGACTGGCCGGCGTATCGGCGATCACGCGGCCCTGGCGCAGGTGCGGGATCTGGCGTGCATCGCGCTCAGCGCCGAGCAGGTGGGGGCCGCGCAGCGGGCACTTGAGCTGACTGTGGCCTATACCAAAATCCGGGTCCAGTTCGGCCGCCCGATCGGCAGCTTCCAGGCGCTCCAGCACCGGATGGCCGACCTGCACGTGCTGGTGGAATCGGCCCGCTCGCTCTCCTACGCCGCGGCGACGGCGGCCGCCGAGGGGGCACCGGACCTCGGGCTGCGGGCGGCGGCGGCCAAGGTCTACTGCTCGGAGGCGGCGCTGCGGGTGGCAGGCGAGATGATCCAGCTGCACGGCGCCATCGGCATCACCTGGGAGCACGAGGCCCATCGCTACCTCAAGCGGGCCCACGGTGCCGCGCAGCTCCTCGGCCGACCGTCCGAGCACGTGGCCAGGATCGCGGCCGCCCTGATCGACCGCCGATGAAGCTCGCGGCCCGCGCCGGTGGCCTGCTACCGCCTGGGACGCTCCTGGTGGGGGGCGGGCTCGCGGTGCTCGGCGGCGGCTCCTACGCCCAGCTCGCGGTGGCCGGTCACAGCCTGAGCACGGGCGGGATGGCGGCCATGTCGGTACTGTGGTCGATCGTCTTCTGGGTCGGCCTGGGCCTGTTCTTCCCCGTTGAGCAGGAACTCATCCGGCTGGTCGCAGCGCGCAAGGCGACCGGCGAAGGCGTCATTCCCGTGGCGCGCCGTGCGGTCCTGCTGGCCGGCGCGATTCTCGCGGCCACGCTGGTGGCACTCGCCGTGGCCGGCCGGCCGCTGGCCGACCGGCTGTTCGGCGGCGACATCGCGATGGTGGCGGCGCTCGCCGCGGCATTGCTCGGGCTGGCGGTCACCGCGGTAAGCCGGGGCGTGCTCGCCGGCATGGGCAGGTTCAAGGCGTACGGCAGCCAGCTCGCCATCGACGGCGGACTGCGGATCGCGCTCGGCTGCGCCCTCGGCGTCGCGGGCGCGCGCTCGCCCGCCGCGTTCGGCCTGACCCTGGCCGTTCCGCCACTGCTTTCGGCGGGGTGCATGCTCGCCCCGCTGCGCAGAGAGCTGCATCCGGGGCCGGCCATCGCCTGGACGGTGATGTGCCGCGGGCTGGGGCTGCTGATCGCCACCATGCTGCTCGCCCAGTTCGTCGTGAACGTGGCAGTGATCAACGTCAGGCTGCTTTCGCCCGGTGATCCGGCGGTGGTCGGCGCAATGCTCGCTGCCATGATCCTGGCCCGTGTGCCACTGTTCGTATTCACATCGTTGCAGGTGTCCCTGCTGCCGGGCCTGGCCGGAGCCGTGGCGGCGGCCGACAAGGCGCGCTTCCGGCAGCTAACAGCCCGCGGTTGCGGGATCGTGACAGTCCTCGGCATAGCCGGAGGAGTGCCCGCGGCGATCCTCGGGCCGCGGCTGATCCGGGTGCTGTTCGCCGCCCGGCCCACCCTCGGGCACGCCGATTTCGCCTGGCTTGCCTCTGGAACGCTGTTCTACATGCTGGCCATGGTCCTGGGCCAGAGCGCGATGGCATTGTCCAGGCACCGCGATCAGTTGCTTGGATGGATGACGGGCGTCCTCGTGCTTGTCGCCATCACCCTAGGGCCTGGCGAGGTCAAGCGCCGGGTGGAGGTCGGCTACGCGCTCAGCTCCCTGACTGTGGCCGTCGTCCTGGCGCTCGTAGTGTTCCTGCGCACGTCAAGGCCCGGCGCCCATCGGAGCCCCAGGAGCCCAGCGGCGGTCGTCAGCGGCGGATTAATTAAGTCCGCGCCCGGACTAATTAAGCCGCCACCGGGTCGAGCTCATAAAACACCGCATTCCATTCGCGCGAATGGTGCCGCGCCAGCCGCCGGTCAGGACTAACTAAGACGCAACGGCTGGCGCGAGGTGATGTTTCATTTCCAGCCGGGCGCCGCGCCGGGAGCCCGCCAGAAACGGCTAGCCGCGCCCAGACCGGGTTCGCAGGGCGGAGCTGGCCAGCGGGGCGAATGCCACCAGGGCGGCAATGACCGCCACGAAGGCGCCGAAGTCCCAGCCCACCTTCACCAGCGACGACCCGCTCGCTGGCTTGAATACGACGGCGATGAGGACCAGCAGAAGGTTGACGGCCGCCCCCGCCGCGAGCAACTGATCATGGGTGAGCGGAAGGGCCGGCATGTCCCGCATGCTCGCGCGCAGAACGAGGTAGGCCACCATCGCCAGGGCCAGGATCAGCACGAGGAACAGGTAGCCGTGGGCGCCCAGGCCGTCTGCGGACGAACTGGTCGAGAAGCTGCCGAACGCCGCGCTCACCGAGAACCACGGCAGGAACAGCGAGACGAAGAGGACGAGTGTGGCGGCACCGGCGATCCGGTCCGTCCGCGTCCACCGGCCGGCATCGAAGCTGAATGCCTGCGCTCTTGAGACGGTGGACACCGGCGCCGTGACGCCCGTGGCGGAGCCGCGCGACCCGGCTCCGAGGGCCGCGCTCACCGGCATCTGCGTGCCGCAGTTCGCGCACGCCGTCGCACTCTCGGTGACATCGCTGCCGCACTGAAAGCAGATCATGATTCTCCCCTCTCGAATTGGCGGAGATATCCCCGCGCTTTCTTCTCTCACGGGGCCGGCCCGGCCACGGTTCATTGCCTATTGAATTAAGGGGTGATCTGCCCTTTTAGGGCACTTGCCACGCGCGGGCGCAGAAGTAAACGTTTCTATGGCCCGCCCACGGCATGCTGACCGGCCCGGCCTACTGGACCGGTCCGATCTCGGTGCCAGCGAGCTCGGCGTAGATGAGGAACCTGAACGGGTCGGTCTGCTGGTATCGCTCCATGAGCCGGTGCAGCGCGGTCTGGCGCAGTTCGGCCAGTGCGGCGCTGGCTGGGTGGCGCAGCAGGCCGGGGGTGATGATGTCCAGGGCGAGGGCGTGATCACCCTGACCGATGAGGGTGGCGGCGGCATTGACGAACGGCTCTTCCGCTTCCCCGGCCAGCGGGTCGAGTGCCGCGGCGCGGTCGGCTGCGGCCAGCGGCTCGAGTCCCTGCCCATCCGGCAGCCAGTATCCGGTGCGCTGGTGGTAGAGCCGGGCGGCGAAGTTGTCCCGGATCACCAGGTACGGCCCGACCACGCTGGGGTGGCCGCGGAGCACGTCGGGCAGGTGGTTGCCGTCCAGGATGGCGGGAAGGGCAAGGCCGTCGCGGATGGCGTCGAGTACCACGCCGTGTAGCTCGGTGAGCGCGGCCTGCAGGCCGTTGATGGCCTCGATGGTAAACAGTTCGGTCAACGGCGTGTGACCGTGGATCAGGACGCGCGGCTGCAGGTCCCGGATGAACCGGAGGGTCTCCAGCAGTCCCTCGGGGGGAGCCTTCGGCCCAGAACGGGGCGCCGAGGTAGGGCATCATCACATCGCCGACCAGCAGCAGGCCGCTGGCGGGCAGGTGGACCATCAGGGCGTCGGGGGTCTCGCCGCCCGGCGTGGGGTACAGGACGCGCTCGGTGCCGCTGACGGTCAGCGATGTCGGCTCGCTGATCAGCCGGCCGGGCACGATGTCCGCGGTGCTGGTGCCCTGGCCGGTGAAGTAGCGGAACGGGATCGTGTTGCGGCGCTGCTGGTCCAGTTCGGCGGGGAAGCCGGCCTGGGTGATGACCTGCGTGGCTGGTCCGCGCAGCGCGCCGGCGCCGCCGATGTGGTCGACGTGCGCGTGGGTGAGGATGAGGTGGCTGACCGGGAGACCGGCATCGCCGAGGGCGGCCCTGACCCGTTCCTGGGTGGTTCCGGCGTCGATGGCGATCACGCCCTCGCTGGTGGTGATGAACGCGAAGTCGCCGAAGTCGTAGCCCTGGGCGACCGCGACGTCCGGTTCCGGCCGGAAGATGGCCGGCGGGGTGAACGGGAAGCCGTCCTCGGCGGACGGCCCGCCGGTCGTGCTCGTCCACGACACCTGCGGGAATGTCACCCAGCCGGTGCTGACCTGCCCGCACTGCGACGGCGAGGTCGCCGCCGCCAACACCCACAGCGAGCCGGGCCCAGGAAGCCGGCCCGCCCCCAGCGGAGCTGTCACAAAGGGGGGCGGTGCGGTGTCTTAGAGAGAGACGAGCCTGGGCGGCCGGGCGGTTTCGCGGCAATGAGGGCAAGGAGGCTGGGCATGACAGGAAAGGCAGATCCTGGCGCAGCACCGGGATACTTCACGGAGGTGTCCGGGGCGAAGTACATCCGGCTGACGACGTTCCGGCGAGACGGCCGGGCAGTCTCCACGCCGGTGCACGTCGTCGCTGACGCAGATGTGGCGTTCTTCCGCACCTGGGACGTGGCCGGCAAGGCCAAACGCCTTCGCCACACCCCGGCCGTGCAGATCGCGCCCTCGACGCTGCGGGGGCGGCCGCTCGGGCCGCCGATCCCGGCCCAGGCCCACCTCCTCGAAGGCGAGGCGTCGCAGCGGGCCGCCCGCATGCTCGCCGCGAAGCACCCCATCCTGCATGGCCGGCTCATCCCGTGGTACCACCGCCGGCGAGGCTGGACCACCCAGCAGTACCGTCTCGAACGGCCCGCGGCCGCCGCCATCCCCTAGAGGTGCCAGTCACGCGGCGGGCGTGTCACGATCAGAACGGTCCGGACAGTTCACCGAGGGCGTCGGTGAGCCGCAGGTTCTCGGCGTAGTCCACCGGGCAGGCGATGACCGACACGGTGTCCGCGGCCAGCGCCTCGGTGAGGCTGGGCAGCAGGTCACCAGCGGAACGCACCTGGTAGCCCCGGGCGCCGAAACTCTCCGCGTAGGCCACGAAGTCGGGGTTCGAGAAGCTGATGGCCACGTCATGGCCGAGTTCCAGGTCCATCTTCCACTTGATCAGGCCGTAGGCGTCGTCCTGCCAGATCAGCACCGTCAGCGGGACGCGTTCCCGCATGGCCGTCTCGATCTCCTGTGAGTTCATCAGGAACGCCCCGTCGCCCATCGCGGCCAGTACCCGGCGCTCCGGCGCGGCCAGCTTGGCCCCGATGGCGCCGGGGAGGGCGAAGGCCATGGTGGACAGCCCGTTGGAGACCAGGCAGGTGTTGGGCTCGTAGGTGGGGTACAGCCGGGCCATCCACATCTTCACCGCGCCGGTGTCGGCCAGCACGATGTCCGAGCGGCCCAGGGCGGCCCGGATGTCGGACACGATCCGCTGGGGCTTGACCGGGAAGCTGTCGTCGCTGCCGCCGCGGGCCAGTTCGGCGGCCAGCAGCCGGCGGACCTTCTCGCCGCTCGTTCCCAGCTGGAACCGGCGGGTGGTGGCGGCAGCCAGGGCGTCGAGGGTCCGGCTGATGTCAGCCTGGACGCCGACTTCGACGTCATAGCGGGCGTCCACCTCAGCCGGGACCCGGCTGAGGTGCAGGATCCTCTTGTCGCCGCCCGGGTTGATCCGCACCGGATCGAACTCCTGCAGTTCGTAGCCCACGCTGACGATCACGTCTGCCTCGTCGAAACCAAAGTTGACGTAGTCGTGGCGCATGAACCCCACCGCGCCGAGCGCGTGCGGATGGTCGTCAGGGAACACCCCCTTGCCGTGAAAGGTGGTGGCCACCTGCAGGCCCAGTTGCTCGGAGAAGCGCCGCAGGGCAGCCGCCGCGCCAGCCCGGGCCGCTCCGTGCCCGGCCAGGACGACGGGCCGGCGAGCCCCGTTGAGCACCGCCGCCGCCCGCTCGATCTGCGCCGCCGAGGGCTCGTCCGGCCGGGGCACGTTGAGGTCGAGGGGGGTCAGCCCGTCCGGCGCCGGCATGGCCTCGATGTCCTCGGGCACGGCCAGGTAAACGGCGCCGGGGCGTTCGGTCTGAGCCAGCTTGAACGCCTTGCGGACCATCTCGGGGACCGCCTCGGGGCTCAGGACCAGGTCCGCCCACTTGGTCACCGGGGAGAACATCGACACCAGGTCGATGCTCTGATGCGATTCCTTGTAGATCCGGTTCAGCCCGACCTGCGCCGAGAAGGCGACCACCGGCGTGCTGTTGGTGGTGGCGTCGGCCGTCCCGAGCAGCAGGTTGATGGCACCGGGGCCGAGAGTCGCCGAGCACACACCGGCGCGCCCGGTCAGCCGGCCGAATATCTCGGCCATGAACGACGCGGCCTGCTCATGGCGGACCAGGACGTACCGGATGGAGGACCGGGCCAGGGCGTCGGTGAAGTGGATGTTCTCTTCACCGGGGATGCCGAACACGCAGCTGACGCCCTCATGCTCCAGGCAACGGACCAGCAGGTCCGCGACACGTTGCTGGTCCGCAGGCACGCCTCGGAGCGTACCGGAGGATCGTCGCCAGCCAGGTGTTCACCCTCGCGGGCGGCAGCCAGCGGGCGGCCCCGTCCTCAGTGGGCACCTAACTGAGTCCTGACCCGCCGATTCCGGTCAGGATCCACGGAGTGCTCGGCGGACCAGCGTTTCAGGCCCTCGTCGGTCAGCATCTGGGAGAAGGCCTCCTCCGCGGCGCCGACGAGCGGAGCCTCCCCAGCGAGGTGCCCGGGGATGAGCGGCGGTGGCGGCGAGACGCGGAAGGCCATCAGGCCGGCCAGGTACGCGCGGGTGGCGTGCTCACCGGCTACCGCGAGCAGCTCCCGTCCGAGGCCGCCGACGGTGACCACGTCCGGGTCGAACGCGTTGACCAGTCCGGCGGCCCCGCGGCCGAGCGAGCGTCCGAGGTCGGCCAGCGCCGCGAGGGCCTCCGGCTGCCCGTCCCGGCCAGCGGCGAGGACGCCGAGCACGTAGCTGACCTCGTCATCTGGCGGCGGATCACGGCGCGCCCGGGCGAGCGCGGAACCGTCGAGGGACGTGTTCCAGCAGCCATACGCGCCGCACCGGCAGGGCAGCGCGGGGTCGCCGAAGGGCATGTGGCCGAACTCGCCGGCCATTCCACCCGCGCCGAGCACGGCCCGGCCTCCTTCGATGATCGCCCCGCCGACACCGGCGTCCATGTAGAGGTGCAGCATCGTGCCCGCACCGGTGGCCGCGCCGCGCCGGGACTCGGCGATGGCGGAGAACGTGGCGTCGTTGCCCGTGATGAACGAGTGCTCGCTCTCGCCCGGGGCGTAGCGCGGCCAGAGCACCGAGAGGTCGACGTCGTGCCAGCCAAGGTTCGGTGCGTGCACGAGACGGCGGCTGACGACCGTGCCCGGGACGGCGATCGCCACGGCCTGGATCCGCGTGCCGAACCGCCGGTGCACAGAGCCGAACTCGGCGGCCACCGCGGTGAGCACCTCGTGCTCGTCACGATGGTGTGCCTGCTCAGAGGAGACGATGGCTGTCCCGCCGAGCTGCACGGCGGCCACCCGCCAGGTCTCGTGCGCGATGGCGGCGACGGCCACCAGCGGCCCGCGGGGATGAGGGTGCAGCGAGGTCGTGGGCCGGCCGCGGCTGCCGGTGGGCGGCGCCGGGCGCTCGGCCAGCAGGTTCAAGGCGACGAGGCGTGCCGTCGTCTCGGCGGCGAAGCCGCTGGGCATGCCGAGCTGACGGGCGACCGAGGTCCTGGCGATGCCGGGCCTGTCGTGCACGGCTCCCAGCAGGACCGCCTGCGATGACATTCCCCGGCACCCACCTCATGCTCGCGTTACGTCAGCGAGTATTTTACTCGCTCACCGAGCATAACCTAGTGAGGTGAGCCACGAGCAGGCCAAGACCGCTGTCCCCGCGCTGGGCCCTGGGCCGGGCCCCGTGCCGCGCCTGGTGCCGCGCCCCGTGCCGGTCCCTGGGCCGGGCCCGGTGCCGCGCCCCGGGCCCGGCCGGTACAGAACGGGCGGCCTGCTCGCCCTGGCCAGCGCCGCCTTCGTCTATGTGACGGCGGAGACGCTGCCCGTCGGGCTGCTGCCCCAGCTTGCCTCCGGCCTGCACGTCCACGAGTGGGCGGTCGGGCTGCTGGTGACTGCGTACGCGGTAGTCGCAGGGCTCGCAGCCCTGCCGGTCACAGCGTTGCTGGAGCACCGCCCGCGTCGGCAGATCATCATCGGCGCGATGGTTCTGCTGGCCCTCTCGCAGATCGCGATGGCCGTCGCGCCCGGCTACGGGGTGATGCTCGCAGCGCGCTTGCTCTGCGCGCTGGCGCACGGAGTCTTCTGGTCACTGCTGGCCCCGGTGGCGGCGAGCATGGCGCCTCCGGGGAAGGCGGGGCGGGCGACGGCCATCGTTTTCGCGGGGAACTCGCTCGCGCTCGTCCTGGGCACCCCGCTCGCTACCGCGATCGGCCAGCTGGCCGGATGGCGCGTCGCGATGGCGGTCCTGGCCGGGGCAGCGGCGATGAGCGTCGTGGCCCTCCAGGCGACTTTGCCGGCCCTGCGCCCCGAGCGGCCTGCCGGTGGTCTGCAGGCACGGTTCACGTCGATGCCCGCGGCCCTGGGCAGCCGGCCGCTGCTCGTCCTGTGCGCGGTGACGGTGTTCCTCGTGATCGGGCACTTCACCGCGTACACCTACATCGCGGCGCTCGTCCGCCAGGACGCGGGCCTGGCCGGCCTGGCGCTGGCCGCCGTGCTTCTGGCCTACGGCGTGGCCGGCATCGGGGGCATCGCGCTGACCGGCTGGGCGACCGATCGCCGGCCCCGCCTGGTGGTTGCGGCGTGCACGCTCGGCTTGACGGGTGCGCTCGCCGGGCTCGCCGTCCTCGGCCCGGGGTCAGTCGTGTTGACCGTGGCCGCGGCGATCCTCTGGGGCGGGGCGTTCACCGCGATCCCGGTGTGCCTCCAGGCGGCGGTACTGCGCATCGCCCCGCGGGCCGCCGGCACGGCCTCTGCGCTCTACGTTGTCGCCTTCCAGATCGGCATCGGCGGCGGATCGCTCGTCGGGGCAGCGCTCGTGGGATCCGGCCTGCTCCGCGAGCTGCCGGCGGTCGGTGCCGCGCTGGTCGCGGCGGGCGCACTCGTACTGCTCGCGGGGCGCGAGGCTTTCCCCGTGCGGGGAGTGGCCGA
>Ga0066793_10001658_pt1 | contig 10273 bp, 6 predicted proteins | sample PersoiDNA2013189_FD_83876 | JGI IMG/M metagenome (GOLD analysis project Ga0066793, IMG submission 83876) | Permafrost soil microbial communities from the Arctic, to analyse light accelerated degradation of dissolved organic matter (DOM) -... | ecosystem: Environmental > Terrestrial > Soil >...
AGCCTCGATGAGTTTCCCCAAGACGGCTACGCGACCGCTATCGACGCTGCCGCCTTTTCTTTCAATGGATGGTTGCCCGACCCGCGAATTCGCTTTAAGGATAGGGTTTCACCCGAGACCATTAGGCCTCCCATTCTTGCGCTCCTGAGGTTCCTCTTCCGAACTTCACCCAAGGATTCCGAGATGAGCTGGTGGGTATCGCATCAAATGTTGGGCTGCGCCGACGAGAAGCGGCCATGGGTGGAATTGAGGTTTGCCGACGGTCGTGCATCGAAATTCATCTATGCGAGCGAAATGGGAGGACGCTATACCTCCAAGCGGCCGGCCGGCGTTTCACCTGACCAGATCAACGCCATAGACGTGCCGAATCCTCTCCCGACCGAACTGGCGGCGTATTTCGGCATCTACTTGCAATTGGCTGCCGACCACGTCACTGACGAGGACGCGGGCTGGATGAAGTTTCTCATGAAGGCATCAGAAGCTCTATGGGATGGCTACAGCGACACCTTTCCGTCGCTCAGCGTTGCTGTAGCCGCTGATCCACTGGTCGACGCCATTGCCAAGGGAGACAACGCAGTCGGGCTGCTCGCTCAGAACCTCCAGGACACCCTGTCCATCTATGGTGATTGCGGCATTTGCGCGCGCGTTGCCTCGGAACTCTGCCTCATGGCCGAAATGTTGCAAAAATGGTGCGCTGTCGAGCCTCTGGCGAACCGACGGATGCTCATCAGGACCTACGAGATGACGCGCTCCTTTTCGTCGGCGAAGTCGCAGCTGGCCTTGCTGGTTGCCCGCTCATCGTCCCCAACCAATTTAATGGCTGCGATCCAAGTGGTTGCCGAAAGCATGCAGGAAAAGGGCGAGGAAATTCAGCGTATTGCCCGAGGTGCGCCTAGTCTTGAGCAGTTTTACGGCACCCTCTACCGAAGCATACCTTGGCTCCTTGGCGCCGTTCTGGCCTTCGAGTTTCTGGAGGGCGCGGCGGTTCCTGCACCGAAGTCTGCAACGATCTCGAAAAACGTCTGCGATGAGCTAGCGACGCTAGCCACGACTGCGATGATTGTTCAATTTAGGAACAGCCTCGACAATCGGGATATCGTTATGCGTCGCAAAATGGCTATCGAGCGGCACCAATCCAAGGGGGCCTCAGAGGCCGAGCTGCTGGTTGACGAATGGATAGAAACTGCACTGTCCTATCCTGCAATCGCTAAGCAGTTTTTGCTCGGCACCACTGAATCCTTGATCGAAGGCTAGTTGACGGTCTCTGTCCATTCCGAAAAACCTGACAAGGAAAGGATAAGTGATAGGAAATCCAATCACCAAAGTAAAATTAAACTCACGCCGGAATCATAAGCAATCCATATTTCACCTTCATGCTTGTGAAATGCCCATCCCCCACGGCAAGAATTTTAATCGCCCCCGATTCTCTAGTCAGATTTAGCTGAATTGTCTGGAATGCGCACAAATGCTGTTATACATTAGCACAACACCAATTGTCGGTTTTGGCCGATTTCCAGACCGTCTCCATTTCGGCCATACCGGACTGTGGCGGTTTGCTGAAATGGAAGTCAGCGTGGCCTGCTGGGATGTCCGCTTTCAATCTTTTCTAACCGTCATTGATTTCGACCTATAAGTGAACTTCGTAGCTAGAAAGATAATTATCCGAATCAGAAAACTGACTGAGTGTGAACTTTTGCTTATCGCTGCGCAGGGCGGCAATGTAGAGCACGCATGAATTACACCCGCTACATGTCTGACATTGTCTGCCCCTCCCTCCACGTTAAGCTACGTGGACTGCATGTTTCATCACAACCCAGTTTTTGTTAAAAGTAATTTGCACATCGCCCACGTCAGACTTGACTGAAACCCCTGCCAACGGAAAGATAATATCTTTGTATTCGTGTACCTTTGCCTCATTCGGTTCACTAGTGAATAGTATTTTTATGACATCAGTATCTGTGCGCACTTGCTCCACGAACATTCCAAATTCTTTCGATGGTCGATATTTGTCATTCGTAGCATGTGATAAGAGAAGAAAGGATTGATAGTTTGCTGACGGATAGTTTGCCTTCAACAATACTCTATAAAAATGCGCGTTGTTCCCACCATGATGAGCTACCTGAATTACATGCAGTGGCAACAATGAACTGACAATGTCTGGGTAGTATTTCTTCGTATTTCCAATTTTTGCATCAACAAACCCGGCATCTCCAGTTATCAGAATTCCTTGCTCTTTAAATCCAAATCGCAGGACATAACTAAGCTGGTTGCTTGGAGTGATATTTTTTATGGGGATATCTCTCATGGCTAAATAGGCCATATAGCTCCCCACGGGGAGTCTGTCCCAATGCTTCTTAACTAGCCCTTCGGATGGCCCAAGAAGCTTGATCTCAGGCCCATTCGAAGTTTGTTTCGAACTAGGTTGAAATCTGCGTTTGCTATCTATCCAAACAAAGCGGCGTGGCTGCCCATCCTGAATCATGTGCCAAAGTATAGGTATGCTGCGTTTGGTTAAAGCGGTCACGACCTTATACAACGATGCAGCATTGATTGCGTCTTTGGCAGTCGATTTCCGAATATAGGCCATGCTTCGAGCATCCGAATCTGCCAGATAACCTACATGATTCCAACGATCAGAGAAGAAGCTTTGGCGTTCATTGTTCCCACCCAGTCGATATTCATCCCACCATGGAAAAACTTCGCGCTCCCAAAGTTTAGAAGCTTTTATCTTTCTCTTAATACCCTCATCAAACTCATCATCCGCATGGCCATGATCAATAATACCCAAGGTGGAATTGGCATCTTTAATGTGATTTTGAAAATAGTGCACGTATTCATCAATGCTATTTTGCTGCTCTTCCATAATTTGTTCTGGATAGAAAAAATGATTTCTCTCTCTATCGCGTCTATATTGCTCTGTATCCATACGAAATTCGTCAGCGCTCTTTTCTAAGGATTGCAACTCATCACACATTTTCCGTTTTTTATCCAAATAGTGCGACAAAACGCTCGCTCCATCTTCCTGAATAAATTGATACACTAGCAAGTGACGGTCTTGGACAGAGTCATTTATAGCATGAGGTTCTGTGTCATTCGCCACAGGGGGCATCCAAGCTTCGCCTATCTCAATGGATAAATCTTCTATGATAGGTATCAAGCCCTCTAAATGATCTTCGTCATAGTGGGTTCCGACAATCAAATCCAAGCGCCTACTTTCATTTTCAAAAGATTTGAACGCATCAGGTAATTTCTTGTGAACATGGTCAATAGAATACCCACTTGCTGAAATTCCGGCATCGGCCAGTACGCAAACGACACTCTTTTTCTCGGTACGGAACTGCAGCATGATTGCTGCTCCCAATTGAACTTCAAACATATCAAGTTGTATGTCGCTCATTACCTATCTCCTACGCAAATTATGAAGCCACGCAAGCCACCCAAGAGGTAAACATTCTTGTTAACACCTCGTTGAAGGGATCAGTATTGTTTTAAATCGATGAGCAATGTTTCTGATTACCTAAATGTCTAGTGACATCATCAACAGCACTAACAAATGAAGGTCAGCTTGCACAAGGTGGCATCATAGCCAAGGCACCACATTGCTGGTATCCCGAATTTGTTGGAATCTACCATGAGTCTGTCCGCTTAAGTTTAGAACCTGACTGTCCTTATCTCGGCCATTGCGGACATTTTGCTCCAAACTATTTACGTCCGCTCAGGTGTGTTAGGATAACGTTAAAACGACGATTCAACAGCTATACGTGAAGGCACATTTCAACATCGTATTTATTCGATGAATGAATTTATTTAGAGGGACTTTGCCATGAAGATATATACCCTAAACGTTGGACAAGGGCAGTTTGTTGTCGTGGTTAGCAATAGTGAAGCCATCATCGTAGATACATCTGTCCCTCTTTCTCCAAAGAATCCGATTATCAATGTTAAATCAGCTCTAGCCGATATCCTTAAAGGAAAAAATTTGGTCGGCTTGATGATTACGGGTTTTGATGCCGATCACTTCAACGAGGTGGGTGTAAAGATTGCATTAAATAAATATCGCCCAGACTGGATAATGTACCCGAAATATTTTAAAGATTCGAAAAATGCAAGTTCAGCGTTTGCGGCTATTAAGGAATTTGAGAAAGGGAATGAATTTGCAAAATATTCTATTTCATTGAGCGATAACAATAAAAGGCATTACAGCGACTTATCGAAAGATTTTTCATTTGAAGTGTTTTCGCCACACAAAGAAGATATGGATTCATCGAATAATTGTTCTCTAGTTTGTAAGATCAAAGAAAAATCATCGGGTGCAACCTATCTTGTGACAGGTGATACAGAAAACAATCGCTGGGATAGCATCACCAAAATCTTTGGTGCCAGTATCAAAAGCGATGTGTTGGACGCTCCTCATCACGGTTCTAAAAATGGAATAACTAGTGATGCCATTAATCTAATCAAACCAGATACTGTTCTAATTAGCGCAGGTGTTGACCATAGCTATGGTCACCCAGATTCGGAGGCGGTCAAAGTATTCAACTCAGTGACAAAAAAAGTATATTCAACGAACTACAGTAAAGAAGGGCAATCCATTCTGACGGAAATTTCAAAGACGGGGGCTGGCCTTGTTGTGGAGTCGAAGGTCTATATCCCGTCTGAGGCAGCCACGGTCGGTTTGGCGGCGGCCGTCGCTGCTGCGCGTGGCACAAACACCCCGCCTTCCGCGAAAGTCGGATTCGGCGACTGATGAGATCAGGCGGCCAAGCCTGGGCGCTTGAACAGCTCGAAGAGATCGCAGACAAGTCAAATGGCGCCTTGGAGATAGTTGAGGTCACGGAGCCCACAGAGGCTGATACTAGTCTAAGAGTGGATGTCTCGGTCGATTGCAGCCACTATCCACAGGCTGCAGGAGGCATACCTTTTCGCCCTCGGGAAAGGCTAATGATCTCGATTCCGCCGAATTTCCCACTTAACAAACCATCGCTCAATTTCACCCACTCCGAATATGGCGGGTTTCCGCATGTCCAATGGGGCAGTTCTATTTGCCTCTATCAGTCGCCGGAGACGGAGTGGCAGCCTAATGATGGAATTTTCGGTTTCGTCCTGCGCATGCACGACTGGCTTCTCGCAGGAGCGTCCAACCAGCTTGATCCGATTGGTCTGCCGTTGCATCCACCTGTCGCTTACCAAAGTGGGCAGTATCTTGCTGTCGTCCCAACACAAAATACCCCGACCCCTGAACCGCCTTGGTGGGCCGGTTACGCAAAAATAACCAGAGAAAATGACGTTTGCCTGGAACTTGGTGAATGGCTCGAGCGCAGTAACGTCCCATGGGAAACGCGCGTCGCGCCCGCAATCCTGCTACCGGGCGACATGCCATTCGAATATCCAACTACGATTTCTGCGCTCAAAGTAGTACTCGAAGAACGCGGCATTCCACTCGACGTCATTCGGCTGATTCTTACAATGGGAGCGCTGCGCAATCCCGATGGAAAACCATTGGTCTTCATCTTGGGCTCCGCCATGCGAGGAATATCTGGAGGCGAGCGGAGGCAGCATCTTGCGGCTTGGCAGATTAAAGCGGAACAAGCGCTTGAACTGCGCAATGCAGTACTTGCCGCAACGGAAGAGAACCGGGTCGATGAGCATCTTTTCCGAGATTGGACCGAGCGGACCAGCATCGATTGGTGCACTGTCCTAGAGGACCGACCAGAAATCATCATCCAGAGGGACACTGGGACGCCTGCCCAGTTCTGGCGTGGTCGCCATGTAGCTATACTTGGCTGTGGCGCAATCGGAAGCACAATTGCAATGCTTTTGGCGCGGTCAGGGGTAAAGAAACTTCAACTCTACGATAAGGCAGTTGTAAAGCCCGGCATACTTGTGCGCCAAATTTACGATCGGCATCAAATCGGTTATACGAAAGTCAGCACGACTAGAAACAATGTCCGTTTTATCAATCCTAATATCGAGATTGTTGAACAGAACAAGAATATCGTCGATATGCTGCGCAATACGGATAATTTAAACACCTTATTCGAAGCGGATATTGTCATTGACGCTACAGCATCAATCCGTGTTGCTAGCGCCCTAGAATATTATCTACGGGACTGGCCAAACCACTACCCACCGATTGTGTCGATGGCCATAGGACACAAGGCTAATACTGGATTGATGACTTTAGCACAGCGTAATGTAACTGGCGTCAATTATGACCTAGATCGTCGAATGAAATTAGAGTTAGCCAATTCGCCGAATGGTCATCATTTGCTTGAAGAGTTTTGGCCGTCCGCAGCACAAGCATCACGGAATTTTCAGCCAGAGCCCGGATGTTCTGACCCCACTTTTGTTGGGTCAGCGGCTGATATTGTTATCCTGACAGGCCGCATGTTGAACGTAGCAAGCGGCTGGCTTGCGAAGAGTGATAGTAATCATGCCTACGGTTTTGGAATGTATATACCGACGGCTCCGCAGACGATCGCCGATCAACCGCCTGAAGCAGAATATTCTTGGACGACCGACGGCAAATATGCTGACCCACGACATGGCTATCAGATCCGTCTTGCGCCCGCCGCGGAGGCCGCAATGTTGAGTTGGATACGGAAGTCGGAACGGCAGCGTGGAATCGAAGTGGAGACCGGCGGCGTTTTGTTCGGACAATTCGACGATTTCCTAAAAGTCATCTGGGTTACTGCCGCAAGCGGTCCACCACCTGACAGTACCGCGGACCGGAATGGGTTTGTATGCGGAACGCGTGGAGTTGCTCAAATGAATCAAGAGTTCATTGAACGATCGCTGGGCTCTGTAACATTTGTTGGCATGTGGCATACCCACCCTGGGAATGCACCTGATCCGAGCACTATAGATCGGAATGCGATGGAACTACTTTTCGACAGCCCAGACTTCCAGGGCCGCCACTTCTTGATGTTGATTATTGGCGGTTCCTCGAATGCGCCATTGATCTCTGTCAACGTGTTTAGCCGAGATGAGTAGAGTGTCCGCCGAATCTTCGCAACCGTTCATCACGCTCGCTCTCTCTGGTGGTGGCTCGCGAGCGATTGCGTTTCATCTCGGCTGCTTACGCGCACTCCATGACAGGAACTTGTTGGATAAGGTCAAGGTCGTGTCTACTGTGTCTGGTGGCAGCGTGATCGGTGCCTGTTTTGCGTATTGGGATGTTGAATTCGCGGAGTTTGACCGCCGAGTTGTCCACATCTTGCGCAATGGATTTAACAGATCAATTGTCAGGTCGGTGTTCTTCAGTCAAGAAACGCCAAAGATATTTGCGACCATATTCTGTACTGCAATCCCTACGCTTGGACTCGGGTCAGTGAGGATCGTGTTACGATTTATCCGACTCATTATAGGCCTGCCGACAAAGACAGTTGAAAATTGGCTGGCGTTCCTGTCACGCTCTTTGCCAATATGGGGCAGTCTGACGACCGCATTTGAAAATGCGTTGCAGCGTACTGTCTTTGGCAATGCCACGCTCAATGATGTCAAGCTGCAGGGTGTGGAAGTTGTCATCAATGCCTGCGATTTGAAAACCGGTACCGCATTCCGATTCGGCTCGCATAAATCCGGCGGGTGGAGATATGGATGCATCACGGAAAATGATATTCATGTGGCAAAGGCGGTGGCGGCATCGGCTGCTTTTCCACTTCTGCTACCCCCGCTCATCGAAGTTTTTAGCTTTAAAAAAGCAGGGGCTGTAACAAAGAAAAAGGTAGTCCTGACAGACGGTGGCGTCTTTGACAATCTCGGTGTAACTGTCCTAGAACCCGGTAGGAATAACGGAGTCAGTATAAATAGCTTTCCTGCAACCCACATCATCAGCCTCAACGCCGGGGAGGGACAAGTAAGCGGAGATACCAGTCCGTTCTGGTGGTTAAGCCGGGTGAGTCAATCTTTCGAGACTGTCCATCGCAAGGTTCAAGACGGTGCTTACAGTCGTTTGCATCAATATGTCAAAAGCGGAGCATTAAAGGGTTTCGGTATGGTGTATCTTGGCCAGATCGATAGCAGCTTACCCTACGTGCCACCTGACCTTGTTCGTCGAGAGGCCGTGCGGGACTACCCCACGAACTTCGCGCCTATGGCTCAGAACGATTTAGACAAGCTTGCTCTTCGCGGGGAGCAACTCACACACATTATTGTCGACCGCTATTTGCCCAATATTTGAAAAGCTGAAGTTTGGGTGGCATACCTACCATTCTGATTTCTTTGGTGCGTTTCAATCTTGAAGAATGGCCTCAATTCTGGCAAATGTCAGTACGCAAACGACCGTAGTACCTTGAAAGCCACCTTCGAGGAGGCGCCAGTCCAAAACGATGGCAGTGAGTTGATAGCGGACAAAACTGGCCATATGCGTCCTGGTCAGCTTTGGCCAATAGTCGGCCATAGTTACCTTTTGTGGTGGTAATAGGAAGCGTCAGCCATGAGCGCTCATCTGCCGAAAAGAGCAGTGGTTCTTGCCCCTGCCAAACATCCATTTGTATTAACATGTTAAATAGGATGTTGTGGCAGCTGATTTGCCATTTTTTTTGCAAATTCTCCTGCATATACTAGCGAGGAAGACGTTGAGCAACGAGTATAAAGACTATTTTCTGAGCGCTTCTCATGACTGGGTTTGCGATCCATACGTGATCGATATTCGCTACGTAGTGAGAAAAGGAACTAATGACACTCGTTTGCTGGCAGCGTCTATTAACCTGATACCTTTCCCACTGCCGCAAGATATGAGTTTTAAAGTTGAAACAGAGGAAATCCTGGCTGGGCAAGAACAGAGATCCGGCACTAAGAAAGAGTTGCTGGAGATTCTTCAAAGCGCCGCAGAAGGCCGCGTAAAAGCTGATAGCCACGAATTTCTGCTTTCAAGTGACCCATCGTATATGTACAGTGCCGACCTTGTTGGCGACAACAGATGGTTTGACCAGCTCAACTTAAGAGTCACAGGTGCATCACCGCAGGCGCAGTCAAATCCTTCACATCTACTTACTCGAGTGACTGATAACGGCCTTCGGCGCGGGTCCCCTCCTTTTGACGGGTTAGCGGATCTGATGGCGTGGCTTGGTTTGGAGAACCCAGAGATCAGACATGGCCAACCGACAATCGATTTGCGGGTTTTTCCTCCGATCGATATAACGTCAGACGTTAGTCTAAGCAACAATTGCCTACGCTTGACCATGTATTCACACACCAAATTTGACCGGAGCACTTTCAGCTTAGCGACTAGAACCTTGCCCGCCGATGGTGTGAAGAGTCGGACACACGTTACATCGCAAATCATATGGAACACAATTGATGTCAATAAGCTAGAGGGAAAGGTCGAAGTTCAGTTTGAGAATTCGGACAATGTACAGATCATGCTTATGATTGGGGAATCAACTGTCAGAAGGCAATGGATAATGGATTCGGCTAGATCGGAAAACAACCGGTTAGTGGCCATGCAACTATTTGACAAGAACCTCAGAATGGTCAGAGAGGCATTTGAGTCGAGTGACTCCTTACGCTTTGAAATGGCAGTGGGGGCGGTACTTTTCTTGATGGGCTTTTCCTCAGCAGTGCAGCTAGAAAAGGACGCGCCTGATCTTGTCGTTTCTACTCCAAACGGACGAATAGTTTTGGTTGAATGCGCAACTAAGATTGCTGACTTCCATACCAAACTTGGGAAACTGGTAGGCAGAAAAGCTAATCTGACCGCAGCGATGCAAGGCAGCAAGGTTCCGCCTCGCGTAGAAGGACTGCTCGTGTGCGCAGCGCTCAGGGATCAGATCCACGCAGACATGAAGGAGTTGCGAAATCATCACATTCCTATAGTGACAAAGGAAGACTTGTATGCTGCATTGGATCGGCTTCGGTTCCACGTCGATCCAGATGCCGTTCTTGATGAAGCAATAGCCAACTTAGATAGACCTGACTGGCTGCGCGTTTAGGGCAACACGGCCTGACTGCAGATCCTTGGGGGGTATGGGCACGTACGCTGAATGGCTTTCGATCAGGAAAGCAAATGCTTCAAAGATTTTGGAGTTGGTTTTCAGCCAAGGGGGAAAAGACAAGATATTCCATCATGATCGCCATTTGATCATGCCGCTTTGGAGCAGGGCGCCAAGCGCCGTGCGTGGGTTTGGGGATAAGCCCAGCGGCAAAGGGGTTGGCGGATTGCCGGAACCCGGCGCAGCGGGAGTAGGGGAGCTGGCAGCCCCTTATTGAGCGTCAGGCAATTGCTTGCCTGGAAGTGGTCTTACCCTTCTTTTGCTTTACGCTGCTGCCT
>Ga0066793_10001659_pt1 | contig 10272 bp, 7 predicted proteins | sample PersoiDNA2013189_FD_83876 | JGI IMG/M metagenome (GOLD analysis project Ga0066793, IMG submission 83876) | Permafrost soil microbial communities from the Arctic, to analyse light accelerated degradation of dissolved organic matter (DOM) -... | ecosystem: Environmental > Terrestrial > Soil >...
CAGAGGACTCGTTCGACATCACAGTCGAGCCCGATCTCGACTCTCTTGGCGGGGTCCGCGAGGCAATTGAGGCGGCCCTTCGTGAACGGGAGCGCGCCAGCGCCGCGCAGGATGCCGCTTCCAGCACAATGCGCCACGCGGTCTCGGAGGTCCGCGCCTCCGGCTACACGTCGCGCGACGCAGGCCTTCTCCTGGGCGTCAGCAACCAGCGCATCAGCCAGATCGAACGGCAGGCGGCGGACCGCAAGCGGTAATGGGAACCGTCCTGATAAGACCATGTCTTGACCACTTAGACCAGTCTGACCTATTCTTGCTCCATGCATGAACCGCTCGTTCCCACCATCGACTTCTCGCCGGCGAAGGCTCAGCTGTCCGACGTGATGGACGAAGTCTTCCATCAGCACCGCCCCCGTCTCGTGTTACGGCACCGCGGCAAGGAGCGGATGCTGTTGGTCCGGCCGGAAGACCTGCTCGCGATGCTGGGGGACCACCAACTGAAGGTGAGCGCGGTCTATGACGGCGGGGAAGTTACTCTGCGCATCCCGGAGATGGGGCTGCTTGGTTTCGGCCAAACCCTCGAGGAGGCGACTGACGACCTGCTCGGCGAGCTACGGGTGTATGCGGAGAGGTATTTCGAACAGCCGGCCCGCTACATGGGGACCAGCCGCGCAGCCCACGCGGCCACGCTCCTGCGGTTTGCATTGGCAGAGGAAGCCGAACAGCGCTCGATGCTCGGCCTGGACGACGTCGCACCAGAGCCCGAAGTCGACAGCGCGCCTTGAAGACGCCCACCTGGGACGAGCTCCGGGAATTCCTGCAGCACGACCGCTGGACGGCAGACCGAAAGCGCTCGACTGACCACGACTACTTCACCAAGACGCTGCCCGACGGCGAGATCCTGATCACCAAGGTTTCCCGCTCCACCCAGAAGACGATGAGCCCGGGCCGCTTCAAGGCGATCCTGTCGGATCAACTCCGCCTCGGTGAAGCGCAGTTCTGGGAAGTGCTCCGGACGAAGACGCCGGCCACGCGACCGGTCCCAGCGCCCGAACTTGAGCCCGTGTCTTTGCCTCTTTGGCTTGCGCACGAGTTGGAACGTGCCGGTATCACCCCCAGGGAGATCGAGAGGCTCGATGAACCACGCGCGAAAGCGCTCCTAGTGGAGATCCGCTTGCGGCCGCCCGGCCGAGCCGCGGATCGCGTCTATGCGTAGTCCCCAACCTCTCTTGGGCTGCCGTACTAACTGCCGATAAGATAGGTTATGTCCGTTGCGCGATCAATTCATTCTGCCATGCGCCAATGGCGACTTCGAGCTCGTTCGCGAACAGAATGAATGTAGTGCCGATATCGACGAGGTCCTGCGCCGAGATAACGATGGGGCTTCCGAGTGCGAACGTTCGCGAAACCGAATGGGTCGTCATGCTGAGCTCCGCGCCGGCCTGAACAACGCCAGGCTCGCTCAGGGTGCGTACACCCGAAGGCTCCTTGACTTCGAGGCGAAACCCTTGCCACGTCACGGTAAGGCCGGCCGCGGTTGGACTCGGCAAGTCCTTCGCTCCTACTACGCCCCCTCGATGCGTCAAACAGTTGCGGGCCGCGTTCAAGCTCAGAATGTCATTGGTATGACTCAGCTCTGGGACGCCGAAGCTCTGGATGTGCGCAAACTTCTCGGGCAGCGGGAGACGATCGAACTTCTGAGAGCCGCCAACGACCTCTCTGTTCCAGAACTCGCCTGCGATTTGGGCAGCCAGTGAGACGGAACCATCCTCCAGCTTCGTTATGGCGGATGGCTGCGACCATATGAGACACCAGACACGAGCTGACTCCAGCGCTCCCCCGACCGCCTCGACGCAATCTGTGAGAGCGTGAGCCAGCATCCATGAGCGAAACTCGCTCGGCGCCCGCTCTGGCGTCAGTGCCTGTTCCCCGGGGAGTTGAAGATTGAAGAAGAGGCCGGGGAGGCTCAAATCGGCTGGGCTCGCACTCGCCGCCGCCTGTAGGCCATATCCGACCAGGCCAATCGTGCGCTGCACCACAAGGCCCAGAATCAGCGAGGGTTTGGGGATCGCGAGTGAGCCAAGTCCCGACTCCACTGGGTCGTCAGGTTGATGTGATGTGCGAACCGTCACGTCCCCCTCCTATCGACGCTTGGCCGGAGCGCTGTCCCGACTCGCGGCCTGACGCCGAGACGGCCATACCTTCTCCTTCTCTCGAGCCCATTGCTCGCAGAGCGGCCTGAGTTTGTCGATGTCCTCGGCTTTAATGAATGTGGCTAGGACGTCGATGGCCTGAAGCTCCGTCGTTGACTCGCCCGTATCTCGTCGCATGGCCAGAATCACGTCCGCAACGGCAGGCAGGACCATCTGGTCGCTGATGCGGGAGGCGTTGAGGAATCGGTCGTGCGCCCAAATAACCTCGTCCGACGCAATCAGAAGAGATCCAAAGACGAACGACCTTAGCTTCCGCAGGTACGCGGTGCTCGTACGCTGATCCACTTTGCTTCCCTTTTCGGCGACTTCTCGAAGGACGTCGAGGTACAGCTTGTAGAGCACTTGCTTGTCAGAGGCGAGCTTCCCCTCCAGCGCTTGTGCCTGCTTGGCGTTCTCCTGGGCCTTCCACACCGCGAGACCAACACCGGCCGACAGCAAGATGATCATGGCCTGCGGAACTGCGCCCCCAGCCTGAAGGCCGTACAGACCGAATGCCACCAAGATCACGAAGACAACGAAGCCAACGAGAGTCTGCATTTGCCTACCCCACGCTCCGCGCCTGCGCGAATACCCGCTCCAGGTAGTGGTCCATCACCACCGCCTGGAACGCAGGCTCATCCAGAATGCGCTTGAAGATGTCGGCGTTGTCGTCCATGCGGCCGACGATGCTCTTGATGAAGGCGTCGGCGAAGACGAGTTTGAAGTTCTCGATGGGGTTGGCGCGGGCTTGGGCGACTAGCTGGGCGTCGCCCAGCCACGTCTGTTCCATTTGGTCGAAGAAGAGCTGATCCGCGGTGCCGAGCGCCATGCCGAAACGCTCGTTTAGGACGTGGATGATGGCGGAGAGCTTGTCCTTCTCTTCCTCGGCCTGGCGGCCCTGGCCGTCGTAAATGGACTTCAGCTCCCCTACTCCCCTACCCGGGCCGATCGATCCTTCGCTGGTCTTCTCCAGGCGGAGATGGGTCAGTTGGACCTCCGAGCCCAGATCGAGGCTCCCTCCCCTATCGGTCGGCAGCAGTGAGATGAACGCGCGGCCGGCGAGGTAGAGCGCCTCCAGCCAGACGTCGCCGAAGTCGACGACCTGTGACAGGAACGAGTACGCACGGACGTAACGATCCAGGAGATCGCGGATCTCGATCTGCTCCTCGGGTGTCCGGGCCGCGAATCGGTCCACGGCGGGGTCCAGCGTCGCGTGCAGGGTGGCGTGGTAGTCGGCCTTGGGCGTTCGGTCGGCCAGGATTGCCGCCGCCTGACGGACCTCCAAATCGCTCAGCACCTGCAGCGCATGGAGCTTGCCAGCCAGGTCGTGCAGCAAGTTCGGGTCGGTCGGGATCGCAACCGTGGTCTCATACCAGGGCGCGAACGACTCGGTGATCGCCTCGGCCTCGTTGCGGAAGTCGAGCACGAAGGTATCAGTCTTCTCGGGATGGATCCGGTTCAGCCGGCTCAGGGTCTGGACCGCAGCGAGCCCAACGAGCGTCTTGTCGACGAACATCGTGTGCAGGAGCGGCTGGTCGTAGCCGGTCTGGAACTTCTCGGCCACGATGAGCACGCCGTACTCGGGCCGGGCAAATTGGGTCGCGGTCTGCGACTCGGGGAAGCCGTTCATCCCGGACTCGGTGAAGTCTAGGCCGCCGTCGTCCACCCGGCCGGAAAACGCCACGAGCGCCTTCATGTCGGTGTACTTGTGCTCGGCAATGTAGCGGTCGATCGCGCCCTTGTAGCGGACGGCGTGCAGCCGCGAGCTGGTGACCACCATCGCCTTGCCCTTGCCGCCGATCTTGTGGCGCGTGTGCTCGCGGAAGTGCTCGACGATGATCTCGGCCTTCTGGGCGAGGTTGTGCGGGTGCAGCGAGACGAAGCGTGCGATCGAGCGGCGCGCCTTGCGGGTGTCGTACTCGGGGTCGTCGGCGACCGCCTTGCCGACCTTCCAGTACGTCGCGTAGGTCGTGTAGTTCGCCAGGACGTCGAGGATGAAGCCCTCTTCGATCGCCTGGCGCATCGAGTACAGGTGGAAGGGCGCCCAGTTGCCGTCGGCGTTCTTCCGGCCGAAAAGCTCGAGCGTTCGCGCCTTCGGTGTCGCCGTGAACGCGAAGAACGAGAGGTTCGGCTGCCGGCCGCGTGCGGCCACGGTTGCCGACAGGGCGTCCTGCGGATCTAGCGGCGCCTCCGACGCTTCGGCCTGCTCGGCGAGCGCCAGCTGCGCTTCCGCCGAGGCCGACCCGAGCGCCGCCTTCAGATCCTTGGCCGCCTCGCCGGTCTGGCTCGAATGCGCCTCGTCGACGATGACCGCGAACCGCCGCCCGCCGAGGTCCTTCACCTTGTCGAGGATGAACGGGAACTTCTGGAGCGTCGTGATGACGATCCGCGCCTGCTCGCCGTCCAGCGCCTGCGCGAGCTGCGTGCTGTCCTGATCGATCCGCGCCACCACGCCGGTGGCGTGCTCGAACTGGTAGATCGTCTCCTGGAGCTGGCGGTCGAGGATGACGCGGTCGGTGATGACGACGACCTTGTCGAAGACCGGTCGATCGTCCGCACCGTGGAGCGACATGAGCCGGTGCGCGAGCCAGGCGATCGTGTTCGACTTGCCTGAACCGGCCGAATGCTGGACCAGGTAGCTCTGGCCGGCCCCTTCGTCGCGGGCGGCTGCCTCCAGCCGGCGGACGGCGTCCCACTGGTGGTAGCGCGGGAAGATCGCCGTGCCGTTGCGGAGCTGGGCGGCGTGCGTCGGGCCGTCGCCGGGCGTGATGTGGATGAACCGGCCGAGCAGGTCCAGCCAGGCGTCACGCGCCCAGACCTGCTCCCAGAGGTAGCGGGTCCGGTGGCCGGTCGCGTCGGGCGGGTTGCCCTTGCCGCCGGTGTTGCCGCGGTTGAACGGCAGGAAGCGAGTCTTCGACCCGGCCAGGCAGGTCGTCATCTCGACGAACTCGGGATCGACCGCGAAGTGCACGAGCGACCGCCGGCCGAGGGTGACGTTCCCCGGATCGCGCTCGGTTCGGTACTGGCGCTTGGCGTCCTCGACGGTCTGGTGCGTGAGCGGGTTCTTCAGCTCGCCAGTGGCGACCGGGATGCCGTTGACGAAGAGGCACAGGTCGATCGTCTTCGTCGCGGCCGCGTCGAACGGGAGCTGGCGCGTGACGGTCAGGCGGTTGGCGAGGTAGCGCTCGGTCAGCTCGGGCGTGAGGCCGTGGGCGGGCTTGAAGAACGCGAGCCGGACCTCGATGCCGTGGTCGTTGAGGCCGTGGCGCAGGACATCCACCGTGCCACGCTCATCGAGCTGCTTGGCGAGCCGGTCGGCGAACTGCTGACGCGCGCCGTCGACTCCGCCGTGCACGGCCACGAGCCGCTCCCACGCCTTCGGCTGGGTCTCCTCGATGAACGCGAACAGCTCCGCCGTGTCGAGCCCACGCACCCGATCGAAGTCGGCCGCCCACTCGGGCTTCGTCCCCCACTTGCAGACCCGGTATCCGCCCTGCTCCACGAGCGAGCCGGTGATAGCGTCCTCGAACCCCCGCTCGTCCACCTTCATGCGGCCACCCCCGGTATCTCGATCTGGCCGGTCACGGCCGCGGAGATGAGCGCTTGGCGACGTTCGATCAGGAGGTCGATCTGGCGGTTGAGTATCGCCACCGTTCTTTCGACATCCGCGTGCCGCTGGTCAAGTTCCTCGGCGATCCATTGCTGCTCCGCGTACGACGGCTGGACCGCGCGTAGCCGACCCACAACATTGCGGTTGATCCCTGTAACAGCTGACTTCTCGGCGTCGATCTCCAGCGGCATCGTAGAGAGGAGGTGATACACCCACTTCGGATAGTTCCTCCGGAAATCCGACACGTAGAGGGTTGTGTTGAGCGGCCAGTAAGGCCCGTCGACGTAGAAGACTTCCCCGACCGTGCCGTAGCGTCCCGTCACGACGCCTGGTCCCTCGCACGCTGCCGTCGAATGGAAGCCCGATATCCCTCCGGAGGAGACAACCGGGATGTTGCCCTCACCGCGGGAGTCCGTCGGAAGATCCACACCACGATGCAACTCAAGCAAGACCCCAAGCATCGGAGAGCGCCAGCCATCCGGCAGCTGTCCTTCGCCCGTCACGGGGTCAAGTCCGTGCAGGATCATCTGCGCACGGTGTGCCTCGAATGACTCCACTCCAAGCTTCAGCGAATGCCCTTTGAGGTCGATCATCTCGTCGATCCGCGAAGTCTCGGCGTCGAGGTAGTCGGCCATGGCGCGCTGCTCGGCTATCGGCGGCGGTGCGACGAAGATGTCGCCGAGGGCTTCGACGTTGATCCGCGGTGTCCGAACGTTTCCCAACTCCGCGCTGCCGATACCGCGTAGCCTCGCCGTCATTTCACCGACGAACCACCTGGACCGGATCAGGTGATGGAAGAACCTGGGGTCGAGATGCTCGCCGGTTCGAAGTACCGCGTAGTCGGCGCTGACCATCCCGTCGTAGGAACTGATCCCCGCCCCGCCCTCGAAAGCCCTCATTCGATTGATGACGATGTCGCCGCGAGCCACTCGCTTGTAGCCGGAGAACTCATCCGCCCGTGACTCCCGGTCGGTCATCTCCGCTCGGGGGACAACTCCACGATGGATCGACACAGAGAGGAGCGGCAGATCGGCGGCGTCAATCCCGACCCGTTGGTCGATCTCGCGGAAGAGGTACTTCAACCGGATCTTCGGCTGGTTTCTGATCGCCGCTCTGATCTCGGTCAAGCCGGTGTCCCCCGCTCGAGCTGTGCTGATGTATCTGAAGGATAGCGTCCAACCTGAGGTCTCATCCCGAGCCGGCCTCCGCAACGAGCCGCCACGCGCATCGGTGCCCGTCTTCGTCACGCCCTGACCTCTCGGAGCAGCGGCTGGATCTCCTCGGTCACTCCAGTCGGAGGCTTACCAAGGTTACTTGCGCTTACCGCGCTTTACTATCGCTCTGTCGCCACGCCGATTCGATCATCGACCCCGAGCCGCGAGTCCCGGTCGAGGACGGGCATGCCGACAGGGCCGATGGCGGTCCGTGCCCGACGATGCGAGAGCTGCCCTCGAACGGCAGCCGCAACCTTTGGGGCACCGAATCGGTCGGCGAGAAACGCCATGCGGGCGGCGGCTGCGGTCCCGACAACGTCCGCTGCCGCGGCGGCGGTGTCCGGCTCCGCGGCGCAACCTTGCGTTCCGCGCTTGACAGCGCAAGCTTAGCCGGCCAGCATTACCTAACCTTGTGAAGTACGGCGTAGATCGCAAGGCTAGAGAACTGGAGTCCAATGTGGGACGTTTCGTAGATTGTCGCTGGGAGGGCGACGCTTCGGCGTACGGTGGCCGCAAAGCCCGCCAGGGCTTCACATATCGGGCGTTTGTGCCCGATTCCATCGGCGAGCTACAGCCGCTCGTGTCCTTTGAGACCTCCGCCATCGTCCACGCCGCCGAGGAGGCCACGGCGGCCCTCAACGAGACCGAATCCGTCGCGGGCCTCGAGGCGGTCGGTCCCCTGCTGCTGCGGTCGGAGGCAGTTGCCTCGTCGAAGATCGAACGGCTCGCCGTCAGCCAGCTGAACCTCGCCCGTGCCCTCGTTGATCCACGGTCTGCCAAAGGGACCGCGCGGGCCGTCGCGGCGAATGTCCTGGCGCTCGAACGCGCCGTGGCGATCGGAGACGCGCAGGCGCCACTGGCGGTCGTGGACCTCGTCGAGATCCACCGCATCCTCATGGCCGACGACGACCCCGAGGGCGCCGGCATCGTCCGCACCGAGCAAAACTGGATCGGAGGTCGACAGCCGAGCCCGATCGATGCAGCCTACGTCCCGCCTCCGCCGGAGGGGGTACCGGCCCTGCTGGACGATCTGATCGCGTTCCTGCGGCGGGATGACCTGCCGCCGGTCGTCCAGGCGGCGATCGCACACGCCCAGTTCGAGACGATCCATCCATTTGCCGACGGGAACGGACGGGTTGGCCGGAGCCTGATCCATCTGGTGCTGCGCCGCCGCGGACTCGCCCCACGATTCGTGCCCCCTGTGTCGATGATCCTTGCTGCGCATCCCGATGCCTACGTCGCCGGACTCGTCGGGTTCCGCGATGCCGGCGGGCTCGAACCCTGGATCGCGTCGTTCGCTGAGGCCTCGGGTCAGGCCGCCGCCGTATCGAAGCGTCTGGCCGAGGCGGTCCGAGAGCTCGAGGAAGAATGGTTCGAAGAGGCGGGACGGCCGCGACGGGACGGCGCTCCGGCGAAGATCATCCGTCTGCTTCCGGCCCAGCCCATACTCACCGCGGCGACTGCGCGGCTCGGTATCGGCACCAGCTACGAGGCTGCCCGAGTCGCACTGCTGGCTCTCGAAAAGGCGGGTGTCGTCCGCCAGATCAGCGGCGGTACCTACGATCGAACCTATGCCGCCGACCGGTTATTCGACCTGATCCGACGGTACGAAGAGCGAACGCTCTCCGGGTGAGCGCCGAGCACGCCGGTTGCCGCGTCACGCCGTGACGTCTCGAAGCAGCCGCTGGATCTCGTCCTCCAATGCCTTGATCTCGGCATCGATTTCGGCGAGTGGGCGCGGCGGGACGTAGCGGTAGAACTGGCGAGTCAGCGGGATCTCATAGCCGATCTTGGTCTTGGTGTGGTCGACCCAGGCGTCTGGGACATACGGCAGCACCTCAGCGGCCATGTAGGCTTCGACGGCCTCGCGGTATGGAGTTGAGGCAAGCCGGTCCGTGGGATTGGGTTCAACTCCCGCCGTCGGCACCAGCAGCGGGACGTTCTCGTTGTCCCGGAGGTCCGGATCCGGCTCGGGTTGGCCGTGGCGATCGCTGATGACAGGCGCTTCCGGATCGCGTACCGAGAGCGCGTCCCAGACCGACTTCTCAATCGCTTTCGGCAGAGTGCCCAGGCGTCCGGCGACCTCGGTTCGATTGGTCGTACTTAGTATTTCCAATTCTCCCGACAAACGCCTCACCAGCGCCAGCCGTTCGGGCTCGGTCAGCTTCTTCCAGCCGGCAGAGGCTTCGATCGCCGCAAGGATCCCCTCCCCTACCTCATAGCGCAGGCGGAGCGGCCGCTCGACGGTGATCCGCTGGTAGCCGAACGACTCGTTCGGGAGGATCTTGACCCGTTCGTTCTCCTCGAACGCGCCGTAGAGCCGGGTGATCTCGGCGATCTGCTCTTGGCTGATCTCGTTGCGCTTGTTGCCGAGGCTCTTGCGCATCTTGACGAAGCTCTCGCGCGCGTCGACGAGCTGCACTTTGCCACGCCGCTCGGGGCGTTTGCGGTTCGTGACGATCCAGAAGTAGGTGCTGATGCCGGTGTTGTAGAAGAGTTGGTCCGGCAGGGCGACGATCCCTTCGAGCCAGTCGTTCTCGATGATCCAGCGGCGGATCTCGCTCTCGCCCGAGCCTGCGCCGCCCGTGAAGAGCGGCGAGCCGTTGAAGACGATGGCTAGCCGTCCGCCGCCCTCGTCGGGGCGCTTGAGCTTGCTGATCATGTGCTGGAGGAAGAGGAACGAGCCGTCGTTGATGCGCGGCAGCCCGGCGCCGAAGCGGCCGGCAAAGCCGAGCTTGCTGCGCTCGTCCTCGATGACCTGCTGGACCTTCTTCCATTCGACCCCGAACGGCGGATTGGCGAGCAGGTAGTCGTATCGCTGACCCTTGAAGGCGTCCTCGCTAAAGCTGTTGCCGAGCTTGAAGTTCGAGGCACGCTCGCCCTTCATCATCATGTCGGCCCGGCAGAGGGCGTACGTCTCGGCGTTGAGTTCCTGGCCGAAGCCGATCAGGTGGCCTGCCGGGTTGTGTTCGATCACGTACTCCTGAGCGACCGAGAGCATGCCCCCAGTCCCGCAAGCCGGGTCGAGCATCGTTCGAACGATGCCGGGAGTCGCAAGGATCTCGTCGTCCTCGATGAAGAGGAGGTCGACCATCAGGCGGATGACTTCGCGCGGCGTGAAATGCTCGCCGGCGGTCTCGTTCGATAGCTCGGAGAACTTGCGGAGCAGCTCCTCGTAGAGGTAGCCCATCTCGACGTTGCTGACCTTGTCGGGGTGGAGGTCCACCTCGGTCACCTTCGAGAGGACGAGGTACAGGAG
>Ga0066793_10001660_pt1 | contig 10268 bp, 7 predicted proteins | sample PersoiDNA2013189_FD_83876 | JGI IMG/M metagenome (GOLD analysis project Ga0066793, IMG submission 83876) | Permafrost soil microbial communities from the Arctic, to analyse light accelerated degradation of dissolved organic matter (DOM) -... | ecosystem: Environmental > Terrestrial > Soil >...
GGGGAGGCTGGCCCGTCTGGGGAGGCTGGCCCGTCTGGGGAGGCTGGCCCGTCTGGGGAGGCTGGCCCGTCTGGGGAAACTGGCCCGTCTGGGGAAACTGATCAGGCTGGGGAAACCAGGGCTGTGCCGGTGCGGGCGGCCCGGCCTCCGGCTCATCGTCTCCCGGCGTCCCCGGCGACGGAATGTCTGTCATGACTCTCCTTCACGGCATGCTGCTGCATTCTTCACGGCATGCTGCGGGTCCGTCACGGCGTGCCGCCGTGGGAGTGCTCGCCATTAGCCGGGCCAGCCCCCCGTGTCCCGGTGGCGCCCATACTCGCACGAAGCGGAGGCGCCATGAAGCGCGGCGCCAGAACGAAGTATGGCGATCGGTGCGATTGGGATCCCGGCTCGAGGCGAGGCCGAGCCGCGTCCGGCCGGCCGGACGCCGGGCATGTCGCCGGCGGCGCACACTCGGACCATGGATGTTCCCGTGCTGCGCTGGCTCGACCCACCGGAGGGGCCCGCGATCGCCCTGCTCGACCAGACCAGGCTGCCCGCCGAGGAGGCCATCGTCATCTGCCGCGACGTCGCGGCACTGGAGGATGCGATCCGCCGCCTGGTGGTTCGCGGGGCACCCATCCTCGGGGTGGCAGGCGCGTTCGGCGTGGCTCTGGCCGCCGCCCGTGGTGACGACGTGGCCGCGGCGGCCGAGGCCATCGGCAGTGCCCGGCCGACGGCGGTGAACCTGGCCTGGGGCGCCCGCCGGGTGCTGGCTGCTTACCAGCGGTGCTTGGCAGCTGGCCCGGAAAGATCCCACCATCCACAACGGATCGCCGCACAAGCTGCCCTCGACGAGGCCCGGGCCATCGCCGAGCAGGATGCCGCGGCGAGCGCCGCGATGGCCGCGTACGGGCTCCCCCTGCTGCCGCTACGGGGCGCCCGGATCCTCACCCACTGCAACAGCGGCGCGCTGGTGTCGGCGGGGGAGGGCACCGCGTTCGCGGTGATTCTCGCCGCGCACCGGGCCGGACGCCTGGCCCGGCTCTGGGTAGATGAGACCAGGCCGCTGCTGCAAGGTGCGAGACTGACCGCGTACGAGGCCAGGCGGGCCGGGATGGACTACGCGGTCCTGCCGGACGCGGCGGCCGCGTCGCTGTTCGCGGCCGGGGAGGTGGACATCGTAATGACCGGGGCGGACCGGATCGCTGCGGACGGCAGTGTCGCCAACAAGATCGGCACCTACGGACTTGCCGTGCTGGCCCGCCAGCACGATGTGCCATTCGTGGTGGTGGCGCCGGTGTCCACGATCGATTTCGATACCCCGGATGGCAGTGCGATCGTGCTGGAGCACCGCGCCGCCCGCGAGGTCACATTCCTGGCTGGCCAGGCGATCGCGCCCCTGGGGAGCGCAGCGTACAACCCCGCGTTTGATGTGACGCCGGCGGCCTTCATCACTGCCCTGGTGACCGAACGAGGCGTCGCGCAGCCGGTCACTGCGGGTAACCTACGTGTTCTGGATACCCGACCAGGTGCGCGAGTTAGTGCCCTTACCGAGAGTTCCATGGAACGATGAGGCTCATGAAAGGTCGCGTGCTTGTTGTCGATGACGACGCTGCTCTCTCAGAGATGCTCGGCATCATGCTCCGTGGTGAGGGATTCGAGCCTACGTTCGTCGCGGACGGTGACAAGGCTCTTGAGGCGTTCCGGGACACGCACCCGGACCTTGTCCTGCTTGATCTGATGCTTCCTGGCGTGGACGGCATCGATGTCTGCCGGCAGATCCGCACCGAGTCCGGAGTGCCGATCGTCATGCTGACGGCTAAGACCGACACCGTGGATGTGGTGCTGGGGCTCGAGTCGGGCGCCGACGATTACATCGTCAAGCCATTCAAATCAAAGGAACTGATCGCGCGCGTCCGGGCCAGGCTGCGCCGGACCGACGACCCGGCGCCCGAGATGCTGCAGATCGTGGACGTCTTCATCGACGTCGCCGGGCATTCGGTAAAGCGGAACGACCGGCCGGTCAGCCTCACGCCGCTGGAGTTCGACTTGCTGGTGGCGCTGGCCCGCAAGCAGCGCCAGGTGTTCACCCGCGAGGTGCTGCTGGAGCAGGTCTGGGGTTACCGGCACGCGGCCGACACGCGTTTGGTCAACGTCCATGTGCAGCGGCTGCGAGCCAAGATCGAGAAGGATCCGGAGCACCCTGAGATTGTGGTCACGGTGCGCGGCGTGGGGTACAAGGCAGGCCCGGCCTGAGTGCCCGGGGCCGGCCCTGGGCTTGAGATGGGAGCGGCTGGGCACGATTCGTTGGGTAAGGAAGTGCTCGTTGGCAGGATCTGTAACACAGAGTCTGTAACACAGAGAGGCTTGTTCGGTAGGGAAAGGTTATGGAGGGGGCAGCGAGCGCTAGCGAGGCCCGGGGCAGCGAGCGCGTGGGCGCGCTGACTGCGTCTGCTTCGCTTGCCGTAGGCACACAGCCTCGGACCCCCGTGTCTGGAGCGCCCGCGTCCGGGGCGGCCCGGACTGGCCGTCCCGCCGCTTACCCACCGCGGGCTGCCCTGCTGATCCGGCGGGTGGCGAGGCGGCTGCCACCCCGGACACGACGTGTGCTCCTGATGATCTACCGGCGGGGCAAGGCGCTGGCCGGGCAGTTCCGCCGACGTTGGCACCGGTCACTGCAGTTGCGGGTGATCGCGACGACCCTGATGATTTCAGTTGTCGTGGTGGCGGCGCTCGGGTTCTTCCTGATGCAGCAGATCACCACGGGGCTGCTGAACAACGAGCGGACATCGGCATCCACCCAGATCGCGGAGGGCCTGAGGGCCGCGAAGGGCGAGGTCGGCCTGGAGGGGGCGGCCGGCAATTCGCCGAAGGCTCTCATTTCCCTCACCACCAAACTGCAGGCGCTGAGCGGCCCGGGCAACCGCTTTTACGTAGTGATCAAGATTGCCAGTAACTCCAGTCTCGGCGGGACCGACGGCAACCGGAACCTGAACCCGGCGAGCCTCCCGCAGCGTCTGGTGACCAAGGTGACCCACGAGCAGCAGAGCGGCCGGACCGACCGCCTGTGGTCTACGCCAACCAGGCTGACGTACTTCAAAGGCAGCCAACCAGGACCGGGGCTGGCGATCGGCGGGGTGATCACCACCCGGGATCAGCTGTACTACCTGTTCCCGCTCGATCAGCTGCAGCAGCCCATGCAACTCGTGCAGCGTGCCTTGCTGGTCGGCGGCCTGGTCCTGGTCGCCCTACTGGCCGCGATCGTCTCGCTGGTAACGCGCTGGGTGGTGGTCCCCATCAGGGACGCGGCGCAGGCGGCCCAACGGCTGTCGGCCGGGCGACTCGATGAGCGGATGCCGGTGCGCGGAACCGATGACCTGGCCGCCCTGGCCAGGTCGTTCAACGAGATGGCGGCCAGCCTGCAGGAGAAGCTCCGGGAACTGGAGGAGCTGTCCCAGGTGCAGCGGCAGTTTGTCTCGGACGTCTCGCACGAGCTGCGCACCCCGCTGACGACGATCAGGATTGCCGCGGACATCCTGTTCGAGACGCGGGAGCAGTTGGAGGCGTCGGCGGGCCGCTCGGCGGAGTTGCTGCAGAGCCAGCTGGAGCGCTTCGAGTCGCTGCTCGGGGACCTGCTGGAGATCAGCAGGTACGACGCGAACGCAGCCACGCTCGATGCGGAGTCCGCGGACGTCTGCGACCTCGTCCGGCGCGCGGCTGCGGACGCGGAGCAACTGGCGGCCCGGCGCGGAACCCGGATCGATTTCCGGCTGCCCCCGGAACCGTGCGTCGCCGAGGTGGACCGGCGCCGGGTGGAGCGCATCCTGCGGAATCTGCTGGACAACGCCGTCGAGCACGGCGAGGGGCGCGACGTGGTGGTCACCGTGGCCGGCGACCGCGACGCGGTGGCGGTAGCGGTACGGGATCACGGCGTCGGCTTCGGGCCCGCTGAGGCGCGGATGGTGTTCGACAGGTTCTGGCGTGCCGACCCGGCGCGGGCGCGCACGACCGGCGGAACGGGGCTGGGGCTGGCCATCGCGCTCGAGGATGCCCGCCTGCATCGCGGCTGGCTGCAGGCATGGGGGGAGCGCGGCAGGGGCTCGGTTTTCCGGTTGACCGTGCCTCGCGCGGCCGGCCAGGAACTGGCTGGGTCGCCGCTGCCGCTCCGCCCCGACGAGGCCGAGGCCGAGGCTGGCTTTGCCGGTCCAGACACCGGCGGCATAACGATCCCAGCGACCGGGAACGGGTCTGGAGTGGGGCCTGCGGCCGATCTGGGGACTGGGGCTGCTCTGGCGACCGGGGCTGCCATGGGGACGGCGGCCGCGAGGGGGACCGGGGCTGCCGTGGGGCCTGCGGCCGAGATGCGGACCGAGACCGAGACCGGGACGGGTGCGGGTGCGAGTGGCTGAAGTCCGGCTCGGGGCCCGCGCTCCGCTGCGTATCCCGTGGGCGGTGGCCGGGGCGCTGGCTATCGCCCTGGTGGCTGGCTGCGCGGCAATCCCGGAAAGTGGAGTTGTGCAGCCCGCTGCCGTTCCGCCGGGTCCAGGCAGCGGAGCCGGCAGTGGCCAGGGCTGCTGTGGCCTGATCATGCGGGCGCCGCAGCCTGGCTGGGATTCACAGCAGATCGTCAGCAACTTCCTGATCGCCAGTGGCACCTTCGCCAACGACCACGCGTACGCGCGGGAATACCTCACCGCGGCGGCGAGTAAGGGCTGGCATCCAGGGTCGGCGGTGACCGTCATCAAGCAGCCGCCCGTCGTCACGGTTTCCCGTGGCCTCTTCGGGTCGCAGAGCACGGCGGTCATCCAGATAGAGGCGCAAGAAGTGGCCACGCTGAGCGGCAGCGGTCAGTACACTCCCGCGCCCGGTGGGCAGGAGCGGTTGACTCGGCAGTTCGGCCTGCAGTTGGTCAACCACCGGTGGCTTATCGCCAGCCTGCCGTCGGGCGGCGCAGGCTCGTTCGCTAATGAGCTGCTGCTCACCAAGGACCTGTTCCAGCTGGCCTATGAGCCGCGGAACTTGTACTACTTCGATTCCTCGGGCCAGGTGCTGGTCCCTGATCCGGTATTCGTGCCAGTCGACTCGTCCGATCCTGGCACGGGGCTGGTGAAGGCGCTGCTGGGCAGCCCGGCCGGATGGCTGGAGGGCGCGGCGTTCTCGGCGTTCCCGCGGCACGCCCGCCTGCTACGGCCGGTTCAGATTTCCCCGGCTGGCAAGATCGCCACCGTCGATCTCAGCCTGCCCCGGGGGGCCGCTACCCGGTCCGGCCTCGGGGCCATGGCGGCCCAGCTCGTGTGGACGCTCACCGGCTCCTCCTACAGTCCGGCGCCCGCTCAGGCGGTACAACTGGAGGTAAACGGGCGGCCCAGCTCGCCGGCCGGAGCCAGCATCCCTGTCCAGGATCGCGGCAACTACCCGCAGAAGGTTCTTGGCTCACCGGGCCACGAGAATTTGTACTTCCTGGCCGCGAACGGTGCCGCACGGGAATTGCGGGGGTCAGCCCCGGTGAGCGCCGTGCTGCCCGGACAGGCCGGGACCGGCCAGATCCCGTTGCGTCTCTTGGCCGTCTCACCCGATGAGCACTACCTCGCCGGGATCGCGGGCCCGTCGAACACGGTCTACATCAGTGACCTGGTGGCCGCGGCGCAGGACCACCCCAAGCCGCCCGGGGGCAACCTAGTTGCCCGGCTCACGGGAAGCAGCCTCACCGCTCTCAGCTGGGACCGCCGAGACGAGCTGTGGGTCGCAGGGAAGAGCGGCGGACTGTCCGGGGTGTGGGTTGTATCGCCAGGCAACGCCTCGCCGATCCAGGTGAGCCTGCCGCCGGGGACAGGCCCGGTCACGGCACTGCGGGTGGCGCCCGACGGCGTACGGGTCGCCATGATCGCTGACACCGGCACTGGCGCGCGGTTGCTGCTTGGGGCCATGATCCGCGGCAGCGGCCAGCTGTCGATCCTGCAGACTGTGGCCGTCGGCGCGGACGTCTCGACCCCATCGGCCCTGACCTGGTATGACACTGATCACTTGCTGGTTGTGGCGCAGACAGCCGCCGGACCAGGGCTCGAGGAGGTTCCCGTTGACGGCGACCGTTCCACCGCCATGGGAGTGGAGCCCAGCATGATCTCGATCACCGCCGCGGGAACCACCAACGCCCTCTTCGCCGGCCTGCAGACCAACCCCAGCCACCTGGCCAAGTCGATCGGCGTCAGCGAGCTGTGGAACTTCTTCGTTTCCGGCAGCAGCGCTACCTATCCAGGCTGAGCCGGAGCGCGACAGGGGTCAAGCGGCGGCACCACGCGCCTGCATCCCAGCACCGTCCCGTGCCTTCCATGATCACGGAGGATCCGCGCCAAATAGAGCCGCGGATCCTCCGTGATCATGGAGTCGTGCCGCTTCCGGACCTGTCTGTAGCGATGTAAATCACGTTCGGTAACCGACTAAAGGCCCTTTGGCCCGATGACATCGGGCACAGGGCAGGCTAGCGTCTTGCTATGGCACCCGCCCGGGTCCGTGGTTGCGCCAGGCAGGGTCCTCCGCTCACCGCGGGGAGCCCGCCCAGGCAAGCCGATGCCAGCCGCAGGCAAAACGGCCCACGTAAGGCGACTTCTCGTCGACCGATCACGGTGCGGCTTAGAGGTAAGTCCTGCCCCGCCGGGGGATCCGGCGTCCCCCGGGCAGGGAGAAGGGCAGTAGTGGCGACAGGCCGCGAACCCCTCCGCAGGCGGATGTGGGGACGAAGACCAGGTCGGCTGGGCGGGTGCCGCCCAGATGAATCGCGCTGAAGGGGGTTTCCGGATGGACATCATCTTCAAGGGTCGGCGTACGGCTCTGCAGGAAAGGTTCCGCAGGCAGGCGACGGCCAAGCTGGGCAAGATCGGAAAGCTGGATCAGAAGGCGATCAGGATCGACGTGGAGGTGTCCCAGGAGCGCAACCCCCGCCAGTCGGACCGGCGGGAGCGCGTCGAGCTGACCATCAGGTCACGCGGACCGGTCATTCGCGCGGAAGCGGCTGCCGATGACCGCTTCGTGGCGCTGGACCGCGCCGTCGCCAAGCTCGAGGCACGGTTGAGGCGCGCGTGCGATCGACGTAAGAACCGGCACGGCGGCCAAGTTCTGCCCGACGTCGGTCTACTCCTGGACCAATTCGATGGGCAGTTCGCTGATGAGCTCCCGGTGATCGCCGCCAGCGGGTCGAGCGGCGCTCTGCCGCCTGATGGGGCTCTCTCGGCTGGGGACGGTCTGTCAGCTAACGGAGCTATGTCAGCCAGTGAGGCGTCAGACGTTCCCATCGCCATGGAAGGAGATGGGCCACTGGTGGTGCGGGAGAAGTTTCATGCTGCGGCGCCCATGACCATCGACCAGGCATTGCTGGAGATGGAGCTGGTGGGGCATGATTTCTTCCTCTTCCATGACCAGAAGTGCAGCCTGCCGAGCGTGGTCTACCGGCGGTGCGGCTACGACTACGGCGTGATTCGGCTGGTGGAGGAGACCGCCAGGGAAGAAGCGAATGGGGCCACGGGGGGAGCCGTCGGCCAACGGGACCGGAGAGTGGGGCAAAATCGGGCTGCTGGATAGAGCATTGCGCCGGCAGATGACCTGCGCAGCCTCCGGCTCAGCCGGGCCTAGCTTGCGTCGGACGCCCCCAGTCAGCCAGAGTTTGATCACGAGGTGTTGCGTTGCCGTCCCGGCAGCCATAACGCCGCGCGGGACCAATGCCCGGGATCTCACAAGGCGGCGGCCTGTCAGAATTGCCGGGCCGGGCAGCCTGGTCAGGGACTGGGTGCGGTCAGCACCGGAAGGTTGTCACGAGGTCGGGAGCGCAGGCCGAAACGCAAGAAGGCATTACCAGAGAGTTGCGCATGGCGATGAGTGCGGCCGACCGCAGGCCCGTATGGCGAGGCTGTACCGCAAGCCTGGGAGGCAGGACTGCGGGACGGCAGAGAGTCAGGACACGGCGGCACGGCAGGTAGAGCGGACAGTACGGCAGGTCATGGTTGCAGGGTGAGAGAGAGGTGCCATGGGCGGAGATCTCGCAGTCGCCAAGGGTGCAGCGGGCTCCCGGCGGGGTCCCGATCCGATCCGCGCCCTCATCGTTGATGATCACGCGCTGTTCCGGCGTGGCCTGGAGATGGTTCTCGCGGCCGAGGACGACATCGAGTTGGTCGGTGAGGCGAGTGATGGGGCTGAGGCAGTCGAGAAGGCCGCCGAGTCCCTGCCGGATGTGGTTCTCATGGATATCCGGATGCCGAAGAGCAGCGGAATTGAAGCCTGCCGTGCGATGAAGGAGGCAGCGCCTAGTTCGAAGATCGTCATGCTGACGATCAGCGACGAGGAAGAGGACCTGTTCGAGGCGATCAGGGCGGGTGCCAGCGGCTACTTGCTCAAGGACATCCCGCTGGACGATGTCGCCGAGGTTGTCAGGGCTGTCTGCGGCGGGCAGTCGCTTATCAATCCTTCGATGGCGGGCAAGCTCCTTACGGAGTTCGCCACACTCGCGAAGCGCGATGACGAGGAACGGGCACAGCAAGTACCGGCACCCAAGCTCACCGATCGCGAGATGCAGGTGCTCAAGCTGGTGGCCAGGGGCATGAACAACCGCGACATTGCCAAGGAACTGTTCATCTCCGAGAACACGGTCAAGAATCACGTGCGCAACATCCTGGAGAAGCTTCAGATCCACTCCCGGATGGAGGCGGTCATGATCGCGGTACGGGAGAAACTGATCGAGTTCAGCTAATGGGGCCACGTGATCGAGTGCCTGGCGGTACGCCGCCCGATACACCGGACAGCTTGCCGCTCGGGCCGCGGGGCCGGCTCCGCAGCCGTTTTAGGTGAGTGCTGACGTCAGCCGTTGGGCTAGATGGGGTGGATTTACCTGCTGCACCGCGACTGCGGAGCAGCCGACCCATTCAGCGGCCTCGCGCAGAGCCCGGGCCATGGCCTCGGTGGCGGCCGGGACTTCCAGGGAGACCTGGCGGGCGACGAGCGTCTGGCCGCGTCGCACCGGATCGACCCGGCCGACCAGGCGGCCCTTCGCGAGCAGCGGCATCGCGAAATACCCGTGCACCCGCTTGGCCTTCGGCACGTACGCCTCGAGGCTGTGCTCGAAGCCGAACATCCGCCGGGTGCGCTTGCGGTCCCAGAGGAGCGAGTCGAACGGGGACAGCAGCGTGACCCGGTGCCGTCCCAGCGGGGCCTGTGCCAAGGCGGCCGGATCGGCCCAGCCGGGGGTGACCTTGCCTGCCGCCTCGATCGTGACCGGGGTCAGGCCTGCGGCCATCGCGGCCTCGTCGACGTGGCCCGCGTGGTTGGTCTTGCCGTCGGTCAGGTCGCGAAGCCGGTGGTAATCGATAAGGTCGGCGCGGGTGGCCGCACCCAGCGCCCGGGCGGCCACCCCGGCGAGATGAGCCAGGCACTCCTCGTCGGAGGGGTCGCTGTCCAGCAACTCGCCGGGCAGCACGCGCTGCGGCAGGTCGTAGACCCGGCGCCAGCCATCCCGGCGGACGCAGATGACCTCGCCCACGTCCAGCAGCCACTCGACGGCGATCTTGGTTTCTGACCAGTCCCACCACGGGCCGCCGGCCTTGGCCCCGCCGAGCTGGGTCGCGTTGAGCGGTCCTTCGGCCTGCAGCCTGGCCAGGACCTCGGCGCAGACCCGGTCGACGCTCTGATGCCAGCGTCGGCCTCTCGCCCGCAAGGCCCGCCTTCTGAACGAGTAGTAGGGCCACTCATCGAGAGGTAGCACGCAGGCGGCATGCGACCAGTACTCGAACGCGCTCGGCTGGCGCGGATGCCAGTACGCACGCTCGATCCTGTCCCGGGGGATGGGGCCGAGCCGGGCGTAGGCGACAAGCTCATGGGAGCGCGCCAGCACGCTGATCGTGTCGAGTTGCACAGCGCCCAGACGGCGCAGCATGCCTGGGACGCCGCCGCGCCGTCCCTCGATCCCGAGGAATCCTTGGGCGCTCAGTGTGAGCAGCCGCGCCTCGTCCGCGGACAGGGCTAGCTGAGCGGCGGGCAGGGCTAGCTGAGCGGCGGGCAGGGCAGCGGCGGGCCGGGCGCCGGTGGGTAGAGCAGGTGTGACCACAAGAAACGGAGCCTAGCGGGAGTCTCTGACATTCCTGGCCGGCCAGGGGAGGGGAATGGGCGTGAGTACGGCTTTAGTACCAGTCTTCGAAGATGTCGGTCGCCGCCGCCAGCAGGGTACCCACGACCGCCACTGCGCCGCCGCACCAGAAGAGCCACCAGGTCGGCCCGAATACGAGGGCGAGGGAACCGACCAGGAA
>Ga0066793_10001661_pt1 | contig 10264 bp, 12 predicted proteins | sample PersoiDNA2013189_FD_83876 | JGI IMG/M metagenome (GOLD analysis project Ga0066793, IMG submission 83876) | Permafrost soil microbial communities from the Arctic, to analyse light accelerated degradation of dissolved organic matter (DOM) -... | ecosystem: Environmental > Terrestrial > Soil >...
AGGCCAGGCAGACGCCCACGGTGCCGCCGGCCCGCGCGTAGCCGTCGGCCATGAACGCCGCCACCTGCTCGTGCCGCGCCGAGAGGTACCGCATACCGGGCTGGCCGCCGACGGCGTCGATGAGGTGCATGACCGTGGTGCCAGGCAGCCCTGCGACGAGCCGGACCCCTCGCGCCTGAGCGCCTCGATGGCGATCTGCGCGCCGTTCACCGGCCTGCCTCCATGCGGGGCCCGTCAGCCAAGCATGATGTTGAGCGTCTTGAGCTGGGTGTAGCTGAGCAGTTCATCGAGGCTTTCCTCGCGCCCCACACCGGACAGCTTGACCCCGCCGAACGGAACCCCGGCGAAGTGCGCGGCCGATCCGTTGATCCAGAGATATCCAGCGTCGAGCGCCGAGGCCACCCGGAAGGCCTGGTTGATGTCACTCGTCCACACGCTCCCGGTGAGGCCGTAGTCGACCGCGTTGGCGATCTCGATCGCCTCGTCCTCGTCCTTCCAGGTGATCGCGGCCAGCACGGGGCCGAACACCTCCTCGCGAGCGATCCGCATGTCCGGCCGCACGCCACCGAAGAGGGTCGGCGCCACGAACAGCCCGCGCTCGTCCTTCAGGCCCGGCGGGCGGCCGCCGCCGGTCAGCACCTGGGCACCCTCGTCACTGGCGATCCCGATGTAGCGCAGCGTCTTGTCGTACTGGGCGCGGGTGGCAACGGTCCCCATCTCGGTCGCGGGATCCAGCGGTGAGCCGATCCGGATGGCCGACATCCGGTCCACCACCCGGTCCAGCACGTCGTCCGCGATCGACTCGTGCAGCAGCAGCCGGGAGGTCGAGCCGCAGGACTGCCCGGCCGACCGGGCGAAGTTCATGCCCGCGACGGCGCCGGCCGCCACCGCCTCAGGGTCGGCGTCGGGGAAAGCGATCAGCGCGTTCTTGCCGCCCAGTTCCAGCGTCACGTCCTTGACCCCGACCTCGGCCGCGTCCCGCTGGATCGCCCGGCCGGTCGCGTCGCTGCCGATGAAGCCGATCCGCCGGATCGCCGGATGGCGCGCCACGCCGCGGCCTGCCGCCGGCAACGACGGACAGCAGGCCAGGCGGCAGGACACCGGCGAACAACTCGCCCCTGCGCAGCGCCGAGAGGGGCGCGGACTCCGGGGGCTTTAGGATCACCGCATTCCCCGCCACCAGTGGGGCGGCGATCTTCCCCGCAGCGAACATGACCGGATGGCTGAAGGGGATGATCCGGCCGACCACCCCGAACGGCTCGCGGACGGTGAGGTGCAGGTTCTGCGCGGTAGCCGGGATGGTCGAGCCCTTGAGCTCGATGCCGAGGCCGGCGAACAGGCGGAGCATGTCGGCGGCGATGGCGACATCCCGGTGCATTCCGGTGACCGGGTGACCACCGTCGATCGCGTCGAGGAGGGCTAGCTCATCAGCGTTCTCCTGCAGCACCCTGGCCAGCTCGCCGACCAGGGCGCCGCGCTCCCGCGGCGGCACTCGCCGCCAGGCAGCCGCCGCAGGCAGGGCTGCCTCGACCGCCGCGCCGACATCAGCGGCGTCCCCGTCGGGGACGGTGGCTATGATCTCCTCGGTCACCGGGCTCTCGTCGCTGAAGCGCCGCCCTGACCGGGCCGGGGCCGGGTGCCCGCCGATGAGCAGCGACCACTCACGGTCCAGGATCGCGGGCAGGCTGGGTACTTCGGTCATGGCGGACACCTTCGTCGTGGGAGCACCATCGCCGGTAGAACTGTCACTACATACCTAAATATATGCCGATGAGGAGGGCAGGCAAGGCCCATGCCCGCAACTCGCCGCCCCGGGGCTGAACGGGGCCTAGCCGCCGGCCTCCTGGGCGGAGGCGGCCGCTTCCAGCCGGTCCACCATGTCGAGTCCGGACCTTGCCCACTCGACCTCGCCGCGTGCGCGGGACGCCAGGCCCCGGTACACGTGGGCCTTGTACGCGACGATGGCATCATGCAGGTGCTCCGGCCAGGCCGCGAGGCGAAGCCGGAGCAGGGAGGTGTCCCGGTTCTCCAGTTGCTCCACATGTGTTTCCCACTGGCGCTGCTGCTGCCGATGATGGGCCAGGTGCGCCTGGAACTGGCGCCTGGCGTTTGCGAAGCTGCCGAATTCGAAATAGGTCGCCTTGAGGTAGGCGCCGTCGCGCTCCCGCGGCGGCGGGCTGAGTTCCGCGACCCACCGCTGCAGTTCGGCGCGTCCTTCGTCGGTGATGGCGTAGGTCCGCTTCGTCCCGCGGACCCCGCGCGACTCCTCGTGGCCGGCGATGAGGCCGGCCTCCTCCAGGTGGCGCAGTTCCGGGTAGATCTGCGAGTGCGGGGCGTGCCAGACGAAGGCGGCGGACTGGTCGAACTGCTTGGCCAGGGTGTACCCGGTCATCGGTGTGGCAGCGAGCAGGGCCATCAGCGCATGACGCAGCGACATTAGACAATTATATACGTATAGCATTACCTAAGCGCGCCTCTCGAAAGCTTGGGCCTGGGCTATGGTGCTGGCGTGCCCACTCACGTCGCCCTGTTGCGCGGCATTAACGTCGGCGGCCGCAACAAAGTCGCCATGGCGGACCTGCGCGCGGTGGTGACGTCGCTCGGCCACGCAGATGTCGCAACGTACATACAGAGCGGCAATGTGGTATTCACCGCACGCGCCACCGACTCTGCGCTGCTTGCGGCTGACCTCGAGGCGGCCATCGCGCAGGCCTTGGATGTGCGGCCACGCGTGGTGGTCGTGTCACGCGAGGAACTGGCACAGGTGGTGCGCGATACTCCGTACTCGGCCGAGGCCAACCCGAAATCCGTACACGCGGTGTTCCTGGGCGAGTATCCGGCGGCCGAGATGGTGGACCACGTCGCGGACGCGCAACGGCAGGCCAGGCTGAAAGGCAGCCGCGATACGGCTCAGTACGTAGGCCGTATCCTCTTCCTGCATACCCCTGATGGCTTCGGGCGCAGCGAACTGGCCGCACTCCTCGCCCGGCCAGGCGGCCCGACCTCGGTGCGGGGGGCCGGCACGGCGCGCAACTGGGCCACCGTCACCAGGCTGCTCGCCATGTGCGAGGCCTGACCGGCGGCCAGCCCACGGCCGGCCGGGCTGACTGGGACCTCAAGCCGCCAGTGCGATCCGCGTTACCGGCCCTGGCGGCCCTGCTTGGGCAGCGCGGGGGCGGCCCGGCGTTCCGCCGCACCGTCCCTGGCTGCGGGCTCGAACATGCCCAGAGCGAGCCGGTGGTGGTCGTGGCGGTAGATCGCAGCTTCGAGTTCCGGCATGTCACCTACCTCGATGGCCTCGATCAACTGCCGGTGCACCTCGACATTCTCGGGGTTGAGGACCGGAGGGAGGATGAACTGCAGGCTCTTCTCGCAGGCGACGTCGGCCGCCTCTCGAAGATGGGGGCCAACAACTTCCTGCTCCACCAGCTTGGCCGGTTCGGGCTACTGGGGCTGGACCTGCCGACGTACGCCGACCGGATCAGGGCGGCATACCGGGAGGCATAACGGGAACCCGCCACGCGGGCCCGGTCAGCGGGTCCTCGGGCGCGGCGGCTTCGGCATCCTGCCGGACTTGGGCATCGGCCCCTTGGGTGCCTGCAGTGACTGCGGCAACGCCTTGAGCCGGTAGTTCAGCTCCGAGATCTGGGCCGGCCTCAGTTCCCGGGGCAGCCGCATGATCTTGCGCTGCAGCTTGCGGATCGGGACCTGCCCCTCCTCGTTGCCGACCTGGATGTCGTGGATGGGCACGTCGTAGGTGACCCGGGAGACCCGCTTCTTCTCGGCCGCGAGCAGGCTCGGCAGCCGGGTCGGCGCGCCCTCACCCACTAGGACCACGCCGGGCTTGCCGACCGCGCGGTGGACCACGTCCATGTTCCTGTTGGCTGACACAGCGGGAGTGACGGTCCAGTTGCCGCGCATGCTCTGCAAGATCGCGGCCGCGGCACCCGGCTGCCCCTCGACCGCCGCGTACTGCGCGGACTGGGCGAACCGGCCGAAAAGGATCATGGCGGCGAGCAGCCCGGTCGGCACGCCGAGCGGGATCAGGAGGCCGGCTGTCCCGGTGAGCAGGCCGACGACCACGCCGACCACGATGATGCCGACCCCGGTCGCGGCCACGATGGGCAGCGCCTTGGGGTTGGCCTTCCGGATGATCCCGGCCACCATGCGGATCTGCTTGATACGGCCGGGAGTGGCCGGATCCGCGCCGCCCTTCCGGTTCGCCGCCCCTGCGGGCTTGTTCGCCATGGAGGGCAGGATACGAGCCTGCGGCCGTTAGGGCGAACCTGCGGCCCTCCGCGCCGCTGCCTCCATGTGCAATCTGCCCGCCCGGTAGGACGAGCGGACGAGCGGACCGGACATCACGCCGGAGAAGCCGAGGCTCAGCGCCTCGTCGCGGAGCAGGTCGAATTCCTCCGGCGGCACCCACCGCTCGACCGGGTGATGCAGCGGTGACGGGCGCAGGTACTGGGTGATGGTGAGCAGTTCACACCCGGCTGCACGCAGGTCGGCCATGGCCTGGCTGATCTCGTCCCGCTGCTCGCCCATCCCGAGGATCAGGTTGGACTTGGTGACCAGTCCCGCCTCGCGAGCGCTGCGCAGCACGTCCAGCGACCGCTCGTAGCGAAACCCCGGCCTGATCCGCTTGAAGATCCGGGGCACGGTCTCGATGTTGTGGGCCAGGACCTCGGGGCGGGCCGAGAACACCAGCCTGAGCCTGTCGCCCCGTGCGTTGAAGTCGGGGATCAGGAGTTCGACCCCGCAGCCGGGGATGGCCGCGTGGATCTCACGGCAGGTCTGGGCGTACAGCCAGGCGCCGCCATCGTCCAGGTCGTCCCTGGCCACCCCGGTGACCGTCGCGTAGCGCAGCCCCATGGTGGCCACCGACTCGGCGACCCTGCGGGGTTCGTCGGTGTCCAGCGGGGCGGGCTTGCCGGTAGCGATCTGGCAGAAGTCGCACCGCCTGGTGCACTGGTCACCGCCGATGAGGAAGGTCGCCTCGCGGTCCTCCCAGCACTCGAAGATGTTGGGGCAGCCGGCCTCCTCGCAGACCGTGTGCAAGCCCTCCCGTTTGACCAGGCTCTTCAGCTCCGTGTACGCGGGGCCGGTGCGAAGCCTCGTCTTGATCCACGGGGGCTTCCGCTCGATGGGGGTCTGGCTGTTACGGGCTTCCAGCCTGAGCAGTCGGCGTCCTTCAGGTGCAAGTACCACCCCACCAGCGTACGTCCCCCCCACTGGCACCCAACCCGGTGGCCGCACGTGGGTCCGCGCGGCCACCACGTGGGGCGGTGGCGCGAGTAACGTGGCACCACGCCGGCACGTGGCACCACGCCGGCGGCCGCCGTGAGTAACGATGTGACGTGGCGGGGCTTTGTCGGGGAGCATGGGCGCATGCCGATGCAGTTTGATCCCCCGTCGGGGACGCGTGATTTCCTTGCCGCAGACGTGGAGGCCCGCGAGCGGGCGTTCGGCACCATCCGGTCGGTGTTCGCGCGCTACGGGTTCGAGCCGCTGCAGACGCCGGCCTTCGAGCGCCTGGACGTGCTGCTCGGCAAGTACGGCGAAGAGGGCGACAAGCTCATCTTCAAGATCCTCCGCCGCGGAGAGCATGAGGCGTCCGGCGAGGCCGACCTGGCGCTGCGCTACGACCTGACCGTGCCATTGGCCCGCGTCGCGGCCGCGTACGGCAGCCAGCTGCCCAGGCCCTACAAGCGGTACGCGATCGGGCCGGTGTGGCGGGCCGACCGCCCGGGCCGGGGCCGCTACCGCGAGTTCATCCAGTGTGACCTGGACACCCTCGGCTCCACGTCCACGATGGCGGACGCGGAAGTGATCTGCGCGGTGCACGATGCGCTGGCCGAGCTGGGCGTGCCCGGATTCCGGTTCCTGCTGAACTCGCGGCACGTGCTGGCTGGCCTGCTCGAGGTGTTCGGCGTTCCCGCCGACCTCGGGCCGGACGTCCTGATAACCCTGGACAAGCTGGACAAGCTCGCCCCGGCCGAGATCACCGACGAACTCGGCGGGCGCGGCCTCGACCGGGCGAAGGCGGAGGAACTGGTCGCCGCGATGACCGCCCACGACGCGGCAGAACGGATCCGGGCGGCGCTCAAGCCCAGCGAGGAGGGCTCGGCCGGCCTGGACGAGATCGACGCCATGCTGTCCCTGGTGCCGGGGAAGGTGCCGGAATACCGGATCGGGTTCACGCCCCGCCTGGTGCGGGGGCTGAGCTACTACACCGGCCCGATCTGGGAGGTGGTAGCCCGGGGGGTGCCCGGGTCGATCGCGGGCGGCGGCCGGTATGACCACCTGATCGAGCAGGCGGGCGGGCCCGATGTGCCAGCCACCGGAGGATCACTCGGCATCGAGCGGATAGTGCTGCTGCTCCCCGACGGCGGCACCGGCCGTCACAGCCGGCTGGATGTGGCGGTCACGATCATGGGCCCCGAGTACGCGCAGCGGAGCTTCGCCCTGGCGGGAGTCGCGCGGACCGCAGGCCTGCGGTCCAGCGTCTACCTCGGCTCGTCAGGAAAGCTGGGCCGGCAGCTCAAGTGGGCCAGCGACCAGGGAGCGCGCTGGGCCCTCATCTACGGCGGGACCGAGCAGGAGGCGGGGACGGTCACCGTCCGGGACATGGACAGCGGCGAGCAGGCCGCGGTCCCGGTGCCCGACCTGGCCGCGCACCTGGCCCGGCTGGCGGCTGGGAACGACCACTGACACCGCCGCGGCCGCTCCCGCGAGATACTCGTCCTATGGTGAATGACATCGCGCGGGAGCAGGCCATCTACCAGGCGCTCAAGGCGGTCGACGAAGTCGCGGCCGCACTGCAGACGCACCTCATCGAAGAGCATGGGGCGGATCCGGAGCGTGCCGCAGCCCAGAGCACCTTCACCAACTCGCTGATGCTGCTCAGGCAGGCCCGCGAACGGCTAGGCGAAGGACTGCGCTCCGTCGAGGCGGCTGGCATCGCCGAGTCCGACAAGATCTCGCTCCGCAACGACTAGCCAGCTGTGGGCTCCGAGCACCTCCGCGAAATGACGTTCAACCGGCTCAATCAGGTCGGCCACGCTGACCTGGCGGCCAGTCTCGGCGGACAGGCTGGTGACTCCCGCGTCGCGGATGCCGCACGGCACGATGCGGTCGAACCAGCCCAGGTCAGGGTCGCAGTTGAGGGCGAACCCATGCATCGTCACGCCGCGCGATACCCGGATGCCGATCGCGCCGACCTTCCGATCCGGCCGCGCGGGGCCAGCGCCGCCGCCGGCCAGATCAGCTGGCCTGGGGCCGGTCACCCAGACGCCGCTGCGCCCGTCCACCCGGGTCGTGGTCACTCCGGCCTCGGCGCAGGCGCGGATGAGCGCCTCCTCGATGGCGCGGACGTAGGCGATCACGTCAACCGGCTCGCCTAGCCGGACGATCGGGTACCCGACAAGCTGGCCTGGCCCATGCCAGGTGATCTGGCCGCCCCGGTCCACGTCGATCACTGGCGCGCCGGCCTCACCAACCGGCCGGTCGAGGGGACTCGTCCGCCTGCCCGCCGTGTACACGGCTTCGTGCTCCAGAAGGAGGCACACGTCCGGGATGGAATCGCAGGCCCGGCGCTCATGCAGGCGCCGCTGGAGTTCCCACCCGGCCAGGTAGGGAACCGCGTCGGCGCCGAAGCCAGCATGCACGTAGGCAAGTTCGCTGGTCACGCGTAAAGCCTATCCGCTACCAACCGTGCGGATTCTCTCAGGATAGTCAGGGGGCAGTCGGGGAATAGCGGGACTAACGGGTCGTTGCCGTTAGAGAAGGGGGTGTTCGCGTGCTCGACGAGACCGAACTCAGGCAGATGAGCCGGGGGAGCGGGCGCAGCTGGCGCGCGCGATCGCCGCCATCGACCGTCCGGGCCCAGCCGGGAGACCGATGGCGCAGCGGCATCGCACCATCGTGCTAGCGGCCATCGTCGGGTGCTGCATTGCCCTGGCCTGCTGGACAGGCGTGCTCGCGGTCAAGCTGCCGCGCTACTACCGGGCGGGTGACTGGCGGGGCGCGTGGGTCGGCTTTGACCTGGCCCTGCTGGTCGCGTTCGCGGTGACCGCGTGGGCCGCCTACCGCCGTCGCCAGGTGCTGGTCATCTGCCTGGCGGTGCTGGCTACCCTGCTGTGCTGCGACGCCTGGTTCGACGTCACCCTGGACCTGCGGACCAGCGGTTTCATGCTCAGCTTGCTGTCGGCACTCCTCATCGAGCTGCCCCTGGCCGCCATGGCGATCATCGGTACCCGCAGGCTCATCCGGCTCACCCTGGGCGCGGCACTGACCAGGGATCCTGGGCTGCGGGTGCCGCTGTGGCGGGTGCCCCTGTTCGGATCGGAGAACCCCGGTCTATCGGAGAACCCCGGTCTGCGGGACCTGATCCCGGTCCAGCCGCCTCGTCCCGCCGTGGAAGCCTGCGCGGGCGCCCCGGGCGGCAACCAGGGTGCCGTTAGCTGAGTTCGGCGGCCAGCGCGCCGGCCATGCTGGGGAAAGAGAACTCGAACCCGGCGTCGAGTAGCCGTCGCGGCAGTACCCGGGCGCTGCTCAGCAGATCGCTGGTAACCCCGCCGAGCGCCAGCGACAGCACCGGAGAGGGAACGCTGAGCACGGCCGGCCGGTGCAGCGCGGTGGCCAATGCCGAGGTGAAGGCGGCGTTGGTGACAGGTTCCGGGGTGGTCAGGTTGACCGGCCCGGACATCTCGTCGTGATCAAGCAGGAACCGGGCTATCCGGATCCAGTCGGCCAGCGCCACCCAGCTCATGACCTGAGTGCCAGGCCCGAGCCGTGCCCCCAGACCGAGCCGGAACGGCGGCAGCATCCTGGCCAGGACGCCTCCCTGGCGGGTGATGACGAGTCCGGTCCGCAGGGTGACCACGCGCAGGCCCGCCTGCCGGGCGGGGTCCGCGGCCGCCTCCCAGTCCGTGACCACCCCGGCCAGGAACCCGGTGCCGGCCGGCGATGTCTCGTCCACTTCCCGCCCGCCCGTATCCCCGTACCAGCCAAGAGCAGACCCAGACAGCACAACGGATGGTGGGCTGTCCATGTCGGCCAGCAGGCTGGCGAGCGCATGGGTACCCATGACCCGGCTGGCCCGGATCTTCTCCTTGTAGGACGTGGTCCAGCGATGGTCGGCGACGCCTGCCCCGGCCAGGTTGACCACGGCCGCGACGCCGCGCAGCGCAGCGAGGTCCAGGCCGCCGTGCGGCGCCTCCGGATCCCACGCCATCTCATCGGCGGACCTGGGCGCCCGGCGAATCAGCCTGATCACCTCGTCGCCGTCCTGGCGCAGAGCGCTCACCAGGGCGCTGCCGATCAGGCCAGATGACCCCGTGATCGCGATTTTCATGCCGTCACCCTACCCACGCCTGTCCCACCAACCACCCAGCGCAGACTCGACCCAGTCCTGCGAACGAGCCGAGGCATGCTCTGCTGGCCCGGGGGAGTCCGCTACAGGCCGAGTTCCGCCTCGAATGCGCCTTCCTCCAGGCGAGCCTTCACCGTGACGAGGAACCGGGCCGCGTCGGCGCCGTCGACGAGCCGGTGGTCGTAGGTGAGCGCCAGGTAGACCATCGAGCGGACCGTGATCACCTCGCCGAGCGCCGGGTCCTCCATGACCACTGGCCGCTTCACGACCGTGCCCGTGCCGAGGATTGCCACCTGCGGCTGGTTGATGATCGGGGTGTCGAACAGGGCGCCCCGGCTGCCCGTGTTGGTGAGCGTGAAGGTCCCGCCCGCCAGGTCGTCCGGGCTGACCTGGCCGGCCCTCGTGCGCTGCGCGAGATCGGCGATCTTGCGGGCCAGCCCGCCGACGTTCAGGTCGCCCGCATTGCGGATCACCGGCACCATCAGGCCGCGGGCGGTGTCCACCGCAACGCCGAGATGCTCAGCATCGTGGTAGGTGACCTGACGGCCGTTCGGGTCGATGATCGCGTTGAGCCTGGGGTGGACCTTCAGCGCCTCGACCGCGGCCAGCGCGAAGAACGGCAGGAATGACAGCTTGACGCCCTCACGCGCTTCGAAGTCCGCCTTGGCGCGGTCCCTGAGCCGGGAGATCGCGGTGACATCCGCCTCCACGACCGTGGTGAGCTGCGCGGAGGTCTGCAGCGACTCGACCATGCGGCGGGCGATCAGTTGCCTGGCCCGCGACATCGGCTCCGTTGTCCCGCGGAGCGCGGAAGGCTCGACGGGACGCCGGGTCGGCGCGGCGGGCCCTGCGGCCGGTGCGGCGGGGTCGCCCTGGGCCGCGGGTGCG
>Ga0066793_10001662_pt1 | contig 10263 bp, 10 predicted proteins | sample PersoiDNA2013189_FD_83876 | JGI IMG/M metagenome (GOLD analysis project Ga0066793, IMG submission 83876) | Permafrost soil microbial communities from the Arctic, to analyse light accelerated degradation of dissolved organic matter (DOM) -... | ecosystem: Environmental > Terrestrial > Soil >...
AGCCTACCGTCACTGGACGGGCTTGATCTTGTAGAGCAATTCGACGCCCGCGCCACTGAACATCGGGGGAGCCGTCGGATTGGCTGCGGTCGGGAAGCCGGTCCAGTACTTCTGGTTGAACTCGTAGAACTCCTGCGGCCGGTACATCAGCGGGATGCCCGGGATGTTGTCCATGAAGATCTTGTCGAGCTGGTCGTAGACATCCTTGACCGTCGTGGGGTCGGCAGCCTGGCCGGCCTTGTCGAGCAGTGCAGCAACCGTTGGGTCGCTGAAGCGGCCATAGTCCCAGAAGGCCGTCTTGCCCGCAGCGGGCACGCCGCGACTGTCGAGCATGTCACGGTAACGCTGCCAGGGGGAGGCCGCGCTGGCGCCGGCGATGTACCAGAGGTTCAGGTCGAAGTCGCCGTTCTGGATCTTGCTGGTGACGACCGGCGCATCCGGGTAGTCTTCCTTTAGCTCAATGCCGGCCGCTTTGGCGTTCTGTACCACGATGTTGATAGCCGTCTGCCAGTCCGTCCAGCCGTTCGGGGTCCGGGCGCTCCAGGGGCCCAGGCGGGTCCCGTCGGGCAGAACGTAGATACCGTCCGCGCCCTTCTTGGCCTTGAGCTGGTTTTCCAGGATGTCCTTGGCTTTGGCCGGATCATACGTCCAGCCGTTGGCCTTGACTGCATCGGCATTGAACAGCGCATTCTCGCCGCCGCCCGGGATAATCAGGCTCGAGTTTGCCGGGATCGAGTATTCCGACATGGCGGTCTTGGCGATCAGCGGATAGTTGATCGAGTAAGCCAGCGCGCGGCGCACGAGCGGGTTGTCCAGCCCCTTCTTTTGCACGTTGATAACGAGCATAGGGATGGAGCCGGCGATGTAGTACGGGGCCTTGTCGAACCAGGTGCCGACTGGGGCCTTGGCGTCCTGCCACATCTTCCAGATCTGCGGGGTGAACTGCTGCATCAAGTCCACTTCGCCGTTCTGGAAGGCCAGGTTGCCGACGTCGTTGGTCTTGAAGATCGGATGGACGACGTACTTGGGCGCCGGCACGCCGAAGACCGCCTTGCCCCAGTAGTTGTCGTCGCGCACCAGCGCGATGCGCTCGGGCGAGTAGTTGAGGAGCTTGTACGGCCCGGAGCCCACCGGCGCGATGTCGACGAACTGTGACAGCTTGCCGCTCGCTTCGCGCGCCTGCCAGATGTGCTTCGGCAGGATCTTGATCTGGGTGAAGAAGTTCTTGACAAACCCAGGATTGATCTGTTTGGGGTTCAGGGTGACTTTCAGCGTCTTGGCGTCGGTGGCCGTGATGTCGCTGACATAATCGAAGAGGGTGCTAAAGTTGACGTCCGTCTGGGTCTTGGCAAGGTTGTACGTGTAGACCACGTCGTCAGCCGTCAAGGGCTGGCCGTCCTGCCACATCGTGCCATCCTGCAAGGTGACCTGCATCGTGGCCGGATCGACGGCCGTCAGCGTTTTGGCCAGGAGCGGATCGAGAGCGCCGGTCAGCTGGTTGAACGCGAACAGGGTCTCGTAGGTCAGCAGGTGATTGCCCATGCCGGGCCAATCCGGGTTGCTGTTCAGTGGGTTGAAGTTGACCGGCGTCTGCCACTGCAGGCCGGCGATGTAGAGCGTCTCGTTGCGAGGCAGTTGCTGTGGGGCGGCGGCGGCGGCCGCAGTGGGCGCCGTGAGAGGTGACACAGCCGGCGCAGCCGGTGCAGCGGGCACAGCCGTGGCCGGCGCAGCGGCCGGAGCGCCACATGCGCCTAACAGAACGCTGAGGATAATCAGCAGAGCAGTGAACGTGAAGAACTTCTTGTTCATCTTGGGTTTCTCCTCTCTATCGTAGAGATTGAATGGATGGAACTAGGATGTTCCGTGAACAAACAGACTCTGTGCCTAAAGAAAGGGACCTTGACGCCTCCTTTCGCAATACCGGCCAAGCCAGCAGTGCGGATCTGGACACACGAGCCACTGATGTGCTTCCGAATATCCTCCCGCGGGTACGCTCGGCGTCCGACGCGACCCTAAGCCAGGGCGGCCTCCGCACGCAGCGGAGCGACTGAGGCACGCTCGATGAGAGTAACGCCGACCAGCAATTTCGTGGGAGCCCGATCCGGTGCATTGAGCCGGCCGAGCAGCAACTCAACCGCGGAACGACCCATGCCTTTCCGGTCCACGCGCATCGTCGTGAGCGGTGGCATGGTGTGCTGCGCAAGTGCGATATCATCAAACCCGAGCAGAGAAATGTCCTCGGGCACACGACGGCCCAACACCCTGAGTCGCTTCAGGACGCCGACGGCCAGCGAGTCGTTGGAACAGAGAATGGCGGTGGTTTCGGGGCGGGCACGGAGCACATCCTCCACGGCCGCCTCGCCATTCTCGGGCTCCATATCCGGCTGCAGCACTACGAATGGCTCGAGGCCGCGTTCACGCAGCGTCTGCTCATAGCCGGCGCGGCGCTCGACGATGCTCGGGTGAGCCGGGCCACCGACCAGGGAAATGTGCCGATGGCCGCGGCCGATCAGGTACTCGGTTGCCAGCGACATCCCCGCCAGGTTATCAATCATGATGGCGTCCCAGGGACAGCGCAGGTACCAATTGTCGACCAAGACCAGGGGAACATGGACAGACGCGGCGATGCCTTCTACGATCTCTGGACGTAGCGCGCCCAGCAGAAGGATGCCCCCGATGCGCTCGTCAGTCAAGAGGACAGGCAGGGGGCCCAGAGAGCTGTCCGCAAGATCCAGCGTGCTCAGCGACATATTGATGCGCATATCACGACACATCTGCTCCACGCCGTGGTAGACGTCGCCGTAGAATGCGTTGAACAACAGCGCCTGCGGGAAAGGACGGACGAGCAAACCGATGTGGGTGACCGCGGGAAGAGCAGAGCGTTTGGGGAGAACGTACCTCAGCTCGTGGATAACTGCCAGCACCCGCTGGCGAGTCGACTCGCTGACGCCCGGTTTGTTATTGAGCACGCGGGAGACGGTGCCGATAGACACTCCCGCTTGTTGAGCGACCTTGCGTGTGCTGGCCATTTCATCCTTGTCTACGTTGACCTTGCGACGGGACTCGCGCGCATGGCGGCGCATGCGACTGTTTACTAAACATGTTACGATTGTGTTCCAACTAACGTATAGCAGACTACGGCGCGGTTGTCAAGGAGCAGTGCCGAGTTTTTAAGGTTAGGGGAAAGATGCGTTCCTTTCTAGACAACCCTCAGAACCGGACCTCTACACCACGCTCTCGCAGAGCTTCAGCGCCCAGGCCGGCGACGCGCTCTCGTGTTGGACCTTTTTCGATGGCGAGGACGCCCCGGCCTGGAACGATACTGGGGACGTGCGCATCCTGGCGGGAAGCAATCCCGTGGCCACGGTTTACCACGCAGATATCACTTCCTCAGGTAACCTGGGCAACCTACCCTGGTCGCAATGGGCCTACACGGTGACGGTGGCCGGGACCTATGCCCTGGAAGCGCGCATCGCCAACGCGGTGGGCAACACCTTGCCCAGTTATCTCGGGCTCGACGGCTGCAATATCACCCAGGGAGCGCCGGGCACATCCTTCAACGCGTCTTCGGCGGGCGGTCGCGTGGCCTTGACCTGGCAGACCACCAGCGAGACCGACACCGCCGGCTTCAACCTCTACCGGGCGACCGCTCAGGGCGGGCCGTACGACAAGCTGAACCCGGCGCTGATGCCCGTCAAAGGGGGCCGCGGCGCTAACGGCTACAACTATGAGGACTTCCCCGGCGCCGGCATCTTTTTCTACAAGCTGGAAACCGTCGCCAATTCGGGCGGAACCCAACAGCAAGGGCCGGTGCAGGCCCAGTCCACGTCGCCGTTCCGCCGCCCGCCGCGCCAGTGAGGGTCAACCGAACTCTCCTGATGGCCCGATGTCCTATCATCTGCCCGCCACGCTACTTGATCGTATAAAGAATCGAACCACTTACGTTTGTTTGACCTCCCCTTTCGCTTCCTCTTCGTCTCTCAGAACGGTCGGCACGACCCAACTGCGGCCGTCGCGGGCGATGAGCGCTTCGGCGTCCTCCGGGCCCCAGGCGCCAGCCGGATAATTGGGAAAGTCGACCGGCGGCACCGCCTGCCAGGCCTCGAGGACCGGCGTGATCACGCTCCAGGCCGCTTCCACCTGGTCGGCGCGCATAAAAAGGGTGGCGTCACCCCGCATCACGTCGAGCAGCAGCGTCTCGTAGGCCTCGGGCGGGTCCGACTTGAAGGTGCGGCAGTAGGTCATTTCCATGTCCACCGGGCTCAGGCGCATGCTGGGGCCGGGCTGCTTGGCTTCAAAGCGCAGCAAGATGCCCTCCTCCGGCTGGATGCGCAGCACGAGCCGGTTCGCCTGCCAGTTCATCGTGGTGGCCGACGGGAACGACTTGTGCGGCACGGGCAGGAATTGGATCGACACCTCGGACACGCGCACGGGCAGGCGTTTGCCGGTGCGCAGGTAGAACGGCACGTCCTGCCAGCGCCAGTTATCCACGAACAGCTTGAGCGCGGCAAAGGTTTCGGACGGCGAATCGGGAGCCACGCCCGGCTCCGCCCGGTAGGCCACCACGTGCTCGCCCTGCATCCAGCCGGCGCCGTACTGCCCGCGCACCGCGTAGGAGAAGACGTCATCCCGGGGGATCGGCCGGATGGCATGCAGCACGTCGGCCTTCTTGCTGCGGATTTCGTCAGCCTGGAACGACACCATGGGCTCCATCGCTACCATGCACATGAGCTGCAGCAAGTGATTCTGCACCATATCCCGCAAGGCGCCGGCCTTCTCGTAGTAGCCGCCACGATGCTCGACGCCCACCTTCTCCCCGACAGTGATCTGCACGTGATCAATATAGCGCCGGTTCCAGACCGGCTCGAAAACCGCGTTGGCGAAGCGGAAAGCCAGGATGTTCTGCACCGTCTCCTTGCCCAGGTAGTGATCGATGCGGTAGATCTGCGACTCGCGATAGACCGGGGTCAGCGTCTCGGTCAGGGCCCGGGCCGAGGCCAGGTCGTGCCCGAATGGCTTCTCGATCACGATACGGGCGTGTTCGCGGTCCTCCGCCAGGCCGGCCTTGCCCAGCCCCTGGACGATCATGGGGAACACAACCGGTGGGACGGCCAGGTAGAAGACGTGCTCGGCCCTGACCTGCCATTCCTTCTCACACGCCGCTAGCTGCTGCTTCAGCAGGCTGTAAGCGCGCTGATCACTGAAGTCGGCACAGATGAAAGAGAGCCGGCCGGCAATCCGGTCCCAACTGGCATCGTCGGGCTTGCCGCGGCGAGAAAACTCCGACACGCCTTCACGCAGATGGGCGCGGAACTCTTCCTCGGTCATGGACTTGCCATCCACGCCGATGACGGCAAACTTGTCCGGCAACCAGCCGTCCACGTCCAAGTTGTAGAGAGCGGGCGCCAGCTTGCGCCAGGTCAAGTCACCCGCGCCGCCGAAGATGACGAGAATGGTGGGTGCCGGATGGCGGTAGTCGTCCATTCAGTCCTCGCTCCAGTGCGTGTGGAAAACGCCCTTTTCGTCGATCCGCTCGTAAGTATGTGCGCCGAAATAATCGCGCTGGGCCTGGATCAGGTTGGCAGGCAGCCAGGCGCTGCGATAGCCGTCAAAGTAGGCCAGGGCAGCGGACAGCCCAGGGATGGAGATGCCGAGGCCGACGGTGCTGCGAATGATGGCGCGCAGGTCGGGCTGGCGCGCCATCACCTCCCAGCCAAGCTGCTGGTCCAGCAGGAGATTGGGTAGGTCCGGCTGCGCGCTGTAGGCCGCGCGGATGGGCTCCAGCATGGCCGAGCGGATGATGCAGCCGCCGCGCCAGATGCGGGCCACCTCCTCCAGCTTCAGATCGTAGTGAAAGCTTTGAGAGGCGGCGCGCAACAGCGCCAGGCCCTGCGCGTAGGCGCTGGCCATGCCCACATAGAGGGCATTGTGCAGTTGATGCAGCACCCGAGGACGCTCGCCCCGGTAAGCGCGCTGCGGACCGTGCAATATCTGGGCGGCCTGCTCGCGCTCGTCCTTCAAAGCCGAGAGATCGCGCATCGACACGGCCGCATCGACGGTCGGGGCCGGCACGCCCAGGTCCATCGCGCTCTGCGAGGTCCACTTGCCGGTGCCCTTCTGGCCGGCCTGGTCGAGGATCACGTCCACCAGGCGCTTGCCGGTACGTTCGTCCACCTTGCCGAAGATGTTCGCCGTGATCTCGATCAGATAACTGTTAAGCTCGCCCTCGTTCCAACGTCTGTAAACGGCCTCCAACTCCTCATCCGTCAAGCCCAGGGCGCGCGACATGATGTCGTAGCTCTCGGCAATCAGCTCCATCAGCGCGTATTCGATGCCGTTGTGCACCATTTTCACGTAATGCCCTGCGCCGCCCGGTCCCATGTAGGCCACGCACAGTTCAGCCTCGTCGTGCGCCGCGCCGTTCGGCGACAGGCCGGCTTCGGCGTCTGTGCTCGCCGCCGCGACGGCAAGGCCGGAGGGCACCACGGGCACGCGCGCGGCGACCGCTTCGAGTATCGGACGTACGCGCTCGTAGGCCTCACGCGCACCACCGGGCATCAGGCTGGCGCCGTGCCGTGCCCCATTTTCGCCGCCGGAGATGCCGACCCCGAGGAACTGGACACCCCTCTCGGCCAGGGTCGCGGCGCGCAGCTCGGTATCCTTGAAATACGAGTTGCCGCCGTCGATCAGCAGATCGCCCGGTTCGAGGTGAGGCATCAGCGCGCGTATCACGGCGTCGACGGGTGGTCCCGCCGGCACCAGCATCATGATCGCGCGCGGGCTGCTCAGCCCGCCCATGAACTCCGGCAGGCTTGCGGCGCCCTCGATCCGGCGCTCGCCCGCCTCGTGACGCAATAGCTGGACTTTGCTCTGGTCGGTGTCGTAGCCCATGCCGGAAAAGCCGTGGTCCGCCATATTGAGCAGCAAGTTGCGGCCCATGACGCCGAGGCCCACCATGCCAATCTGGTATCCCTGTTCTGCCATGTTGACGTCCTTCGCAGTAAGGTAGCCGATTATGCCGGGAATGCGATCATCTATCCAGAAAGAGAGCGGTGACGCGGGGTGACGCGCTCATGCGGCCCTCTGGGCCGAGCGGCTGGCCTGGCGCTTCTTCTCGAGCGCGGCGAGCATCTTGTCGAACGCTTCGTTGAACTTCTGCACGCCTTCAATCTCCAACTCTTGGGTCACTTCGTCCAGGTTGATGCCGACCTTGCCCAGGTCCGCCAGCGCCTGGTGCGCGGCCAGGCTATCCGCTTCCAGGGTCGGTCGGGCCATGCCATGGTCGCGGAAAGCGTTGAGCGTCTCCAGGGGCAGGGTGTCGATGGTGTCCGGCCCGATCAAGGCTTCCACGTACTTGACGTCCGGGTAAGCCGGGTTCTTGGTGCTCGTGCTGGCCCAGAGCAGCTTCTGCGTGCGTGCGCCGTGTTCGAGCAGGGCGCGGAAGCGGCGGCCGCCGAAGTCCTGGCTGTAGATCTGATAGGCTACCTTGGCGCTGGCAATAGCCGTCTGGCCGAGCAGATGGCGCGCGATCTCGAGGGCCGAAACGGGGTGCGACTCCGCCCCTGCCTGGGTCGCGCCGCTGGACACCTGACCCTGCTTGTTGATGATCTGCTCCAGCCTGGGGTCGATCTTCACGTCGATGCGGCTGAGGAAGAAACTGGCCGCCGAAGCCAGATGCCTCACCGGCTGGCCTTTCTGGACGCGCTCCTCCAGGCCCCCCATATAGGCATCGACGACCCCGCGGTAGCGCTGCAAGCCAAACAGCAGCGTGATATTGATGTTGATGCCCTCGCCAATCAACTGCCGGATGGCGGGCAAGCCCTCGCGTGTCGCCGGCACCTTGACCATCACGTTGGGGCGATCCAGCGCAGCCCATAGGCGGCGCGCCTCGGCAATACTGCCCGCAGAGTCATGCGCCAGGTGAGGCGAGACCTCCATGCTGACGAAGCCATCCCGGCCGCCGGTGCGATCGTAGGTCGGGCGGAACAGGTCGGCCGCGTGCTGAAGGTCCTCAACTGCCAGCGCCTCGTAGATGCGTTTGGCGTCCTTGCCCTGCGAGACCAGGGCATCGATGGCCGCGTCATACTCGTGGGTGTCATCTATCGCCTTCTCAAAAATCGAAGGGTTGGAGGTTATCCCACTCAGTCCGTCGTCCTCGATCAGGGCCTGCAACTCACCGTCCAGGATCAGGGCGCGGTGAGTGAAATCGAGCCAGATGCTTTGGCCCAAAGCTTCCAACTGCAATAACGGGTTCATGTGGGTCCCGCTATGAGCATCAACGCTCGCTTGTTGCATGATATACGCTCCTCGGGTCCCGGCGCTGGCAACCGGCAATGTCGCGGATAACGAATTTCGTGCTAACGGCGCTTCTCCGGGTCAATGCTTGGCGCCCGGCAAAGCCTCAATCCCCTTCCTGTCCAGCTTCAGATAAACCACGCCGTCCTCGATGCGATCTATCTGGTTGGCCGGAACGGTAACTTCACGCTGGCCCCAGAGATGCCCCTGGCGCAGCACGAGATGGGTGATCTGCTGATCGACGGGGTCCGTCAGAAATTCGTCAACCTGGCCGACCTTGCCGTCGCTGGCCTCCACACGCGCGCCGCGGCTGATCGCCAGCTCGCCTGACGGCGCCTGGCTGTGCTCGACCACGGGTGGAATGCCACCGCTGATGCCGGCGGACCAGACCATGTAATGGCCGGGTGGGTAAATGAGAAATGGGTCTTCGCCGGGCAAGTACTCTCGCTTCAGGAAAGGCTGCATTTCCTGCAGTTCCTCGGCGCTGCAGCGCAGCCTGATCACGTCAGGCGTGCTCTCGCTGATCAGTGATACCGGTACCAGGCGCTCGCGGCCGCTCAACCCGGATTCCTCGATCACGACATGCGTGACGTGCTCCTTAGCCGGGTCTACGATCGCATAAGTGGAGCGCCCGCATGGGCCGTCAGTACATTCGACCCTCGCATCTACAGGAACATCCATGGTTATCCTCCACCTAGCAAACTTACCGCGTTGCGGAAGCGCTTTCTGTAGCCCGTAATGCACCATCGGACAGGCGGGCAGCTACCGCCGGATCACCCGTGCGGTCGCCGTTCACCTGCCCGATGGCGGTCAACGATATTCAGCTACCGACCCCAGGCCGGCCGCGCCCACTTCGTGAGCGTATGCCGGCGGCGCCTACTTCGAGAGCACATAGAAGTAGAAGTTGCCCTCGTAATTCGGCTGATAGTAGTAGCCCTTTACCCAGAGCTGTTCGTAATGACGCCCTTGCTGCTGATCGAGCCAGATATCAAGAGCGTTCTCGTACGACAGGTTCTGCAACTGCCCGTATATCTTCGTGCGCGCCTGCTGGTCGGTGCTCGCTACGCCCTGCTGGATCAGTTGATCTAGCTGGGTTTGCACAGCCTTTGGGAAAGCCTGCGTGCCGGCATAGGTGCCGCCGCTGCCCAGGAAGGGCTGCACCCAGTCGTGCGGATCATGGAAGTCCTCGGCCCAGCCCAGGTCATAGAGCGCCAGTCGTCCGGCCGTCTGGTCCTTATCGTGCCCGGATTTTTGGCTGCCGGAGCCGGACCGGTTGTCGTGCCTCGTCCCTCTCTATCAAACACGATGTCGCCCCATGATAGCCAGGGGGCAAGCGCCCGTCCTTATGTATGTCTCAAGCCAAGATTAAGAAAACCTCAGCGACTCCCAGGCGCGCAGGGCCAGCGCGGGACATTCCACTGCCGGCTCGACGTCTTCGAGGGCCGCCAGGACCGGCTGCACCGTCTTCGGCAGGCCGTTGCGCGCCAGGGTGCGCAGGACATGGTGCCCGCCGTGCCGCAACCAGACCGAATCGGCCGACTCGCTCAGCGCGTGCATCAAAGGAGGCAGTGTTGCCTCCGCGCCGAGAGCGATCAGGGCTTCTGCAGCCAGCCAGCGTACGCCGAAACGCTCGTCTTCCAGAGCCTCCACGAGGGCGGGCGCGGCGGACGGGTCGCCGATCGCGCCGAGAGCCTTGGCAGCCTCCCAGCGGACATCACGGCTGGGATTTGACAGCGCCATGATGAGGCTGGGCACCGCGGAGCCGTCCAGGTTCACCAGGGTCTCACGCGCCTTGCGGCGCAGGAGCCCATCATCATCACCTAGCCGGTTTACCAGCGAGGCAATACCTTCAGAATGCACCGTTTGGTTTTGATTGTGCTCAAAAAGATGCATTGTTAATGACATATGTGCCTCCCATAATAAGGGGCGCGGTCCCTTGCGCCGGACCCGCGCCCCTGCGTAACACTG
>Ga0066793_10001663_pt1 | contig 10263 bp, 10 predicted proteins | sample PersoiDNA2013189_FD_83876 | JGI IMG/M metagenome (GOLD analysis project Ga0066793, IMG submission 83876) | Permafrost soil microbial communities from the Arctic, to analyse light accelerated degradation of dissolved organic matter (DOM) -... | ecosystem: Environmental > Terrestrial > Soil >...
CGGAGGCGAAGCGCAGCGCATGAAGCTGGCCGCGCATCTTCAGCCTGGAAGTCGCCAGCCCGGCGCCCGTTCGGCCAGCCGCCGCGCAGAGGGCGGTGATGGGCCCAAACGCAAGCGCCGCATGCTTTACATTTTCGATGAGCCTACTACCGGCCTGCACTTCGACGATGTCAGCAAACTGCTTTTCTCTTTTCGCCGTCTAATCGATGCGGGGGGCTCCATCGTCGTCATCGAGCACAATCTCGAAGTCATCAAGACCGCCGACTGGGTCATTGACCTCGGTCCGGAAGGCGGCGATCGCGGTGGGAACCTCGTCGGCTTCGGCCCGCCCGAAGCGATCGCGGAGCTGAAAAATTCTTACACTGGACAGTACCTGAAGCAGGTCTTGAACGGAAACGCCGTACGCCATGGCGATCAGTAGAATACTCGTGGGGCGACGGGCGTCCGCGCCCGGCGTCCTTGTTTGGCACAACCCGCAGAGCGGCCCACGCATGAAGCGCCCGGTCACCAACGCGATCCTGCTGATCGTCCTAACCGCCGTCGCCCTTGCGCAAACCCACACCACCGTCCGCCATTACAAGGAACGCATCGATGACCAACCCCCGGAAATCGCACAGGCCGAAGATGCCATCCAGAAAAACGATTTCACCGCCGCAGAAACGCTGCTGAAAAAGGCTATCGCTAAAGATCCCAACAATTATCAGGCATGGTTCGATCTTGGATTCGTACTGAACCGGCTGGCCCGCACCGACGAATCGATCGCCGCGTACCGCAAATCCGTCTCCGCCAAACCCGACGTTTTTGAATCCAACCTCAACCTGGGTTTGATGCTCGCCCGCGCCAATAATCCCGAGGCCGAGCAATTCCTGCGCGCTGCCACCAACCTCAAACCCACAGCTCATCCCGAAGAAGGTCAGGCCCGCGCCTGGCTTGCGCTCGCACATCTGCTCGAAAATAAAAAGCCCGAAGACGCACTCCAGGCTTACCGCAAAGTCTCCGAGCTCACACCGAAAGATCCCGAGCCCCATCTCTCCGCCGGCCTGCTGCACGAGCGACAAAAACAATTCTCGGACGCCGAAGCCGAATACAAACAAGTGATGACACTCGATCCGCGCTCCATTGATCCACAAACCATGGAAGCCGCGATCGGCCTCACCAACCTGTACATGAAGTCCGGCCGCCTCGGCGAAGCCGAGCCCCTGCTGCGCCGACTGGCCGCTGAGCGCCCCGATGACGCTGGCATTCATCTCCAACTCGGACGCGTACTCGCCGCGCAGGGCAAGAAAGACGACGCCATCGCGGAGATGCAAACTGCCCTGAAACTTTCGCCCAACGACTCCGCTGCACAGCGCGATCTTGCCGACCTCTATGCCAGTACCGGAAAGAACGATCAGGCGGAGACCGCATATCGCACTCTGGTCACCGCCCACCCAAATGACGCCGAATTACACCGCGGCCTGGGACAGGCCTTGCTGCGTCAGAAGAAATTCCCCGAAGCGCAACAGGAGTTCTGGGCCGCTGTCCAGTTGAAGCGCGACTGGCCCGACATCTACGTGGATTTGGCTTTTGCCGCCAGTGAGAATAAGAACTACGAACTCACCATCAAAGCTCTCGACCAGCGCGCCAAATTCAATACGGAGATGCCGGTGGTCTGCTTCTTTTTCCGTGCCTCGGCCTATGACCACTTACGCGACTACAAACAGGCTGCGGTCAACTATCACCTCTTCCTCAAATCCGCCAATGGGAAGTATCCCGATCAGGAGTGGCAAGCTCGCCATCGCCTGATCGCGATTGAGCCGAAGAAGCGTTGACGACTATGCGCCCGCTGACCATTTCGATACTTCTCATGACCTTCACCCTCACCTTGTGCGCGGCGGCCAAGGACGAAACCGTAGCCGAACTCAAATCACGCCTCGAAAACGCGCACCCCGACGAGCGCCCCGAACTCTGCATCCGGATCGCACAGCAGCAGCTTCGCAATGCCGACACGCTCTACAGGGATGGCAACGTCGCCCAGGCCGACGTCGCCGTCGAGGACATTGTTACCTACTCCGAGAAAGCCCGCGACGCCGCAACGCAAACCAAGAAGCACCTCAAGAATGTCGAGATCGATGTGCGAAAAATGGCGGAGAAGCTGCATGACATCAAGCGCACTCTCGTCTTCGACGACCAGGCTCCGGTCGAACAGGCCATCCGCCGCCTCGAAGACATCCGCACCGCCCTGCTCAAAGAAATGTTCGCCAAGGACAAGAAGAAGGAGAAGAAATGAAGCCCGGCAAACGTTGGCCCACCGCGCTCGGCCTAGCCTTGTTGCTCGCGCTGCCGCTCTGCTTGCCAGTCTGCTCGCCGCTTTGGGCCCAGCGCCGCCGCGACCCGCTCAATCCGCTGGAGATCGACCAGCTCCGCGACGCCATGCTCGACCCTAACGAGCGCTTAAAGCTCTACGTGAAGTTTTCCCGGGATCGCATGACGAAACTTGAGCAAATGCGCAGCGATCCCAAGACGACCGATCGTGCCCGCCAGACGCATGACATGCTGGAAGATTTCCTGGCCATGTACGACGAGCTCAACGACAACATCGACATGTACGTCGGCCGCAAGGACGATATCCGCAAGCCGCTGAAAGTGATCATCGAAGCCGACACCGAATTTCAGTCCAAGCTGCGCGCCCTCAAGAACTCCGCGAACACCAATGCCGCCGAAGCGAACCAGTACGAATTTCTGCTGACCGACGCCCTCGACACCGTCGACTCCAGTGCCGACGACCACCGCAAAACCGTCACCGAAGTCGAGGAATACATGAAGCGCAAAAAGAAGAAATAGGGCGACGCCGTCGGCGGCAAACTTCTTCACCACAGGGGCACAGGGGTACACAGGGGAAAACTTAGGGTCTCCCTGTGTACCCCTGTGCCCCCTGTGGTTCGCTTTTTGGCTTGGGCGATCTCAGATCTCAGTTAAGATGGAGCGCCATGCAACGCTGGTTCGCGCGGGGCAGTGAAGTCACCCTCGATAGGGTTTGACTACTTACCACGTGCTACTCTTCCCTTAACGTGTCCCAAAAACTCGCGCGAGTCTTCCACAAAGCGTATCGCGAACTCAGCCTGCGCACGCCCGCCCCGCCCATGCACGTTCGTTTTTATGCGTTCGTCTCCATCAACAACACCATCCGCCTCCGCCAGGGAGAGCTCTACATCCGCCTTTCCGACCTGCTTGAGGGCGCTCCCGAAACCGTGTTGCACTCGATCGCCCACATCCTGCTTGCCAAGCTCTATCGCAAGCCGGTCGACCGCGCCCACAGCGCCCGTTATCGCCGCTATGTCGCGAGCCACGACGTTGCGGCCAAAGCGCGGCTCGTCCGGCAGATGCGCGGACGCAAGCACATCCGCTCCGCTCGCGGCCATCATTACCATCTGGAAGAAATCTTCGACGACCTTAACCGCCGCTTCTTCCACGGACTCATGGGACGCCCGCAACTCACCTGGAGCCAGAACCACGCCCGCAGCAGCCTCGGCCACTACGATCCCGCCCACAACGCCATCGTCATCAGCCGCGTCTTCGACCACCCTCGCGTCCCACGCTACGCGGTCGAATACATCCTCTTCCACGAGATGCTCCACCTCAAGCACCCGGTCAGACTCAGCGGCAGCCGCCGCTGCGTGCACTCGCGCGAATTCCGCGCCGAAGAGAAAGTGTTTCCGGAACTGGAGACCGCACGGAAGTTTCTGCGGGCGCTCTGAGCTCTCAGCTCTCAGCTCTCAGCTCTCAGCTCTCAGCTCTCAGCTCTCAAAAGAGGAAAACCGACCGAACTCTGGGTGACAAGTGTCACTGCGGGAACCACTCCGAACGTCCCACAGTAGTCGCGGAGGAACAACATGGCAGATGCTTACCGAGACCTGATCGCTTGGCGTAAAGCGACGCAGTTGGCAGTGGAGATTTGCCGGGTCACTCAGAAGTTTCCGAAAGACGAGCTTTATGGCCTGACCTCTCAAATGCGGCGAGCGGCCGTATCGGTTGCCAGCAACATCGCCGAGGGCAAAGGACGCTACTCCCGCAAGGAATTTGCGCAGTTTCTCTATCGCGCTCGGGGTTCCCTCCTCGAACTCGAGACCCAACTGTTCATTGCACGAGAACTGCAATATCTCGAACCCCTCGCATTCCGCAGAATGGAAGACAGGACGAACGAGTTGGGCCGCATCCTGAATGGTCTGACAAAGAGCGTTCTAGACAGCAGGAACGTCGCTTCCTGAGAGCTGAGAGCCGAGAGCTGAGAGCTTCTTTCGAATCTCCGTTCAATGCCCCGTTTCCCCGTGTGATGCAAGTCACAACCATCCGTGATTCACTGCGTTGACCGCCCCCCACTCGAAACCGTATCCTATTGATATTGAAATTGAATTTCATTTTCAATTAGAAAGCGGCACCGTTTTCCATGCTCCAGGCATTCATCATTACGCTCCGCGAAGGCGTCGAAGCCGCTCTCATCGTCGGCATCACCTTGGCGTACCTAACAAAGATCGGCCGCAACGATCTGCGCAAATCCGTGTACGCCGCCCTGGCCACAGCTTTTGCCGGATCGATCGCCGTGGCCGTCGTGCTCTCCCGCCTCAAGTGGAACCAGGACATCTTCGAAGGCTGGGTCATGCTGATCGCTGCCGTTTTCGTCGTCACCATGATCGTCTTCATGATGAAGACCGGCCGCAAGCTCAAAGGCCAGATCGAAAACAAGATTGGCTTGTTCGCCCGTGGCGACGCGTGGATTGGCCTCTTCCTCTTCGTCTTCCTCATGGTCCTGCGCGAGGGCGTCGAAACCGTTCTGATCCTCTCCGCTGTAACCCTGAACTCGAACGAGCTGATGAGCTTCATCGGCACCGTCCTGGGCGTGGGCGTCGCCATCCTGTTCGGCGTGATGTTCGTCAAAGGCAGCGTCAAGATCAATCTACAGAAATTCTTCAAGGTCACCACCGCGATTCTTTTCCTGGTGGCCGCGCAACTTGTGATCTCCGGCCTGCACGAACTCTCCGAGAACGGGGTCCTTCCCTCTTCTCGCCAGGAGATGGCCATCATCGGCCCTATCGTCCGCAACGATTTTTTCTTCTTCGTTACCATCCTCGTGCTGGCGGCGCTGATGGTGCTGTTTGAAATGAAGAGCCGCCAGCCGGTCGAACTGCCGCCCGCCGGCGCTGCCCGCCGGAAGGCCCTCTGGACCGCGCGCCGCGAGCGCCTTTGGATGGCCTCGGTTTACGTCTGCTCGTTCGTCTTCATCGTGATGGTCACCGCCGGCTTCATCTACGAGAAGAGCGCCAGCGCGCTCTCGCCCTCCGCGGAGGTCACCTTCGTCGACGGCAAAGTCTCCATCCCGCTGAAGCAGATTTACGACGGCGAGCTCCACCGCTTCGAAGCCAAAGAAGGCGGCGTCGAAGTCCGATTCTGGCTCTACCAGAAGCCCGACGGAAAAATCGCTACCCTCTTCGACGCCTGCGAAATCTGCGGCCCTGTCGGCTTCTACAAGGGAGCACAGGGCGTGATCTGCAAGAACTGCGCCGCCCCCATCAACCCGCAGTCGGTCGGCATGGCCGGGGGCTGCAATCCGATCCCGCTGAAAGCGCAGGTCACCGACGACGCGGTCATCGTCTCCGAAGCCGACGTCGCCGCCGGCAGACACTACTTCGAGCAGAAATAATGTTCCCCCGCCTCGTCTACGAATCGTTCCGCCACCAGGCGCGCCGCAAGCTGCTCGCGGGCATCGCGATCACGCTGGGCGTAGCGGTCGCCACCGCCATGATCGCCGTAGCCACCGACATCGGCGACAAGATCAACCGCGAACTGCGCAGCTATGGCGCCAATCTGGTCGTCACTCCACAGGAAGACACACTCGACGTGGAAGTCGGTGGCGTCAACCTGAAGCCTCCGAGCGACGGCGCGTTCCTCAACGAAGCGGACCTCCCGAAGATTCGCGGCACCTTCTGGCACCACAACATCGTCGGCTTCTCGCCCATGCTGCCCGTCACTGTAAAACTCGGCAGCGGCAGCGGCGCAAAAGATATCACGCTGGTCGGCACCTACTTCAGTAAGCCGCTCAGCTTCGGGAAAGAAGACTTCACCACCGGCGTGCGAATCACCCATCCCTGGTGGAAAGTCTCGTGCGGGGATGGCAAGGAGTCTCCAAACTGCGCTTGGCCAGCGGACGACTCGCAGAATGTGTTGCTGGGCGAGCGCCTGGCGGCAAAGCTAGCCAATAAACCCGGTGACAAACTCGAGATCTCCGGCCGCCAACTCACCATCTCCGGCATCCTCTCCACCGGCGCCGCCGAAGACGACCAGATCGTCGCGCCGCTGGCCCTGGCGCAGCAGATTCTCGGCAAACCCGGCGCCGTACGCCGCGTCTACGTCAGCGCTCTGACCAAGCCCCAGGATGCGCTCGCCATCCGCGATCCAAAGACGATGACTCCCGAGGTCTATGACCGCTGGTACTGCTCGCCCTACGTGGAGTCGATTGCCTACCAGTTACAGGAAGTCATTCCGCATTCGCACGCCGAGCAAATCCGCCAGGTCGCGCAAAACGAAGGCACTGTGCTCTCGCGCATCAAGGGACTCATGCTGCTGATCACGTTCGCCGCTCTTTTCGCATCCGCGCTCGCCGTTTCCGCTGCCATGGCCACGGCCATCTACGAGCGGCGCGTCGAAGTCGGACTGATGAAAGCCCTCGGCGCAGGCAATCTCACGGTCTCTGCGATCTTCTTTGCGGAGGCCCTGCTGCTCGCGCTCGTCGGCGGCACTGCCGGATTCTCCGCCGGAGCGCTGCTCGCCCGCCAGATCGGCCGGTCGATTTTCAACTCGCAGATTTCCATTGAGCCCGTGCTCTTCCCTGTCATCCTCGCCATAGCGGTCTTTGTGACCTTTGCCGGAAGCGCCGCCGCCATCCGCCGCGCCGTAAAGCTCGATCCCGTCTTTGCCCTGCGAGGTGAAGCATGAGCACCATTCCTGGCACGCTCCACACTCCGCAGCAAGTCGCCGATCGCCGTGCTCAGGCGCCGCACACTTCCATGTTCGCGCGCATGCTTCTCCGCGCCGCCGTTCTCCGTCGCGGACGCGCCGCCTCCGCCCTGCTCGCCATGATTGTTGCCGCCGCCGTCGCCACCGCGATGATGAACCTCTACGTCGACGTGCAAGCCAAGCTCCGCACCGAGTTCCGAAATTATGGCGCCAACGTGGTCATCGTCGGAAAAGATGGCCAGTCCCTGCCCGCCGACGCTCTGGCCAAAGTCGAATCCGCTCTCGGCCCAAAGACGCTGGCGGTTCCTTTCTCCTATGCAGTCGCCCGCACCAAGGACGGACAGTCGGTAGTCGTCGTTGGCACCGACTTCGCCCGCGCCCGCCAGTTGAACCACTGGTGGAAGGTGAGCCATTGGCCCGATGTGCCAAACGAAGCCCTCATCGGCATGCGCGCCGCAACTGTAGTCAGCCCTAATCGCCAGCCCTTCGAACTCACTTTCCAGGGCAAAACGATCCAACTCGCTCCCGCCGGCATGCTCCAGACCGGCGCCGGCGAAGACAGCCGCATTTATCTCGATCAAGTTGAATTCCAGAACTGGACCGGCGTCGCGCCCTCCACCATCGAAGTCGCCGCCAATGGAACCGCCGCGGAAGTTGAAGCATCCATGCGCCAGCTCGTGCAGCTTCTGCCCGCCGCCGACATCCGGCCCGTCCGCCAGATCATGGAAGGCGAGGCCAACGTGCTGAACAAAACGCGCGCCACTCTCTACGCTTCCGCCACACTGATCGTTCTCACTTCCGCTCTCTGCGTCCTCGCCACGCTCATCGGATGGGTCTTCGACCGCCGACGCGACTTTGCCATCATGAAAGCCCTGGGCGCTTCCGGGCGTCTGATCAACGGATTCTTCGCGGCCGAAGCTGCGGCCCTGGGCGTAGTTGGCGCGATTCTCGGCTTCTTCATCGGCATTGGCGTCGCTGTCTGGATTGGGCGAGTCAACTTCCACGCGCCCGTCGTCCCGCGCTTCAGCGTCTTCCCGTACGTGCTCGCCGGCAGTGTTGCCGTGGCCCTCATCTCGGCTATTCTGCCGATTGAGCTGCTGCGCCGCGTCCAACCCGCTATGATTCTGAGGGGAGAGTAACGGAATCGGGTCATCGGGTGATCGGGTCATCGAAACCCGGGGGGAAGAGGAAAGATTAGGATGATCCAACTCAAGAACGTCACCAAGAGTTATCCCGCCAGAGCGGAAGAAAATAATGGCGGCCTCATTAAAGCGCTCGACGACATCTCTCTCTCCATCGCGCCCGGCGAGTGGGTCGCCATGATGGGCCCCTCCGGTTCGGGCAAGAGCACCATGGTCAATCTCATCGGATGCCTCGACCGCCCCGCCAGCGGCGAAATCTGGCTTGACGGACAGAACGTCGCCAGCCTCAGCGCCTCTGAACTCAACCATGTCCGCGCCGAAACCATCGGTTTCGTCTTCCAGCAGTTCCACATGATCCCGTATCTCACCGCCGTCGAGAACGTTATGCTCGCGCAGTACTTCCACAGCATGACCGACGAACAGGAAGCGCTCGTTGCCCTCGATCGCGTCGGCCTCAAAGACCGCGCCGGGCATCTGCCCTCGCAGCTCTCTGGAGGCGAGCAGCAGCGCGTCTGCATCGCCCGCGCCCTCATCAACGATCCCAAAATCGTGCTCGCCGACGAGCCCACCGGCAACCTTGACGCGGTCAACGAAGAAATTGTTCTGCGCCTGCTCCGCGAGCTCCACCAGCAGGGACGCACCATCGTCATGGTGACGCACGATCCCGTAGTAGCGCGTCTGGCTGACCGCCGCATCGAATTGCATCACGGCAAAATCGCCGCCCAGGAAGTTTTTGCGATGGCCGACGAGGAGCAGTTTGACGAAGTGCTGGAAGAATTATTTGCCTTGGAAGAGAACGGCCAAATCGCGGAGATTGGCCGGATGGAAGTCCACGGCGCTCTGCCCGTATCCCTCGCCGTGGAAAAAATGGCCGCCATGGGACTGGTAACGGCGTACCCGCACCCGCCCGAAGCGCACGATCACAAGCCCTTCGTCAATCCCTGCCACGACGCGCTGAAGCCTGCCGGCTTTTCGATCGGCGACGGCTCCGCGATCGTCGAACTCACCCCGCGTGGACACCAGCGCGCTGCCGACATCATCCGCCGCCACCGCCTCGCCGAACGCCTCTTCACCGATTCGCTCGCCATGGACAGCGAAACCGAAATCGAGCAGCAGGCCTGCAAGTTCGAGCACATCCTCTCACCCGAAGCCACCGACAAGATCTGCACCTTCCTCAACCACCCGCTCACCTGCCCCCACGGAGCGCCCATTCCGCCCGGCTCCTGCTGCGGACGCCACGCCGAACCCAGGCAAACCTCGACCGCGGTATCCCGGCAACGTTAGTTTGGATTCTTGATCCTGAGCGACGCGAAGGACCTGTTGGCCGCCGCACCACCCGCTACTTCTTCCCCAAAAATTTCCCGAACCCCAGCCGCACCTGCACCGTGTTCACTCCCGGATTCGGCACGGTCAGCCCGGCATTTGAAATGTGCATGTACCGGACGTCCACCGACCACGCAGGCTCCCCCAAAAAATATAGCCCGAACGCCGCGCCCGACGTGAAATTTATCGTCGAAGTTCCCGCCGGCACTTCGTGCGTCGTAAACAGCGTACCTCCATTCAACTCGAGGTACGGAGCAACATTTCCGCGCGTGGCGAAAATCCATTTCAGCCCCACCGGATTCACTCCCGCTCCGTACGCGGTGTTTGCCGGCTGGAACACAACAAACGCCGGCACCGCCTCCACCGCAAGCTCGAATCGCCCGTTGAGAAATCCGGGCCCGTGCGGGGCCGTCAGGATCCATCCGTAGCGAACTCCCGCGTTCCACACGCTCGTATCCTTGGTCCCGCCCGGAACCGAGCGCCCGCCGCCAGTCCAAACCTGGAGCTCATGACCGCCCTCCTCCGGGCGATCTTGGGCAACCGCCAGGGAAGCTGCCAGAAACAGTGGCAGAAAGAGTGTCAGAAAAAGACAACCCGCGCCCCGAATGGATCGTGTCATAAGTATGGTCAAAGTCGAAAAAGGAACGATACGCGAAAACGCACGATCCGTGAACCCAGGCCAGGAAACAAATCCAGTTCCTACAACCCCAGGCCGCCATCCACAGCCAGCACTTGACCGGTAATAAACTGCGGAGCCGCAGCAAAGAACATAACTGCCGCGGCGATGTCCGCTGCCGTCCCGTTTCGC
>Ga0066793_10001664_pt1 | contig 10261 bp, 7 predicted proteins | sample PersoiDNA2013189_FD_83876 | JGI IMG/M metagenome (GOLD analysis project Ga0066793, IMG submission 83876) | Permafrost soil microbial communities from the Arctic, to analyse light accelerated degradation of dissolved organic matter (DOM) -... | ecosystem: Environmental > Terrestrial > Soil >...
CTTATGGCCGACGAGGCCGCCGTACACGCGGACTCCGTGGTCATTGGTGAGTCCGAGGAGACCTGGCCGCTGCTGTTGGCGGACCTGGAGAACGGCAGACTGAAACCTCGCTATACCTCCGATCACAAGCCGGATCTGGCCGGACTGCCATTTCCCCGACGGGACCTGATGAAAGAGGACGCCTACCTCAACATCCCCAAGGTCGAGACCTCCCGGGGCTGCCCGTTCAGGTGCAGCTTCTGCTGCGTGCCCAAGATCTGGAAAGGATACCGCGAGCTGACGCCGCCCGAAGTGGTTGCCGAGCTCGATCGGATGGACTACACCGAGGTCGTCAGCTTCGTTGACGACAACTTCTGCCAGGACATGATGCGGGTCGATGCGATATGCGACCTCATCATCGAGGGCGGGTTGAACGACAGGCTGTACTCGGTCTTCTCGCGGGTGGATTCGATCGTGCAACACCCCCAGGTCGTAGCGAAGATGGCGCGGGCGAATATGCGAGTCGTCTTCATCGGCATCGAGGCCGCGACCCAGGCCGCGCTGGACCGCATGAACAAGAAGACGAGCATCGCCGACATCCACAGGGCCTGCGAGATCCTGGAGACGAACGGGATGCTCATCTGGGCCGGGCACATCATCGGGAACCTGGACGACACCTACGAGGACGTGGACGCCCTCATCGCAATGAGCCGGAAGCTCCCAGTGGATATCGCGGATTTCACGGTGATCACCCCCTACCCCGGGACCGAGCTGTATGAGCGCGCCAGGGAGCAAGGCCTCATCGACGAGTTCGACTTCGCCGAGTACTGCGAGTGCGAGCCGCACATGCATACGCCCAACCTCTCGCGGATGGAGATCATGGAGCTGCAGATCAAGGCGTACCTGAAGTTCTACGGGCTCTACGCGCTGGCGAAGGGTGGTATAAGGTGGTCGCGGAACCGGGAAAAGCGCTGGATCCTCCAGGACAATATCGCCGGGGTCCGGTCGTTCATGAGGTTCAGGAGGAAGTCCGCGTTCTACTTCTGGCGGACCTACAAAGAGACGGTCGGCAAGACCGAGGGCACGAAGATACGCAGGCACAGTCCGCTGGTCTCGACCCCCAAGGTCTACTCGCTGGGCGCCGGGTTGGCCGCCGCGCTGATCACCCTGTGGGTCACGGTTCTGGTGGGTCGTTACTACGGGCAGTATTCGTCCCGCCCGCTGGCGTTCATCATCGCGGACATTCTCTTCGGCGTCGCGCTGGTGGCGTTCACGATCGGGTTGGTCGGGGCATGGCTTGCGATCAGGTCATACCGGAGAGGTTGGATCTTCTCGGTCCGCAAGCGAAAACCGGAGGGGCGGAGGCGGTCCATCGGCGAGGCGTCGCTGTCGAGTGGAGCGCTCTCCACCGCCGCGGCTGTGGCGCTCGCGGCGCTGACGCTAGTCGCCGTTGCGCTGGTGGCTTCGTCCGCTCAACTCGGCTATGGCCTGAAGGAGATCCTGGTCACGGCCATCGCTTTCCTGACAGCTGTGCTCGTCTCGCACCACTCGATCCAACTGGTCAGAAACGGAGGCATAGCGAGGGGTTGAGCGCCGGCTATCGGGTTAACCCTCGTCGAGGCCGATGGAATACTCAGGTGCAACCGCGATAGATGGAGTGATTCATGAGAACGATCGAGTCTCCGGGCAAAAGTCGCCTCTTGGTAACACAGGCTCTTGCCGGCAAGTCATCCGCGCGAATCGCAGCGACTCTGGCGCTTCTGTTGCTCGTCTGCGCCTCGCTGGGATTCGGACTGTCCGGATGCGGCGGGACGCCCAAGACCACCGGCTTCTACATCCAGAAGAACGTTGCCGTCCCGATGCGCGACGGAGTGATACTGCGGGCGGACGTCCGCCGGCCCAAGGCCACGGGCCGCTACCCCGTGCTGATCTTCCGTACCCCTTACGACAAGAACGAAGGCGATCCGTATAACGAGCGGAGCTTCAACGACGCGGTCAAGCGCGGATACGCGATGGTCATCCAGGATGTCCGCGGCCGCTACGCGTCTGATGGCGAGTTCACCGCCTATCAGAACGAGGGGAAGGACGGGTACGACACTATAGAGTGGGCGGCCCGCCAGAGCTGGTCGGACGGCAAGGTCGGAACGTTCGGGCTCTCTTACCCCGGGGCGGTACAGTGGCTCGCCGCGGTCGAGAACCCGCCGCACCTGAAGGCGATGGTCCCGGCCATGTGCTTCTCGACCATCGGCCCGCAGTTCATCTACTTCGGAGGCGTCTTCGAGACCGCATGGGCGAACTGGTCTTACATCGACATGAGCCCCGACACCCGCGTCAGGAAGAACCTGCCAGGGCCAAAGACGATCGATGAGGCCAAGGCGGAATGGAAGCGGCTCGGCGGCGACGACGCGATCGATGGCTGGCTCCCGAGCATGGAGATGCCTTACCTGAAGGACACCGAGCCCTACCACTACACCTGGCTAGCGCACTCGCCGTACGACCCCTGGTGGGAGTGGGAGAACCTGCGGGATAAGTATCCCGGCGTGAAGGCCGCGGTGCTCAATCTTTCGGGGTGGTACGACGAGCCATACGGGACCGAGGGCGCCATCACCAACTACCTCGGTCTTCTCAAGTCGCGCGCGGGCGCCGGAGACACCCGCACCAAGCTGCTGGTCGGACCCTGGATACACGGTGTGGACGCCACCGGGTCCACGGTATCGGGGAAGCGCGAGTTCGGCTCCTCGGCGAAGATCGACTACGACCAGGTCGTCCTCGACTGGCTCGACCACTACGTGAGAGGGATAGACAACGGAGTGTCCGGCTGGCCCAACGTCAAGTACTACGTCATGGGCGAAAACGCCTGGCAGAGCGCGGGCGCCTGGCCTCCCGCCGGACTCACGCGCCAGACAGTCTACCTGGGTCCCGGCTCCGGCCCGGGGGCCAAGGGCTCCATCGCGCTCAAGCCGGTCGCGAAAGAAGGCACGAGCTCTTTCGTGTCCGACCCGGCGAACCCGGTCAAGGACGAGTTCGGCACCAACTTCGGGGCCTTCGACCTGCGCGGGCTGGCGGACAGGTCCGACGTGCTGTCCTTCGAGACCGAGCCGTTCAAGAAAGACGAGTCGGTGGTCGGACACGTGGGGGCCGACGTCTACGTCTCGACTGACGCGCCCGACTTCGACCTCTATCTCAAGCTGATCGACGTGGCGCCCGACGGCACCGCCTACAACCTGGAAAGCGCCGGGCACGAGGTGGTGCGCGCCAGCTATCGCGACAAGACCGTCGCGCGCAAGCTGGTAAGACCCGGCGAGGTGGTCAAGATCTCTTACGACAACCTGCTGACCGGCAACACGTTCAAGAAAGGGCACCGGCTGCGCGTGTACATCATGGGCTCGTGGTTCCCGACCTACTCCAGGAACCTGCAGACCGGCCAGTTGGAGACGACGAACTCCGAGATGAAGAAGGCCACCATCAACATACTTTACGGGCCGTCTCACCCATCCCGGCTGGTGCTGCCGGTGGCGCCGTGAGGGGCGCCCGCGCTCTTGCCAGATACACTGACGCCTGAACAACCCGCTTATTCAAGTTCGTTCTGCGAAGTCCTCGCCCATCTTCGCAGGACCGCTACTTGAAGCATTCCCCGAAGAGCGTCCAGAGGGACTCTGAATCAAAGCTCTCCGACACCAGGTTGTCGAGCGCCAGATCGAACCTCTCGTCCGCCACCGGACCTGCGTCGTCCAGGGACGCCAGCGTGTCAGCGATGCATCCCCGTAGGTTGTTCTCTCTCTTGAGGCGAGCCACATGGTGCTCGTCGTAGAAATCTATTATCAGCTCTTTCTGTTTCGACAGGTCTTCGAGCAGCTCTCTTATGGATGGGTCCGTCGGGTTCATGAATAGCGAATACGCGGCCGCCGGGTCGGTCTCGAACCTGAACAGGAACGCGAGAATCGGGATTCTGACGCCGTCCGAACTCAGCGTGATCAGGACGCACTTGGCGTCGGGATGACCGATCTCCGAATCGGCGTCCCTCGCTGCCTCACCGATCGTGTGCACCACGTCCCGGCTCTCGCGTATCAGGAAAGACCAGAGGGTGTCTTCGGCCGTGACGTTGGGAGAGATAAAGGCCGTCCCGTACGGTGAGGCTTGTACCATTTCCTCAAGTTCTGTCTTATCCGGGTGAGGGCTTATCATATTGTCGATTCCGTTCGATGGTCATGCTTCGCCGATACCCTCGAGTGAGCACGGGCTGCTCACCAGTTATCAAGTTTCTATGCCCGTAAAGCTATTCCTGCAACCCGATCTTGTCGTGTATCTTCAAGACGGTGTTCCAGTTCCTCGTCGTGTTCTCCCGGCCGAACTCCTTGTCTTCTCATTTCATCTTGTCCTGGATTCGAGGGACACTGCACCGCGCGTTCTACCCGGGTCCTGACGAACCGGTCATCTGAATGTATGCCAGATCCAGCCTGAAGCACAACAGTCTCGAGCAACATAAGTGACCTGCGGCCGTCCGGGTCGGCCAGCCAACCGGCGGAAGTGATACCATGTCCCGGTACCCCGATCAGTGGGGGATTGTCCGCTGTCAAAGAGTGTCACGCGAGGAGCATGATGTCCGGTATGCATTTTTCCAGTAGTTGGGCGAGACGCGCGATTATCATCGGTATGGTGATACTGGTGTTCGCCGCGCTGGTGATCTTCAAGGTCCCGTTGGTCGTCGATACGGCGCAGGCCCAGAACTTCGACAACGCCCGCGTGGCCGATTGCGGGCTTGCTGAACTGGGAACGACCAGGCCGACCGGCTGGGACCAGCCTGGTGAATGCATCAAGAGCGTCCAGAGGTGGGTCGCGGAGGCCGGCGGTGTCTTTGGTTACGGCGGCGTCATCTCCGGATACACCAACTCGGCGCCGTTCAGATCAGTGCCACCGAGGCCACCAAAGGCGACGTCGTACAGTGGACGAACGGCAATGACAGCGACTGGAGCCATCCTCACACGGTCTGCATCGTCAAGAACTACGGAAACGGCAGGTACTGGATCGTCCAGTCCAACTGGGAAGCCCCGGGGCTGGTGTCCCAGAATCTGAACTGGGACCCGAATCCCGAAGACTATGGCCGCTCTGGTTACTACCCGACGTTCTGGCGCTTCGGCAATGTAGCTTCTCCACCGCCTGTCTCGGGCGGTCACGACGTGGTGGGAGCGACCGGCACCGCCAGTACCTTCTACTTCGCGGAAGGCACTTGCCGGCCTGACTTCAAGACTTACTTCTGCATCCAGAACCCGGGAGCTCCGGCGGCCGAGGTGACAATCACCTACATGAAAGGCGACGGGACCAGGGACAGCCAGAAGATAACCGTGCCCGGGGCCTCACGCCTCACCGTCTCACCCGCCGGCAAGCTGGGCCAGGGAGACGACGCGGCCCACGATTTCTCGGCCATCGTGCAGTGCACCAACGGGCGGCGGATAATGGTCGAGCGTCCGATGTACTTCAGCTACAAGGGCGGCTGGACCGGGGGGCACGACGTGGTAGGTGCAACCAGCCCGGCGACCTCGCTCTACTTCGCCGAGGGCACTACGCGCCCGGGCTTTGACCCTTACTACTGCATACTGAACCCGGGAGGGACTGCTGCCAAGGTGGCGCTAGATTACATGCGGGGCAACGGCATCACAACCACCCAGATCATGAACGTTCCCCCCTTCTCGCGCTCGACGGTGCACCCGGCCGACGTGCTCGGGACCGGTGATGACGCGGCCCACGACTTCTCGTGCCACGTGACTTCGACGAACGGCGTGGGCATAGTCGCCGAGCGCCCGATGTACTTCAGTTACAAAGGAGCCTGGACAGGCGGCAGCGACGTGGTGGGAGCTCTTGCCCCTTCGGAATGCTGGTACTTCGCGGAGGGGACGACCCGTCCCGGTTTCGATCCTTACCTTACCCTGCAAAACCCCGGGGCAAGCAACGAGAACGTGACTGTCACTTACATGAAGGGCGACGGCACCAGCAAGATCCAGAACATCACGGTGCCTTCGCACGCGCGCGGCACGGTGCATCCCGCCGATGTGCTCGGGTCCGCGGACGACGCGGCCCACGACTTCTCGTGCTGCATCGCCTCCGCGGGCGGCGCGGGAATAATCGCCGAGCGGGCCCTGTACTTCGACTACAAGGGTTGGGATGGAGGCGACGATGTGGTGGGAGCGACCGGCACCGCGACGACCTTCTACTTCGCCGAGGGCACCTGCCGGCCTGACTTCAAGACCTACTTCGGCATACAGAACCCGGGAGCTCCGGCAGCCGACGTCACCATCACCTACCTGAAAGGCGACGGGACAAGGGACAGCCAGAGGGTCACGGTGCCCGGGGCCTCGAGAGTCACCGTCTCACCGGGGGACAAGCTGGGCCAGGGAGACGACGCGGCCCACGATTTCTCCGCCATCGTGCAGTGCACCAACAGGCGGCGGATAATGGTCGAGCGTCCGATGTACTTCAGCATTCCCGCCTGGCGCTAGCAATCCCTGGACGGTCACCCACTCGAGGGCGGTCAGCTGGTGAGAAGGGCCTGCCTGATCTTCTCGAACTCCTCGCCCGATAGCTCACCAGAGGCGTACCTGCGCTGTGCGATCCCGAGAGGGGTCTCCGGGGCAGCTTTCCTGGGGACTATCTCGCTGCGGTAGAAATACCTGACCAGCGCGAAGATGACCCAGATGACGGCAAAGACAAAGATCACCCCGAGCACGAACATGATCGGGAACATCCACAGTGGGCCGCCGCGGCCGCCGCCGCCGCCGAAGCGAGCCAGCACGCTCATCGCACCCAGTAAACCGGCCATTCTACATCTCTCCTTCACTCGTACAACCAAGACCTGATACGAGCATACCAGTAACTTCCCGTCCATACCTGAGAACTCTCAGATGCGGGCAGTAGTCCTCGACCGCGTTCTGCGCTCGGTGGCCATCGGATCAGGCAGGCTTCAGGAAATGCTTGTATTCCTTTTCGTCGTCAACTTCCAGAGCACTCTTTCCACTGAGACAACTTCGTCGCGGCGAGAAAGTCCCATTCCTTGTCTTCTTTGCTGATTCTCTACCCGGTCGTATACTTCTTGAGATCGCAGGTGCCTTAGAGCCGTTAACGCAGACACGAGTAGTGAGGGACGATCATCGCACAGTTGATTCTCAAGATAGCGCCGCTGGCGATTTTCTGGGCTGTCAGCCCTCTCACGATCATTATCGGAATAATGTTCCTCTCGGGCAGCAGAGGGCTGCTAAAGGGCCTGGCTTTCGTGCTGCCGGGAGTAGTCGGCAGCATAGTTGTGGGCATCGTCGTTCTGCTTACGCTGAACGCGAAGGATTTCACCCACAAGGCCAACGCCTCAACGGTCGCCTACGTAGGCCAGCTCGTAGTGGCACTCCTCTTTTTCGCATTCGCCTTTTTCTGGTGGAGGATTCAGTCGAGGCGCAGCAAGCAACCGAAGATGCCAAAATGGGTGCAGTTCCTGGACAGTTTCAAGCCTTCCCGGGTCCTGGCGATCGGCCTTTACGAGTTCTTCTCCGACGCCCTGTTCACCGTGGCGGCGGTGGTGGATATTCTCCTGGCGCGGATCGGAACCTTCGAGGGCATTATTATCATCATCGTCTTCGTGCTCTTCGGGATGGTCGGTCTCTGGATACCTATCTTCGTCAGGATAGTCTCGCCGGAGAAGTCCGCCACCAGGCTTGAATCGATGAGGCAGTGGCTCCTCGCCAACGCCCAGATGATACTGGTCTTCGAGTTTGTGTGCCTCGGGGTGATCGAGGCACTCAAGGGGCTGGTCGGCCTGCTGTGACCTGAAGGGGTCGCACTGTATATACTCGTTCTACGGCTGATAGACTCATTGCATAAGGAAAGGTTACGGACATGCCCCACAACAGCGCTGGAGGTGGACGCAAGTACTTCGTCATCGCGATAGCTCTCCTGCTTCTGGTCTTCTTGACCATTGGCGCTTCTTCATGCGGAACCCCGGCGTTCAGCAAAGCTACGCAGGACACGCTCACCGCGACGGTCGAGAAGGCGATGCGGGATGGCAAGATCCCCGGCGCCATCGTAGGCGTCTGGCAGAAGGGCAAGGGCCAGTATGTGAAAGCGTTCGGCAAGGCCGCCCCCGCAGCCAACCTTCCCATGAGGACGGATGACATCTGGAAGGTCGCGAGCATCACCAAGACGTTTACCGCGGACGTCGTCCTGCAGCTCGCCGGACAGGGGAAGCTCAGCCTCGAGGATAAGCTCTCGAACTACACTTGGTCCGTCGGCATCGCGAACCGCGACTCGATAACGGTGCGGATGCTGCTCGACCACACCTCCGGATTGCCCGACCTTGAGAACGACGATCCCTCGTTCCAGAAGGTAAGGTACGGCGACCCGACCAAGGTCTGGACGCACGCGGAGATCCTACGGTGGGCCCGCACGCTCAAGCCGCTCTCGGCGCCCGGGACGGAGTACCACTACACGAACACCGGCTACTACCTCCTCGGTTTGATAATCGAGAGCACGACGGGTAAGACCGCCACGCAGGAGATCCAGACGCTCTGCGTCGATAAGCTCGGCCTCCAGGTCACCCGCCTCGCCGACATGCCCGCGTACCTCCTCAGCCAGCCGCACTCCGACGGATACCTCACCAGGACCGGTCTGCCTCCGGGAATCGAGGTGCCCGGCAAGGCAAACGTGGTCAACGCCACCACATGGAACACCACCGCGGGCTGGACCTCAGCCGGTGTCGACTCGGGCCTCCTTGACTTGAAGACCTGGATCGAGGCCGTTGCCACGGGCAAGCTCCTGACTCCGGCGATGCGGGCGGAACAGCTCAAGAATCCGGTGCAGATGTCAGACAACATCAACGGACCCCATTACGGACTGGGAGTCGCCATCACGAAACTGCCCGCGGGCGAGCTTCGCTGGCATAATGGCGCGACCCTTGGCTACAGCAGCTTCGCCGGGAACATCCCCAATAGTGGCATTACCATCGTCGTTTCCATGAATATGATGCCTACCGCGAATGGCGATTCTACCGCGGCGACCAACCTGGTCGCCCCAATCCTGACGACCCTCCAGGGGCAGGCGACGAAGTAACCGCCGCTCGCGGCGGCGTGGGGATTACTTGATGTTCGCGAACAGGTCAGGTTCGTCCCTTGACCTGTTTGCGCTAGGCAAGATCCCTGAGGTTACACTGGATGAGCCTGGTGCGGTCCGCCACGTACACATTGCCGACGAACTCAACGTCGATCTGGCAATCGTCTTTAGACTTCAGCAACAGGTGCTCGCGTCGCAGGTAGCCTTTCTCCCGGAGCTCTGAGAACAGCACCTCGGATTCGGGAATCTCCTTGAAGGCTCCTATGTCCGACGGGTTCTTCCCCACCATCTCTTCGCGGCTGTAGCCGAGCAGGTCTTCCAGGAAGGGGTTCACGTCGATGACAAGCCCCGTGTCCGCGTCCATGATCAGGATGCCATCCCTGGCGGCTTCGAACAACCGCCGATATCGGACTTCAGAGTCTCGGAGGGACTTTTCCATCCGGCTCTGCTCGATGGCTCTCTCCAGAATCGATAAGAGCATCACGGAAAAATCCCTGTCCTTGATTATGTAGCCCACGGCTCCAGCCCGGTAGGCCTGAGCAGCGGTGTTCTCGTCACCCTTGCCCGTCACCATGACGACCTGCGTGAAGCCCAGCGCGGGTTTGATCTCCTCCAGGAAATCGACTCCTGTGCTTTCCGGTAGCAGGTAGTCCAGCGTGATGAGGTCAAAGCTCGAAGAAGAGAGGATGTTCCGCGCTGAGGTGCAGTCTTCCGCTATCACAACCTCGGCCCTGAATCTTTTCTGAAGTGCCAACCGCAAGGTTTCCGCGAAGATGGGGTCATTGTCGATCACAAGGATTCTTGTTGACTCGCTCATGCTCACTTCCATCAGATCGCATCGGTAACCAAAGCCCAGCGAGGAACATTTTCAGCTAATCACGCCTCAATCCTTCAGGGCGGCAAAGCAAGTTACAGTCTGCCGGGCCTGCGATCGGGGAGTCTGAACTGTGATGTTGATGTCAGGGAGCAGGACTGTATGGGGTGGCACCCGCGAAATCGCTCGTCATGGTCGAGGTGATTCCGCGGACAACGGTCGGGTTGGTGGTAATGATCCCCACATTGCGATCGTCATTGGTCATAGAAGTTGTGAAATTACTGCTGCCTTCATAAACAGTACTGTTGTTGACCGAGATGGCCTTGGCATGGATGTAGAGCGGGGCATTGGGCTGATACAAGCTCAGGTGCACGCCGCCAC
>Ga0066793_10001666_pt1 | contig 10255 bp, 7 predicted proteins | sample PersoiDNA2013189_FD_83876 | JGI IMG/M metagenome (GOLD analysis project Ga0066793, IMG submission 83876) | Permafrost soil microbial communities from the Arctic, to analyse light accelerated degradation of dissolved organic matter (DOM) -... | ecosystem: Environmental > Terrestrial > Soil >...
CCCACTCGCAGCGTCGTGGTCACGGTGGCCGCAACAGCAAGTGCGGTGAGCGCTGCCAGGGGCGTAATCGTGCGATCGGGCATGAGTAGCGATGCATAGCCCAACTCCTCGACGCGTTGTGCCAGAGTCTTCCATGCTGAAGATGATGCATTCCCGGCAGAGACGACACCGAAACGAAATGCTTTGACCATGAGTCTTCCTCCTGGGGGTTGCGCGAGAGCTGACGCATGAAAGTAAAAAAGAAGGACAGCCCTTCAATTAAGATGCATTATACCGATTTCAATCCTTTCTGGCAAGTATTAGCATCCCACTTGAAGAGCACATGCCCCTGCTAGAGACTTATCCAATCAGGTTGTTGGCCGCGACGAGCCGCTTCCAGCCCTCTCTCATCGTGCGAGTAGCCATCAGCAAGCGATTGCTCATAGGCAGCAACCGCATCGTCATAGCGTTCCAGATGGAGCAAGCAGGTTGCCAGGGTGAAGCGAAGATCAGTATCCGAGGCATCCTGATCTAGCCGCGCTTGCAACAGATCCAGCGCTTCCGAGAATGCTCCAGCCAGTACAAGGATTGCGCACCGATTATCCACTATTGGATCGCGATCCTGCTGCTCCGCTAGCGCGAGTGCCTGATCGATTGTGGAAAGGGCCGCTTCGTACTGCCCTAAGAAGCACTGTACAAGCGCTTTGTCAGCGAGGGCACGACAATAGTATTTTCTCCTGACACCATCCTTTGCAAGCAGCTGAAGGGCTTGCTCAAAATCTGCGAGGGCATCCGCGTACTGCTTGTTTTCAACAGAACCATGGGCTTTGAGAAGATACATGCGCCCAATAATCTCATCCCACGAATATTCATAAAGATCTTCCCAGATGTGCTTGTCACGTCCCTGGGAGAGCCAGACCAGCCATACAAGTTTGAGTATTTCCATTTTCTTACCTCCTATTAGATATATACTAGTGCGCTATTCTGTTTCGCTCAGGCTGAAGTGGTAATAGGATGATTGGTCGTTACGATCAAATTATCTCGATCAGAACCACGGAGAAGCGGCATACCAATTAGGGGGCTTGACTTCATGAATTTGCTGGTCTACAACATATGTAGATCGGGGAACTGAAAGAGAAGGAGCCAGACAATGAGGTTTAGACTTCCTGATGGAGCATACATAGACTCGGAGATGCTCGGGCTGGCGATGGAGGATGCAGACCTTTGTACTACGTATTTTTTTAATATCCAGACTGGCGAGGTGGCACGCTTTTCCGATTATGATGATGAGAAAGAGCAACGATTGGAGGAGATCGACGGCGATGAGAACTGGATTCCTGTTGAGCGCATCTCTTCCCATGAAGCCTATCAGTGGATGGCAGATTTTCTTACCGATGTTGTCGCTCCGAAGGATAGCCTGCTTGCTGAAAAATTGTCCATTGCGCTGATGGGCAAGGGCGCGTTCAGACGCTTTAAAACTGTTTTGTATGGAGCAGGCGAGAGCTGGACGCAAGCATGGTATCATTGGAAGGACGAGCATCTCCACGCGGCGATGAGGCAGTGGTTTGAGGATAACTCTTTGACAATCACTGAAGAATAGCCTGAGAAAAGTATCTTTATCGGATGGAGAGGTGCATACGCAGCATCTGTTTTGTTGATCTTCATATGATCTGTTTTGGGGTAGGGACTACGTTTACGGCGTCCGCGATGTATCGTGTTCCTCCACGCCTTCACCAGATGCACCCGAGAGGGAAATGATCAATCACGGACGCGCTGAAGCTGGTCCCTACGCCGGTTGCCTGGTTGAGGGATTGGGTTTAATTGATGGTTGACGGTGTACTGCTGCTCTGTCAACCGTCAATGAGTCCCACCCCCGCGTAGGGACCCCGTTTACGGCGTCCGGCGATTCATCGCCGTGTACCCTTTCCATGCGCGTGTGGCCTGGGTGTACCCCTGGTACAGGGCGATGAATCGCCGGACGGCATAAAATGCGGTCCCTACCCAGTGGGGTCCCAATGATCTTTGACAAAGCACTGTCCTCACTCCAACCGCAGCTCCCGCACTGCGTACGGCCTGGCGTGCTCGCCACACAGCCAGAGGATGTTGCCATCTTCCGTCGCTACCTTCTGTAAGCCGCCCCAATAGTGCGACGTATCGACCTCATTGAGGAAGCTGTGCAGGACGCGCAGGGCAGCGCCCTCGGCTTGCTCGCGCCCGATATGCATGTCCCGCTCGACCGACTTCAATGGGTCGCTCTCAACTACCATGTTCGGGATGTCTCCGGTGAGCGTCTCAAGCAGCTTCAACTGGTTGTCGATGGCTTTGAAGTCGGCGGCGTCGACGATGCCGCCCAACGGACTGACGAGCGGCGCGACGAATTTGAGGAAGGTGATGATGCGCTTGAGCCAGGGGACAAGCTCCTTCCACTTTTCCTTCGGTATTTCCAGAGGATAGCCGTGCTCCTCGTCGACGACGTGCGGGCCAGGAGGATGCTGGCAGACGAGGTACATTGTGTATTTGTAGCCAATCCACTTTTTCGGATTGAATGCTTTGCGCTGCTCTGGAATGAGGAAGAAGGTGTTGGGACACTCCGCTTCCAACCGCTGCATTTCCACGTTCCATTGGCGCGTGAAGTTGCGCACGTTCAGTTCCACTGAGAGATTAACCCGTTGCACGAGTTGTTCAACTGTTTTTTGTAATGTGATAAGCTGCTGTGATTGGAGATCTTCCTTTTGTTGTTGCAAAACAACTTGCCGTAAGATTTCCTTGTTGATCTCAATATCGGCTACCACCTGCGGCGTGGTGACGCTGTGAATGCCGTAGAGCAGCTCAAGAACCGGAACCTCTTTATAGCTCGCCCGACACTCGATCATGAGGCGGTTGTTTTGATAGCGCGAGACTAAATCTTCTTCGTAGCGGTAGACCTCGCGACAGGGTGTGGCCGCGTGCGTCTGGCTCTGGCAGGTGCAGGGGACTTCGCGCCTGACCTGCAAGCCTGCGAAGCGCGTGAGGATCAGGTCGAGGGTCTCTTTGAGGATGACGAAGAAGGTGTAGGGCTGGATGCCCCAGACGACGATACGCAGCTCGCGCAACATGGGGAAGAGTTCGATGCGCGCAAGATGGCCTTCATAGCTGAGGATGGCCCCGTCGCGCCAATGCAACTTGCGCGTGTAGCGATGTGTGCGCACGATGAACCAGCTCATAATGCCCGCCGGAACAAAGTCGAAGCGGTAGACCATTTCGACGTGCATCTGTCCTGGCAGCGTGCTATCGGGCGGCCAGACGCGCTGCACCTCCGCTGGCTCCTGGTAGGGCAGCAGTTGCGGGATGAGGCTGTGCGTGGGAGACTGACCTGGCACGCCTGGCTCGATCTGATAGCTCAGGTCGAAGCGCTCCATCAGGCGCAGGAAGATGGGATAGAGCGACCTGGCATAGGGGCGTCCATCCTCGTCAAGCGACCAGATACGCGGCAGATCGGCGTGCGCGAGAATGCCATGCGCAGCCCTGGTGGCGGGATCTTCAAGCACCAGACTGATAGCCTTCGTGACCCAGTTGGGTTTGAGCACAACGATATTGCTCAAAATCGCATCGTCGCGGAAGTAGAGCACCTTGCCCAGGTCGTGCAGATAGCCGCCCAATGTGCCCTGCGCGATCTCCGCCTGCACGCCCTCTCGCGTACATATATCCATATACAGATCAGCGTCGATATGATGTTCGGGACGGGCGAGCAATGCCTGCTCCACACGCACCCACGCGGTCGGCCAGGGCTGTCCCACCAGTGGCAGCGCGGCGGCGCACCGTGCCAATGCTATCTTTAATGCCTTTATCCCATCACCCTCTTTGTTGTTGACAGAAAGGACTGCGACGATCTGCGGATACGCGCTGCGATACTGCTGCACATTCAGATCGGGCGCGCGCTCGTCAATATGCGTGGCGACGAGCAGGACCGGAGCATCAGGGGCCAGCACATGAATGGTATCCAGCCAGTAATCAAGCTTGCTATCCCGCGAGCCTGTGCGCGCATTCCACACCACCACATACACCGAGCGCCTCGTAAGAAAGAACTGGTGCGTCGCGTGATAGATATCCTGCCCCCCAAAATCCCATGCATTGAGCGTAAGCATTTGCGCAGGAAGTTGAGGATGAGGCAAAGGCAAGTACTCTACCGCAATGCCATGCGTCGTATCAAGATTCGCCTCAAACTCCTGCCCCCGCAGCGCCCGCAGCAACGAAGACTTCCCCGTACCGCCCTCCCCAACCAATAGCACCTTCGCCTCGTAGCGTCTGACGCTCTCTCGCTGTAGCTCGCGTAGGAAGGCCAATATCTCTTCGGTACCCTGCGCTACAATTTCGGGTGGCGGTGTGAGTAGATCAGAGTTATCATTAACATATAGTTCTTGTAGATTGGTCAATTGTCCCAGTTCAACGGGGATCTGCGTCAACTGGTTGGTGCCTAGATCGATCGTTTGTAAGTTGGTCAACTGGCCCAATTCGCGAGGGATCTGCGTGAGCTGATTGCTGCTCAGGTATAACCACTGCAAGTCGATCAACTGTCCCAGTTCAACGGGGATCTGCGTGAGCTGGTTGGTGTACAGATATAGCCGCTGCAAGTTGGTCAACTGTCCTAGTTCAACGGGGATCTGCGTGAGTTGGTTGTCGCTCAGGTATAGCCACTGCAAGTTGGTCAACTGTCCTAGTTCGAGAGGGATCTGCGTGAGCTGATTGGTGTCCAGATATAGCCGCTGCAAGCTGGTCAACTGTCCCAGTTCTGCTGGCAGATATGTCAGCCTCAACCCTGAGAGATCTAATTCAATCAGACGCCCTTGCTCATCATAGGTGTCCTTTCCGCCAGTAACCCCGAGCGTAGCCTTCAACCGTGCGACGATGGCGCGATCATCCATTGTTGGCCCTCCTACGTTGCTGCCTGTGTGCCTGTTGTCTGTTTGTGCGTTGTTGGGGGAATGAGGGATGAACCGATCATGAGTATAGCATAGGTGGGGTGGGTATGCCAATTCTGGGAATGTAACACCATGCGTGTGTATATATGCAAGAAGAGCAAGATTGGAGAAGTTTCGTTCCGCCTGCTGTGCTACACTGTTCCCTGGCGAGCACAGACGCACTTCGGTCTGAACGAGTGGAGAGGGGCATGGCTCACGCGCACGTATGGACGCTCGTTCTGACTCGGCAAAGAAAGAAGAGGGGAAATAATGTTTCATAGAATCATGGCGACCGGGTTGTTTGTACGAGACCTGGCCAGATGTACGGCGTTTTATCGGGACACACTCGGGCTTGAGGTGCAAGAGAGCACTCCCGATAATGTCTCTTTTAAGATGGAAAACGTGTACTTTTTCCTGCTGGAGGTCTCAGCCGCCGCGCATATGATTAGCGAGGAGGCGGTTGAGATGAAGAGCGAGGGAAGGTATCACGTGCTTCTGGCCGCTGGTGTTGAGGATGTCGATGCCGCCTACGAGACGCTCAAGGCCAGGGGAGTTACGTTTCTCAGACCCCCAACCAACCAGCCCTGGGGACTGCGCACGGCGTACTTTGCCGATCCCGAAGGCAACCTTTGGGAGATCAACCAATCCATTGGATCAAAGCCAGACTAGAAGCATATGCATATAACGTCTTTCTCTGGCGTATACGTGCATCGGGTAGCGATCCGCATATAGCAGCTAAACTTTCCCATACATCTGGTAGAGTGCTTCCAGCGTGGTATTTCCTCCGCTTGCTATCACGACGGCAGGTTTTCCATCTTCTAGTTGTGATGCATACATTAATGCTGCTGCTAAATCTAGACTACCTGATGGCTCAAGAAGGACATGAGCTTCCTCAACTGCCAGAAGCGTGGCAGCAATAATCTCTTGCTCGCTCACCGTCACGATGTCGTCAACATAGGTACAGAGAATGGGGTAGGTCAGTTCGCCCAACGTCTGCACCCGAACCGCATCTGCTAGACTCTTGCTCGTCTTGCTTCCAGGGCTCAGTGAACGAGCAGCGTATGGGATCTTAGCCGAAATCGGCATCAAGATGCAGCAATTCCCCTCGGCTGCTCATCTCGCCTCGTGGGCTGGGGTCTGCCCAGGCAATCATGAGAGTGCTGGCAAACGGCTCTCTGGGAAAACGCGCAAAGGCAATCCCTGGCTCCGAGAGGTTGCTCAGGGGACTTTTTCAGAAGAGAGGAATACACAAGATACCCAAAATATCTGGAAGGGGGGTAGTAAACGCAACGAGGCAAGAATCCCAATAGAGAGGGGTCCGCGTAGTAGCGGACCCCAGATAGTTAGAAAGGCCAGATGGCTTCGGGGAGTGCGGCAAAGTGAAAAGTGCCGTGCTCAGACCTTAACGCCTGGCCGTCGCCAGTTCGGCACCGACTTGCGCGAGCGCATCCGGCGTAACGATGCCTCCATTGAAGAGCATGCCACCAGCCTGCCGCACCACTTTTGCCAGATCGAGCGCCCAGGTATGCTCTAGCAGCACGATCACCGCCGAGGTGCCCAGGGGAATCGCCTGCGCCAGTTTTTCCGCGTCCTGCGCCGTGGAGAGACCCTTCAAGTTCCCTAACATATCCTGATAGGGTTGGCGCTCCTCATCATTCAGCTCGTTCACTCCCCATACCGCCGTCGTCCCCAGCAGGTCTTTGTCGACAAACATCAAATCTACGATGCGCACCGCGCCACTGGCCTGAATCGCCTTTAACTTCGGCAGAATCTCACGCGTAAAATGACTATCTTCAACATCGATAACAACATATTCCAGTGAGCCTATCTCCATCAGTATTCTCCTCTCCTCGCGGCGACGACTGCAAGAGCCACCCCACGGTATATGCACTTTCCATATACTAGAATACGCTCTGCCCATCACACATCCCTCACTCGCGAGTAGATGCGGCTCACAAGGCGCTCACACTCTGATAATGGTGGCGCAGACGGGCTTGTGAACCGCGCCCCTACATCATGATATTTGACATTGTATGATGAAATAAATGCGGTCCCTACGGTAAAATATGCGATTAATTTTTCAAACTGCTTTTCAGGAGGCTCGTTACATGACTATTGACCAGGAGCGACAGGAGCAGCTTGCTCCGTCTCGCCATCTATCCCTGCCACCCGACTTTCTCTGGGGTACGTCGACATCGGCGTACCAGATCGAGGGCGCGACGCGTATTGATGGGAGAGGTCCGTCGATCTGGGACGATTTCGCGGCGCTTCCAGGGAAGATACGCCAGGGCGCAAACGGCGATATTGCCTGCGATTCCTACTCCCGAATGCAGGAGGATGTCGACCTGATGGCGTCTATGGGCCTGAACGCCTACTGTTTCTCCATCTCCTGGCCCCGCGTGCTTCCTGATGGGAGAGGTGCGCTCAATCAAGCTGGCCTGGACTTCTACGAGCGCCTGGTTGATGCACTGTTGGCGCGTGGCATTACGCCCGTGGCGAAGCTGTATCACTGGGACCTTCCTTCGGCGCTGCAGGCACAGGGTGGCTGGGCCACGCGCTCGACTGCCCACGCCTTCGCCGATTACGCGGAGATCGTGGCGCAGCGCCTGGGCGATCGCGTCGATTACTGGCTGACGCAGAACGAACCGTGGTGCATCGCTTATCTCGGCCATATCATCGGCGTGCACGCGCCTGGACTGAAAGACGCGCAGCTGGGCGTCGCCGTGGGTCATCACGTGCTGCTCGCGCACGGATTGGCGGTGCCACGTATCCGCGCACATACGCGTCCCTCCGCCCAGGTCGGCATCACCATCGACTACTATCCCATGCACGCCGCGAACCTGCTGCCCGAGACGCGGGAGGCGCTACTCTCCGCCGAGGCGTTCCGCAACCGCTGGTTCCTGGAGCCCCTCTTCAAGAAGCGCTATCCCGAACGCCTCTTTGCCGATCTGGGCGTCGCGCCGCCTCCGATGCAGCCCGACGATTTCGACATTATCGCTACGCCGATCGACTTCCTGGGCCTCAACTACTACTCGCGCTGGCTCGTCCAGAGTCCCTCGGAAAATGGGACGCCTTACGAGCAGATCACGGATATCCCCAATGCCTCCTATACTATGCTCGGCTGGGAGATCTATCCGCCGGGTCTGCTGGAAATGCTGCAACAGATTCAGCGCGACTACGCTCCCCCCGCGCTAATCGTTACGGAGAACGGCGCGGCCTTCCCCGACTCCTGGGACGGCGAGCACGTCGTGCATGATCTGGAACGAACTCACTACCTGCGCCAACATGTACAATACATCGAACAGGCGGTCGCCGAGGGTATTCCGGTTAAAGGCTACTTCGCCTGGTCCCTGCTGGACAACTTCGAGTGGGCGCAGGGCTATGGTCCGCGCTTCGGCCTCGTCTACGTCGACTTCCCATCCCAGAAGCGCGTCATCAAGGAGAGCGGCCACTGGTACACGTCCTTCATCGCGAACCAGCGGAAGAATGATTATCCAGCTGGTTAGCAATATGAAATAACGCCCTTCCATTGAACAGGGGATGTGTATAGGGTATCACCATCGCCGCATTGCTTCACGGGTAATGCGGCGATGGTGATACTTGTATGGTCGGTTCTCTTCCCACCTCATTTTGAGTATTCATTCCACAATCAGTACAGATTTAGGGTGGATGTGCCGATAGGTACCAGTAGATGCACCTTCGCATCGAGTTTATATATGAGTGTCGCTGCTTTGTTCTCCACCTGGCAGCGGCATCCCTCAAAAAAGAGGTAAGAGTCATGGATGATCCTCGGTCCGTTGCATTCACCCAGGGTGCGAATGAGACACGTCGCACCTGCAAGATGGTGGATTTTGCACTACTGTATGCCGATGAGGGGCTGCGCGTCCTGCCCCTACATTTCCTTCGTCCTCCTGATTGTTGTTCCTGTGGACTTCCCGATTGCCGCTCGGTGGCGAAGCATCCTATTCCTCGCTCGGGGGTGAAGGAAGCTACTTGCGACAAGGCGCAGATTGCCGAATGGTGGCGGCTCTATCCCGATGCGAATATCGGTATCGCGACGGGACAGGGGCTGCTGGTGGTCGATATTGATCCGCGCAGCGGTGGCTCGCTTGAAGCCCTCAATGCGGTGGTGCCACTGCCTACGACTGCAATTCTGCGTACGGGTGGCGGTGGACTGCATCTTTACTTCTCGTATGATCCCACCCTTACTATCCGCAATAGCGCGAGCAAGCTGGCTCCTGGTATCGATATTCGCGGCGAGAACGGCTATGTGGTGGCTCCGCCGAGCATTCACGCCAGCGGCAACCGCTATCGTTGGGACAAGCGCGGCGGCTATATTCCCGCGCCTGCTACCCTGCTGCAATTGCTCATGGACAAGGCTCCCACTCGTCCCGCAGCTAAAGAGACGCCGCAGGGTCCTGCCAGCCTCTTCGTTACGGAGGGGAAGCGCAGTTCTACCCTGGTAAGCCTGGCGGGATCGTTGCGCAACCAGGGCGCGAATGAAGAGGCGCTGCTCATTGTGTTGCAAGCGATGAATAAAGGGTGTTGCCAACCGCCGCTCTCGGATGCGGAGGTGCGCCAGATCTGCAAGAGTGCTTCCAATTGGACGCCAGGAGCCAATGGCAGGGTCTCTTCAAGTGATGCGATGATCGTCAAGAATGTCGCTTCTCTGATGGCAGAAGAGTTCGTCGCACCGCCCTGGGCCGTTTCTGGCTTGCTGCCGGAGGGAGTTTCGCTGCTGGCGGGCAAGCCGAAGATGGGCAAGTCGTGGTTGGCTTTGAGCCTGGCAATCTCGATCGCGCAGGGGCAGGCCGCTCTGGGTGGGCTACCGACCACACAGGGGTCTGTGCTCTACCTGGGGCTGGAGGATAATAAGCAGCGCATCTGTTCTCGCATAAGCCAGATGCTGCAAGGTGCGCCGCCGCCGGACGCTCTGTTCTGGACTGGTGCCTGCGCGCCTCTGACAATGGGTGGCCTGGCCGATCTGGAAGCGTGGATCACGTCCGCCGAGCAGCCACGGCTGCTTGTGATCGATACGTTGGCGCGTGCGCGTGCGCAAAACGGTTCTAACAGTGGCAATGTCTATGCCGATGACTACGCCGCCATCGTTCCTCTAAAGCAGTTAGCCGAGCAGTATCATCTCTCCATTTTGCTGATCCATCACCTGCGCAAGAATGGGGCCAGCGATCCGATGGATGAGATTAGCGGCTCGACGGGCCTGACGGGAGCGACAGATTGCAATATCGTTCTGCAACGCGAGCGCGGCCAGACCAGGGCGTCCCTGTACATCACCGGACGCGATGTGGAGGACCAGGAACTCAAGCTCGCATTCGATTCAC
>Ga0066793_10001667_pt1 | contig 10254 bp, 10 predicted proteins | sample PersoiDNA2013189_FD_83876 | JGI IMG/M metagenome (GOLD analysis project Ga0066793, IMG submission 83876) | Permafrost soil microbial communities from the Arctic, to analyse light accelerated degradation of dissolved organic matter (DOM) -... | ecosystem: Environmental > Terrestrial > Soil >...
CCTCGAACCGCCTTTTGGGTGGCTGTGCTCCGCGAGGAGCTCGGAAGCCCGGCGGTGGATGGCCAGTTCGGCCTCGAGTTCGCGGATGCGCCGCTTGGCCGCCGCAAGTTCCTCACGCTCTGCGGAGGTCAGGCCGGCGACGAGTCCGCGGTCGATGTTCTCCTGCCGCCGCCAGGTGTATATCGTCTGATCGCTGACCCCAAGGTCGCGAGCCAGATCGACGACCTTGGGGTCAGCGTCGAGGAGATCGATGACTCGACGTCGGAACTCAGGTGGGTATCCACGTCTTCCCATTGCTGCCTCCTGCGGTGGACAGCAGCATGATTCCAGTTATCCGACTCCACGAAAGCCGGGGCACACCAGCCCGCTTGCCTTCGGGCAAAGTTCACAGGAAACGTCACGGCGCTCCGGACCGGTGCCTCGGTGACGGGCGACAACGGCGGAGGGTACCATCACGCACATGCAACCCACGGCAGCCAGGGGATCGAACCGAATCGAGCGGCGCCTCGACGGGCTGCGCGCCAATCCCGCGCTCGGAGTGCCGGTTCGCTTCTATTTCCGCCGCCGGGAGCAGCTGCTCTACCTCGTTGTCGGCGGCTGGAACACGGTCTTCGGTTACGGCATCTGGGCGTTCTTGCAGTTCCTGCTCGGCAACCACCTGCACTACCTCGTCGTCGTGCTGATCTCCTGGCCGATCGCCGTCTTGAACGCCTACGTCGGCTACCGCTACATCGTGTTCCGCAGCCGGGCCTCGATTCTCAGGGAGTTCCCGCGCTTCTCACTCGTCTACGTCGTGACGCTGGTGGTCAATCTTGCGCTGCTGCCCATCGCGCTCCACGTGCTGCCACTCAACATATACGCCGTCCAGGCGCTCCTGACCGTGCTGGTCGTCGTCTGCAGCTATGTGAGCCACAAGCAGTTCAGCTTCCGCGGCGGACATCGCGGACCCACCGGTGACGCGTCCTCCTACGATCCCGCTGCCGTATCGGAGGATTGACCGGTGCCCGACGGCCGAAAGGAACCGCAGTGCCTCTGCTGACCATCCTCACCCCATGCTTCAACGAGGAAGGTAACGTCCGCGAGGTCTACCAGCGGGTCAAGGCGGCGATGGAAACTGTGCCGACCTTCGAATACGAGCACCTGTTCATCGACAACGCCTCGAAGGACGGGACCGTCGCGATCCTGCGCGAACTCGCGGCGGCGGACAAACGCGTCAAGGTGATCGTCAACACACGCAACTTCGGCCATGTCCGGTCGCCCTACTACGCGTTGCTCCAGGCGCGCGGAGATGTGGTCATGAGCTGCGTCGCCGACCTGCAGGACCCTCCGGAGCTCATACCCCAGTTCGTCAGGAAGTGGGAAGAGGGCTACAAGGTCGTCATCGGCATTAAACAGGGCAGCCGGGAATCCTGGCTGATGAGGCGGACGCGTAAGTTCTACTACTGGCTCGTCGGCAGACTCTCGTCAGACGTGGAGCTTGTCCACAACTTCACCGGATTCGGTCTGTATGACCGCGAGGTCGTCGAGCAGTTTCGAAACACGGACGAGCAATACCCGTATTTCAGGGGTCTCGTCTGCGATTTCGGGTATGAACGGGCTGAGATCCCCTACCAGCAGCCCGCTCGCACACGGGGCAAGACAAAGAACGACTTCTTCAGCCTGTACGACGTCGCCATGCTCGGCGTCACGAACCACTCGAAGGTCCCGCTTCGGCTCGCGGCCATGGCTGGATTCGCCCTCTCGATCGTGGCACTGGTTGTGGCATTCGTCTACCTCGTCATGAAGCTGGCCATGTGGCAAACGTTCGACCTGGGTCTGGCGCCGCTGGTGATCGGTGTCTACTTCCTCGGCAGCGTCCAGCTCTTCTTCATCGGGATGGTCGGGGAGTACATCGGGTCAATCCATACCCAGGTCCACAAGCGTCCGCTCGTGGTCGATAAGGAGCGGATCAACTTCGAGGAGCAAGAGCAGCCGCGAGTAGGGCGCCGGCGGCGACTGGTCTCAGCGCCGCTCACGGGCCGAGAGCGCGCGTTTGGCATCGTGGGCGACGTTCCGGAGAAAAGCGGTGCGGAGGAGGATGCTCGGCCCTCTTTTGTGGGTCGGTCAACGAAGCGTAAGTAATGATGGCCGTCGCACGATTCCGTGCGCTCCGCCGAGGTCCGAGAGACCCTAGTAGTGTGATAACAAACGACCGACACCTAGAGTAGACCGCTCGCCCTGAGTGCGGCGAGCGCACTGGCGATCGCGATCGCGTCCCCCGCTCCGGTATGGCACTCCCGGCCGCGGCCGATCCCCAGAAGCTCCGGCAACTCGCAGCTCACGAGCCGCGAGTCGGGCAGACCGGTCGCGCGGGCCAGCAACGGTCGCAAGTTTCCAATGCGTGCTGTATCGACCGGGCAGGCGATAGCCTGAAGGGCGCAGTTCTCGCGGAGTACAGCCGCATCGCTGCCGTTGCACCATATCGGCCGATCCCCGACGAACGCTGCGAATTCGGCGAGCGCCGCCTGGAAGGGCACTCCCTCGGCTAACATGCGTTCGTTCGTGAGCCCGGACAGACGCGTGATGTAATCGGAAAGGACCGGGTTTCGCACTGGACGCACAATCCGATCGAATGCGGTAAGACGCTCGAATCGCACCGCATCCAGGCGCACGCCGCCAATCTGGATGACCTCGCGGTATTCGCCCGGGCCGCTCCACGAGCGTGCGAGCGAACCCTCCCAGGCCGTCCACTCAAGGTCAAAGACGACCATACCACCGCTTCGCGGGAGTTCTGGGAGACCTGGGGGGGACGTGGTCATCGCGCGCCTCAGATACCGGCGGCACGCTTCAGTGCGGCCAGCTCTGCGATCCCTTCGCGCACGAGCGTGGTGAAGTGGGCCTTGTAGAAGGCCAGGAGCTCCGGCGTCACCGCGTCATGGCGACTCATTGAGCGCAACTGCGGGTCCACCCGGTACTCGTAGTCGGCGAAGTAGCGCTCGGCCGCGGATACGACCTGTTGCTGTGTGCCCAAGAACGGAGAGTAGAACGCGACCGTGACGTTGTCCGGGTCCAGAAGCCGGTTGAAGTCGATCGTCTCGAGGATGGAGGCCTCATCTTGGCCTGCCAGCCCGATTATGTTGTAGGCCGTGCGCCGGATTCCGGCCCTTCGTAGCAGTCGGAACGCCTCGATGATGCGACCCTGATCCGCAAAACGGTTCAGCCGCTCTTCGCGGAACGCCTGGGAAGCGACTTCGACTCCCATGCCCACGCCATCGACGTGTAGCCGTTTCAGGAGCGCGGTCGATGCGGCGGTAATGCCCTCGGGGCGCGTCTCGATGTACAACTGGACAGGTATCTGCGCCATCTCCAGCAGATCTGCCAACTCGCTTAGCATCCCGTTGTCGATCGTTAGGAAATTCGTGTCTTGGCAGCGGATAAGCGTGACTCCGCGCTCACGGTACAGCCACGATAGCTCGTCGAGGACGCGGCCGGCGCTCTTGTTGCGAAGGTACCGCCGTGCGCCGATCAGCGCTCCGCGCGGGTTGGACTTGGTGAACCCGTAGTAATGCTGGATGACCGTCTCGACACAGTATGTGCAAGTGAAAGCACAGCCACGAGACAGCTCGAAGTCGACGGCCCTCACGACCTGGCCGTTGTACGGACGAAGGAACACCTGATCTTCGAACAGCGAGTAATCGGAAGGGCCCACCACGTCCATGTCCGAAAGAATCGGCTGGCGAGGGCCCGAGGACATGCCCCCGTCTGCGAGCTTGCGGTGCACGCCAGAGATGCCCTCAAACGATCGGCCCAGCGAGAGGGCGTCCGCAATGTCTCCCAGAGGCATCTCGGACTCGCCGGAGACGAGCATGTCGAGCTTCGGGAAGCGCCGGAACGAGTCAATCGGGGCCGCAGTAGGCTGCAGGCCTCCGCAGACGAGGAGGGCGTCCGTGCGGCAGTTGGCCATCAGGTCGGACCCGTACTGGATGCTTACGTACTCACCCTCGCCGTGGATGTGGGACGAGAAGGCGGACCAGAAGACAATGTCAGGCCTGAAGGCGTCCAAACGGGCTTGGAGAGCCTCGCGCACACCTTCTGTCTTCCAAGCAATTCGGTGGTCGTAGTCGGTCGGCTGGTACTGCTGGTTCAGCGTGTTGTAGGCGACTTCGTCCTCGGCCCAGTCCCGGTAGAACGTGGCATCGAAAAGGTCGACCTCGTGCCCGCGACCTTTCAGGACCGCCGCATGGCTCGCGACCCAGATGGCCGTGATGCCGCGGCCCCAGCGGCTTGGATGCAGGAGGAGTATGCGCGCCACGTCTGTCAGACCGCCTTCCTGTACGCCATGAGCAGGCGCTCGGCCCCCTCGATCTCCGAGGGGTAGTCAATGTCCACCACCGGCTCGTCGTCGACCGGGAACGGGAGGATGCGGCGACCGGTCGTGCTGCCCTGATCGAACACGGTCCTGGGGCGTGTGATGTCAACGTAGCCGTCTTGCTGCAGGACAGGCGGCAGTATTTCGCGAGGCATGTTGTACGGGTCCGGTATCCCCTCGATCGTCAGCAGCGGCACTAGGAACCCGTCGTCGCCCGGTCGCCACATCTTGTACGGAGTGAAGACGGCCGATCGTACCGCCCGCAGCGAGTCTGCCTCCGGGTGGGAGGCCAACAATTCGACCGCGCGGTCGAGTGTCGCGGGCCGACGGACCGGGTGCGTCGGCCGAAGATGGACGACGAGGTCCGGGAGGTAGCCCTCGTGGTCGCGCAGCCACTCGAGGGCATGCAAGTGGAACTCGAAGTCGACTGCCAAATCGCCCGAGATTGCCTCAGGACGGCGGAAAGGAACCTCCGCGCCGAATCGCTTCGCGACGGCGGCGATCTCGTCGTCGTCCGTCGTGCAGATCACACGCGTGATGCTGCGGGCCTCGAGCGCGTGCTCGATTGACCAAGCAACGAGCGGCTTACCGTTAACCAGACGCACGTTCTTGCGTGGAATCGACTTCGATCCTCCCCGCGCGGGCACGAGTGCTAAGACTTTGAGCGGGCTGCTCATCGAACCACCATGCGGTTCAAGCGGATCTCCTCGGTCATCATGGGGCCGTCGTAGGAGGCCACGTCCACGATGAACTCAGCGATCTCGGCGGGGTCTAGGAAGGTCGCGTCGTCCTGGTCCACGCTGACGCTCGCCATCTTGGTGCGGATTGACCCGGGTGAGAAGCAGTAGACGCGGACGTTCGCGTGCTTGAACTCCTCGTGCATAGCGCGGGACAGACCCAAGAGGGCATGCTTGGACGCGCAGTAGGCCGCGGTGTTGGGGAAGCCCGCGTAGGCCGAGGACGAGGCGATATTGATGATCCGGCCCCAGCTAGCAGCGACCATGTCCCCCGCAAAGGCGCGGCTGAGGCGGAACGGCGCCGTTACGTGGAGCTGCATGCAGGCATCGAACGTGTCATCGTCCGTATCGATGAGCGGACGAACGGGGAAAACACCTGCGACGTTAACGAGCACCTCAACCGTGCCGAACGTCTCGCGCACAGCCGCCACGAGGGCGTCCAAGTCTGTTGGCTTTCGCAGGTCGGCGGCGAGTGTCGATGCGGGCGCCGCGCCGCCCTGCGGGAGCGATGCTGCGACCTGCGCGAGCAGGCCCGCATCGCGGCCAGTGAGAAACAGGCGGCAACCGACGCGGTCCAAGGCGATCGCGATCTGGCTTCCTAGACCGCCCGTAGCTCCCGTTACTAGACAACGTCTGCCTCGAAGGGTACTCGTCTTCATGGTGAGGGCCTCACCCGTTCTGGTGCTCTGCCTGACCGGGTATCTCACGCCAAGGCACTAAGGCACCAAGGCACCACGCACGGTATCGTGGCGAGCCGCAAGCGAGAAATGCACGCGGGGCGAGCCCGCCGATCGCCAACTCTGTCATCGCGGACGAGACTCCCTCGTCCGTTCCGCGGACCGCGCGTTCCCGAACAGTTGTTCTTCGATCTCGCCAGCGATCACATGGTAGATGAACTCATGGCACTCCTGAATCCTCGCACAGTCGCGCGAGGGCACCGCTACGAGGAGGTCGCAGTCGGGGGCCATGCTCTCGGCTCCCGACTGGCCGGTGAAGCCGACCGTGAGCATGCCCCTCTTTCGACCCGCCCTGAGGGCCCCGAGCACGTTCGCCGACGCACCGCTCGTCGAGAGTGCGAACAGGACGTCCCGAGCGCAACCGATCGCCTCGACCTGGCGAGCGAACACGTCTTCGTACCGCGCGTCGTTGGCGATGGAAGTGAGGACGGACGTGTCGGTCGTCAGTGCGATGGCCGGCAACGGTCGGCGGTCGAAGCGCATCCGGTTCACGAACTCCGCGGCGAAGTGCTGCGCATCGGCAGCGCTTCCGCCGTTGCCGCAGATGAGCAGCTTGCCACCGTGGTCGAAGCAGGAACTCAACCGCGTCACGATTTCGCCGATGACGTCGGACGATCCCGCCACGGTCCCCGCGAGGGCCGCCATGTGAGCGGCCAGCTCGTCATCAAGTCCCATACTCACTCCCCTTCGTTCCTTGCGAAAGCCTCGCTCCCATCTCGTTGAAACGGCGAGGGAAAATCGTCAGAAGAACCATGTCACTCGGAGTCGCCACTGGGGCCGGCCAGTCTCCGGCCGCGGCCGAGCCGGCTCATGATCGTCCCGCCATTTCGTCTTCCCCGTCTGGAGTGGGGACCAGCATGTTCGCGCGCAGTTCGTCGCGATCGAGGAACGGCCACAGATCCTCCAGCGGCCGACTGACCATACTCCCATCGGCGCGAATCGCAGATGAGACTCGCGGCCGAACTGCCTGATCCGGCGCCACCATGACCTCGCACAGAACGGGCCCAGGCCGAGACAATACGTCGCGGACAACGCTCGTGAGTTCGGCGTTCTCCGCGATCCGGGCGGTAGATAGGCCGTAGGCAGCGCCGATCTTCATCAGGTCGGGCAAAGTCAGCCCGCTGGATGAATCGCAACCCACGAGATGCCCTTTGAAATGACTGTTCTGCATCGACCTGATCGACGCGTAACCCTGGTTGTTGAGAACGAAGAGCTTGAGGGGCAATTCGAGCCGGGCCACGGTCTCCAGCTCCTGAATGTTCAGCTGAAAGCCGCCATCGCCGTCCACGCTGATGGTGCGCTTTCTGCCGCTTGCGAGGCACCCCCCGATGCTTGCCGGGAGACCGAAGCCCATCGCCCCAAGACCCCCGGTGCTGAACGCTCTCTGCCCCTCCTTTAGGGCAAAGGCAAGCCAGAACGTGTCGATGGCCGCCCCAGAACTACCCGGGATGATCAGATCGTCGGCCGTAACCTGGTCCGCAAGTATTCGAGAGAAGACATATGAGTTGACGAAGTCGGTCTGTTCCCAGTACTCCGGAGCGACGACGGGATACCTCTCTTTCCATTCGGCGCAGCGGCGAAGCCAATCCAGTCGATTCCTCCGCGAGACGGTCCCCTTGCTCCGAAGGACTGCCTCGATGTACGCCAGCGCATCGGCATGTACCGGAACGTCGACGCGCATCTGTAGCTTGTGGAGCTCGGCGTCATCGATGTCGACGACGACTCTCTTTGCCCCACGCGCAAACTGCGATTGGTCAAAGCCGGTGACGGAGAAGTCGAGTCGTGCGCCGATAGAAACCAAGAGGTCGGCATTCTGGAGAGCGAAGTTCGCACCTCGAGACGCCACGGTTCCGGGCTTGCCGAAGAACCGCGGATGTGTCTCCCAGAGCAGGTCGGCGCCCGCCCAGGTAGTGAGAACGGGAATGTCGAGGACCTCGATCAACTGAAGCAGAGCTGACCGGGCTCCAGCGAGCCTCACGCCGTTTCCGACCAGAAGAACAGGGCGCTCGGCCGCGTTGAACAACTCGATCGTTCGCTCAACTTGCGTTGAGAAGATCTGGTCATCACCTTCTCGAACGTTCCCTTCCACGTCCTCGAATCGCCGGAGTGCGTGGGGATCGATTTGGAAGGCCTGGACATCAAGTGGGATATCGAGCCAGACCGGCCCAGGCCGACCAGTCCTGGCGATGTGAAGCGCCTTGTCGAGCTCGTAGGCGATCGCCAATGGGTCGACGACCATCACCGCGTACTTGGTGATTGGCGTCGCCAGGGAGACGATGTCGACCTCCTGGGGGCCTCGCTGTCGGACACCCAGCGTCCCCTTGAGGTCAGCACGCTTCACCTGCCCCGAAATGATCAGACAGGGTGTCGACTCAAGCCACGCACCAGCCACGCCCGTAAGTGCGTTTGTCCCACCGGGACCGGTGGTTACCAGCACCACACCCAAGTTGCCCGTCACGCGTGCATAGGCTTCGGCGGCGATCGCCGCTGCCTGCTCGTGCAGCGTGCAGACGACCTCCAAGTCCTCCCGGCTACCTAGGGCATCAACGAGATGCATCGCGCCACCGCCCGGCACCATGAAGACATGCCCAACCCCGGCCTCGGCGACGCGTTGCATGACGTAGTCAGCGAGCCTCATTTGATTCCTCAGCTGCTTGCCGCTTGCCTCACATCGAGGGATCGGCGATGCGCTCGGCAGGCTAGTCGTCGAGTCGAGTCAACAGGTATTCGATGATCTCTCGTACCGCGCCCGCCCCACCGGGCAGCGCCGTCACGAAGGCCGCCCTCGTCGAAGCTACGGGTTGGGCGCCGGCCGGGGCAGCCGCGAGGCCGCATATCTCGAAGGCTGCCAGGTCGTTCGCGTCGTCGCCGATAAAGCAGACTTCATCAAGGTCGAGGTCGTGCCGCGCGGCGAAGTCGCGGACGGCTGCGGCTTTGTCCCTGCAGCCCCGATATACCTCGTCGACGCCGAATTTCGCGGCGATCCGATCCAGGCAGGGTCCGCTCTCCCCTGACACCATGGCGAAGTGGATGCCGGCGCGCCGGCCGATCGAGACGCCCATGATGTCCGCGAATGACACCCGTTTGAGCTCGTCCCCCGCGCCGTCGAGCCAGACCGTGCCGTCCGTGAGGACACCGTCCACGTCCATTGCGATGGCCCTGATCGCCATGCTCAGAGTCCGACCCTCCGAAGCTTCTTCATGACTGGGATCTCCGAGGGAACGACAGACTTCACGCCGTCTCCGAGCGCGGTCTCAACGAGCCGGATGTCGCGGACCACCCTCATGATTCCGTTCGGCTCGAGCGAGGCAGCGTGATCTGAACCCCACATCGCCCTATCCAAGGTGACGTGGCGCTCAACGACGCACGCCCCGAGCCCCGCTGCTGCCACGGACGAAGCGATCCCGGTTTCATGGCCCGAGTATCCAATCGGCACACCGTAACGCTGGCTAAACGTCGGGATCGCCCTGAGATTCAGCTCCGAGTACTGGGCGGGATACGTGCTGCAACAGTGTAGGAGGACGAGGTCCTCCTTGCCAAGGACCTCCACCGCATGGTCGATCTGGTCGAGCGTGCTCATTCCGGTCGAGAGCACGATCGGCTTGCCCTTGGCACGCGTGTGGCGAAGAAGCGCGTCATCGGTAAGTGACGCCGAGGCGACCTTGTAGAACGGTGGGTTGAACTGGTCGATGAAGTCGACCGAGGCCTCGTCCCAGCACGAAGCCGTCCACGCGATCGGTTTCGTCCGGCAATATGCATCGATCTGCTCGTACTCGCTCTGCCCGAATTCGAGCCCGCGCTTGAGATCCCCGTTGGTAGCGCCGAAGGGCGTCTCGCGAGGCTTCGCCAGCTCCTCGGGCGTGTAGACGACGTCGATGGTCCGCTTCTGGAACTTGACCGCCTCGCATCCGGCGAGCGACGCAACGTCGATGAGCTGTCGGGCGATGTGCGTGTCCCCATTGTGGTTGATGCCAATCTCCGCGATTACGAAGCATGGGTGCCCGTCGCCGACGAGACGATCTCCCAGCAGGACTTCCATCAAGGTCTCTCCCTCGCCGATCGTTGGTCCGAACGTGGATGCCGCACAAGGCAGGTGCGCATCGGGTCCGCACTCTGTCGAAAGTACATGGCGATCCTAACCTTGGCGCCTATGCATTGGTCCTGCCAAGTACCAGTCTGCCGTGCGCAGTACGGCGTCGTCCAGGTCGACACGACTGTGGACGTCGAGTTCACGGGCGGCACGGGCGGTCGAGGGTACGTAGCGGGTAGGCGGCGCTCCGCTCGCGGCCACCTGGGCGATGTTAACGGGAATGCCCGGCCGCACGACTCGAGCGACAAGATGGGCGAGCTCGGAGATGCTCAGGTCCTCCTCCGAGCCAACATTGTAGGGTCGGCCCGACTCGCCCCTGAACAGGATGGTCCAGAGCCAGAC
>Ga0066793_10001668_pt1 | contig 10252 bp, 8 predicted proteins | sample PersoiDNA2013189_FD_83876 | JGI IMG/M metagenome (GOLD analysis project Ga0066793, IMG submission 83876) | Permafrost soil microbial communities from the Arctic, to analyse light accelerated degradation of dissolved organic matter (DOM) -... | ecosystem: Environmental > Terrestrial > Soil >...
CTTTGAGGTCAGCAGTATCGAGGTCGGATCGAAATGAGCGGATTCGATAAGGATGTTGGCGCTGCGCTCGGTCACCTCAGAGTCCTCGCCTCCGATGATGCCGGCGACGGCCACCGGCCCCGAGGGGTCGGTGATGACCAGGGTGGCCTCGTCGAGCCGCCTGTCAACTCCATCCAGCGTCCTCATCGGCTCGCCACTGGTGGCGCGCCTGACGATGATGGTTCGCTCCGCCAGCAGGTCCAGGTCGAAGGCGTGTAGCGGCTGGCCCAGCTCCAGCAGGACGTAGTTGGTCACGTCGACCACGTTGCTTATGGGGCGCAGGCCCGCGGCGGTCAGTCGCCTCTGCATCCATGCCGGGGATGGCCCTGTCTCGACTCCCATGACCACCCTGGCGGTGTATCTCGGGCAGCCTGGCGGGTCCTCGAGTATCACCTTGGCCAGCGTGTCGACTGGTGGCCCGCACTCGTCCAGCTCCACCGACGGGAGGCGCAGCGGAGCGCCGGTGAGGGCCGACACCTCGCGGGCCACTCCCACCACGGACATGCAGTCGGGCCTGTTGGGCGTTATCTCCAGCTCGAGCACGATGTCCTCGAGCGGCAGCACCTGGTGCACGTCGGCGCCCACCTCGGCGTCGCCGGCGAGCTCGAGGATCCCGGTGTGGTCCTCGCTTATTCCGAGCTCGGCCGCGCTCAGCAGCATCCCCGCGCTCTCGACTCCCCTGATCTTCGCCTTCTTCAGCGGCTTGCTCGAAACCGCCGGGAGCCTGGCGCCCTCGCGGGCGAACGGATATTTCATCCCGGCTCGCACGTTCGGCGCGCCGCAGACGATCTCGCGCACGGTCTCGCCATCGTCCACCACCACGATGCTGAGGGCGTCGGCGTTGGGGTGAGGCTTTACCTCGCGCACATCAGCGACCACGACTCCACTGATGCCGCCGCCCAGCGTGTGGACCCTGTCCACCGCCGTGCCCGACATCGACAGCGCGTCGGCGAGCTCGGCCGCTGTCATCTGAATGTCTATGTACTCTTTGAGCCACTCGATCGATATTCGCATCGTCCCGCCTAGAACTGGCGCAGGAAGCGCATGTCGTTCTCGAAGAACACGCGCATGTCGTCAACGCCGTATTTCAACATCGCTATTCGCTCGACTCCCCCGCCGAACGCGAAACCAGTGTACTTCTCCGGGTCGTAGCCGACGTAGGAGAAGACGTTGGGGTCGATCATCCCGCAGCCCATGATCTCCAGCCAGCCTACTCCCTTGCACAGCGAGCATCCCTTACCCGCGCAGACGAAGCAGGAGACATCGACCTCGGCTGAGGGCTCGGTGAACGGGAAGAAGTGCGGCCTGAAGCGCACCGCGCGCTCCTCGCCGAACAGCTTGCGCGCGAACACCTCCAGCGTGCCCTTGAGGTCGCCCATGGTTATGTCCTCGCTGACCGCGAATCCCTCGACCTGGTGGAAGACCGGGGAATGCGTGGCGTCTATCTCGTCCTTGCGGTAAGCCTTTCCCGGGCTGATCACGTAAAGCGGCGGCCTCTCCGACTCCATCACCCGCACCTGCACCGGCGAGGTGTGGGTGCGCAGCAGGATGTCTTTGGGGTTGTCGCTCACAGGGTCGGAGCGGCGCACGTACAGGGTGTCCTGCAGCGACCGCGCCGGGTGGTGCGGCGGCGTGTTGAGCGCCTCGAAGTTGTAGAAGTCGAGCTCGACCTCCGGCCCGGCCACTACCTTATAGCCCAGGCTCACAAAGATGTCGGTTACGTCGTCGATGACCTGCGCCAGCAGGTGTGCGTGGCCCAGCGGCAGCCTCCTGCCGGGCAGCGTCACGTCAGTGGCATCGCGAAGCAGGCGCTCCTCGGTCTCGGCGTCCTTGAGCCTGGCCGCCCTGGCGGTTAGCTCGGTCTCCGCGAGAGTCCGCAGCGCGTTGCCGATCTGGCCCAGGGCGCGCTTCTCCTCGGGCGCAAGCGAGCCGAGGCCTTTGAAGACCGCGGTTATCGAGCCTTTCTTGCCCAGCAGCCTTACCCGCGTCTCCTCGAGCTCAGCGGGCGTACCCGCGGCCTCGATGGCGGCGAGCGACTCGCGCGCCAGGGCGGCAAGCTCCGGCCGCTCCTGCGTAAGCTCCTCGATCTTGTTCATGGAGTTGTCGTCCATCTCAACCCCCGCCGCCGTCCCGCCTCTGGCGCAGCGCCTCGAACAGCACCACCGCCGCGGCGGACGCCACGTTCAGCGACTCGGCTTTCCCGGGCATGTCTATGTAGACCGTACCGTCCAGGTACGAGCGGTCCTCGTCCGGTATCCCGAACGCCTCGTTCCCCACCACCAGCGCGACCGGCCGTGAGAAGTCCTCGTCCAGGTAGCTGCGCTCTCCCCTGGGGTCGAGCCCCAAAATGGCGACCCTTCCCTGAAGGTCCGCACCCAGCCTGGCCACGTCCACGTCGCGCGCCAGCGGCACGTGGAAATGCGAGCCCGCCGCGGACCGCACTACCTTGGGGTTGTACAGGTCGACGCTGCCCGCCGTCATGAGGAACCCGTCGAGGGCGGCCGCGTCCGCGATTCGCAGCAGCGCCCCCAGGTTGCCCGGGTCCCTTACCTGGTCGGCGACCAGCAGCATGGAGACCTCGCCTTTGATCAGCTCGTCGTAGTCGGCGGTCACCTGCTCCATGATCCCGACTATGCCCTGCGAGGTGACAACGTCCGATATCCAGTCCATCAGGGGCTGGCTGACCTCGTGCATCTCGACGGGCTCGTCAAGCCGTCTTCTGATATAGCCGGCCTCCTCGGCGCGCGAGTCCACGTAGGCCAACTCCTTGAGTTTCGCGCCGGAATCCAGGCCTTCCTGGATGAGGTTGAGCCCCTCGACCAGGAAGAGGTCGAACCTGTCGCGGTAGGTGCGGCGTGAGAGTTTTCTGAACCGCTTGACGACCTCGTGGTTGCGGCTGGTGATCGGACTCAGCATGAGTCGCTTTTCATACTCGCCCTATCCGGCCGCCTGCTCGCCCGCTTCAGATGCGGCCTCCGGTGTGGAGTCCTTCTCGCCCTCGGCCTTAACGGCCGCCTTGCCGTCGCCGGCGCCGGCTGCCACCTCGACCAACTGGCCGAACGTCTCAGGGTCGTTGATGGCGATGTCCGCCAGTATCTTGCGGTCTACCTCTACCCCAGCGTTCTTGAGCCCGCTGATAAATCGGCTGTACGACATGCCGTGCTCGCGCGCCGCCGCGTTTATCCTGGTTATCCAGAGCTTGCGGAAATCGCCCTTGCGGACCTTGCGGTCGCGGTAGGCGTACTGCAGCGAGTGCATGACCTGCTCGTTCGCGGGCCTGTAGCACTTGCTCTTGGGCCCGCGGTAGCCGCGCGCCATCTTGAGCACTTTCTTTCTTCGCTGCCTGGTGGCCGGCCCGTTCTTTGTCCTCGGCATGATGATCAACCCCTCCGGGTGGAATAGTCTCTTGCAGCGCCTCTCCTACTTGGCGTTCTTCACTCCCAGCGCCCTGCGGACGTTCTTGTCGTCGGCCGGGTCCACTGCTCCCTCCGAGTTCAGGTGGCGCTTGCGCTTGGCGCTCTTGCTGGTGAACAGATGGCTGTTGTAGCCGTGCCTGCGCACAAGCTTACCTTTTGCCGTGACGTGGAACCGCTTGGCCGCGCCTCTGTGCGTTTTCATCTTGGGCATGCGATCACTCCTTCTTGGGCTGCTCGACGACGACGATCGGCGTGAGCACCATCGTCATGTTGCGGCCGTCCAGCCTGGGCCTGGCCTCGACCGTGGCGATCTCGCTGACGTCCTCAGCCATCCGGTTCAGGAGGTTCAGCCCGAGCTCCGTGTGGGTCATCTCGCGACCACGGAACATTATCGTGACCTTCACCTTGTTCCCCTGTTCCAGAAACCTCACCACGTGTTTTTTCTTGGTCTCGTAGTCGTGGATGTCGATCTTCGGGCGCATCTTCATCTCTTTGACTATGATCACGCTCTGCTTCTTGCGCGCCGCCTTCATCTTCTGGTCCTGCTCGTAGCAGTACTTGCTGTAGTCCATGATCTTGCAGACGGGAGGCTGGCCCTGCGGCGCGACCTCGACCAGGTCAAGGTCATGATCGAGCGCTATCCTTTGCGCCTCCTCGATAGGCGTGATGCCCATCTGCTCTCCGGTCTCGGATATCAGGCGCACCTGAGGGCACCTGATGGAATCGTTGACTCTCAGCTTTCCTAATATGGCGGCTCCTCCTTTTCATAAAGAACGGGTGGCTTGAATGCCACCCTTCAATATCCGATATGGATAACCCTGCCGGCTGCCATTGTCGGCTCCGTCGTTACCGGCGCCGCAGGGTGAGGAGCGGCATCGTTCGCCCCTTCTTGTCTTTGATTTACATGAGTATAGCGAATGGGCCGCCCCGCGGCAAACCCGCGCACCACCGGTGAAGGCAAAAATGCAAAATTGGTGCCAGGCACCGGTTTTGCATTTGCGGAACGCACCACGGTGTCTGACCCCAGTGGTGCGTTTTGTTGCGTTATACTAATCGTGCGATCGAAAGGATGGCGGAGCATGCTTCAACCCAGGCCCAAAGTCCTCGTCGCCGATGACGACCACAACCTGCGGCAGCTTCTGATGGAGGCGCTGCCCAGGCACAAGTTCGAGGTCTATCAGGCGGCCGACGGGAACGAGACGTGGGACACCATAAGGAACCTGAGGCCGGATATCGTCCTGCTCGACGTCATGATGCCGGGGCTGGACGGGCACGAGATATGCAAGAGGATGCGTGAGAACCCTCAGACCCGCAGCATCCCCGTGATCATGCTGACCGCGCGCGCGCAGCTCAAGGACAAGCTCGAGGGGATCGAGTCAGGGGCTGACGATTACATCACCAAGCCGTTCGATCCCATGGAGCTGCAGGCGCGCATCGAGATGCACCTGCGGCGCTACCTGCGCGACAGCGACATGAGCCCTATCACCGAGCTCCCCGGCAACAAGGCGATCGAGGACGCGCTGGTCAGCAGGATCGAGTCCAGCCGCCTGTTCGCCATGCTCTACATCGACCTGGACGACTTCAAGGCCTTCAACGACTACTACGGGTTCACCGCCGGCAGCGAGGTCATCCGCATGACCGGTGCAGTGCTGGCCGAGGCCCTGGACAAGTACGGCGCCGGAAGCGGCGAAGGCTTCCTCGGTCACGTGGGCGGCGACGACTTCATCATCCTCACCCCCATCGACGACGCCGAGGCCGTCTCCAAGGAAATAATCAGGCTCTTCGACGAGCGCATCAGGGACCACTACAACCCGGAGGACCTGGAGAAGGGCTACATAGTCTCGATCGACAGACGCGGGTACGTGATGAAGTTTCCGATCATGACCATATCGATCTCGATCGTCCACAACGAGCACCGTCAGCTCACCGACCCCGCCCAGATCGGCAGGATCGCCGCGGAGCTCAAGAAGTACGCCAAGGACCTCGAGGGAAGCGTCTACGTCTTCGACCGCAGGAAGATTTGACGGTCCCGGCGCTTCCCCCCTTTACACGGCCCGACTGAGAAATATGGATTACCGAGACGTTCTCTCGCCCAAACGCGCACCCGGCGCCACCAGCGAACCTGGCAGGGGCGACATCAGCCACCTCCTGTTCGTGACAGCGCGCCCCGGACTGCAGTTGCTGTGGACCGCGCTGGTCGCGGCCACCCTCATATACACGCTGGTGCGCAGCGGGCCGTCCTACCCCTGGGCGATAGCGCTGATGCTGGCCTCGTGGGCCGCGGTGGTCATAGGCAACCACTTCTTCCCGTTCGACGAGTACCACCCGGTGCTCTTCTTCCTGCTGATGTCGGCGTTCCTCGCGCTCACGGCGAGCATCGTCTTCCTGACCGGAAACCGCACTAGCCTGCTGGGGTTCCTGTTCTTCGCCGTGCCGATCCTGGCCTCGGCGTATTACGGCTACCCCGGCACCCTGCTGATGTCGGTGCTGGCCGGGGTGGTCCGCTACATCCCGTTCATGACCGGCAACGTGACGGCGCTGGAGCACATCGCGCTGGGCCTCACGGTGCTGACCTACGTCTTCATCGGGATGATGTCGTGCTACGTCGTCGAGGGCGAGAAGATGTACGCGCGCGAGTCGAACGAGTACAGGCACCTGCTGGAGCTCGCCCGCCACCGCGAGCGGGACATCTCGCCCATCTACAACCTCTCCAGGCGCTTCTCCTACACCCTCGACCTGGACACGGTGCTCAAGACCACGGCCGCCCTGGCCCGCCAGATGCTCTCGTCGCAGGGGGCCCTGGTGTTCCTGATCGAGGACGGAAAGCCCGTGCTCAAGGCGGCTCTGGGTATCCTGCCTTTCTCGGACATGTCGCAGGTGAAGCTGCCCTCGGGGCGCGAGTGGACCAGGACGCTCTTCTCCGCCGGGCGCACCCGGGCACGCCGCGACAAGCTCGATTGGCTCCCGCTGGATCCCGAGTCCTCGGGCAAGAGCCACTGCGTCGCCGCCGTGCCGCTTTTCACCGGCGGGGACGTGGCGGGCTACCTGGTGTGCTTCTCCCCCGCTTCGCGGACGTTCCGTCAGCAGCACCTGGAGGTGCTCTCGACGATCGCCAGCCAGGCCGCGGTCGCGGTCGAGAAGGCGCGGCTCTACTCGCGCACTCTGGACGACAAGACCAAGGTCGAGACGATACTGGGCGCGCTGCGGGACGGGCTGGTGCTGACCGACGCGGCCGGCATGCTGGTGGACGCCAACCCGGTCGCGGAGCGCATGCTCTCGCTGGACGGCGGCCCCCGGCGGCGCGACCTGGCGGGAGTGCTGTCCGCGGTGGCCACCGATAACAACCTGGGCCACCTGGGCCTGGGCGAGGCCGTCTCCGCGGTGCTGGAGGGCCGGACCGTCTTCGGTGAGATCACGCTTGCAGGCGAGGCTCCCATGACGGTGCAGGCGCACTTCATCCCGTTGCGCGATCAGGTGGACAAGGTCTCCGGCATGGTCCTGTTCCTTCACGACATCACCGAGCTCAAGCGCCTCGACGAGATGAAGTCCAACTTCGTCTCCAACGTCTCGCACGAGCTGCGCACGCCGCTCACCAGCATCTCCGGCTTCGTGAGCCTGCTGCTGGCGGGCAGGGCCGGACCGCTGGCGCAGAACCAGTCGAGGTATCTCGAGGTCGTCAAAGAGCAGGCGGGAAACCTGACCGAGATGATCGAGGACCTGCTCGACCTGCCCAGGCTGCAGGCGGGGGGGCGCAGGCTGCAGACCGCCGCCTGTTACATCCGCGAGCTGATCGGCGCGGCGGTGACGCAGGTGGAGAAGGCGGCCCTGGCGGGAGACGTGGAGATAAGGATCAACCTGCGCGGGGACCTGCCGCCGGTCAACGCCGATTCCGCCCGCCTGACCCAGGTGCTCAACAACATCATCGAGAACGCGGTCAAGTTCACGCCCGCGGGCGGCATGGTGGAAGTGGCGGCGCTGGATGGCGGCTCGGCTCTGCAGGTGCAGGTCTCCGACACCGGGGCCGGCATAACCCCGGCGGCCCTCCCCCACATCTTCGACAGGTTCTTCCAGGCTCACGCCACCGAAAGCGAGCAGGCCGGCTTCGGCCTGGGCCTTGCGATATCGCGCGAGATAGTCGAGCTTCACGGTGGAAGGATCTGGGCGGAGAGCGACCCCGGACGGGGCTCGACGTTTTACTTCACGGTCCCCTTCTACGCGTGATCAGGCGCCGGGAGTCGCGGTAGCGCTCTCCGTCATGGAGATTCCCCGGGCACGGTACTGCTCGGCGGCGATTGTGTCGGCCTTCGCCTTCTCTTCCTGCTCGACGATCGATTCCATGAAAGCCTTGACCACCACCGGGTCGAACTGCGTGCCGGCGTTCATCTCGATCTCTTTCACGGCCTCCACCACGGGGAGCGCCTTGCGGTAAGGCCTGTCGGACATCATCGCCTCGTAGGAGTCGGCAACCGCGAGGATGCGGGCGCCCAGCGGGATATCCTCGCCGGCGATCCCGTCGGGGTAGCCCCTGCCGTCGAAGCGCTCGTGGTGATGCAGGATGATCTCCCGGGGCGCCTGCAGGAAGGTGACCGGCTCGATGATGGAGTCGCCCAGCCTGGGGTGGGTCTTGACGTGGATGAACTCCTCCTCGGAGAGCGCTCCCGGCTTGTTCAGTATCTTTCGCGCGATCCCGATCTTGCCGATGTCGTGCAGCGCCGCGGCGTACTTGATGTTGCGCAGGTCCCACTCCGACAGTGACATCTTGCCGGCGATCGCCATGGCGTACTCGGTGACGCGCTCGGAATGGCCGTAGGTGTAGGGGTCCTTGACCTCGATGGCCCTCGCCAGGGCCTTCACCGTGGAGAAGTAGCTCATCTCCAGGTCCTCGTACAGGGAGGCGTTCTCCAGGGCGACGGCCGCCTGCCCGGCGATGCCGGTGACCATGTTGAGGTCCTCGTTCTCGAGCTCGTCGCGCTCCTTGGAATAGTAGAGCACCATCATGCCCAGCAGGTATTCCCGGGTGTAGACCGGGACCAGCAGTATCGAGCGCGTGCCCGTGTCCTCCACGCGGTCGTCGGGTATCAGGGGCGACACGTGGGGGTCGCTCATCGCCACCTGGTAGTTGAACAGCGCCTCGGAGTCCTCGTCGGTGAGGTCCGCGGGCTGGATGCCCTCGCCCAGGCCCATCTCCCAGTCGGAGTCCGGGAACAGGCTGAACGTCGCGGTCGGATAGAACCGCCCACTCTCGTTCACGTATATGTAGGCGCTGCACTTGCCGACTTCGCAGACGTCGGCGGTAATCTGCACCAGCCGCGTGAGCAGGACGTCGATGTCCAGCGTCGAGGTCACCAGGCGGGCGACCTCCAGGAGCGCCATGGTCTCCTTCAGCTTCTGCTGTTCGCTGCCGTGGAGCCGCGCGTTCTCCATCGCCGCCGAGACCTTGTTGGCGAACCTCACCGCGAGGTTGACGGTCTCGGGGGTAAACATGTGCGGACGCTCGACGTTGTCGATGAGCATCAACCCGACGTTGCGGTCGCGCACCATCAGCGGGGCGATGAGCACCACCTTGGTCTTCATCTTCTTCATGATCCCCGACATGACCGGCATCGACCTGGGGTATCCCTCGACCACAACCGGCCTGCGCTCGTGGACCAGTTGCTTCACCAGTCCCTCGTCGAGCTTGAACGGGCCTTCGCCGAACGTCTTCTGGTGGTCGAAGTTGGAGGCCTCCACGTGCAGCTGGTTGGTCAGCAGGTCGCGGGTGATGAAGGCGCACCTGCCCGCGTCCACCAGCTCGATGCACTTCTTTATCGAGGAGAGCATCAGGGTGGAGAAGTCGAGGGTGGCGGCGAGGTTGGAGGGGAACCTGTCGATGTCCTCCTGGTAGGTGTGGAAGAACCTGATGACCTCGTCGCGGGTCTGCGTGTATGACTGCGCCCGGATGCTCTCGGCCTGGCCCAGCACCTCGTTCAGCAGCAGCGCGCACTGGAACGCCGCCCCAGGCCCGACCTCACCGTCGTTTACCATGTCCTTGACCACCGACAGCAGCGAGTTCTTGACCACGCCGGGCACACACAGCACGTCCTTGAGCGCGTATCCGTTCTTGGCGTGGGAGTAGCTCTGAAAGGTCTCGTTTCCCAGGAAATCGGTTGTGTCTCGGTCCTCGAGGGCGGCCTGGAGCAGGCCGAGGTAGGCGGTGAAGTACTTCTTGCGGGTCTGCTTGGTGAAAGCGTAGAACGAGGAGCCCGGGGTATCGTTCTCGGGTATCCGCGCCAGGACCTCCGAGCGCTTCCTGGAGAGGACGTCGAGTGCGAGCTTTCTTCCTTCAACGGACTCCAGCAACGCTTCCGCCATTTACCACCTCACGAAAAACACCCGACTGTTGTCATCATTATAGCATTGGGCCGCTTGTCCTTCTCACATACCGGCGAGCAGGTTCGCCATCTCGATGGCGGTGAGCGCGGCCTGCCAGCCCTTGTTGCCGGCCTTCGCGCCGGCCCTGTCCACAGCCTGCTCCAGCGTGTCGGCGGTTATGATGCCGAACGCCACCGGGACGCCCGTGTCCAGCCCGACCCGCGCGATGCCCTTGGAGACCTCGGCCGCCACGTAGTCGAAGTGCGGCGTGTTTCCCCGGATCACCGCGCCCAGGCAGATCACCGCGTCGTACTTGCCCGAGGCCGCCAGCCTGCTCGCTACCAGCGGGATCTCGAACGAGCCCGGCACCCAGGCGACGTCAATGTTGTCGGCCGACGCCTCGTGCCTGGTCAGCGAGTCCATCGCCCCCGAGAGCAGGCTCTTGC
>Ga0066793_10001669_pt1 | contig 10250 bp, 10 predicted proteins | sample PersoiDNA2013189_FD_83876 | JGI IMG/M metagenome (GOLD analysis project Ga0066793, IMG submission 83876) | Permafrost soil microbial communities from the Arctic, to analyse light accelerated degradation of dissolved organic matter (DOM) -... | ecosystem: Environmental > Terrestrial > Soil >...
CTGGGTGTGCACGCCACGCAAGTGCGTAGCACAAATCTTGCGAATGAAATTTCAGATGCGATCCCAAACCCTTCACAAATTCATGTATCGTGAGCTTCGAGTTCGGGAGTTGGCCTAGGAGGGGGGCGGCGTGTCGGTAGGTCCCACGGTGCGTCGCCGCCGGCTTGGCTCCGAGTTAAGACGCCTGAGGGAGGCGCACTCCTTCAAGCTGGAAGACGCCGCTGAGCGTCTCGGGCTGGCCCCGTCGACACTGTCGCGCATCGAAACCGGGAAGGCGCCCACCAGGACCGCCTACCTGACGACCATGTTCGACATGTACGGCGTCGTCGACCCGGCCCACCGGCAGGCGCTGACCGACATGGCGCGCGACGGTCACCGCAAGGGCTGGTGGGCGGTGTACGACGACGTGCTGCCCACCGGATTCGACATCTACGTCGGGCTCGAGGCCGAGGCGGCCGCTCTCCGGGTCTTCGAGGATCAGGTCGTGCACGGGCTCCTGCAGACCAAGGACTACGCGCGCATCGTGATGAGAGCGGTGCGCATGCAGCAGACCCCCAGTCAGATCGACCGCGCCGTAGCGTTGCGGATACAGCGCCAGGAGGCGCTCACCCGGGTGGATCCGCTCAAGCTCTGGCTGATCCTCAACGAGGCGGTGATCCGCAGGACCGTAGGCGGCGCCGAGGTCATGCACGGCCAGCTGACGCACCTGCTTGATGCCAGCGAGTGGCCCAGTGTGACGTTGCAGGTGCTGCCGCTGTCCAGCGGTGCCCACCCGGCCCTCAACGGGCCGTTCTGCATCCTTGAATTCCCTGAGCGCACTGACCCGGACGTGGTGTATACGGAAGGCGTTGCCGGGCACGCGTACCTGGAGCGAGATTCCGATGTGCGGGCCTGTGCGGAGGCCTTTGACCTGCTGCGGGCGGCAGCGTTGTCGCCAGCCGATTCAGCCGAACTGATCGGCAGGATGGCCAAAGAGATCACCCATAAGGGGGAAAACTAATGACCAGCGAAAGGAACGACCGATGACACCCGAATTCACTGGAGCGCACTGGTTCAAGAGCAGCGCGTCGAGCGTCACGGGCTGCGTTGAGATTGCGCACCTGCCCGGCGGGCTTGTGGGCCTCCGGGACTCCAAGGACATCAGCAAGGCACCACACGTATTCAACCGCCGTGAGTGGCACGCGTTCCTGACGGGCGTCAGGAACGGGGAGTTCGACCTTCCGGCTAGCTGACAGCGGCCGCGGCGGCGTCCGGCCTTCCGCTCGGGTCGGGCGCCGCTGCCGGTCATGCGCTGTGCCGGTTACGCACGGGGGCCGAACTCGCCGTCGGCCGCGCCCCCCAGGAAGGCATCCCACTCGGCGGCGCTGAAGACCAGCGCCGGTCCGTCAGGGTGCCGGGAGTTGCGCATGGCCACCTCCCCGCCGGGGAGGAAGGCCACCTCCACACAGTTGCCCCCGGTGGGGCCGCTGCGCCTGCTCTTGACCCAGCTGATGCCGTGCAGGTGGGAGGCGGGCATGCCGTTGCGGACGTCGCTCATGACGATCCCTCCAAGTCCGTCACGATGGCGCGGAGGATCTCCGCCGAGTCACCGGGTGGCGCGCTGATGATGCTCAGCCTTTCCATGGCCAGCAGGTACCGGCCCACTTCCACCGGCTTGTCGATGTAGAGGGCGCTGGTCAGGTTTTCGACGTAGACGATGTCGGGCATGCCAGGGTCCGCGAATCGCAGCATGCTGAATGCTCCGGGCGCGGCGTGACCTACCGCGGAGAACGGCGTGACCTGCAGGGTCAGGCGCTGCTGCTGGCAAGCCCCGATCAGCGACTCCAGTTGCGCTCGCAGCACGGGCACGCCGCCGACCGGGCGGCGCAGCGCCACCTCGTCGATGATCGCCCATAGGCGCATCACGCCCGAGGCGAACCGGCTCTGGCGCTCCTTGCGTATGGCGACGAGCCGCTCCGCCTCATCCATCGAGAAGTCGCCGAGGGCCAGCACGGCGGCCGCGTAGTCTTCCGTCTGGAGCAGCCCAGGGACGAACTGCGGGTCGTAGCTGCGGATCGACTCCGCCGATTCCTCCAGCCCGATGTAGGACTGGAACCACGTCGGCAGGACGTCCTGGTACTGCTGCCACCAGCCGGGCTGATTGGCCCGGCTGGCCAGCGACAGCATCTGCTCCCGCTCGGCCCGGTCGGTGATCCCGTACAGGGTGAGCAGGTCCGCAATGTCTATCTCGCGGACCGCGTTCCGGCCCAGCTCGATGCGGCTGATCTTGGATTCCGATCCACGGATGGCTCGCGCCGCTTCCTGGGCGCTGATTCCCCGCGCCTCACGTAGACGTCGCAACTGTGCGCCGAGTAGCAGGCGCAGGACGGTCGGGCCGCCAACCGTGTCCGCCATAATCCACTTCCTCCCAGGGGAGTGCGCGCCGACAGCACGTGCCGCCAAGGCGATAAGCAGCACGCTCAGTCGGCCGGTCCCCCCTGGGCCGGAAGGGCTACTCTCCGTGTCGTTTGCGCGACCATCCGATCACGCGACGCCGCGGCAGGGTTGCCCTTTCGGCCACGTCCGTTCATGATATCCCATATGCGATTGCATGTAACCCCCCCGTTGGGCGCTGTTGTGGCCCTAGGAGTGCTGTTGTGGCCTTAGGAGCATCGCGGTGACCGCAGAGGAAGATCGTATGAAGGCCTTCCGTCCGGATGATCCTAGTCCAGCGCGTATTTACAACTACTTACTTGGCGGTAAGGACTACTACCCCGCTGACCGGCTGGCCGCCGAGGAGATACTCAGCGTCGCGCCAGACATCCGGCAGGCTGTCATGGCGAACCGGGCCTTCCTCCGCAGAGCCGTTCACTTCCTTGTCACGGATGCCGGTGTCCGCCAGTTCATCGAGATCGGTGCCGGGCTACCCGTGGCGGAAAATGTGCACGAGGTCGCGCAGCGGTCGGCGCCGGGCGCGCGGGTTGTCTATGTGGACACCGACCCGGTGGTCATCGTGCACGCGAGGAACATGGTGCGCGGCGTCCCCGGTACCGCCGTCGTCGAGCACGACCTGCGTGAGCCGGCTGCGATCCTGGGCGACCCCGAGCTGACCAGGCTGATCGACGTCGCCGTGCCTACGGCGGTGCTCATGGCTAACGTCCTGGCCAACGTCGCCGACGAGGACGACCCCGCCGCGCTGATCCGCGCGCTGCTGGCGCCCTTCCCGGCCGGGAGCTTCCTCGTCATGTCCCATGTGACGCTGGACGGCACCCCGGAATCCGCCAAGGCAGCCGTCAAGATTCTTGAACGGGCGGGACTCAGCGCGCATCCGCGGGCCCGCGATCAGGTGCGGGCCCTGCTGGCCGGCCTTGAACCCGTCGAGCCGGGCCTGGTGTGGGCGCCCGAGTGGCAGCCGGACGCCGGCACCGGCCTGGCGGACGATCCGGGCCGTTCCCATGTCTATGTGGCGGTCGGCCGGAAGGCACCGGACACTGTGCCCGGTACGATCAGTGCCTGGGGCTAGTAGCAGAATTAGTGGCGGGGCTCGGCGTCGGCGGAAGCAGGGCGATGCGTTACAGGTCGTTGGGTAATTCAGGGCTGCTGGTATCCGTGGCCGGGCTCGGCGGCAATAACTTCGGCCGGCGGCTGGACGTGGCCGGGACCCGCGCGGTGGTGGACGCGGCTCTTGACGCCGGGGTCACCCTGCTCGACACGGCCGACACGTACGGCGGCGGGGGATCGGAGGAGATCCTCGGCGAGGTGCTCGCCGGGCGCCGGGACCAGGTGGTGCTGGCCACGAAGTTCGGGCACCAGGCGTACGACATGGGGTATGGCGCGGCGGCCGGGGCCAAGGGCGGCCGGGCGTACATCCGGCTGGCCGTCGAGCGGTCGCTGCGGCGGCTGCGGACCGATTACATCGACCTGTACCAGCTGCACACCCCGGACCCGGTCACGCCCATCGGGGAGACCCTGCGCGCGCTCGGCGAACTGGTGGCCGAAGGCAAGGTGCGCTACATCGGGCACTCCAACCTCGCGGGATGGCAGATCGCCGACGCGGCGCACGCGGCCCGCGAGGCGGCCACGGAGCCCTTCGTGTCCGCGCAGAATCACTGGTCGCTGCTGGAGCGTGGCGTGGAAGCCGAGGTCGTGCCCGCCGCCCGGCAATTCGGGCTTGGCGTGCTGCCATACTTCCCGCTGGCGAATGGCCTGCTTACCGGCAAGGTCCGGCGTGGCCAGGCGGCCCCGAAAGACAGCAGGCTGGCGACCAGGGAGGGCTACATCACGGACGAGAAGCTCGACCGGGTGGAGGCACTGATCTCATGGGCCGCTGATCACGGGCTGACCGTGCTTGACGTGGCTATCGGTGCCCTGGCCGCACAGCCGGGATGTGCCTCGGTGATAGCCGGCGCGACCTCACCTGAGCAGGTGAAGGCCAATGTCATGGCGGCCGAGTGGGTACCGTCAGCCGAGGAGCTGGCCGAGATCGACACGTTGCTGCTGCCGCCCGGCCGGGCTGGCTGAGCGGCGTCAGCCCTGGGCCGCCGCCAGCCGGTACAGTGCCGCGACCGCGCGGCCGAACCTGGGCGAGTAGGACACCGATGGGGTATTCCCGCCCTGCTCGTACCCGCCGATCACGCCGATCACGGTGCCCAGGCCGGTGGCCGGGTTCACCTGGGCCAGGAACGGCCCGCCGCTGGTGCCGTTCGTATATCCGGCGCAGGTGAACTCGAGCTGCTGACCGCCGAACGCGCGCGTGGTGGCCTGGCAGGTTATCGGCGAGTCCGAGTCCTGCGGGTAGCCAATGACCTCAACGGCCTGCACGGGGCCCCATCCGGTGCCCAGCTGATCCGCGCCGGTAACCTGCTGGATGCTCTGCCCGCGGCCAGCCTGCTTGACGACCAGGAAGGCCACGTCGTCGTTGGGATCGGCGGAGACGGCCCAGGCCCGGTCGACGAACACCCGGCTGACGGTCCACATGCCGTAGGGGGCCCAGCCGTTGTGATAGCCGGGCGCGAAGGCGTACCCCGTCGAACCGGCCACGCAGTGCCCGGCGGTGATCACGAGATCCCCGGCCGGGCTGTCCACCACGCTCGCGGTACATGATGAGTGACCGCTCAGATGACCCACGGTCCCGGTGAACAGGGCGCCGACCGCCGGGGTCCCGTTGAATACGCGCCCGTTCACCAGTATCGCCGGTGCGCCCGGCGCCCGGCGGGGGAGTGACTTGGCCGCCGCGGCCAGCCGGACCGCGAGCCTGGCCGCGCCCTGTGCCGTGGACGATGTCAGCGCCACCCCCACGATGACGGCTATCAGCGTGGTCATGGCGAGGATGGCGGGCTTACCCAGCAGGCCCGGAGCCCAGCGCCCCGTCCTGCTGTGTTCCCGCATTCGTTTCCCCTGCCCTGAGGGTGGTCCGTTGCACTGGTTTGACCTGCGCTTTCTTCTATTGTGAACGTCCAGCTTGAAGAGATCCATAGCGGGGGCCGAGAAGATCCATAAAGGCCGCCGGTTACGGGTCTGCCGTGGCGTGAAGATCGGCAGACGGGCGGGCGTAAGATCTCACGCAGCACGTTGCCCTCGGCGGCGACGGCGTCACCCCACCTGGGCTCGGGCGTGGCAGAACAGGGTCAGCAGGGGTGAGCCAGAGGAGTAGATGTCATGTCGGGGATGGGTTCCGTCCTCCAGCTCACGAACCCGACGGTGGTAGCCGCGTTCCGCGCGGCACTCATCCATCAGGGGATCGTTGCCCTGCTGATTTTCTTCCTGCTCGCCCTGGTGTGGGTCAGTGCCCGGGAATGGGTTCCTGCTTCCCGCACGGGGGGCGCCGGGTCCGCGGCGGCGGCCACGTTCGCCGAGCCGCCAGCGCGCCGCGTGCTGCGCATCGGCTTCGGCATCCTGTGGATCTTCGACGGCATCCTGCAGGCCCAGCAGGCGATGCCGCTCGGCCTCCCGTCGCAGGTGATCCAGCCCGCTGCGGCGAGTTCGCCGGGATGGGTGCAGCAGATAGTGAACTGGGGCGTGCGGGGATGGACCTATCATCCGATCGACGCCGCGGCGGCGGCCGTCTGGATCCAGATCGGGATTGGCGTCTGGCTGCTCACCGCGGCCCGGGGCCGGTGGTCCCGCCTGGGCGGGCTGGCCAGCGTCGGCTGGGGCCTGATCGTCTGGATCTTCGGTGAGGCCTTCGGTGGTATCTTCGCGCCCGGACTGACCTGGTTGTTCGGTGCCCCTGGCGCGGCGCTGCTCTACTGCGTGGCCGGGGCGCTGGTCGCGTTGCCGCTGCGGGCCTGGTCCGGGCAGCGGCTCGGACGGCTGGCCGTCGCCGCTTTCGGGCTGTTCCTCACCGGGATGGCCCTGCTGCAGGCGTGGCCGGGGCGTGGCTTCTGGCAGGGCACGGCCGGCCAGGGTGGGGCTGGCCGGAAGGCGTCCGGCCTGGCCGCGATGATCCAGCAGATGGGACAGACATCCCAGCCAAAGTTCCTCTCGTCCCTGGTCTCGGGCTTCGGCTCGTTCACCGCCGCACACGGATTCGCGGTCAACCTGATCGCCGTGATCGTGCTGGCCGCGGTCGGCATCGCCATGCTCAGCGGGCAGCCGCGGCTGCTGCGCCCGGCGCTCCTGGTTCTGCTGGTGGCGTGCCTGGCCGACTGGGTACTGATCGAGGACTTCGGCTTCTTCGGCGGTGTTGGCACGGACCCCAACAACATGATCCCGATGGCGCTGGTGGCCGTGGCCGGTTTCCTGGCCCTGACCAGTCCTGCCGTCGCGGTGGCTGAACCTGCTCCGCAGGTCGGGGTGCGGGGATGGCGGGAGTGGCTCACTCCGGGACGCCTCGGCCATGCCCTCGGGACCACGAGCCTCCGGACGATCGCCGCGGTCGGCGCGCTCGGTGTCGCCATCCTCGGCGCCGTCCCGATGATGGCCGCCTCAGCCAGCACGAGCGCCGATCCGATCATCGCCGAGGCGCTTGACGGGTCCACCGCCCCGCTCGATTTCCGCGCTCCCGCGTTCCAGTTGACCGATCAGCATGGCCAGCAGGTCTCGCTGGCCAGCCTGCGGGGCAAGGTGGTGCTGCTCACCTTCCTCGATCCAGTGTGCACGAGCGACTGCCCGCTGATCGCGCAAGAGTTCCGCCAGGCTGACCAGCTTCTCGGCGCGAGCGCGCGGCACGTTGAAATCGTCGCGGTCGTGGCCAACCCCATCTATCGCCAGCTTGCGTTCACGCAGGCCTTCGATCGCCAGGAGAATCTGACCAGCCTGCCGAACTGGCGGTACCTGACCGGGACGCTCCCGCAGCTCAAAAAGGTATGGCAGCAGTACTCGGTCGCGGCTGAGATCACCCCGGCGGGCGGGATGGTCGGGCACAGCGACGTCGCGTACGTCATCGACGCGGCGGGCCGGACCCGCAGGGAGCTGAATTTCGATCCCGGCCCGGGGACCGCGAGTTCCCAGTCGTCGTTCGCGGGCGAGCTGTTCGCCGCTGCCCAGCAGGTCCTGGGAACACAGTGATCATGAGATGGCATCTAGGGCGTGTCTCGCAGATCTTCGGCCTGCTGCGGTCCCCGGGTCACGTCCCGGTCGCGGTGGGCGCGCTGCTCACCGCCGCGCTCGTGGCAGGCTGCGGCACCGTGGCTGCGGCACCGCATGCTGCCCGCCTCCCGCCGTCCGCCACGCCGTCGCTCGCCACCTCGGAGGCGTCCGCCACGGAAACCTGGGCGGTAGTCGTCATGGGCGGGTCGAGCGCCGCGCACAACAATTTCTGGCAGCTGTTCACGCGTTCCGCGAAGGCCGCGCGATGGACGCTCGCCACCCCACCCGGGGTGGCCGACAACGGCGGCCTCGCGGTAGCCGATGTGGGCCCAGGGTCGCTCGTCACCGCGGTACGGCCCAGCCAGGACCTCACCTTCACGCCGCTCAGCGCCAGCCGGGACGAGGGTGTGCACTGGTCGCAGGGCGGGCTGCTCTCCGCCAGCCTGGCCGGCTTCCCTGACGTATTCGCGGGGGCATCCGGCGGCCGCCTGATCGCGCTGACCCGCCGTGGCGACGCCCAGGTCGCCGTGCACGCCGGGGCGACCTGGACGAGCCTGGCCAGCGAGCGTTCGGTGGCCGCGTCCCCAGCCGGCCGGGCGTGCGGGCTGGCCCGGCTCACCGCGGCCGCGTTCAGCCCGGCCGGGGTGCCGCTGCTCGCCGGGCAGTGCACGCAGCCCGGCAGGGTGGGTATTTTCGTCTCTGGTGGTGGGACCTGGCGCGCTGCCGGGCCCGTCCTGCCGCCATCGCTCGCCCGGCGGGACACCGAGGTGCTCGGGCTGGCCAGCACTGACGGGGCGACCGCGGCCCTGCTGCAGGCTGGCTCGGGCGCGGCCGCGAGCCTGGTCACCGCGTGGTCGGCAGACGGCGGCCGCCACTGGCGGCTGTCCGTCCCGTTCGGGCTGCGCGGCCTGGCGGTGCGGTCCGCGGCCTTCGGCGTCGGCGGAGCCATCGGCGTGACGCTGACCGGCGGTGCTGGCGCCGTGGCGGTCACGGGGCCCGGCGCGGCATGGCGCTCACTTCCCCCGCTGCCCGCCGGGGCCGCGGGGGTCCCGGCCGCGGCCGCTACCCTGGCTGCAGGGCCGGGCAGCGGATTCGAGGCCCTGATCGCCCACGGTGGCCAGCTGTCGGTATGGCAGTTGACCGTGGGCGGCACCGGATGGGAGCAGGTACAGGTCATCAAGGTTGCTATCCCGTACGGCTCGTCGGGCTGAGGGGGCGCCATGAGCTACCTCGTCCATCACTGGTCCTTCGACCCGTTCATGATCGTGGCGGTCGTCGTGGTCGGCTGGCACGAGATCGGCCTGGCCCGGCTCGCCCGGCGGTCGCGGCCGGAGCGGACGCGGCAGCGCCGTCGGCGCTCGTTCCTGTTCTACGGCGGGCTCGCCGTCCTGCTCATCTCGGTCCAGTCGCCTATCGACTACTGGTCGGGTGAGTACTTTTTCGTGCACATGATCCAGCATCTGCTGCTGATGTTCACCGCGCCGACGCTGGTCGTCGCGGGGGCGCCGTGGCAGCCGCTGCTCGATGCCCTGCCGGGCAGGCTCGGCCAGAGCGTCACCCGGACCACCCTGCGCGACAACTGGTCGCGCCCGCTGCGCGCTGTCGCCGGCTTCATGCTGCGCCCATGGGTCGCCATCGTGTTCTTCAGCGTCGTAATGATCTTCTGGCACATTCCGGTGGCCTTCGACCTGGCCGAGCGCAACCAGGCCGTGCACATATGGCTGGCGCATGCCAGCTTCTTCATCGCCGGGGTGCTTTTCTGGCTGCAGTTCATCTCGTCACCTCCCTTCCGGCGCAGGCTGCCGCTGCTGTCGCAGGCGGCCGCGCTGATCGCGACGAATGTGGTCATGTGGATGCTGGCGATGTCGATGAGCATCTTCACCCAGGTGTCGTGGTACTCGGCGTATTCCCACGTGCCCGGGGTAACCCTGCCGGCGTATGCCGACCAGCAGATCGGTGCCGCCATCCTCTGGGTCTGCGGTGACTTCTGGGCGATTCCCGCGCTCTTCCTGGTGCTGCGCCGGATGATCAACGAGGACGGCGGGGTCGGGGCGGCGATCGACCAGATCCTCAACCGGGGGCCGGCCCGGGCCGGCTGGGCGTCGTCCCGACCGCGGACCACGGTGCAGCAGACCACGGGGCAACAGACCACGGGGCCACGGACCAGGCCCGGGGCCCCGCCGCTGTCGCCGCCGACCGAGCCCTAGCGGTCGGGCCGTGACAGGGCCCGGAGAGGCCGCCAGGGCGACGTTCCGCGATGTGTTCGCGGTCGGTGAGTTCAGGGCACTGTGGCTGGCGCAGCTGCTGTCCGTGGCCGGTGACCAGCTCGCCCGGGTGGCCATGACCGTCCTGGTCTATGACCGGACGCACTCGCCGTTGTGGAGCGCGCTCACTTTCGCCGTGACTTTCCTGCCGTGGATTGTCGGTGGCCTGGGCCTGTCCGGGATCGCCGACCGGAAACCACGGCGTCAGGTGATGATCACCTGCGATCTGGCCCGTATGACGCTGGTATGCCTGATGGCGCTGGTGAGCACCGTAGTGGCGGCCAGCGCCGCGCTCTGGGTCATGGTGGCTCTCCTGTTCCTGGTCACGCTGCTCGACTCGCCCTTCAAGTCGGCGAGGTCAGCGCTGGTCCCCGACATCCTGGCGGGGGAGAAGTACGTTCTCGGCACCGCTGTCACCCAGATCACGTTCCAGCTCGGCATGGTATCCGGGTTCGCGCTCGGTGGACTGGTAGTGGC
>Ga0066793_10001670_pt1 | contig 10250 bp, 8 predicted proteins | sample PersoiDNA2013189_FD_83876 | JGI IMG/M metagenome (GOLD analysis project Ga0066793, IMG submission 83876) | Permafrost soil microbial communities from the Arctic, to analyse light accelerated degradation of dissolved organic matter (DOM) -... | ecosystem: Environmental > Terrestrial > Soil >...
AACGGAGCGGAGCGAGCTGCGAAGAGCGAGCGGAACGCCGTGAGCCAGGCGGGGTGCAGGGGTTTTCGTCTGGCATGAGCGAACGGAGCGGAGCGAGCTGCGAAGAGCGAGCGGAACGCAGTGAGCCAGGCGGGGTGCAGGGGTCCCCGCCATAAGAAATGAGCCGTCATCAGTCCGGTCGGGACGGAGAAGAGCTGGCCGCTGGGAACGCAGGCTGCCCCGGTCTGCGAGGTCGGTGTCTTCCCTTCTGACCGGACTGATGACGGCTCAACGCAGGCGTTGGGCTTTGGGCCTTTGGCCTTAGGAGGCCTTAGCTAAAGCTCCTAAAGCCCAAGGCCTAAAGCCACTGTGTATGTCGGCCCCGAAGGGGCGGAACTGTAGATCGTATGGCTCGGAAACTCAAGTCGGACAAGCTGCTGTTCACGGCCACCCTGGTACTGGTGTGCGCGAGCCTGGTCATGGTGTACAGCGCCTCCGCGGCCATCGGGATGGAGCAGTATCACCAGCGGCCGACGCTGTTCCTGTTCAAGCAGGCGACGTTCGCGCTGCTCGGGCTCGTGTTGATGCCCGTCCTGATGCGCGTCGACTACCGCCTCTACCGGCAGCCGATCGTCATCTGGACGGCGCTCGCCATGGTCGGCTTCGCGCTCGTCGCGGTGCTGTTCGGGCCGCGCATCAACGGCGCGCGCCGGTGGTTCGGCTTCCCCGGCATCGGCGTTCAGCCATCCGAGTTCGCGAAGCTCGTCGTCATTTTCTTCGTCGCCGCCATCCTCGAACGGCGGATGGATCGCATCGACGACCTGCGCTACTCGCTCGTCCCCGTCGCGATCGTCCTGGGAGGGGTGGTCGGCCTGGTCATGCTGCAGCCCGATCTCGGCACGGCGCTGTCGATCATCGTCATCGTCTCGGCGATGGTCTTCGCGGCGGGCATCAACTACCGCTACATCATCGGGCTGCTGCTCGTGTCGATGCCCGCGGCGTACATCGTGTTGATGAGCGCCGACTACCGGCGGCGCCGGATGATGGTGTTCCTCAATCCGTGGGACGACCCTCTCGGCGACGGCTTTCAGGTCATCCAGTCGCTCATCGCGGTGGGCACGGGAGGCGTCTTCGGCAAGGGCCTGATGGCCGGCGTGCAGAAGCTGTTCTACCTGCCGTACCCGCACACCGACTTCATCTACGCCGTCATCGGCGAGGAGCTGGGTCTCATCGGCTGCACGCTCGTGCTCGCCTGCTTCTGCGTGATTGCCTGGCGGGGCCTGCGGACGGCGATGCGCGCGCCCGACCGTTTCGGCGCGTTCCTCGCGCTCGGCCTCACCGCGATGGTGGTGGTGCAGGCGTTCTTCAACATCAGCGTCGTGCTCGGCCTGCTCCCGACCAAAGGCATCCCGTTGCCCTTCGTCAGCTTCGGCGGCTCGTCGCTGCTGATGAGCATGATCGGCATGGGCATCCTGCTCAACGTGTCCCAGCACGCGTCGGCCTCGCATGTGGTGACGACGGTGATCGAGCCGGGGACGGCGGATGCATGACCGCATTGCGCGTCGTGATCGCCGGCGGCGGTACCGGCGGCCACCTCTATCCCGGCATCGCGATCGCGCGCGAACTCCTCGCGCGGCGTCCGGACGCGACGGTGACGTTCGCGGGCACGGCCCGCGGGATCGAATCGACGGTCGTGCCGCGGGAAGGCTTTCAGCTCGACCTACTGCGGAGCGCGGGACTGAAGGGACGCTCCCTGCTGGACGCGGCGCGGGGCGTGGCGCTGCTGCCGCTCAGCGGCGCGGACGCGTGGCGGATTCTTTCCCGCCGGTCGCCCGATCTGGTGATCGGGGTCGGCGGATATAGCTCAGGACCGGTCGTCCTGCTGGCGGCGGTGCGCGGCATGCCGACGCTGCTCGCCGAGCAGAACGCGGTCCCGGGCCTGACCAACCGGCTGCTGTCGTGGGTGGTCAGCGCGGCGGCGGTGACGTTCGATTCGACGGTGTCCTTCTTTGGCAGGAGGGGATTTGTCGCAGGCAATCCGGTTCGTCCTGAGTTCTTTATCACTGACGGCGATCACGCGGGCCCGCACGGCGGGTCGCCGAGGCTTTTGATCTTTGGCGGCTCCCAGGGCGCGCACGCCATCAACGTGGCCATGGTGGAGGCGGCGCCGAGGCTGGCAGAGGGTGGCGGCGTGGACATCACGCATCAGACAGGAGAGCGCGACGTGGAACTGGTCCGGCGCGCCTACCGCGACGCCGGGCTCGCGGCCCGTGTCGAACCGTTCCTCTTCGCCATGGACCGGGAAATGAAACAGGCCGACGTGATCGTCAGCCGCGCGGGATCGACCTCGATCGCGGAGCTGACGGCGGTGGGACGGGCGGCGATTCTTATTCCGCTGCCGACCGCCACGGACGATCACCAGACGAAGAACGCCGACGTGCTCGCGCGCGCGGGCGCGGCGGAAGTGATCGCGCAAAAGGACTTGACGGGACCGGTGCTCGCCGAGCGCGTGCTGGCGCTCGCGGGGGACAGCCGCCGGCGGCACGCACTCGCGGAGGCGGCGCGGACCTTCGCCCGCCCGAACGCGGCGAAGGCGATCGTCGACAAGGCCCTGGAGCTGGCGGGGTGCTAGGCCGCACGCGTCGCATCCACTTTGTCGGGATCGGCGGCATCGGGATGAGCGGCATCGCGGAGCTGCTCGTGAACCTCGGGTACGAGGTCAGCGGGTCCGACGCGAAGGCGTCCGACATGACGGCGCGGCTGGCGCGGCTCGGCGTGCGCATCGCGCGCGGGCACGACGCCGCGCACGTCGGCCACGCGGACGTCGTCGTCACGTCGTCGGCGATCCAGCCGGGGAACCCCGAGGTGGACGAGGCGCGGCGCCGGTCGATCCCGGTGATCCCGCGCGCCGAGATGCTGGCGGAGCTGATGCGGCTCCGCTACGGGATCGCCATCGCGGGGGCGCACGGCAAGACGACGACGACGTCGATGGTGGCGCTGGTGCTCGAGCGCGCCGGCCTGGATCCGACGGCGGTGATCGGCGGGCGGCTGAGCGCCTTCGGGAGCAACGCGCGTCTCGGGCGCGGCGACTACATGGTCGTGGAGGCGGATGAAAGCGATCGATCGTTCCTGAAACTGACGCCCGTGATTGCGGTGATTACGAATATCGACCACGAGCACATGGACAGCTACGGCAACTGGGACACGCTGCAACAGGCGTTCGTCGCCTTCGCCAACAAGGTGCCGTTCTACGGCACCGTCGTGGCGTGCGTGGACGATGCGCCCGTGCGGGCGCTCGTGCCGAAGATGACGCGCCGCGTCATCACGTACGGACCCGAGGGGAGCGGCGCCACGATCACCGCACACGGGACGGCGCTCGAGGCGTTTGGCTCGCGCTGCCGCGTGGTGCAGACCACGCGAGAGGGCGTGACGACCGAACTCGGGCCGCTGCACCTGCGCGTGCCCGGCCGTCATAACCTGATGAACGCGCTGGGCGCGGTGGCCGTGGGCCTGGAGGTCGGCGTGCCGTTCGCGAAGATCGCGACCGGGTTCGAGGACTTTCGCGGCGCGGAACGGCGCTTTCAGCTGCGCGGCGAGGAGCGCGGCGTGATGGTGGTGGACGACTATGGGCACCACCCCACGGAGATTGCCGCCGTCATCGCCGCCGCGCGCGCCGGGCTCGATCGGCGTGTCGTGGTCGTGTTCCAGCCGCATCGCTACACGCGCACGCGCGATCTGCTCGACGACTTCGGCACGGCCCTGGGCGCCGCGGACGAAATCATCCTCACCGACGTCTATGCCGCCGGCGAAGCCCCCATCCCCGGCGCGACGGCGGAGGCGGTGGAAGCGGCCGTGCGCCGGACCGGACGTCCGGTGCGGCTCGTGAAGTCACTCGACGAGATCCCGGCGGCCGTGGCCGGCACGGCGCGGCCCAACGATCTCGTCATCACGCTCGGCGCGGGATCGATCGGCAGCATGCCGGAGCGCATTCTCGAGGCGCTTCGTGGCGCGCACGTGTCCGACACAGCCGGGGGCAGGCCAGCGGACCTGTCCGACGAAGCCAGAGGCAAAGTCGGATGAGCGTCAAGGCGCCCTCGGAGAAGGGCTTCCGCCGCGCGAACGTGCGGCCGGGCGGCAAGAAAAACGGCGGCGGCGTCATGCGCTGGCTGTCGTGGCGCTTTGCGCGCTGGGCGCTGGCCGTGCTCGTCGTGTTCTACAGCGGTTACCGCGCGACCAGTCTGGTGCTGCACGCCTCGGGCCTGCAGGTCAGCCGCATCAGCGTGCACGGCAACGTGCGGCTCTCGATCGGCGAGGTGCAGGCGATCGTCGACGGCCTTCGCGGGTCGAGCATCCTGACGGCCGATCTGCCGGGCTATCGGCGGCGCCTCATGGAGTCCCCATGGGTCGCCGACGTGGCCATGCGGCGCGTGCTGCCGTCCACGGTCGAAGTGTTCGTGTCGGAGCGCCGCCCGATGGGCCTCTGCCGGATGGGGAACACGCTCTACCTCATCGATCCGCGCGGCACGCTGATCGACGAGTTCGGACCGCAGTACGCGGAGTTCGATCTCCCGATCATCGACGGGCTGACGAGCGGCGCGACCTCCGGCCAGCCCTCGATCGACGAGTCGCGCGCCGAGCTCGCCGCGCGCGTCATCGAGGCGCTGTCGGCCCGGAAGGACATCGCGCGGCGCGTCTCGCAGATCGACGTCAGCGATGCGCACGACGCGGTCGTGCTGCTCGATGACGACGCCGCGCTGCTGCACATCGGCGAGGACCGTTTCCTCGAGCGGGTGCAGTCGTACGTGGACCTCGCGCCCGCGCTGCGGCAGCGCGTGCCGGATATCGACTACGTGGATCTGCGATTCGACGAACGGGTGTACGTCCGGCCCGCGTCGACCAAGCGGTAGGGCGGGTCTTGTAGACCCGCCGAAGGGAGAACCTGTGGCTCGTAAGGAACGCTACCTGGTCGGCCTCGACGTCGGCACCTCGAAGATCGCCGCCATCGTGGGCGAGATGACCGATGACGAAGGGCTCGACATCATCGGGCTCGGGCTCGCGGAGTCGAAGGGCATCCGGCGCGGCGTGGTCGTCAACCTCGAGGCCGCCGTCGAATCGATCAAGAAGGCGATCGACGAAGCGGAGCTGACGGCCGGCGTCGAGATCGATTCCGTCCACCTCGGCCTGTCCGGCGCCCACGTCAAGGCGTTTAACAGCCGCGGGGTGGTCGCGGTCGCCGGGAAGAACCGCGAGATCACGCGGGAGGACGTGCGGCGCGCCATCGATGCCGCCAAGGCGGTCGCGCTGCCGAGCGGCCGCGAAATTCTTCACGTGCTCCCGCAGGACTTCGTGGTGGACGAGCAGGACGGCATCGGGGCGCCTGTCGGCATGACCGGCACCCGCCTCGAGGTCAACGTCCACGTCGTCACCGGCAGCGCCTCGTCCACGCAGAACATCGTCGCGTGCGTGAACCGGGCCGGCGTCGCCGTCCTGGACACGGTCCTCGAGCAGCTGGCCGCCAGCGAGGCGGTGCTGACCGACGACGAGAAGCAGCTGGGGGTCGCGATCGTGGACATCGGCGGCGGGACGACGGACTTCGCGATCTTCGAGCGCGGCAGCATCTGGCACACGGGCGTCGTGGCCGTGGGGGGCGACCACTTCACGAACGACATCGCGGTCGGCCTGCGCACGCCGATTCCGGATGCGGAACGCATCAAGCGGCGCTGCGGCTGCGCCCTGTCCGCGATGGTGGCCGAGGACGAGACGATGGACGTGCCGAGCGTGGGCGGCCGGAAGTCGCGCGTGATGGCGCGGCGCATCCTGTCGGAGATCCTGCAGCCGCGCGCGGAAGAGATCTTCCACTTGCTCTGGGACGAGATCCGCCGCGCCGGATTCGAGAAGTCGCTCAATTCCGGGATCGTGCTCACCGGCGGCGGCGCGATGCTCGAGGGGATGGCGGAAATCGCCGAGCAGATCTTCGACCTGCCGATCCGCCGCGGGGTCCCCGCGGAGGTCGGCGGGCTCGCGGACCACGTCAACAATCCCGCGTTCGCCACGGCCGTCGGCCTGGTGATGTACGCGCACAGGAACCATGTCGGCGAAATCGCGCGCCCGGTCGGGGCCGGCGCGTTCGGGCGCGTGGCCGGACGGCTGCGCACGTTGTTCAAGGAGTTCTTCTGATGGAGGATCGGAGCATGGCTGATCAGGACGTGTCCACGTTGCGGCTGAAGCTCGACGAGGACGGGCGGACGGGCGCGCGCATCAAGGTGGTGGGCGTGGGCGGCGGCGGCGGCAATGCCGTCAACCGCATGGTGCAGACCGGCCTCGACGGCGTCGAGTTCATCGTCGTGAACACCGACCTGCAATCGCTGAGGCTGAACGCCGCGCCGAACAAGATCCAGATTGGCGGGAAGCTGACCAAGGGGCTCGGCGCGGGCGCCGATCCCAACGTCGGCCGGCAGGCGGCGCTCGAAGACACGGACAAGCTCATCGAGGCGCTCGACGGCGCGGACATGGTGTTCGTCACAACCGGGCTCGGAGGCGGCACCGGCACGGGGGCCGCGCCGGTCATCGCGAGCCTGGCCAGCGAGCTCGGCGCGCTGACGATCGCCGTCGTCACGAAGCCGTTCAAGTTCGAAGGCAAGAAGCGGCAGATGCAGGCCGAGCGCGGGCTCGAGGAGCTGCGCGACTGCGTCGACACGGTCATCACCATTCCCAACGAGCGGCTGCTCGCGACCATCGCGCGCACGACCTCGCTGAACGACGCCTTCGTCACCGCGGACGATGTGCTGCGGCAGGCGATCCAGGGCATCTCGGATCTGATCCTGGTCCCGGGGCTCATCAACCTCGACTTCGCGGACGTGAAGACGATCATGGCCGGCATGGGGATCGCCATCATGGGCACCGGGACCGCGGACGGCGAGGGGCGCGCGATGGACGCCGCCAACCGCGCGATCTCGAGCCCGCTGCTCGAGGACGCGTCGGTCAAGGGGGCGCGCGGCGTCATCATCAACGTGACCGGTGGCACGGACCTGTCGCTCATCGAAGTCAGCGAAGCGTCCGCGATCATCCAGGAGGCGGCGCACGAGGACGCGAACATCATCTTCGGCGCGGTGATCGATCCGAAGATGGAAGGCAGGGTGAAGATCACCGTCATCGCGACCGGCTTCGATCGGGCCGCGGTCGACAAGCAGACCAGCGCATCGGCGGCGATGACGCCGGTGGATTTGCAGTCCTACACCGCCTGGCAGGCGATCGAGAAGGTCGCGGCCTCGGGCGGCGGCGGCTCGCGCCTGACGGTCTTGAGGCGGCCGGTGCTCCAGATGCCGATCAGCGAGGCTGCGGGGGATCCCGCGAACGACACGTTCAGCCCCGGCGCCGAATTCGAGCCGGTGTCTTCCCTCGACGTCCCCGCGTTCCTGCGGAGGCAGCACGAAGGCTGATCTCCGCGCGCCGCTCCCGGGCGTCCTCGCACGGTGCGTGGTACACTAGATAGATCCACGGTACGCGGGACCGGCGCCTCTTCAGCGCCGTCTCGCGGACCATCGGTAGATTCGCCGTCGTTTTTCGCACGGAACACCTGATCCCTATGGCTGCACGTTCTCAGGCCCGAGGGCCCGAGCATGGGCGCGCAGGCGACGCTCTCTCCCGCGAAGTCGGCTACATCCGCAAACCGCATGGCGGGCGGCTTCGCGTCGCGCTCGCGTTCCCGAACACGTACTTCGTCGGCATGTCCAACCTGGGCTTCCAGACGGTGTACCGGCTCTTCAACGAGCTGGAGGACGTGGTGTGCGAGCGCGTCTTTCTGCCGGGCCGCCAGGCGCTGGCGGCGCAGCTCGCCTCCGGGAAGCCCCTGCGCACCGTCGAGTCGGATACGCCGGTCCGCGAGTTCGACGTGCTCGCCTTTTCCGTCTCCTTCGAATGGGACTACACGAACGTCGTCTCCATGCTGCGACTGGCGGGCGTGCCCGTCCGGGCTGAGTCGCGCACGAAGCACGACCCGCTCGTCGTGATCGGCGGCGCGGTGACGTTCGTGAACCCCGAGCCGCTCGCGCCGTTCGCCGACGTCATCGCGGCGGGCGAAGGGGAGGTGCTCATCCCCGCGCTGATGTCCGCGCTCGGCGCCGCGTCGGATCGGCACGACCTGTACGTCCGCCTCGCGGCGGAGCGGGGCATGTACATCCCGTCCTTCTACGAGGTGCGGTACCACGCCGACGGCACGATCGCGGCGTTCGAACCAGGGGCAGGCACCGGCGCGCCGCCCGTCGTGAAAAAGGCGGCGGTGAAGAGCACCGACCACCTCGATCCGCCGGCGACGATGATCTTCACGCCCGATACGGAGTTCGGCTCACGGTTCCTGATCGAGGTCGTCCGCGGCTGTGCCAACCTGTGCCGCTTCTGCTGGGCCGGGTACAACTACCTGCCCGTCCGGCCGTTTCCGGCCGACCGCATCCTGGAGCTCGCGCGGGCGGCGCGGGCGCATGCGAGCAAAGTCGGCCTCGTGTCGATCGCGCTGTGCGACCACCCGGAGATCGATCGCATCCTCTCCGGCCTGATGGAGATGGGCTACTCGATCAGCCCGGCGTCTCTGCGCCTCGACGACCTCACCGACTCGATCGTCTCCACGCTGCAGGCGAGCGGAGAGCGCTCGATTACGATCGCACCAGAGACCGGATCCGATCGCCTGAGGCGCGTCATCAACAAGACGGTCACGAACGCCGAGATCCTCGAGAAGACGAACCTGATCTTCGCGAACGGCATCGACAACCTGAAGCTCTATTTCATGATCGGCCTCCCGACTGAAGATGACGAGGACATCGACGCCATCCGCGACCTGACCGGACAGATGCGGGACATCATGATGGCGCACGCGCGTCCCCGGGGGCACGTCGGCCGCATCGTGGCGAGCGTGAACCCGCTCATCCCCAAACCCGGGACCGCGTACCAGTGGCTCCCGATGGAAGCTCCGGCCATCACGGATCGCAAGGGGAAGCGGCTGCGCACGCTCGTGGCCGACCTCGACAACGTCTACTTCAACATCAAGTCGGAGCGGCACTCGTACTACCAGGCGCTGATGTCGCTCGGCGATCGCCGCGTGGCGCCGGCGATCGAAGCCGCCGAGCGCAACGGCGGCAACTGGCGCGCGGCGGTGGCCGAGTCGGGCATCGACGCCGACTTCTACATCTTCCGCGACCGGTCGAATGATGCCGTGCTGCCCTGGGACATCATCGACGGCGGCATGAAGGCGTCGTTCTTCCGCACGGAGTTCGACAAGGGCCTCCGCGAAGAGTGGACGCTTCCCCCGAAGCGCGCCTCGGAGAACAGGAAGCTCCTGCCGGTTTTGTAGGCTTCCAGCTCCCAGCTCCCAGCTCCCAGCTTCCAGCGAAGAGGCCGCGAGAAGCTCGAACTGGCAGCTGGGAACTGGCAGCTGGAAGCTGCCTATGCCGTCGTCTCGACGGGGGCGCCGACGTGTTCCCCGTACGCCTCGAGAATCAGATCGCGGATCCTGTTCTGCGCCGTGCTGTCGATCACGGGACGCAGCAGCGAGAACGAGCGCCGCTCGCCGTTGACGGAATACTGGCGCGCCGGGAACGTCACGTTGCGCCCGCTCCCGCTCTTCCGCTCCCACACCGCAAAGCCGATCAGCTTCAACCCCTCGAGCGGTCCTTCCGAGAAGTGCAGCTCCGCGTCCGCCAGCTTCCCCGGCGGGTTCCCTTTTTCATTCGAGACGATCTTGACGGTCATGATGACTCTCCCGCGCGCCATTCACGCAAGCGGCGCACCGCGGACGGGTGTCACGGACGGTCTCCGGAACTTCAGGCAGGGACGGGGCTTAAGGCGAAAGGGACCCGCGTCGCGGGCGAGCGGCCGGATGGATCCGTCCGTCACCGACAACCGCTGTTACCCGCCTTCGCCGCGGACGGCTTCGGCGAGGCAAGCAGGCAAGCTAATCGTTGAGCAGCAGCACCTGGGCCATGGCGAGCGCGTCGGCATGCGTAATGGTCAGGAGCGACCGGCGGGCCTGCATCGCCTCGAAGCGGCGCAGCGCGCCCCCCGTCAACCGCAGTTGCGGGGGGCCGCCGTGACGGAACACCTCGACGTCCTTCCACAGCACGCCGCGCGAGTGGCCGGTGCCGAGCGCCTTCATCGCGGCTTCCTTGGAGGCGAACCGGGCGGCGAGGCTCGGGACCGGATCCCGCTGCCGCGTACAATAGGCAATCTCTCCCTCCGTGAAGACCCGGTGGAGAAACCGTTCGCCGTAGCGCTCGAAGACG
>Ga0066793_10001671_pt1 | contig 10249 bp, 9 predicted proteins | sample PersoiDNA2013189_FD_83876 | JGI IMG/M metagenome (GOLD analysis project Ga0066793, IMG submission 83876) | Permafrost soil microbial communities from the Arctic, to analyse light accelerated degradation of dissolved organic matter (DOM) -... | ecosystem: Environmental > Terrestrial > Soil >...
GGAATAGCTTCGATCCGAAGTCCCCGTCCCAGGTGTCGATATGCGAGTCGAACTGCACGAGGCCGACCGGGCCGTGCTTGCGCGCCAGCGGGCGCAGCACCGGCAGCGAGATGCTGTGATCGCCGCCGATAGCCAGCGGCAATGCACCGGCGGCGACGATGCCCCCGATGTGCGTCTCGATCGACTCGTGGGCCAGGTCGAGGCTCAAGGGCGAAGTATCCACGTCGCCCGCATCGACGACGGTGAGGCAGTCGAACGGCGCGACCATTGTGCCCCAAAACGGAACTAACGATGGTGGCCGGGATTCAGCCGCGCGGCGGCGCCCGGCGCAAGATCCTCTCCAAGAGAGTCCCCGACTGTTCAAGGAAACGATATCTTCCGCAGGTCACCCATCGACACAGCGGTGACGGCGCACATCCATGCCCGGCGCACGCTCGAAGCAGGCTTCACCACGGTGCGCGATGTCGGCGTGCAGGAGTACATCGATGTCGCCCTGCGCAACGCGATCAACCGCGGCGCCATCGTCGGCCCCCGATGCAGGTGGCCACCCTGGCCGTGAGTGCTACAGGCGGGCATGGCGACCTGAGTGGATTCTCCCCCTACCTCAGGTTCGAGCAGATGTCCGGCGTGGCCGATGGCGTCGATGCGATCCGCGTGGTGAAGGACGGCGCCGTGATCGTGGGTCGACGCGCCTGCCTACCGGGTCCGGCGCGTCGCCTGGGCCGTGTAGGTGCTCTCGAAGATGCGATCGGCGTTGGCGGCCTCGAACCCTTCGCGGCGGTGCTCGCGGCGAATCTCGACGGCCGGCAGGTGGGCGAACGCGTCCAGCACACGGCGCTCCGCGAACTCCACGTAGGAGCCCGGGATCCGGTGCACCTCGATCCCTCCCCGCTCGTCATCAAAGGGCGCATCCACCATGGCGGCCACGGTGCTGCTCTGAAGCAGCTTGCCGTCCTCGCTGACCTTGGCCTTGCCGCCCGAGTCATTCAGCGTGAAGCCGTTCGACTCGAGGAACCGGTTGAACGCCTCGAGCGTGTTCCAGACGTCGGGCAGGTGGTGGATCGAGATCGTGAAGTGGTTCAGGTAGTAGCGGTTGAAGATGACCCACGCGGCGAACTCGCTTTCCTGCTGCAGGCGCTGGTAGTCCGCCCACGTCGGCGTTCGCCAGAGCGGCGCATGAAGGAAGGCGACGACGTTGGCGGCCGAATCGAGAGCCAGGGCATCGACCGGGTCCGTGACGACCGAATCGGTGTAGGACCGGATGATGGCCTGGGCCTCGGTCGAGAGCTCGTCCACGCGCAGTTCGCTGATGAAGATGCGCGGAAACGACGGCTCTGGCGGCGCATACCAGTGCGCCGTCACCTTCTTGGCCGGGAAGTCGTAGCGGTCGCGGCGTGCGTAGCCGTAGTGCAGGAACACCTTCTCGAGCGACGCGATCCCGAGGGGCGTCACGCCCAGCGTCCGGAACGCGATGTGGTCGTTCTCGATGTCAGCCGTGCGCGCGATCGAGCCATGGCGCACCATGGCTGCAACAATGGCGCCGACGTCCGGCACGTGCGTCTTGTAGCGATCCATCAAGCCGTCGAGCACGGCCGCCAGCGCGTGGGTTGATTCGCGTCCAGGTCCCATGAGTTCGCCCTTCTCCGCGTACGCCTTCCGCACACGGCCGCAAGCGAAGATTGTTATGCGGCAACGATTCAAGTTCCAGAACCGGATGCCGATGACACTGACGTGTCGGCTTCTACTTTCACGCGCGGCCCCGAGCGCTTCTGCTGCGAAAATCACCAGGAGCGTTCAGGGTTCGCTCTCGTTCTCAGCACACCGGGTGGTGGCTCCATTACCCAGCGGTTCACTGACGCGGTCACCATGTCCCGACGCCGTCTTGCGCTGGAGCACATGCTGATCTCGTCCGGCTGGGCGGTGGAGCAGGTCGCCGCGCATGTCGTTCGGCGGCGCTAGCGCCGCTGGTGGGTTCAGGTCTGAAAAAAGTGAGATTTCAAGACCTGACCCCACGGTACAGCAGCGAGTAGTGGCGGAATCGGCCGGGCATGTGGGCGCCCACGCCGGCGATCACGACCACCACGAACAGGATCGGTACGCGCGCGGACCACGCGAACGGAATCACGCACAGCAGGGCCAGTTTCAGCACTACCGCCAGCCCGCCCACCTGGGCCAGCCAGTCGAACGAGGTGTAGAGTTCGACGGCGAGGATCACCGCGCCGCTCGCCATGGCCACCCACAGCCACGCCAACAACATGTCGGCAGCCACGCCGAAGACATGCCCGCCGAGCAGGGTGCCAGTGGCGGCCAGGTGCACGGTGCGCGCACCAACATTCCAGGCTCGTGCGTAGGGCAAACGACGCCTCGGCTCGGGCAAGAAGAGCGACCGGAGATTCATCCGGGCAAGTGTAGCGTATGGTGGGCGCTCGCGCCCGAGTTCCCATGGCGCGTGTCCCGTGGCGCGTTCCCGCGCGGCCACGGGACGTGACGTCAGCGCCCCGCCGCATCAGCGCTACAATACCAAGATGTATCCGGTCATCCTGACCATTCACTCGTTCCTGCGGTGGATGGTGATCCTGCTCGGCATCTGGGCGGTGGTGAGCGTCCTGCCGTCGCGCCAGGCCGCCGTCAGCCGCGCCGCGGCGCTGCCGGGCCTGCTGTTCTCGATGGTGCTGGACATCCAGTTGCTGGCCGGCCTCCTGCTGTACGTGGTGCTCAGCCCGATCACTGTGGCGGCGATGCAGGACATGGCGGGCACCATGAAGAACGGCGGCTGGCGCTACTGGACGGTCGAACACCCGGCGCTGATGATCCTGGCCGTGGCGTTCGCACACATCGGGCGTCCGCGCGGCGCAGGGGCCGCGCCAGGCAAGCGCGCGGTGATCTGGTACGGATTGGCCCTGCTGGCGATCCTGCTCGCTACACCGTGGCCGTTCATGCCGCAGGGTCGGCCGTGGGTCAGGTGGTAACGGCCGGTTGACCGGCCGCGCACCACAGCGAAGATCCCCGACGGCCGAATGCTGCCGTGATCAGGCGACGGGCCACTCAGCCCTGGTGCGCCAGGTACGCCTCGACCATGATCAGCGAGTGCTCACCCACGGCCTTGACCACCTTCAGCAGGTTGTCCATCGTGGCCATTTCCTCGACCTGCTCGGTCACGAACCACCGCAGGAAGTCCTGCGCCGCGTAGTCCTTCTGCTCGATGGCCATCGCCATCATCGCGTTGATGCGATTGGTGACCTCGGTCTCCCACTCCAGCGAGTTCTCTATCACGGCCTCCACCGACTTGAAGGTCGGCGTCGGCGCCTTGACTGCCGGGATCACGACGGTTCCGCCCACGTCGCAAAGATACTTCACGAACTTCAGCGCGTGGCCGCGTTCCTCGTCGGCCTGCTTGTAGAACATGGCGGCGAGCTTCTTGAGCGGCACCCTCTCCAGGTAGGCGGCCATGTTCAGGTACTGGTTGGAGGCAAACAGCTCGAGGCCGATCTCGTCGTTGAACGCGGCGTTGAGTTTCTTGCTGATCAGCATGGCCCTCTCCATTGAGAAAAGTCGGTTAGAACCCTTTCGCCATGATACCTCAATGGACTGAACTAGCTGGCAGCCCTTGGTGATTATTATCGCAACCGCGTCGTGACGCTCCCGACCTTGTCGGCATCGTAGCTGTAGACCACGATCTTGAAGGTCTGGTCCGGCACTTGGTACGGGACGCGGGTCGAGAACGGAATCCCGTCCTTCTGCACCTTCTGCCAAGTCTCCTCGCGCAGGTTCAGATCCAACTGCTGCCACGATTCCCCCAGGAACCGGCCGTGGCCGTCACCGTAGAACGTCACGACCTGCACGCTGGCCACGTGTCGTCCGCCACCTTCGGTGAACGGGATCTTCGGGGCCTGCAGCATCACGTCCACCTGGACCCTCCGGCCGTCGCCGGAGGCCGCCGGTACCATGTGCACCCGGACCTGGACGCCGATGTCTTTCACTTCTTCTTCGTACTGCGCCGTCGAGGAGATGCGGCTATAGGAGAGGAACGCCTTGCGGACGAACGTCAGCAGCCCGTCGATCCCGCGCGACGGATGCTGGAGGCGACCGCGACCGAGGACGATGAGAAAGGTGCGCCGCGTCTCGGGCGTGAGCTCGGCGACGGGGATCTTGCGAAGGAGGCCCTTGGTCGGCGCGGACGGATCGACAGGGATCGCGGTCAGCGCCTGGAAGGAGAAGTGCGCGATGTTCTGGCGCACGCCGTCCTCGATGACCGTGAAATCTTCCTGCCGCAGGTCGGTCACCGGCCGATCGTCCTTGTCGGTCACGATGATATCGATCGACACGAGCGTCACGCGGACGCGGATGGTGCCCGGCACGCGTTCCTGCGGAAATCGGGCGTTGGCTGCGAGAGCCGTCACCAACCCGGCACAGGTGACGATGCCGGACAGCGCGAGCAGGGCACGGCGCATGAGACCTCCTGGAGTATCAGACCAGGGCCGGTGCGGCAAGGATACACGGAAGGGCGGGGAACGGACCGCGATCGGCTATCTGGGCCCACCCGCGGCGGGCGCAACTCTCATCCTGACGACCGGTTCGGGCGTCGGGGCGGCGGACGCCTGTGATGTGGACACGGCGGGCGCGGCGCCAGCGACGTCCGCCGCGCCCATAGGCGCGACGGCGGGAACGGCGGCCGGCCTGCGCCGGGCCAGCGTTTCCACCGCGGCATACAGTTCGTAGGCCCGGACGGGCTTCGAGATGTAGGCGTCCATTCCCGCTTCGAGGCAGCGTTCGCGGTCGCCGGCCATCGCGTGCGCGGTGATGGCGACGATCGGCGTGCGTCTGAGGGTCCCCTGCTCCAGCGCGCGAATCCCGGTGGTCGCCTCGAACCCGTTGATCCCCGGCATCTGGACATCCATCAGAATCAGGTCGAACCGCTCACGCGACGCGGCGGCAATGGCCTGCTCGCCGTCGCCCGCCAGCACGACCGCGTGACCGCGCTTCTGCAGCAGGCGTTCGGTGAGCCGCTGGTTGACCAGGTTGTCTTCCACCAGCAGCACCCGCAATCCGCCGGCGCCGGCGGGCGCAGGCAGTTCGGCGGGACGCATCTCCACCTCGGGCTGACGCGCCAACCGGGTGAGCGGGCTTGGGTCGAACCTGGCGGTGAAGAAGAACCGGCTGCCCTTCCCAGGCTCGGTCTCGACCTCCAGGGTCCCGCCCATCATCTGCGTCAGGCGCGCGGAGATGGTGAGCCCGAGGCCGGTGCCGCCGAACCGCCGCGCCGTGGACTCGTCGGCCTGCGAAAACGCGTCGAAGATCATCCGCGCCTTGTCGGCTGGAATGCCGATCCCCGTGTCCGTCACCGCAAAACGGATCCGGGTCCCATCGTTGCCTGAGGCCACCAGGTCAACATTCAGCTCGACGCGCCCCTGCGGCGTGAACTTGAGTGCGTTCCCCACCAGGTTCACGATCACCTGTTGCAGCCGGCCCGGGTCGCCCAGCAGCCGGTCGGGCACGTCGGCGCCCACATGGAACGCGAGCGCGATCCCCTTCTCGGCCGCTCGCAGCCCGAACATCTTCCGGATGTCCTCGACCGTCTGCCGAAGCGGGAAGTCGATCGGGTCGAGGCTGAGCTTCCCGGCTTCGATCTTCGAGAAGTCGAGCACGTCCTCGATCAGGCGCAGCAGCGCCTCGGCGCACGACTTGACGGTCACCAGGTACTCGCGCTGCTCGGTCGTCAGCTCGGTGTCGAGCGCGAGGTCCGTCATGCCGACGATGCCGTTCATCGGCGTGCGGATCTCGTGGCTCATGTTCGCGAGGAACTGGCTCTTGGAGCGGGAGGCGGCCTCGGCCGCCTCCCGCGCGTTCCGCATGTCGATCTCGGCGCGCTTGTGCGCGGTCACGTCGCGGGCGATGCCGTGGACCCCCACCGGACGCCCCTGGCGCTTGATGATCCGCTCGACGATCTCCACGACGAGGTGCGTGCCGCGCGCGGTGCGGAACTCCAGTTCGCCCCGCACCGGAACGCCGCCGCGGACGACGTTGAGCATCAGGCGCTGCGCGCCCTCCTGCGCACCGGACGCGACGAGGTCGAAGATGGTGAGACCGTCCTTCTCGGCGAGCCGGAAGCCAGAGAGCTCCTCTCCGGCCCTGTTCAGCGACGTCAGGCGTCCCTCGAGGTCGAGCGTGTAGACCATGTCGCTCGCGTTCTCGAACAGCTCCTGGTAGCGCTCGGCGAGGGCGCGCTCCGACTCGAGTTGCCGCTGGACGAGCCGCGCCTGGGTCGTGACGGCACGATAGAGGAGCAGTACGCTGACCAGTGCCGTGCCGGCGGCCGCGGCACCGGCGAACGGGGCCCAGCCGGCATGGAAGGGCGCCATGGCTGCGGCGGTCAACACAGCCAGCGTGGCCAACGAAAACACGGCGAAGTGAGTCAACTGGGATCGATGCACGAACGCCCCCGCAGGCCGTAAAGCCTACCCCTTTCGATAATCGTCATTTGTCCGGCGATCTTGACTGAATTCGTGAGTCAGGGGCCAAGACCAGGAGTCGGGAGTCGGGAGGCGTGTCTGAGCCGGGCGTGGGCCGACATAGCCGATGCAGCGCGATGCCGGTGGCGATGGCGACGTTCAGCGAATCGGTGCCGGGGGCCATCGGGATGCGGAGGGCGACGTCGGCGTGGGCGAGGGCGTCGGCGCTCAGGCCGGGTCCTTCAGCGCCGACCAGCAGGGCCAGGCGCGCCTGCGGCGAGACCGCCTCGACGTAGCGGGCCATGTCCTGCGCGTCGGCGGCGGGAGTCAGCGCCGCCACGATGAACCCCGCGGCGCGCAGCACGTCGAGATCCGCGGTCCAGTCGGCGGCGTGGCAGAACGGCACCCGCAGCGCCGCGCCCATGGAGACGCGAATCGCCTTCCGGTAGAGTGGGTCGCAGCAGCCGGGCCCCAGCACCACGGCGTCTGCCCCGAACGCCGCGGCGTTGCGGAAGATGCCGCCAAGATTGTCAGCGTTACCGACCTGCTCGAGGACCACCAACCGGCGGGCGGTCGGCAGGCGGTCGAGCATCGCGCCCAGGGGAATGGAAACCGGGCGTTCGCCAATCGCCAGGCACCCGCGATGGATGTTGAACCCGGTCAGGTCTTCGATCGCGCCCTCCGACACGATGAACACTGGCGTGCTCGCCAGGCGCGGCTCGATCACGTCGGCCAGCCCCCTGTAGGCGTTCTCCGTCAGCAGGACGGACCGGGCGCGCAGCGGCGACTGTGACAGCAGCGTCCTGACCACGAGCCGCCCTTCGGCGACGAACACCTCTCCTCGCCGCAACAACTCGGGGTCCGGCACATGACGGTAGTCGGCCAGCCGCGGATCATCCAGCCTGTCGAGGCGCTCGATTGTCATTGCCGCATCATACGGTATCACGCCCTGAATTCCGACTCCTGGCTCAGGAATCCTGTCAGCGCTGAGATGGTCTCATGCGCCTGCTCATGGTCGAAGACGATCCGACGATCGCCTCGTTCCTCGTTAAGGGGCTGCAGGAAGCAGGCTACGCGGTAGCACCGGCCGCTCATCATCAGGTCCCGACTCTTCATCGTCAGCACCGACTCTTCTGCGCCAGTTCCGACTCTTCATCGTCAGCACCGACTCTTCTGCGTCAGTTCCGACTCTTCATCGTCAGCACCGACTCTTCTGCGTCAGTTCCGACTCTTCATCGTCAGCACCGACCCTTCTGCGTCAGTTCCGACTCTTCATCGTCAGCACCGACCCTTCTGCGTCAGTTCCGACCCCTCATCGTCAGCACCGACCCTTCTGCGTCAGTTCCGACTCTTCATCGTCAGCACCGACCCTGATGCTCAGCGCCCGGCTGCGGGTTTCCAGGCGGCGAACATCCAGATCGCTCCCGACAGCGCCACCACCACGGGCATGATCAGGACGGCGTTCGACAGCCCGACGTGATCCGAGACTACGCCAATCACGAGCGGCGCTGCGGCATCTCCCAACAGGTGGATCACGAAGATGCTCACCGCCATCGCGGTCGCGCGGATCGCCACCGGCACGACGGTGACAATCACGACGTTGATCGGGCCGGTGCTGAGAAAGACCATGAACTCGGCGACGAGGAGCGATGCCAGGAAGATCCTCGGCTCACGCGCGGTGAAGGCCACCCAGGAAAACGGAATGGCCAGCAGCATCGACACGCCAGACAGGTACAGGTGAGCCTGGCGTATGCGAGGCGCGAGCATGTCCGCCAGATAGCCGCCGAGGAACGTGCCGCTGATGCCGGCCACGACGGTGACCACTCCAACCATGAAGTTCGCTTCGGTGAGAGACATCCCGCGCTCGCGGTTCAGGTACGACGGCACCCAGAACGACATCCCGCCCACGGCGAACGTGTACGCGGCGTAGCCGAGGACGGCCAGTACGTAGTCGCGGTTGCGGCCCAGCAGGAGGAGCGACTGTACATAGCTACCCGCTTCCGCCGGCACCGCGGCCGGGGGGTCGTTGATCCCGCGAGGCGGATCGGGAGCGGTGAGCGTGAGGAGCGCCAGCAGGAGCCCCGGCAACCCCACGGCAAAGAACGCCGCGCGCCAGCCGAACTGGTGTTCGATCGCGCCGCCGAGGAGGTAGCCCACCGCGCTGCCCACGGGGATCGCCAGGTAGAAGATGGCGAACACGCGGCCGCGCCGGTCCGGCGGGTAGTAGTCGGAGATCAGCGCCGGCGAGATCGCCGCGTAGGACGCCTCGCCCACGCCAACCGCGCCGCGCGCCGTCAGCATCTGCCCGAGATTGCGGGCGAGACCTCCGCCCGCGGTGGCCAGGCTCCAGATGGCGACGCCGATGGCCATCAGCCTGGTCCGTGAAAAACGATCGCCCATCCAGCCGAAGACGGGCGACGTAAAGAAGTACGAGACGAGAAACGCGCTGCCGAGAAAGCTGAGTTCCGTGTCGGTGAGCGAGAGCGCCTCCTTGATGCGGGGCGCGACGGCGGGCAGGATGTACCGGTCGATGTAGTTGACGAAGTTGAGCAGCGTCATCAGCCCGAGGCCGTATGCCGCTGCTTGCCGAGTGAGTCCCGATTTGCCGGTCACCGCTTCGTTGGCCATGCTGCCCTACCTTGAATCGATGGGATTCACAAGGTTACATAGCCAGCGACAAAAGTCACGCCGGCGGACGAGCAGGGGCGATCGTACGAACCGGCCGCCCCGCTCCACCTATCGACTACTGCAACGCGACGGTCTTCGTGGCCTTCCCGGCCTTCAGGGACTGGTAGGCAACGGTCAGCTCTCCCTTGCCCGACACCAGGAACTCGAACTCGATCTTCCCGTTGCCGGGAACCTGGAGGAACTGCACCTCGGGGCGATAGGGCTTGTACGCCACCGTCTCGATGGGCATGCCGCTCACCTTGCCGCCCGCGATCACCTTCACGCCGGCACCCGACACCTCGAGCGTGTCCTGGGGATGGATCTTCCGCTGAATCGCGTTGTAGGTGAGCGAGGGAATCGACCCCGCGTTGACCACCCGCACGCGCACCTTGTAGAGGTCGGCATCCACCTTTTCCGGCGCCAGCACGTCGAGCGTCACGCTCGGCGTCTGCGCGGCGGCGAACAGCACGGCCGACGCGTTGCGGTGGACGAGGTCCGTGAGCATGAACGGATGCGGCAGCCGGGAACTCATCTTCACCCAGCCGCCAATCTCGACCTCGCCGAACTGCGGGTGCTTGAACGCCTTCCACGGCCTGTAGAGATCGCCCTGCGTGACGTAGTCGTTGAACTTCAGGCGCTCACGCTCCCGGTCGTTGTTGCCGCCCATTATGTCCATTACGTCGGCCGGCGGCTGCGCGGGCGCGCCAGGCTTCGGCGGCGGCCGGTAGGACTCCGTCTCGGTGACGAACAACTCGCCCACGAAGCTGTAGGCGCCGACCACGTTGTCGGTGAAGTCGGTGAAATCGCCGTACGTCGGGTACAGGTCCTTCCAGGATACGAGGTACCGATAGCCAGGCACGATCTTCTCCACATTCCTGCCAAGGATGTCGTAGACGCCGACGTCAGCCGGGTTCATCGGCTCCTCGGCCTTCGTGCTCGGCCCGCGCAGGTACATCCCCCCGTTGTTGTGGAAGGCAAAGACGACGATGATATTCGGGCGGTCCACCAGGTACTTGGCAATCGCACGCAGGCCGGACGCCTCGAACGGATAGTCGCCGGAACCGGCCTGCACGTAGGGCGGCGCCCAGTTGATGCCCCAGTTCCGGTTGCCGTCCACGTACCCCTCGCCGTCC
>Ga0066793_10001672_pt1 | contig 10249 bp, 9 predicted proteins | sample PersoiDNA2013189_FD_83876 | JGI IMG/M metagenome (GOLD analysis project Ga0066793, IMG submission 83876) | Permafrost soil microbial communities from the Arctic, to analyse light accelerated degradation of dissolved organic matter (DOM) -... | ecosystem: Environmental > Terrestrial > Soil >...
ATCTGCTTGCCTAGTCGGCAGCGGGGCGTGCGTGTCTGGTCGTCCCCCTCCGTGCCCGTCCACGGGTCCGTGCTCGTCAGCGAGGACGACGGGGCGGAGTCCCGGCTGCGGCTGCTGGACGTGGGGCGTGCCTGTGAGACCGTGCTGGCCCGGGAGCGGGCGGTGATCCGCGGCGCGCTCCTCGCCCTGGACGGCACAACGGCCTGGGAACATCGTGTCGACCGTGCCACGCGCGCGGACCAGGGCGTGTGGCGGCGCCCGCTGGCCGGCGGCGTGCCAACGCGCGTGCTGGCGGGCCTGCCGGCGGACGAGGCATTCGGGCCCACGTTCGTGACCGAGCTCTCGTGGCTCGCCGACGGTCGCCTCGGGGTCGCGTCCTGCGGGGAACGGGCGTGCCGGACGCGCGTGCTCGACCCGGCCACGGGTCACACGTCCGCGTTCGAGGGGACGGGACCGCTCCTCGGCGTCGAGGGCGACATCGGGGTGGCCGTGAGTGCGTGCGCGGGACTCCCCTGCCCCATCGAGACCATCGACCTGGGAAACGGACGGCGCAGGACCCTGCTGGACGCCGCGGGCTCGGCCGCCGTGGACGACGGCGTACTCGTGTTCGAGTCCGCTGACGGCTCGATAGCCGCCCTGGACCTCGCGAGCGGCCGAACCAGGGCCGTGGCCGTGGATCACGGACTGCTGCCGGTCCGGCGGACGTCGTCGGCCACGAGCGGGGCGGAGATCGCCGCCGGCTCCGTGCTCCTCGCCCCGGGAGGGCGCCTCGATCACCCATCGGACGGGCGCCGCCTGGATACCGCCGCCCGGACCGTCCATCGCCTCGGGGAGGTGGCTCCGTGAACCCGATCCGCATCACGGCTTCGGCCGTCGCGACACTCGTGCTGGCCGCGGCGATCGCTGCGGCGCCCATGCCCGCCAACGCCCACGCGCCGGACCCGGTGCTGTCCGGCGGGCTCTTCGCCCAGAACGCCGGCCTGCACTACCGGTGGGGCGCCGGCGGCACACCCCCGGCGGCGATCCGCACCGCCGTGAACGGGGCGGCGGGGGACTCGAACGCCTCCCGCCGGTCCAAGGCCGCCACGTTCACCTACGACTCGGCCGGCGGCAACACCGTCTACTACGGCGTGGGCGTTCCCTGCGGCGTCAACGGCCTCGCCTGCTTCCGCCGCGATGCGCCGACCTGGTTCGGCGTCTGGCTCCGGGAGAACGGGCACCGCTACGACTGGGGCGTCCTGCGCTGGTGCGAGCTGAACGGAGACCCCAACGGCTGCTACGACGCCGAGAACGTGATGCTGGACGAGCTCGGCCACGTCCTGGGCCTTGACCACCACGTGAACTACGCGAACGACAGCGACTACGCGGACGCCGTCGTTCAGACCTACACCCACGCCAAGCCCCAGGTCGGCTGGCATGCGCACGTCTTCGGGCGGTGCGACATCGCGACGCTCCAGCAGCAGTACGACGTCGCCTCGTGGACCACGCCCTACAGCACCTGCCTGGACGTACCGACGCGAACGACGCTCGCGGTGACGTCCACCAGCGTGGTCGCCGGCTCTGTGGTCACGTTCACGGCCACCCTGACGAGCGCCGGCGAGGGACGGCTGTCGAACAACCCGATGTCCGGACGGGTCGTCGTCCTCCAGCGGCGCAGCGGGACCACCTGGGCGGACGCGGTGACGCTGGGTCCGGGTGCTGCGGCGGGATCCTACGTCAAGAGCCTGACGCTGCAGGGCTCCGGTGACTACCGCGCGGTCTACCGGAAGACGTCGACGGAGGGGGTGCGCACGTCGACCTCCGCCGCCATCAGCATCACGGTCGCCGCGGGCTGCACCCTGAAGGTCTGCCCGCTGGCCGTCCGGCCCGGAACCCGGTGAGCGGGAGGTGGACACCATGTCGAGGATGACGAACCCCTCCCGGGTGCCGGGGCTGCCTGGCCTGGCCCTCGTGGCCGTCGCGTTGGCGGTCGGGACCGTGGCGCTGGCAGGGTGCTCGCGAGGCGGCCCGCTGGCCCCCGCGTCAACCGTGGGCGCTGGGTCACCGGTCGCCGGTAGCACTCCCGGCCCAACGGAAGTCCCGGGGCCCCCAGTCGCGTCCCTCGAGGGCGGCACCGCCGGGATCGTCCCGGGCGAGCTGGGCACGTTCCTCTGGGACGGGCTGGGCTCTGACGCACCCTGGATCGTGCCGCCGGACACCGTGCCGGCAGCGGCGGGCGCTCCGCTTGCCGTGACGCTGGACCCCGGGCTCGTTCCGCGGCGGTGGACCGCACGCTGGGCACCGGTGCTCGCCGGGGCGGCCGGGGATCCCGTCGCGGTCACGGCGGGCGATGACGCGGCTGTCGAGGTGGCGGCGCCGACGGCACGCGGCAGCTGGGGTCTCCAAGTGGAGATCAGCTTCGCCGGGGGCCAGCGCGCCGCGTGGTACTGGAGCCTCAGCGTGGGACCGTAGCGGCGGGGCCGGGCACGGTGCCGGGCACCGCACATGCGAACGCCGCCGGGCAGGAGTCCGGCGGCGTTTCGTCGGGTCGGTACCAGTCGGTACCGGTCGGTGCCAGTCGGTACCGGTCGGTACCTGGAGCCGACGCGGCGGCCGGCAAAGGTCAGGCGATCGAGCTCGCTGGGACGGGGTTGAAGATGGAGACCTGGACCTCCTCTGGGAGCATGACGCCGAAGATCTTCTCCAGCGCGAGGAGATGCACGCACGAGCCCCAGCTCTCGAAGTAGTGGCACGTACAGTGCCACTGGCCGGCGTCGAGACTGACGTGATGGGTGTCGTTGTCCCCACGGAACGTCAGGGCGACGCGTTCGATCGAGATGCGATCCAGCTCGCGAGCGTAGCGATTCGCCTTCTCGACCTTGCCGATGAGAGAGGAGTGCATCGCTGATCTACCTCCAGTCGCCCGTGCGCAGGGCGTCCACGAGGGCCAGCCGTCCGGTCCGACCCACGAGACCGGAGACAGCGGTCACTGCACGTAGCCTACACCCACGACCGCCAGCGGTCAGCCCCCGGAATCGGCACCGGGAAGCGGCGGTCAGCCGCCGTCAACCAGGCGCTCGCCGGTGACAACCAGCTCGTCCCGGAGGCCGGGCGTGCTCGCCTCGGTGTAGACGCGGACCAGGGGCTCGGTGCCGCTCGCCCGTACCAGGAGCCAGGACCCGTCCGCGAGAAACCACTTGAAGCCGTCGTTGGTGGACAGGACCTGGGTCCGGACCACCGGCTGGCCGGCAAGCTCCGCGGGGGGCTGGTCACGCAGCTCGACCAGGACCCGGGCCTTGACCGCGTCGTAGGTCGGCCGGTCGAAGTGGACGTCGATCCGGCGGTAGAACGACGGTCCCGCCAGCTCGTGGAACAGCTCCACTGCGCGGGACACCGGCCAGTTGCCCCGCGCACGCTCCCGGAGGAACAGGTCGAGCAGCATCAGGTCCGCGTAGATCCCGTCACGCTCGGGCAGGTGCATCCCGAAGCCGTAGCCGCCGGACTCCTCGGCGCCGAGCATCGCGCCCGTCTCGATCATCCGCGGCCCGATGAACTTGAACCCGACCGGCACCTCGTGGGTCTCGATGCCGTAGTGGCGGCCGAGGGTCGCCGCGGTCGACGTGTTGTTGACCGAGATGACGACCGGCTCGCGCAGCCCGCGGTGCTCCGCCAGGTAGTACATGAGCAGGCTCGTAACCTCCAGCTGGTGGAGGAACGTGCCACGTTCGTCGGCCGCGCCCGCGCGGTCGGCGTCGCCGTCCAGCAGCAGGCCCAGGTCGTAGCCGCCACCGGCCAGGATCGCGAGGGCCTGGTCCACGTGCGGACGGATCGGCTCCGGGTTGACGCCTCCGAAGAACGGGTTGCGCTCGTTGTGGATCTCGGTGACCCGGATCCGGCCGCCGGCCAGCAGCCGCGGGATCCAGCCCGAGCCCGCGCCGTAGAGCGGCTCCACCAGGATGGAGACGTCGGCTGCCTTGAGCGCATCCAGGTCGATGGTGCGCCGCACGAACTGCTCGTAGCCCTCGAACGGGTCGTACCACTCGACGAGCCCGGTGGCCTCCCCGTCCTCGAACGGCCGCCGCTCGATCGCGGTCCCGGCGTTGGCGACGAGCGCGGTCTCGATCACCGACAGGATCTCCGCCCCGGCCGCGGCGCCGGTGGGCGCCTTGACCTTGAACCCGTTGTCGGTCCAGGGGTTGTGCGAGGCCGTGATCACGACGCCCGCGGCGGCGCCCCGCTGGACCACCTCGTAGGAGCTCATCTGGGTGGGCACGGCCGTCCGGCTGATCGCCACCGGGATGTCGTGGGCGAGGAGGACCTCGGCGGCTGCCCGGGCGAAGTGCTCGGACGCGAACCGCCGGTCGTACGCGAGGACCACGCCCTTCGCCTGCTCGCCCCGCTCGACGACGTACCGGGCGACCCCATCGGCGCAGCGCCGCACGTTCTCGAACGTGAACTCGTCGGCGACGCGGGCGCGCCAGCCGTCGGTCCCGAACACGATGCGGGTGGGGGTGGGCGCCTCCGCCTGGTTGGTCACGCACGGGCCTCCGCTGCAGCGCACCGGTCCAGCAGGGCCTGCACGATCGGTCGTGCGGCGCGGGCCCCGCGCAGGACTGCGATTGGATCCTGGGGATGGATCGTACCTTCCGGCGCGGCCCGAACGGTGAGCCCGTCCGGCCCACGCTCGACCAGGAGGTCCGCGGCGGTCACCTCCGCCGCGTTGCCGGACTCCAGCACCCCGCCCTCGAAACCGGTCGCACCGAGCACGTCGAGGAGCGCCGGCCACGTCCCGATGTCACTCCAGCCGACGTCCAGGCCGGCCATGACGACCTCGCCGGCGGCACCCGCCGGCTCCATGACTGCGTAGTCGATCGAGCGCGAGGGGACGCGCGCGTAGGCCGCCGCCATGTCCCCCGAGGCCAGGCCCGCCGCGACGCCGGCGAACACGTCGGGGGCGTGCCGCCCGAGGGCCGCCCGGATGGCCCGGCGCCGCCACAGGAACATGCCTGCGTTCCAGGCGACGCCCGGCGAGGCGACGAGCGCTTCGGCCTCCGCGAGCGCCGGCTTCTCGCGGAACGCGGCCAGCGGGTACGCCCGGAGGCCGGCGATGTCCGCACCCGCCTCAACGCGCGGGATGAGGTACCCGTACTGCGTGGACGGGTGCGAGGGCCGGATGCCCAGGGTCACCAGCGGCGACTCGACCCCGAACGCCCCGGTCGCGAGGCCATCAGCCGCCGCCGCCAGGACGCTGCGGAACACGGCCTCGCGCCCAGGATCGATCCGATGATCGGCGGGCAGCACAACCATGACCTCGTCGTCGTCGCGATCCACGGCCAGGGCCGCAAGGGCGATCGCCGCAGCCGTGTTCCGGCCCTCGGGCTCCACGAGCACCCGGACACCGGGCGCCTGCTCCCGGACGAGCGGCGCGTACACCGCCGACGCAACCACGCAGATCGCCCCGTCGCCGAGAGCCAGCTCCGGGCCCCGGAGGCGCGCGATCGTTCGCTGGAGCAGCGTCTCGCCGTTCGGCAGGAGGGTGAGGAACGGCTTCGGCCGGGCCGCGGTGCTGAGCGGGCGCAGGCGCGTCCCGCCGCCCCCGGCCATGATCACGAGGTACATCCCGGCATTGTAGGTGGCCCGACGCGGGACCCGGGGAGGATCGACGACCCGGACCCGGCACACCGACCCGCACGGCGAGGCCAGTACGCCCCCCTCAACATAGCGGCCGAATCGGCATGAATCCGCGAATATCGCGCTCCAGCCGTCTCGATCGTGCGAAGTTCGAACCACTGAGTGCGAGCTTCGCATTGACGGGGGCCTCCGTGCTTCGTACCATCCGCCAATCGGCCGAGGGGCGCGGCCGCGTCCTGCCACGAGCCGAGGATCCACGTTTGACCACGTCCACGACGGAACCGTTGCGCGCTGGGCATGCGCCCCAGCCGGGATCCGACATCCCGGACGTCCGCATCGCGAGCGTCACCAAGCAGTTCGGTGACGTCACCGCAGTCGACCAGATGGACCTGTCGGTCGCGAGTGGATCCTTCTACTCCTTCCTGGGGCCATCCGGCTGCGGCAAGACGACGACCCTGCGGATGATCGCGGGCTTCGAGCAGCCCACCTCGGGCGAGATCTACCTCGCGGGCGAGCCAGTCGCGGGCGTGCCGCCGTACCACCGCAACGTCAACACGGTCTTCCAGCACTACGCCCTCTTCCCGCACATGGACGTGGCGCAGAACGTGGGCTACGGCCTGCGCCAGAGGAAGGGAACCACGAAGGCGGACGAGACGCGCCGCGTGGGTGAGGCGCTGGAGCTGGTGCGTTTGGGCGGATACGAGAAGCGCCGGACCTGGGAGCTCTCGGGCGGCCAGCAGCAGCGCATCGCCCTGGCGCGGGCGCTCATCAACCACCCCACCGTGCTGCTCCTCGACGAGCCGCTCGGCGCGCTGGATCTCAAGCTCCGCAAGGAGATGCAGCTCGAGCTCAAGGCCCTCCAGCAGGAGGTCGGGATCACGTTCGTGTACGTGACTCACGACCAGGAGGAGGCCCTGACCATGAGCGACGTCATCGTCGTCATGCAGCTCGGGCAGATCCAGCAGCAGGGCCTGCCGACCGATCTCTACGAGCGGCCGGTGAACCGTTTCGTCGCCAACTTCATCGGCGTGTCCAACCCCATCGAGGGCGTGCTCCTCGAGCACGACCCCGCCACGGGGCGTGGCGTCGTGCAATCCGATACCGGGCTGCGTCTCACGGGCGTGGTCACCGACCCCGACGCTCGGCCGACGGCCGGCACCAGGGTCGTCATCGCCGTTCGGCCGGAACGCATGCGCGTCGAGGCCGCGGGCCACGCGGAAGCCATCGAAGACGGGTGGTCACGGATCGAAGGCCGTGTCCGCCAGGGCACCTACCTCGGCGACGAGACGGAGTACCGGATCGCCACCGACGCCGCCGGCGAGGTGGTCTCGCGGCGCCAGAACTCGGATGGGGCCTCGGGGGTTGGCGGGATCGGTCCCGGCGACCCGGTCGTCATCCGGTGGGAAGACTCGGCAAACCTCATCTTCGTCGCGTGACGAGCTCAGTCCACAGCCGGACACCTGGAGGAGGAGACATGGCAGAGAGCCTGGACGAGATCCTGCGCCGCGCCGCCCAGAACAAGGTCCCGCGCCGGAGCTTCCTGGCCGCGGCGGGCCTGCTCGGCGGCAGTGCCGCGCTTGCGGCCTGCGGCGGGGGCAACAGCGCAACCGCGGCGCCGACCACTGCGCCGACCGCCGCGGCGTCCGCCGCGCCGACCGCGGGCGCGACGACGGCTCCGAGCGCTGCCGCCAGCGCCGCCGCTGTTTCGTCGTTCCCGCCGGCGGGTCCGGTCGAGAAGCAGCTGTACATGTACAACTGGTCGGACTACATCAACCCCGACAACATCACCGCGTTCAAGACCAAGTTCGGGGTCGAGAAGTTCCAGTACGACACCTTCGCCAACAACGAAGAGCTGTTGGCCAAGATGCAGGCCCGCGCCACCGGCTACGACATCACGGCCCCCACCGGCGAGTACGTCCCGGCCCTGAAGGAGGGCGGCTTCATCCAGCAGCTGGACAAGTCGCGGATCCCCAACTGGAACTTCAACAAGGCGTTCCAGGACCTGGTCTGGGACCCGACCAACACCTGGTACATGCCCAAGGACTTCGGCACGACCGGCATCCTGGTCCGGAGCAAGCTCGTCACCGAGCCCCTCACCTCGTGGACGGAGTTCGCCGACCTCGTCAAGGGCAAGTACTCGGGCAAGGTCACGTTCGTGGACTCGATGGGCGACGTGTTCGTCATGCCGCTCAAGATGATCGGCAAGTCCCTCAACTCTATCGACAAGGCGGACCTGGACCAGGCCCGGACCATCCTGATGGACCTCGCCCCGCACATCCTCGCCCTCGACTCCGACACCCAGAACGTCAAGCTGTCGGGTGACAATCCCGAGTGCGTCCTGGCCCTCGGCTGGACCGGGATCCTGGCCGCGATGCGCAAGGACCCCAAGTCGGCCGACATCACGTACGTGGTCCCCACCGACGGCACGCTGTTCTGGCTCGACGCCTGGGTGCTGGTCAAGGACGCGCCGAACCCCAACGCGGCGTACGCGTTCCTCAACTTCATCGAGCAGCCGGACATCCAGGGCGCCGAGACCAACTACACCGGGTACGGGACGCCCAACGACGCCGCCAAGCCGTACGTCGACCCGGCGCTGCTCAAGGATCCCGCAGTGTTCCCGCCTCCGGACGCGATGGCCGGCCTCGAGCCCGCGGTGGACACCTCGAGCAACCAGCAGCGCATCGACATCTGGCAGGAGTTCAAGTCGAAGATCGGCGGCTGACCCCCGGCCGACGGGGACGGCTGTCCGAGCGACACCCACGATGGCGACGACGTCCAGCAAACCGAAACCGGCAGGGGGGCGGCGCGGCCTGTCCGCCCTCCTGACCACCGTGCTCGTCTTCCCGGCGGGTCTCTGGTATCTTGTGCTGCTCGTCGCGCCGCTCGCCATCGTGGTGGTCTTCAGCTTCGGCGTCCGGGCCAAGAACGGCGGGTACGACCCGGCGTTCACACTCGACAACTACATCCGCCTGCTGACCTCGCCGGACCGCCTGGCGCCCTTCTTCACGTCGCTCTGGATGGCGATCGCCGGCACCATCGGCTGCCTCCTCGTGGGGCTGCCGCTCGCCTACTTCATCGCCACCCGGGCGCGGAAGCGGAAGGGGTTGCTGATCCTGCTGCTCGTGATCCCGTTCTGGACGAGCTTCCTGATCCGCACCTACTCCTGGCTGATCATCCTGGGCAAGGACAACCTGGGCGGGCTGATCGGCACCGTCATCGGTGACCCGAACTTCCGGATCCTCGGGACGCCGTTCGCCGTCCTCCTGGGCCTCGTCTACGGCTACCTGCCGCTGATGGTCTTCCCGCTCTACGTCACGCTGGAGCGGATGGACCGGACGCTGGTCGAGGCGTCGAAGGACCTCGGGGCGGCCCGCTGGGCGACCTTCCGCCAGATCACCCTGCCCATCGCGCTGCCCGGCCTGATCACCGGCAGCATCCTCGTGTTCATCCCGATGATGGGCGAGTACGTCATCCCGGCCATCCTCGGCTACGGGCGCACGTTCCTCATGGGCAATGCGCTGGTGGACGCGTTCATCCAGACGCGCAACTGGCCGTACGGGTCCGCGATGGCCGTCGGCCTGATCCTCGTGATGCTCGTCACGGTCTCGTTCTACGTCTGGTTCGTCAACCGCGGCCGCCAGGGCCGTGAGGTCAGCGTGCTGTGAGAACCCGACGATGACCTCGCCCGCGATCCCGGTTGCCGCCACGGCCAAGGCTCCGCGGGCCACGTCCGGCGTGGACCACTGGGGCGGCGTCGTGGAGGCGTGGCTGCGGATCCACACCGGACTCGTGTACGCGTTCCTCTATACCCCCGTCATCGTCGTCGTCCTGTTCGCGTTCAACGCCAACCGCCTCGCGACGACCTGGACCGGGTTCTCCACGGAGTGGTTCGGCAGGGCGCTCGGCGACCAGGTGGTCCAGGCGGCGCTCCAGAACAGCTTCTCGGTCGCCCTCCCGGCCGGCATCCTCGCGACGACGTTCGGCACCATGGCGGCCCTCGGCCTGCAACGGGTTCCCAGGAAGTTCCGCCTGGGTTTCGACGCCCTGACCTACGTCTCGATCATCGTCCCCGAGGTCGTGATCGCCCTGTCCACCCTGGTCCTGTTCGCCTCGACCTTCGGGATCATCAACGACGCGACCGGGATGCGGCTGCAGCTGGGGATCCCGACGATCATCGCGGCGCAGATGCTGTTCGACATCAGCATCGTGCTGCTGCTCGTCCGGGCCCGGCTGTCCGGCATGGACCGCACGCACGTCGAGGCCTCCTACGACCTCTACGCCACGCCGTGGCGGACCTTCCGGCAGATCACGTTCCCGCAGCTCCTGCCGGCCATCGTCGCGGGCTTCCTGCTGTCGTTCACGTTCAGCTTCGACGACTACGTCATCACGTCGTTCGTGTCCGGGCCGGGCTCGTCCACGCTGCCGATCTTCATCTTCGGCCAGGTGAAGCGCGGGGTCTCGCCCGAGACCAACGCGGTCGCCACGATGATGCTCGCCCTCACCCTGGCGCTGCTGGTGATCGGCCAGCTGGCACTGACATGGGGGTCGCGCAAGAGTGGCGGCGGCACGACCGGCGGCATGGCCGGGATGATCGCCGAGCAGGCGTAAGGGCGTCCCGGGTCCGCTGCCTCGCGCGGAC
>Ga0066793_10001673_pt1 | contig 10249 bp, 9 predicted proteins | sample PersoiDNA2013189_FD_83876 | JGI IMG/M metagenome (GOLD analysis project Ga0066793, IMG submission 83876) | Permafrost soil microbial communities from the Arctic, to analyse light accelerated degradation of dissolved organic matter (DOM) -... | ecosystem: Environmental > Terrestrial > Soil >...
AGCCGAGGCACCTGGCACTCATTTTCCGAGAATCTCCAGTGGATAACTATGTTAGTAACTCCCAGGTCGATGCGTCTCGCGAATCGATGCACGACTTCCAGCTGGCTTTTTCGGTCAAGACTGTGAAAGAATGGCTCGAAATTCGCCAGCACATTCGTCACCTCTTCCAGCTGCGCCTTTTCCTCCTCGATTTCCGCCCGTTCCTGCAGTGCTTCATGCTTCAACGTCCTGAGCACGGCAATGCGGTCTCTCACCTTCTCAACGGAAACCTCCGGAATCGCAAGTCTTCCCTCGAGCTGAGTGATGTCTCTGTCGTACTTGGTGATCTTCCTGTCCGTCTCAGCCAGCCGGTCGGCACCATCGAACTTGGGCACGAAGTGGCGCAATTCCTCGCTGAGTTTCCTGAGAAACACCGGAAGCAAGTTGTGTTCCAACAACTGAGCTCCGCAAGCCTTCTGCCCATTTCCGGCGGTCTGGCACGCATACTTGGTCTTGTTGCGCTTCGAACTCCCGTGAGCGCTCAGGAGATGTTTGCACTTCGTGCAGTAGATCATCCTGCCGAAGAGGGGCAACGTAAGCCCCTCACTCCTGTCAGAACGTATGCCAAGTTCTTGCTGCAGGCGAAGCCATTCATCGAACTCGAGAATCGGGTCGATGCCCAGGTAGTCGACGTACGTCCCTATGGAACCCCAGGTGTCGAGCACCAGGGCCAGCAGACGCTAACCCCAAATTGATGAACTCTTTTCGGCCTTTAAATCAAGTTCTTTCTCAAACTTCTTGATAATGCTTTCCTTTATCCTTTCAATTGATATATCCTTTGAGAAATTGGAGAGGTTCGCAACCTCGCTTCTATTGCTCTTTACAAAATATCCTGTCCCGTCTGGATAACTTTCTTCCCATTTGATTACTCTCTTGAGCTCTGTAAGGTTAGAATTAACAAGAAGCGATGCGTGATAGAAAAATCTATCTTTTGTGATTGCAATGCTTGAACCCGCAACTTTTTTCCTGTTTACAAAGATCGCATTTCTCTTATCAACTTCTATATGCTCTTTAACAAAATCTCTTAAGGCCCTTAATATAATTTCTGTAATGCCCCTTCCTTCCTCAATGAAATAACTTGAGAAAATAAAATCATCTCTTCCCTTGCAAAATGTGATATTCAAATTCTCAAGATCCTGGTAAACAGTGCCTCCGCCTGTAAACCTACGAATGACAGGAATACCTTTTTCTCTTACATAAGACGGATTTACCTCATACTCCTCGTTCTGAAATTTTCCAATGACAACACAGGGGTCGTTCTGCCAGAGCCTTAGAATACCAATAAGAGGAGAGCTTGAATTTAGAATGCTCTCCTCTATTCCTAAATTTTCCTCAGGGTTAGATGTATCACTCTGCAGCAAAATAAGCCTATTCATCAACAAATATTAACCTACGTTGGCTTCACATCCATAATCTGGTTCTCTGTTTCAACAGAATCATGGGTAAAAAAAAGAGAAATCTTCTTCCACCCCCTTTTCACCTCTTTTGCTCAAGGTAGATACAGTTTGAAGGCAACTGGTAGCCAAAGTGAAAGCTTTGGAACATAGGTTATAACAAGCAGTCCTATGATTCCAAAGATAACAAAGGGCCACACCTCGTTGGCAACTTTATCAAGAGGTTTCTTAATGAGATTGGCGGTTACATACAGGTTAACTGCAACTGGCGGGGTGATCTGGCCAATTGCAAGAGCAACTGTCACCATAACGCCAAAAAAGAGTAGGTCAACATGAAATATCTTTAGAACAGGAAGGAATATAGGCAGAATGACATAGAGTATCGATATTGCGTCAAGGAAGAACCCAGCAATAAGGAAAACTACATCAACAAGAAGCAAAAACATAAAGGGGCTCTTGGAAATTGCAAGGATTCCATTCGCTGCAGCATCAAGAATTCCCAGTTGAGCCTCGGCAACAGAAAAAATACCCGCAAAAGCAACAACAAACATAACCACTGCAGATGTTACAGCCGTGGCAACAAGTGAATCACAAATATCATTCCAACTGAGACTGTGATAAATAAATACCCCAACAAATAGACTATAAAATACCGCAATTATCGCAGCTTCTGTGGGGGTTGCGATACCTGCATAAATTGAACCAAGTATAATGACTGGGGCAAGTATTGCCCAAATTGCATCTTTGAATGCTTTAAAGAGTTCTTTCGCATTGCCTCGTTGTTCCAGCCCGCGGTAATTCCTTCTTTTTGAAATTATATAAGTGATGACACCAAAAAACACTGCCATTACAAGGCCTGGGATAATCCCACCAAGGAAAAGCGCTCCTACAGAAACACTCGTAATATTCCCATACACAATAAAAGCAATGCTTGGAGGAATAATTATTGCAAGCCCGCTTGACGCAGCAACAACTGACGCTGAAAATGTATCTTTGTAACCCTGCTTTATCATTGAAGGAATGAAGATAAGCCCAATTGCTGCTGCAGTTGCAGGTCCTGAACCTGAAATCGCACCCCAAAAAGCTGCAGTAATAACTGCGGCAATCGCAAGGCCCCCTGTTGCCTTACCAACCAGAAGTATGATGAAATCGGAAATTCTTTTCGCAAGACCGCCTTTCGAAAGAAGTTCCCCCTCAAGCACAAAGAAAGGTATTGCAATGAGTGGAAACTTTGCAATACTTGAAGCAAAATTTCTTGATATCATCGATGCTCCTAGACCGTAATGCATTATTCCGTAAATACTTGCAATACCAATAGAAGTGCCAATAGGAGCCCCAACCGCAATGAGTACCATAAATAAACCAAAAAGGATTAGTGCCGCAGTCATTTTGTACCTCTGTTCAATGATTTGATATTTCGCACCGTTGAAAATATCACTTTTTCAAAAACAAGAATTGAGAATATAGGAATTCCGATTGTGTAGATCCATATTGGGACGTTCAAGGCATCGCTTCGTGCATGGAAAAAAGTCATATCCTTGTAGATTTCTCTTATCGAATAATAATCAACCATTGCAAAGAGATAGATAGCAAGAAGAGCTGAAATTACAAGTGCAACCTTTTTCAACCAAGTAGGGAATTTATCATACAGCATTGTCATCCCAAGATGCGACCCCTTTTCAAATGCAATCGCAATACCAAGCACTGTTATCCAAACAAACATATTGATCTCAATTTCCTCTGTTGCGGCAAACGAGGCATGAAAAATGTATCTCGAAAGCACATTTCCAAATCCAAGTACAGCCATTACTGAAACTATTATTATAACGAGCCATTCCTCAATTGTCCTTTTGTTCATTTGATATTTCACCTCCAAAAATAGGGGGGTAGTTTCCTACCCCCCTCTCATAGTTATGAAAAGTTACTTGCCCATATCCTTCTTTGCAAGGTCGTAAACATTCTGCCCAATTACCGGAATCCATTTATCGTATACGGATTTCGTTGCATCAATAAATGCTTGCCTTTGCACTGACGTAAGGTCAACTACCTGCATACCCTTGCTCCTTACATAACCTAGTTGGTCCATTACTGCTGTAGTATCTTTGAACTGGTTCTTGAGGATATTTATTGAAGTGAATCCGTCAAGGCCTCTTCTTACATATGCCTTTTCCCATGTTGCCGCCTCAATTGCAGCATCCTGAATGGCTTTATTGATATAGCTTGGGAAAGTATCCCAGGTTTGCTTACTTGCACCAAAAACCAGCGGATCAATTACGTAGTTCCAGTTCGTAAGATATTTCTGATACTGCCATATCAGAACTGGCAAAAGTACGCCATACGGGTTCTCCTGCCCATCGACCGCACCTTGTTGGAATGCAGTTACCGCATCACCCCAGTTCATACTGACTGCATCTGCACCTAGAGCACTAAAGGTATCGACAAAAATGGGCGAACCTACCACTCTGAATTTGAGTCCTTTCATGTCGGAGGGGCTCGTAATAGGTTTTTTCCCATTTGTAAGTTCTCTAAATCCATTTTCTCCCCAGGCAAGGGTAAGAACACCAAGTTTATCCATGGCTGAAGTAATTTGTTGGCCAGACGCACCGCTTTCAATCTTGTCAACACTTGCATAGCTATCAATAAAGAAAGGAAGAGAGAACAGATTTAGTGATTTGATAACACCCGAAGCATTAATCGTAGAATCCACTACAAAATCAATGTCTCCCTCTGAAACTCCCTGGAACCAGTTCGTCTGCTTCCCTTGAAGAAGAATACTTCCAAAATAGGGCTTAATGTTGATCTTTCCACCAGTCTTCTTCTTTACAAGATCTGCCCATTTCTGAGCACCCATTCCCCAGCCATATGTGGGCCCAACGTTTACCTGCATTGTGTACTCTACTTTCGGTGTAAAGTTAAGAACAGGTTTTCCAGATGAAGTGATTGTAACCATCTTTGTATTGCCGTTCCAATCTACCTTTGCTCCAATTGTCTCACTAACAAATCTTACAGGCACTACCGTTCTTCCAGAAAGAATTTTGGGAGCCACGTCAAGCATATTCTCGACACCATTCACAATGGCAGTGGTAGAACCAATTGTAAGAGTGATACTCATGTTATCGAATACATAACTTGCAGCCTTTTTACTTGCATCCCAATTTACCTGGGCACCAATAGCCTCGCCAATAAACCTGAATGGTACAAGTGTTCTGCCATTCTCTATAACAGGTGGCTGATCAAGGATTGTTTCCTTGGAATTTACGTACGCTTTTTTGCTGCCAACTGTCATCTGCACAACAACTGGTGAACTAGCCTTTACGGGAGTAAAACCAAAAAATCCAGTAAACAATGTAACAACTAACAGTGCAACCACTACTTTCTTCATTGTGTTACCTCCCTTAAATTTTTAGTACTTCTTTTAACAGACTTTCGTTCTCAATAACCTCCGCAAGGCCTCCAAGGAATATGGAAGCTAAAGCTCCATCAATAATCCTGTGGTCATACGAGAGGCTGAAGTAAGCCATTGTTCTTATTGCAATAGAGTTGTCATCCTTTACGACAAGTTCTTTTACGCTTCTTCCAACGCCAAGTATCCCGACTTCCTGTCCATTAAGTACAGGTGTAAACATATCGGTTCGCATCATACCAAGGTTCGTTATTGTAAAATGCGAACCCTCAACATCCTCTCCTCTTAACCGATTTTTCTTTGCATACTCTGCAAGCCTTTTTAGCTGCTCGTTCACTTCCGCCGCCGACAGCATATCTGCTCTCTTTATAACAGGAACAATAAGGCCTCTCCCTGTATCAACTGCAACTCCAATATTAACCGAGGAAAACTTCTCCATAGTGCTTCCATCGAAATGGACATTAAACTCAGGATACTTTAGAAGAACACCTCCCAGGCATTTTATAAGAATCGCTGTAACAGAAACATCTGGAATCAATTTCTTTTTTATTTCAAGCAGTTCCGTCATATCCACCTTAGTCATGTTCGTAACGAGAACATAAGATTGGTATGATTTGAAAAGTCTTTCGGCAATTTCCTTCCTAAGCGGAGAGAGCGGTTCCTTTCTAGCCGTTTGCGTGTGTTTAGCAATACAATCAAGTACATCTTTCTCTATAATTCTCCCTTCTGGACCCGTTCCCTGTACAGTTGAGAGATCTATACTATGGTCTCTTGCGAGACTCTTTGCGCGAGGAGAAGCGCTAACAAAACCTCTCTTCCCTGGCTGAGCAATAGGCGCTTTAGTAGTCTTTTCTTCAATGTTATTGTCTTGCGGGGTTGGAGGAGTTTCTTGTTTATTCTCTTGCTTCAATTCTTCTTCTGTTTCGGCAATATAGCCAATAATCTCTCCAACAGCTTTCGATTCGCCATCATTAACAAGAATCACTTTAATAAAACCATTTACAGGGGATTGTAAATCATTTGTAATCTTCTCTGATTCAATCTGGACTAATATATCTCCCTTCTTAACAGTGTCTCCTGGATGCTTATACCACTTTGTTATCGTACCTGTTTCCATAGAGAGCCCAAACTTGGCCATTCTAATTTCAAACATTAAGTACCTTCCTTACCTCGTTAATTACACTCTTGTAATCAGGTACTACAAAATCCTGTAGCGGGGGACTGAATGGAATATGCACATTTTTTGCACCGACCCTCATAATAGGACCGTCAAGATAATCAAATGCCTCTTCTTGTACCGTTGCAGCAATCTCTGCACCCCAACCTGCCCTTCTCCATGTTTCATGAGCAATGACGAGATGATGGGTTTTCTTTACTGATTCCAGCACTGTTTCCTTATCCCATGGAACCAATGTTCTAAGGTCAACAACTTCGACATCAATTCCTTCTTTCGCAAGTTGCTCGGAAGCTTTTAAAGATTCATGGACCATTCTTGATGTTGAAACAACAGTAACATCTTTCCCTTCTTTTTTGATATCTGCTTTCCCAAATGGAATGTAATATTCTTCCTCAGGGACAGGTCCCTTTCTTGCATAGAGCATCTTGTGTTCGAAACAGATCACAGGGTCATCAGATTTGAGTGCTGTTTTGAATAATCCCTTCATGTCATAGGGGGTTGATGGAACTATTATCTTAATCCCAGGAATATGCATAAAAAGCGTCTCGATGGATTCTGAATGTTGCGCTGCAGCAGACTTTGATATACCATCAGGTCCTCTCAGAATAAGATGAATTTTCCCTTGGCCACCAGTCATATATTTGAACTTCATTATCTGGTTTGCGACAGCTGTCATACCTGTAAACAGGAAATCTGCAAAATGAAACTCTGCAACAGGCCTCATGCCGGCAAGAGAAGCACCAAGTGCTGAGCCGAAGATCACCTCCTCAGAAATTGGGGTGTCAAGTATTCGGTCCTGAAATTTTCCAAGAATTGGCTTATATGCACCGAATATGCCCCCTTGTTTTGCAATATCCTCTCCATATGTAAAAATTGTTGGGTCTCTCTGCATCTCCTCAAGCATTGCTTCGCCTAAGGCTTCGGAAAAAGTAATCTCTCTCATTTCATCCTCTCTTAATAGTCGTAACCGGTATCGGATTGAAATAGATCTTTTAGAGCGCTTTCAGGTTCAGGATATTTGCTTCTTTCAGCAAAGTTAACAGCGCTTTTTATCTCTTCTTCGGCTTGTTTCCAGATAGACTCTTTTTCAGCATCGGTAATCATGCCCATTTCGAAAAGCTTTGATTCGAACCTCGAAATAGGCTCAAATTGCCACTTTTCATTAACTTCACTCTCATTTCTATAAAGCACTGGGTCTCCGACAAAGTGTCCCTTAATCCTATAGGTTTTGGCTTCAATAAGGGTTGGACCACCGTCACTTCTTGCTCTATCCACAGCCTCTTTAACGGCCGCATACACTACCATTACATCGTTTCCATCGACTATGACACCTGGAATATTGTATCCCACTGCTCTATCTGCAATGTTTTCTACGGAAGTTGTCTCGGTAACCCTCTCAGTTGATGCAAACTGATTATTTTCGTTCAAGAATATGACAGGTAGCCTGAATACCGATGCCCAGTTTAATGCTTCGTGAAAAGCTCCTCTGTTTGACGCGCCATCGCCAAAGAAGGAAATAACGACAGAATCCCTTTTCTGCATCTTAATTGCCATTCCTGCACCTACTGCAATTGGGAGTCCTCCTGCAACCTCGCCATTTGCACCAAGCACACCAATCGAAACGTCGGCAATGTGCATAGACCCACCTTTGCCTTTGCAGTACCCTGTCTCTTTTCCAAATAACTCTGCCATCATTTTGTTAACATCAGCACCTTTTGCAATCATGTGGCCATGCCCTCTGTGCGTAGAAGTAATGTAATCGTCTTTCGTCAAGTTCGCCATAGCGCCCGTTGCGATTGCTTCCTCGCCAATATACAGGTGGATAAACCCCGGGATCTTTGCCTGTAAGAATAATTCTTCTGCCTTAAGTTCAAAATTCCTGATTCTCACCATTGTTCTGTAGAAACCGATCAAGAACCCTTTATCATAGTGCACTTTTTGCCTCCTTTACCTTGTCTCAACCGCATATTGTCCGATTATTCGAAATCCATTTCAAGTAATCCTTCTTTTTCAGCTCTTTTAACTCTTGCATTGCTCAAAAAAACTGACATCTCAATAAACGTAACGACTTCACACTCAAAAAGATGCCCCCCGATAACTTTCTTATTATTATCTGCCAGGTAGGCATGGAAATGAAGAGGTAACTTTTCATCTTTAACGATGAATCCGCTCAACCCAAGAAGTTCAAGTGGTTCTCTTATAATTTCTCTTTCGTATTTCACATTATTATTTTCGTAGACCCCATACCCTAAGTCAACGTTCTTTACCATTCCAAGCGCCGTCTGAACAATACCGGTATTCTTCATTTCTTGCATCAAGAGAATACGCATCAAATCCTTAGAGAATAATTCTCCTTTTTCCATGACTACAAGAAGTATGTCTTGCTCAAATTTTACTTTCATCGTTTGTCTCCATAATAAATGTACAAGAAACGTGCCAAAGATAGAAAATGGCTTTAATAAAGGCCTTTTAGGTGGAGATGTATTAAGATTGATTTGAGAAGTGTTAAAAAAATCTATAGTCGTATAAGAAGTGTAAATAGATTGTCCTAGCTTCAAGATCTGGTTGCAAATTTATGTTCCGGAACCTCCTTATACTTCAACAGAATCATAGGCAAAAGGCAAAGTTTCCCTTCACCCCTTTTCGCCTCTGGTTGGTTCTAATACTTTTGTACTAGCGCTTTTCTTATTAATGTCAACTTTTTGAAAAGTGTGCTTCTGCTGGCTTTCTAAAGCCATTCTGCTTTGATTTGTATCCTTGGTGCATCCTTCGGTAGTTGTAACAATCCATGAAAACAATCCCTAAAGTTAATCCAGATCAGTTTGCAACTCTTCAATACTCTCTTATCGCTTCTGTCTGAAGGCAACAGAGTAGAATTTATCTAAGAGGGTTTTATTGAGCCTCTCTACGTAACCATTGGGACCAGCTTGCCGCAGTCCGGACATCTCATCAGCGTATCTATCCGAAAACCGCAGTGAGGACAGATATGTGCTTTCTCACTAACCATTGTCTTGCACTCAGGAAAAGATAAGCATGATCCCTCCATAAACTTCCCTAGAACGCTCGTTTTTAGAAATCAAGCGACGGTTTGCCCCTCCTTGTCGCACCTGATGAAAAAAAGGAAGGGTGTTCCCCGTTCGCCACTAGCACGACGAAACTAATACCCAATTTTGATTCTAGCCGCTCCACGGAACGGAGTTAACTCTGAGGAGGTAGTGCGAGGCAAAATGCCAGAATCCAGCCGATTCCCGCAATCTCGCCCTGCTTGGGATACGTCTGAGTGCCCTTCATCTTCGCTATGGGGCCGCAATGAGATACCATCCGGCCAGAGCTTCTTGCCGAGAGAGTCGGTTGCCACGGGAACCCTGGGGATGTCGCCAGGCATGGGGTCGCGGAGAGCTGGAAAGTGTATCCGGTGGCGCCGGGGTAGACAATCCAGGCAAACGTGCGGAAGTTGGTGCCCGTTATTGTCCCGTCCACTAGAGACAAGAGAATCACCTCTGTGGCAACGGGCGAGTCTATTGTGTTCAATGAAGGAGAGAGCTGCATCCAGAGAAAGCCTTTCTTCCAAGAACCCCCAATACTTCTACTCCAATGCTAGTTAGATCGCTCGAATCTGGCAGTACACCCTGGTTCTTAACCCAGTGGGTCCACGCTGCCCTCGCTTCTAACCTGCGGGACCGTCCCATGAAACTCCTGCACAGGCTTTGGGACGGAAAGACGCTACTCTGCCCAGCTAAAGCCAAGAAGGGGGCGATATCGTGCCAGGGTTGGCGAGTCACAACCGAATGCACGGTTGGCAGCTGCCTGTGTCCAGCCGAATCGGTCGAAGCTGGGTTGCAAGAATCCAGAAGCACGAGTGCCCACGAGGGTACACCTACGCTCTATGCTCGGCACCCACAACACCCATGACTACCTCCAGGACCAGCTTGAATAGTAGCATCGTGAATGGGTCGCAGGACTGCCTGTTCCCCCCTATCTCCACCACTCGACCCCTTACACCTGTCTTTCTCGTTCTGGGACTGACTTCCAGCCGAGGCACCTGGCACTCATTTTCCGAGAATCTCCAGTGGATAACTATGTTTGGGGAAAGAATCCTGCGAATAGAGACTCCAGGAGGAGATCTCAGACAGTTTGCCTTGCGCTACCGGCGAGCGCAAACGATGGCCACATTATGTACCTGTGGCACCATGGCGTTATGGATGCATGGCACCATATCGCTTTGAGCCCTCAGCC
>Ga0066793_10001674_pt1 | contig 10248 bp, 8 predicted proteins | sample PersoiDNA2013189_FD_83876 | JGI IMG/M metagenome (GOLD analysis project Ga0066793, IMG submission 83876) | Permafrost soil microbial communities from the Arctic, to analyse light accelerated degradation of dissolved organic matter (DOM) -... | ecosystem: Environmental > Terrestrial > Soil >...
AGGCGGTCCCGCTGCGCCTTCGCCTGTCCGACCCGCCGGCGACCATCGAGGTCCGCGGTGAGGTCTACATGCCGAAGGCGTCGTTCGCATCCCTCAACGAAGCGCAGGACGAGGCGGGCCTGCCCACCTTCGCCAACCCGCGCAACGCCGCGGCCGGGTCGATGCGCCAGAAGGACCCTTCGGTCACGGCGTCGCGCGACCTGTCGACCTTCATCTACCAGATAGCCGACGCACGCTCGGCCGCTGTCTCCTCGCAGTGGGAGGCGTTGCAGTGGCTGAAGCTCGCCGGCTTCCGGACGAACCCGGATATCGCACGCGTCGGCACGTGCGCCGAGGTGCGCGCCTTCTGCGAGCGCGCGCTGGAGCACCGCGGCGAGCTGCCGTACGAGATCGACGGTGTCGTCGTGAAGGTCGACTCCTTCGCCGTCGCCGACGAGCTGGGGTTCACGGCGAAGGCTCCGCGTTGGGCGATCGCGTACAAGTTCCCGCCCGAGGAGAAGACGACGGTGCTTCGCGCGATCGTCGCGCAGGTGGGGCGGACCGGCGCCATCACGCCGGTCGCCGAGTTCGACCCGGTGCTCGTCGCCGGCTCGACGATCGCGCGCGCTACGCTCCACAACATCGACGAGGTGCGACGCAAGGACGTCCGCGTCGGCGACACGATCGTCGTCCGCAAGGCGGGCGACGTGATCCCCGAGGTGGTCGGTCCTGTCTCCGGTCTTCGGCCCGCGGGCGCGCAGGAGTGGGAGATGCCAACGGCGTGCCCGTCGTGCGACAGCCCGGTGTGGCGCCCGGAGGGCGAGGTCGTGTCGCGCTGCACGAACGTCGCGTGCCCGGCGCAGCGGTGGGAGCGCCTCGTACACTGGACGGGCCGTGGCGCCATGGACATCGAGGGCCTGGGCTACGAGATCGTGGGCCGGATGATCGAGACCGGGATGATTCGCGACATCGCGGACTTCTACTCCCTGGACCTGGCGAGACTGGCCGCCCTGGACACCGGGCGTGCGAAGAAGGACGGCTCGCCGGTGCTGCTCGGTGGTGTTGTCGCCGCCAAGGTCCTGAGCAACATCGAGGGTAGCAAGTCCCAGACGCTGGCGAGGTTGCTGTACGGCCTCGGCATCCGCCACGTCGGATCGACGGTGGCCGAGCTGCTGGCGGCGCGGTTCTCATCCGTCGACGCGATAGTCGCGGCCGGCGCCGAGGAGCTCGCCGAGACCGAAGGAGTCGGGCCGCGGATCGCGGCGTCGGTCCGCACCTTCTTCGACAATCCCGACAATCTCGAGGTGCTCCAGCGCCTGCGCGCCGCGGGCGTCCGCATGGCCGACGAGGAGAAGGACGACGCGCGTCAGCAGACGCTCGGGGGACTCACGTTCGTCCTGACGGGAGCGCTCTCCGGCTACTCTCGCGACGAGGCGGGCGCGTCGCTCAAGGCCCTTGGCGCCAAGGTCGCAAGCAGCGTGTCGAAGAAGACGTCGTTCGTCGTGGTGGGCGATGAGCCGGGCTCGAAGCACGACCGCGCCCTCGAGCTGGGCGTCCCCGTGCTCGACGAGGCTGCCCTGGAGCGTGTCATCGCCACCGGGCTGCCGCCGGTCGCGGCCGAGACCGGCGGCATCGATGCCGACACCGCTGCGGATGACGCCGGATGAGCGACGGCACACTGCTCCCGCCGTCGCCGTACGAGCAGCCGGCACCCATGGCAACACCGCCGGCACCCGCGTATCCCGCGTACGCCGAAGGCGCCGAGATTCCCGGCGCAGCGACCGAGCCGCCCACGCCCCTGGAGCCGCCGACACCTCCCGCCACCGGCCCGGCGCCCGTCCGGATAGGCGGCTGGCCGGGCGTGCCGCTGACGTCGGTGTCGTGGGGCTGGCGCGCCACGCTCGGCCTCGCCTTTCTCGCTCTCTTCATGAACTGGATGCTCGCGATGCTCTCCAGCCTGCCGGCCGTCCAGCGCTTCGCGAAGACGGCCACTGCGGGCCTGCCCGCCGCCGACCGCAGTGCCGGAGTGTGGGCGGCCTTGCTCGTCCTCTCGGTCGTGACGTATGCGGTGCTGCTCGCCGCGGCGCTCGTGGGCGTGAAACTCAAGCACGCCAAGCTGGCGCCCGCCCTGGGCTTCCGCCGGGCCAGGCTGTGGCCCGTCGTCGGGCTCGTGGCCGGGGGCGTGTGGATCGGGTTCTCAGTCGACATCGCGTACTCCATCAGTACCGCCTTGCTCAAGATCAAGATGCCGGACACGAACGCGCAGCTGCTGCGCTCGGGCGCGAAGACGCCGTTCGGCGTGATCGCCGTGTTCGTGCTGGTGGGGGTCATCGCACCGGTCGCCGAGGAGATCCTGTTCCGCGGCGTCGTCTTCTCGGGTCTCCGGGACTCGTGGGGAGAGGGATGGGCCATCGTCGTCTCGTCGGTGCTGTTCGGCGTGATGCACCTCCAGCCGCTCGTGATGATCCCGACGGCCATCCTGGGCCTGTTGCTGGCGAAGGTGTTCTCGATGACGCGGTCGCTGTGGGCGTCGATCGCGCTGCACTCCGCGTACAACACCACGATCCTGTTGTTCGGCCTGCTCGTACTGCGTGCGACCGGGAAGGCGTGAGGCGTTGATGGTCCGCGCGCGTCCGCTGGCGCTCGATCCTGAAGCCTGCGACGGCTGCGGCCGGTGCGTCCGCGCCTGCCCGCGCCATGCGCTGAAGGTCGGCGCGGGCTACATCTACGTCGACTGGGAGCGGTGCGACGGGTGCGGACGCTGCGTCGAGGTCTGCGACCGGGAGGCCATCGAGCTGCGCGACGGGCGCGGCGGCGGGCTGCCGCCGCGCCCGTCCGCCGCGCCCGTCGGGCCGGCGCCGACCTCCCGGGGATGGCCCGGCAGGCGCAAGCGCCCGGTCGCGGGTGCCGCGGCGACTGCTCCCGGCTCCGCCGCCGCGGTCGATCTGCCGACCGACGGCCCGATCGGCGCCGCGTGGAGCACCGGCGAGGCGGTCGCCGTAGTGGTCGTCGGTCTGGCGCTGTTCGTCGCGCTGCAGGCACTTCTCGGTACGCCCGACGTACGCGCGATGGACACCGGTTCGCGGATGCTGGTGAGGGCCGGGTCGCTGTTCGTCTACTACGCGCTGCAGCTGGCGTTGCTGGCCTTCCTCGCGCGCCGTCACGGGGAGTTCTTCGCGGCCTTCGGCCTGCGTCGCCCGAAGATGCTGTCCACGTCGCTCATGACCCTCGGCGCGCTGCTGGCCACGTGGGCGTTCTCGCTCGTGTACCGCGCGATCGCGCTGCAGCTCGGCTGGAACCCGCCGGTGACGGACTCTCCGAGCCTCACCGTCCTGTTCGGCTCCGATACGATCGGCGTGTTCCTGACCGTCCTGATGGTGGTGCTCGTCGGGCCGTTCGTGGAGGAGCTGCTGTTTCGAGGCGTGCTGCTCACCGCCCTCGACGAGCGTCTCGGCGGCCTGGTCGCGGTCCTGCTGTCAGCGCCCATATTCGCCGCGCTGCACGGGTCGGTATGGTCGTTCGTCCCGCTGATGTTCCTGGGCGTCGCCCTGGGTTCACTGACGCTGTCGCGTCGGTCGCTGTGGCCGGCCGTAGTGCTGCACGCCACGTACAACGGCGTGCTCGTGGCCGCGGCGTTTTGGGTGGCCGCGCGCGGAGGCTGAGTCTTCAGCCTCGCCGGGTTCGCGCGCCCCGACCCGGTCGCGCTCCGCGGCGCACGGGACGGCGCGCCGCGCCCGACCGCTCGGGTATCATATGCTGCACGCGTCGCCGACACCGCCCGCCCCGCACGAAAGGCGCCACAACAAGATGGCCATCTCCGAAGAGCAGGTCCGCCACGTCGCGATGCTCGCCAGGCTGCGGCTGACCGACGAGCAGGTCACCACGCTCCAGCACGAGCTGTCCGGTATCCTCACCCAAGTCGAGAGGATCTCGGCGCTGGACCTCGAAGGGGTGGAGCCGACGTCGCACGCCGTGGCCGTCACCAACGTGACGCGCCCGGACGTGATCCGGCCCGGCCTGTCGCGCGAAGATGCCCTGCGCAACGCGCCCGAGCAGCAGGACGGCGCGTTCCTGATCCCGAAGTTCGGCGGCTGAAGGGGATGCGGAGATGACCCTCGACCTCAGCGCCCTGACGGCCCCGCAGGTCCGCGACGCGATAGCCGCCAAACAGATCACGGCCGCGGAGGCCGCCTCCGCAGCCTACGCCCGCATCGACGCGGTCGAGGCCGGCGTGCACGCGTTCAACCAGCTGACACCCGAGCTCGCCGACGCCGCGGCCGCGCGCATCGACGCGATGGTGGCCGCGGGCCAGGAGCTCCCACCGCTCGCCGGCGTGCCGGTGGCCTTCAAGGACAACATGAACCTGGTCGGCACGCGGACGACCTGCAGCTCGAAGATCCTGGCGAACTACGAGTCGGTCTACGACTGCACGGCCGTGCGCCGGATGCTCGACGCGGGCGCCCTTCCGGTCGGCAAGTGCAACATGGACGAGTTCGCGTTCGGCTCCTCGACCGAGAACTCCGCGTTCGGACCCACGCACAACCCGTGGGACCTCGACCGCGTGCCCGGCGGGTCCTCAGGCGGAAGCGCCGCGGCCGTGTCCGCGGGCGAGGTCGTCGTGACGCTCGGCAGCGACACGGGCGGCTCCATCCGCCAGCCCGGCGCGCTGACCGGCACCGTGGCGATGAAGCCCACGTACGGACGCGTGTCGCGCTACGGGGTGGTGGCCTTCGCCTCCTCGCTCGACCAGATCGGGCCGTTTTCCAAGACGGTCGAGGAATGCGCGCTCACCCTCAACGCGATCTGCGGCAAGGACCCGATGGACGCGACGAGCGTCGATCGCCCTGCCGAGGATTTCACCGCCTCGCTCGGCGAGGGCGTGAAGGGCCTGCGCGTGGGTGTCGTTCGCGACCTGCTCGACCTCGAAGGATGCGACCCGGCCGTTCGCGCGCAGGTGCTGGCGGCGGCGGACACGTTCGCGTCGTTGGGCGCCGAGGTGGGGGAGGTCGAGCTGCCGGCGACGCAGAACGGCCTGCCCGCGTACTACATCATCGGCCCGGCCGAGGCGTCGTCGAACCTGGCACGCTTCGACGGTATCCGCTACGGCCACCGCGCGGCGGACGCCGAGGACGTCATGGACCTGTACATGCGTTCGCGGGCGGAAGGGTTCGGGCCCGAGTCGATCCGCCGCATCATGCTCGGCACGTACGCTCTGTCGGCCGGCTACTACGACGCGTACTACGGCCAGGCGCAGAAGGTACGGACGCTCATCATCCGCGACTTCGAGCGCGCGTTCGCCGACTACGACGTTCTGCTGACCCCCACCTCGCCGACCACCGCGTTCACGATCGGCGAGAAGGCCGCGGACCCGGTGGCGATGTACCTCTCGGACGTCTACACGATCCCGGTCAACCTGGCGGGCATCCCGGCGGTCTCGATCCCCTGTGGCCTGGTCGACGGCCTGCCGGTGGGCCTGCAGCTGATGGGCGCGCACTTCGCGGAGTCGACGCTTCTGCGCGCCGCCGCGGCCTTCGAGGTCGCGACCGCGTTCGACACGACGCCGCCGCTTGCTCGTGAAGCGTCACGTCAGTAGAGGACCAGACCGCCAGAGCGCACGAACGACCGTCCGCTGAAGAAACCACGACCACCCCGGAGGCGACCGAAGTGTCCAAGGACCGTCTCGCTCAAGCCCTCGAGCGTTGGGAGGCCGTGATCGGCCTCGAGATCCACACCGAGTTGACGAGCCTGAACACCAAGATGTTCTGCGGGTGCCCCGTGGCGTTCGGCGCCGAGCCCAACACCCGGGTGTGCCCCGTGTGCCTGGGGATGCCGGGCTCGCTGCCGGTCCCCAACGAGAAGGCGATCGAGTCCACCGTGCTCGCCGGCCTCGCCACCAACTGCGACATCGAGCCGTGGAGCCAGTTCCACCGGAAGAACTACTTCTATCCGGACATGCCGAAGGACTACCAGATCTCCCAGTACGACCTGCCATTCTGCAAGGAGGGCTGGGTCGAGGTCGAGCTTGCGGGCGACGCGGCCAAGCAGCGCGCCGACCGCGCGGGGCTCGCCGCCGGCGCGGCGACGGATGACGCCTACACCACCCGCATCGGCATCACGCGCATCCACCTGGAAGAGGACACCGGCAAGATGATCCACGTCGGCGGGTCCGAGGGGCGGATCGCCGGGGCGACGCACTCGCTCGTCGACTTCAACCGCGCGGGGACCGGGCTCATGGAGCTCGTCTCCGAGCCGGACATCCGCACACCCGAGGAGGCCCGCCGCTTCGCGCAGAAGCTGCGGCTCATCTTCCTCACACTGGGCGTGAGCGACTGCAACATGGAGGAAGGCTCCATGCGCGTCGACGCCAACGTCTCGATCCGCAAGCGCACAACGCCGGAATCCGAGTTCGGCGTCAAGAGCGAGGTCAAGAACATGAACTCGTTCAAGGCCCTGCACGACGCGCTCGCGCACGAGACCATCCGCCAGGCCGACCTCATCGAGTCCGGCGGAGCGGTCGAGCAGGAGACCCGCCACTGGGACGCCGGCGCCAAGCGCACGAGCTCACTTCGCTCGAAGGAGTATGCGCACGACTACCGCTACTTCGCGGAGCCCGACATGGTTCCGTTCAGCTTCGAGCCCGCGTGGATCGAGGGCCTGCGCGCCACGCTGCCTGAGCTCCCCGACGCCCGCAAGCGCCGCTTCCAGGCCTCCTACGGCCTGCCGTCGCATGACGCCACGGTCCTGACCGAGGACCTGGCGCTCGCCGCGTTCTACGAGGCCGTCGTAGCCGTTGCCGGAGTCGCGCGCGCCAAGGCCGTGAGCAACCTGGTGCTCGGCGAGGTCTCGGCGTTCCTGAATGCCGGCGGCATCTCCATCGACGAGACGTGCATCGAGCCCGGGCTTCTCGCGGGTCTCGTCGCGATCGTGGAGGACGGCACCATCTCCAACAGCCAGGCGAAGAAGGTCTTCGCCGACATGACCGTCAGCGGCGAGTCCGCCGCGGCCGTCGTGGAGCGCCTCGGGATGAAGCAGGTCTCCGACACCGGCGCGATCGAACAGGTCGTCGACCGCGTGCTGGCCGCCAACCCCGCCCAGGTGGAGCAGTACCGGGGCGGCAAGACGGGGCTGGTCGGCTACTTCGTCGGACAGGTCATGCGCGAGATGAAGGGCCAGGCCAACCCGGCGGTCGTCAACGAGGTGCTGGGCAGGAAGCTCGAGGGCTAGCGGCCGGGGCGGCGGACGGGCATCCGCACCGCCGTGCTACCATACCGGCACCGCGCGGGGCGTCGTCCCGCGGCTTTGGCGGGCGACCGCGCGCCGCATGGAGGGACCCTCATGACCCCCAGACCCGACAAGCCCAAGAAGGACTCCCGTTCGCAGGGCGCCTCGTCCGGCGGCAAGTCCGCCAAGCCCCCTCGCACGAAGAGGGGCGCGACCGGCGACAAGACGCCCTCCATCGGACGCGCCGCGGCTCGCAGCGGTGCCGTCAAGGGAGTGCGGGCCAAGGGCGGCAACACCAAGGGCTCCAGGACCGCCAAGGCCGGCGATGCGGCACCGGGCACCGAGTCCCCCAAGTCTTCCGGGACCGCTCGCCCGAAGACCGCCGCTTCGGGAAGCAAGTCCGCCTACCCGAAGTCGTCCGCATCCGGCGGCCGGGGCGCGGGTCAGGGCGGCAGGGGAGCCAGGTCGGGCGCCACTGCCAGGTCCGCCGGGCCGGGCAAGAGTGCCAACGCCGCCACGGCCGCGGCCAACCCCGGCAGCTACCTCAACAACTGTCGCAAGCGCGCGCTCTCGGTGCGCACGCGGCGCGAGCTCGGCCAGCAGCCGCGCGACGTCCTGGTGCAGCTCGCGATCGCGCACCCGGTCAAGACGATGCGCCTCGGCGCCATCCGTCAGCTCACCGCGGGCGACAGCCCGCGCGACGTCGCCGCCCTCCGACTGGTCGAGCGCTCCATCGAAGCGGGTCCCGACGTCCGCGCGGCCGCGTCTCGAGGAGCGGACATCGTGCAGCACCGGGTCGACGACCTGTAGGTCGGCGTCTCGCGCGCTTCGAGTCGGCCTGGCTACTTCGTGCCGGAGCTCTTCGCGGGCGCCTGCGACTGGTTCCACTGGTCCGCTGCAGCCGAGCGTTCCGCCATCGAGACGTCGATCTTCTTGTTCGCGGCGTCGTACGGGAACCAGAACGCCGAGTACACATACGAGGAGGAGCAGGTCAGCGTGGGCGGGTCCATGTTCTCGAGCGAAGGCAGGAACGCGTTGTACGCATCCACTGCCTTGACGTACGAGGACCTGTCGCGACTGTTGTACTCGTCGAACATGTTCTGGGCGAGTTGGCTCGCGTGCCGCTGCGCCGCGACCCACGCGCGGGTCTCCGGCACCCACTCGCTACGTCCGAGCGCGTCGAGCGCGCCAAGGCGCGCTTCGGCGTCGGTGTAGAGCGCGAGCGCCTCCTTGTTCTTCTTCGAAGCTTGGTCCATCTTGCCGGCGTTGTTGAGGTTCACGGACTCCTCCTGGGTGGTGCTCGCACGTCTCGTGGCGTCGATCGCCGCCTCGACCTGTGCGGCCAGGGGGCCGAACTCCTTCATGGACTTCAGCTTCTCGAAGCCGGCGACGCCGTCCAGCCCCGTGCGGAGTGCGGCGGCATACCTCGTCTTGATCTTCGAGTCGGGGAGCGTGGCGAGATCCTTCTGCGCGGCCGCGTACTCGGCTCGCGCGGTGGCAAGCCCGCCTATCAGCGTGGTGAACCGGGGGATGGGGTCGTCGGCGACGGCCCTGGTATCGTCGCCGAACTCAATGAAGGGCTCCATAGCCTTCTCCGCGGCGATGGCGTGCTTCTCCGCCCGCGCGAAGGTCGCGCGGTCCTCCTTCGCGCGCCAGGCCTTGTAGCCGAAGTAGCCACCGGCGCCGAGCCCCCCGAGCAACGCGACGGCCAGCACGGCGATCAGTGCCGCCCGCCACGCACCGCGCTTCTTCGGAGCGGCGTCCTCCGGCGTTGGCGAGGGCACGGCTGTCTCTTCGTTCTCGGGCATGCGTTTCCCCCTCGGATGCGGATCCCCTGACAAGCGTTTCCAGCAGCGTAACGCTCGCCGGTCGTCCTCGGAAGAGGGGTCGCGTCCGGAGACGCGCGAAGGCGGGGCGCCCACTCGGGCACCCCGCCTCCTGTGTCGCCGCCGAAGCTACCGGTCGCGCCTAGCCGTTGATCGCCTTGATCGCCGCGTCGTGGTCGGCGGCGGCCTTCGTCAGCTGGGCGATGGCGGCATCGAGCGACTTCTGCAGGTCGCCGGTCAGAAGGTCCGGGTTGTTCGCGAAATCCGGCAGCGGCCTCGCGCGGAGCTGAGCTAGAACCCCGTTGTACTCGTCGATCACCTTGTTGTACGTGGAGGTCGATCCCGCGCGGCCCAGGGCCGCGAGCTGGTTGAGCCGGTCGGCGTTCGACCGCTTGAGCGCGACCGTCTGCTGCGCCGCAGCCATGCCGACGCCCGGCCAGTCCTTCTCCATCTGCCCGAGGGTGGCCTCGGCCTGGGCGTACTGCGCGGTGGCGGCCGACGCGGCGCTCGCCGCTTCGCCGTAGCGCTTGCCGTTGGCGGCGCCGATGCCGGCGCCGACCGCGTCGTCAGCGGCCTTCACGAGCGCTCCGACGCTGGTCATCTCGCTCGTGAGCTTCCCCATGTCCTGCAGCCCGGAGACGACCTTGTCGAGCTTGGTCAGTGCGGCGTCCATCTCGTCGAGGCTCTTGACGTACGCGGTCTTCTTGTCGGAGCTGCCGACGGACTCGATCTCCTTACGGGCGTCGGCCACGCCCTGCTTCGCCTTCGCGATCTTTGGCTGCATCGACGCGGCGACCGCGGCGGGATCGCTTGCGACATCCACCGAGCTGGTCGCCGACTCCACGTCCTTGAAGGCCGCTTCGAGCTTGGCCTCGGCGCGCGTGTAGGCGGCGCGGTCCTGTTGTACGGAATACGCCGCGAGCCCGAATACCGACACGAGGCAGCAGCCCAGCAGGAAGACGATCACGCCGATGGCGATCCACAGACCCTTGCGGGACTTCTTCGCGGGTTGCGGCTGTTGCGGCTGCATGGGCTGCGGCTGGTAGCCGGGCGCGGGCTGTTGCACGGGTTGCTGCGCGTACCCGCCAGCCGGCGGAGGAGCATATCCGCCGGGAGGAGGGGCGTAGCCCTCTGGTGGCGGCGCGTATCCGCCCGGAGGCGGGGCGTACCCGCCGGCCGGTGGTGGCGGTGGCGGCGGTGGCGGCGCGTACCCGCCTGCGGG
>Ga0066793_10001675_pt1 | contig 10245 bp, 7 predicted proteins | sample PersoiDNA2013189_FD_83876 | JGI IMG/M metagenome (GOLD analysis project Ga0066793, IMG submission 83876) | Permafrost soil microbial communities from the Arctic, to analyse light accelerated degradation of dissolved organic matter (DOM) -... | ecosystem: Environmental > Terrestrial > Soil >...
ACCGGTACAACCTGGCCATCTTGAAAAGGCCCGCGGTGCAAAAAACCCTTACCATTCGCTTCCACCGGAAACACAGCTTTATCTGTCTCAACCTCGAGGATTTCCTGCCCATGGCTGACTTTAACGCCATCTTCTACCAGCCAGCGCACCAGGATTACTTCCTCAACCGTCTGTCCAAGCTTTGGGATAAACAATTCAATGGACATTAACTTACCGCCTTCCGGCAGGCCGCCATGATCCTTTTCTCATTCGGGATGGCATTATCTTCCAATACTTCGGCTCTTGGGACAGGCACATTAGCAGCCGCCACCCGGATCATCGGCGCGTCCAGCCAATCGAACGCTTTTTCATTTACCTGGGCCAGTACTTCATTAATGAAGCTGGTATTCTCATACGATTCGGTCACACCCACCAACCGGCCCGTTTTCTTAACCGAAGCGATAATGGTATCGATATCCAGAGGTTTAAGCGACCTCAAGTCGATCACTTCGACATCGATACCTTCCTTGGCCAGCTCTTCCGCGGCTGCTAACGATCGCAAGACCATGCGGGAATAAGTCACAAGGGTCACATCCTTACCTGGTCGTTTTATATCCGCGACACCTAATGGAATGATATAGTCTTCCTCTGGTACTGGACCCTTTTCTTTATATAACATTTTATGCTCGATAAACATGACCGGATTATCATCCTGGATCGCAGCCTTAAGCAAGCCTTTGGCATCATAGGGTGTCGACGGCATCACCACGTAGATCCCAGGGAAATGGGTCCACAACGATTCCAGGCTTTGCGAGTGGTGCGCTGCAATGGCCCTGCCTGCCCCACCTTCAGTCCGGATCACCATCGGAACGCTGGTCTTGCCACCAAACATATAGCGGTTCTTAGCGCCCTGGTTGGCAATCTGATCCATCGCCAGGGGGGTGAAATCCACGTACATAATTTCAGCGATGGGGCGCATGCCGGCCATGGCAGCCCCGACCGCGGCGCCACCAATCGTCGCCTCCGAAATGGGTGTATCGAGCACACGCCATTCACCAAATTCCTGCATTAAGCCACGTGTCGCGCCATATGCGCCACCGTACAGCCCAACATCCTCGCCCATAATAAATACCCGCGGGTCGCGCAGCATTTCTTCGCGCATAGCTTCGACGAGGGCCTGGGCATACGAAATTGAACGCATACTTGGGTCATTCCGGACTCGCTGGCGCAGTTCAGCTTCTTTCGCAATATCCGCCGGGCCGGTTTTAAGTGGAGCATAGACATCCGTATCGACTTCAGCCGGTAAAGGCTCAGCGGAAGAATCGCTGTAAACCATCGCGTTGTCCAGCTTGACTTCCACCTGCTTCTCCATGGCTTCGAATTCATCTTCGGTAATCATGTGCACGGCGCTCAAGTCTTCCTTAAGCACGTTGATCGGATCGCGTGCTTTCCAGGCGGCTTCTTCTTCCTTGGTACGATAAACACGGGGATCAGAATGGGAATGGCCAAAATAACGGTATGTTTTAGCCTCAATCAAAGTCGGACCACCCCCGCTGCGCGCCTTTTCAACGGCTTTAGAAACTACACTGCGCACTTCGAGCGCGTCCATCCCATCGACAACCTCCCCTTGAATTCCATATGCGCTTGCCCGGGTGGCCACGTCCGGCAGTTTGCTGGCTTTTTCCCATGGCACAGACATAGCATACAGGTTATTTTCGACGACGAAGACCACCGGCAAATCCCATAAACTGGCCATATTCAACGATTCATGGAAGTTGCCGGTATTGGATGCACCGTCTCCAAAAAAGCATAAAACCACACGGTTGCTTCCCATGAGTTTTTGGGCTAACGCAGCACCCACCGCGACCGGTATGTTCCCACCCACAATGCCTGTGGCCCCGAGGTTGCCGTGTTCAACATCGGCAATGTGCATCGATCCGCCCTTACCTTTGCAATATCCACCCGTTTTCCCCAACACCTCGGCCATCATTTTATTGTAGTGAGTCTGTTGAGCTTCTGGCGTTTTGGCCACTTTATCACCATGCGCGTGCGCGTGGCCATGGCCGCGGTGAGTGCTGGTGATCAGATCATCATCTTGTAAAGCCGCTATGGCTCCAACCGCCACAGCCTCCTGGCCCGCGTACAGGTGGCTGGCGCCTTTTAAAACAGCCTTGCTGAGCAGGTTGGCAATGTTATTTTCGAGGGCACGGATTTCCATCTCCTGGCGCAAAAACCCCATAAGGTCTTCTTTAGAAAGGGACTGCTCCTCGATTAAAGCAGACACGCGTTCCATTAATGAAAATTTATCGGACTTAATCATGGGTAAGGTAGTCATATCGCGATTCGTTCCTCCTGAAATTTAATCAATCCGGTTTTATATGAGACCGGTTTCTCATCATTCACGTCAAAACCACTTGTATTCCCATTGAACGGAACAACTCGACCTGGTCGCCTGGCACTTGATGGTCGGTGATAATCCCATCTAAGTCTTCCAGGCTGGCAAAAGAAGCCAGCCCAACCCGGCCCCATTTGGTGTGGTCTACGATCGCATAAACCAGGTGACACCTGGCCAACAAGGCTGCCTTAATTTCTGCCACGGAAGAGCTGACATCGGTCAGCCCCTCGCGCAAAGCTATGCCATGTGCGCCAAAAAAACCCTTTTGCAGGTTGAACCGGTCGAGCAAGGATAAACCCTCCTTGCCCACTAAGGACAGGGTGTCCTTTTGGAAAGTCCCACCCGGCATGACCACATTGACCCCCGGCGCTTCTAATAACGCCTGAGCGACCGCCAGGCTGTTGGTCACCACGGTTAACTCACGGTGTTTCCTGAGATGGCGGGCGATCGCCAGGGCCGTGCTGCTGGTATCCAAACACACGGCTTCTCCATTTGAAATCATGCCAGCCGCGGTCACGCCAATGCGTTCTTTTTCATCTTTATTTTTCTGCCGGCGTAAGGATAGGGATAATTCCGGAACCAGGCTGATGAACACCGCCCCGCCGTGGGTCCGGATCACCCACGCCTCGCGGGCCAGCAGCGCCAGATCTGCCCGGATGGTCACTTGCGAGACACCAAAAGACTGACTCAGATCTACCACCGAGACGCGGCCAAACTCGCGAATCCGGTTCAAAATCTCTGAGCGTCGCTCTTCAGGATAAATCAAAGATGAGTTTTCATGGTTCATGGCAGGCATCGGATTACGGGTGCAGGCATTCTACTTACGATTACTTTCATTATATCATAAAGCGTAAGGGTATTGGCAAAAATATCCTACCAAAGTATGGTCTTTTTCACACGCACGCTAAATTTAAGGTAAAATTAACCTGTCTCTAATCCTGAATTAATCGAAACTGCTCGGCCATGCCAAGATAGTTGCCGAATCTGAAGTGTAGGCGCTTACTTGGTACCCGCCTACACATCAAATTCGGGTCTTTTTCTACGAGCCTGGCGCACCACATTAAACATTCAATTCTAAGGTGATCATGAGCGACGATAATGTAGAGAAAAATAATCAATGGCCGCGGGTCTTAGTCATTGGCCTGGTCGGTTTACTAGTGGTGGCCGCTATAATTTTCATTCTGCGCCTGGTGAGCATACCCGTCGTTTCGTTAGCCAATAGGAAACCGGATGCCCTGGCCTCTTCCACAGACCGCTGCGTGGCATGCCACCGCCAATCCAGCCCTGGCATCGTTGACCAATACGGGCATAGTAGTATGGCTGCCGCGAAAGTCGCCTGCACAGATTGCCACCGGGTTGAGGCGAACTATCCCGGCGCCGCCGCGCACGAAGGTATCTATGTGCTGAAATCGCCTACCACGGCCATGTGTCAGAAATGCCACCCCACACAAACCGCTCAATTCCACCAAAGCCGCCATTCGATCACCGCCTGGGTAGCCGTCAATGGGAGCAAAGACCTTTCGCCAGCCCTACTCCAACAATACCAGGCTATTCCAGAAGGAAAATATACGGCCAACAGCGCCCGGAACGCGATCGCGGCGCTAGAAGGTCAGGACGTCACCCAATTTGCCTGCGATACCTGCCACGCGATCGGTAAGCCGGCCGAGGACGGCTCGGTGGGTCAATGCCAGATGTGCCATCTCCGGCATGAATTCAGCCTCGAACAAGTCAGGAAGCCAGAAACCTGCAACGCCTGCCATATTGGGCCAGATCACCCCCAATGGGAAATCTACCAGGAATCTCCCCACGGCATCGCGTACGCCACAGGCATGGCCAATTTCAATTGGAATGCCGCCCCGGGCACATTAACCGTTAAAGATTTCCCAGCCCCCACCTGCTCCACCTGCCACATGAGCGGTTTTGGCGGGACTGGAACGACCCACGATGTGGGCGATCGCCTGACGTGGTTCTCTTTTTCATCCATCAGCGACCGGAGACCCGCCTGGCAGGACAATAAAATCAGGATGCAATCGGTCTGCCTGGAGTGCCACAATAAAGATTTTGTGGAAACCTATTACACCAAGGCGGATAAAGCCGTCGATGGCATCAACGGCTTTGTGACTCAGGGGCAGGCTATCACCAAACCCCTATACGATCAAAATATCTTATCCAGCACTCCCTTCGATGACCCGATAAAATTTACAGAATTTGAATTGTGGCACCATTGGGGACGTACGGCCAAGTTCGGCATCTGGATGCAAGGGCCCGATTACACGCAGTGGCATGGGGCTTACGAAATGGTCAAAGCCTTGGCCACCCTGCGCGACCAGGTTCAACAGAAATTAAATGCGGTTGGGAAATAAATCATGTACCTTCTGGCTGAAGTGAACCCTGGGATTCGCCGGTTCCGGCTCTTTCTGGCGCGGGATCAATGGATTTTATTACTGGCCGCTTTTAATGAAATTATCCTGGGGTTGGATACATACCTGGCGCACTCGATCACCGGGCAGCTAAAAATTGGCGAATGGATTCCGGTGGTCTTTGGGCCGGTCTCAGGCGCATTGCTTATTCTGGCAGGCTTGATCGCGCTGCACAGACGGACGCAGGCTAACTTGATCGCGAGTGGCGTGTTTGTCGCCAGCATGGTTGTGGGGATCCTGGGCTCTTATTTCCACCTGCACCGCGCTCTCCTTCCAGAGGCGCCCGCCGGTCAGCAGATTACCTCAGCTTTATTGGTATACGGTCCGCCGCTGCTGGGCCCACTGACCTTTGTCTTGATCGGCATCCTTGGGATTAGCGCGGCCTGGGCGGAAGTAGGGGGCGATACGGGGGTAGTACGCCTGGTTGGGGGCATGGTGGTTAGAATGCCGATGTCTAAAACCAGGGCATATTTCTTAATGACCGCGCTGTTCATCCTGGTTACGTTGATCAGCAGCGTTTTAGACCATGCCCAAACGGCTTTTAAAAATCCATGGCTATGGCTGCCCACCTTTACCGGTATCTTCGCGGTATTTGTTACAACCGCGATGGGCGCCTATGCGAAGTTAAACAAAAATGATTTGATCACCTACCTCGCCGCCATGGGTCTGATGGGCCTGGTCGGGATGACCGGCGCAATCCTGCATGTGGTCCATAACATTACCGGCCAGGGCAGCCTGATCGGCGAACGTTTTATCCACGGCGCGCCGCTTTTAGCCCCGCTCCTGTTTGCCAATATGGCTTTGCTTGGCTTGACCGTGCTGCTCGATCCCAAACCCCAAGGCGATCCGGCTTGAATCAGACCTTGCGAGTCTTCATGTCACCAATAATATCGAACGATTCCCCTTGACAGGCTGAGTAAACCCGGATAATATATGAATATATGCTCATATATTCAGGCAATATCTTATGAACGAAATTGAAATTTCATCCACACCCTTACACTGCGAGGACAACACGATTCACCCGACTCAGGTCCTCAATGCCAAGGATACCCTCATTGATGGGCTGACGGCCACCTACCTGGCAAGCACTTTCCAGGCTCTGTCTGATCCGACCCGGGTTAGGATTATATCGGCCCTGGAAAACCAGGAATTGTGTGTATGCGATCTTGCGGCGCTGCTGGACATGTCACAAAGCGCTGTTTCACACCAACTTCGCTCGCTCAGGGATCTTCGCCTGGTCCGATCACACAGACAAGGCCGCGAAATAATCTACACCCTGGATGACGACCACATCCGTGAATTATACCGTTTAGCCCTCAACCACATCGAGCACCGTTATGCCAATGAGACGAGTAAAAATAGTAACCACGCAGCCCTGTAAAGAAAGTTGCCGGATTAGAGGTGTTTACACCTGCTTCTCAGGCAAAAACACCACTAATCCGGACCTTTTTAACGAGGCTCTGTGCACACCCAGGCCATCACCTCGCACAAGGCAGGATACCCCGGTATGATGGAAGAAAACATCGAAATTGCAATCCACAATTTACTCCCAGGTGTCAAATCTGAAAATGATGCAAGCGTCAAACGGTTGGAGCACGAGCTACTAAGCAAACAAAAATTGCAAAGGGTTCATTTAGTCCAATCAAACGGAGAAAATCAACTTTGCCTGCACTACGACGCCCACACAATAGGCAGAAGGGATGTGGCGCATTTAGCCCAACGCGCCGGCTCGACGATCCGTGACCGCTACCCGCAACTATCCATCCCGGTCACCGGTATGGACTGTTCGGACTGCGCCACTGTCATCGAACATAGTCTCAACCGTATGGATGGCGTTTTGACCGCCAAAGTCGATTATGCAACACAAATCGTGTGGGTCGAATACGACCACTACCAGACCAATCGCCTGATTATCCGGCAGCGCATCCTCTCTCTGGGCTATTCTTTCCCCCTTAAAGGGTTCCTCGCCCGGATTGTTCAAAACCGTGAAATCATCATGAGCCTAGGCGCAGGCGCCTTTCTTTTAACGGGCTGGGCAGGCTCGACCTTGTTTGGCCTTCCCTATTGGGCAACGTTGATCTTATACGCTTGCGCCTACCTCAGTGGAGGCCTGGATGTCAGTGGGCATGCCCTGCGCGCCCTCCGAGAAAAGCACCTGGATATTGATTTCTTGATGATCCTGGCATCGATCGGCGCTGCCATCTCGGGGAATCCGGCCGAAGGCGCGCTCTTGATTTTCTTTTTTAGCCTGGGGCACGCCCTGGAAGAGCGAACCATGGAGAAGACTCGATCGGCGATCCGCGATCTCGCAACTTTGGCGCCCAAAACAGCCAACGTCAGGCGCAACGGATTGGAGACCAACCTTCCCATCGAGGCGCTCCAAATCGGCGACACGGTCATCATCCGTCCAGGAGTGCGCGTCCCAGCGGATGGCGATATTGTCGCCGGGCAATCCTCCCTCGACCAATCCCCCATCACGGGTGAATCCATACCGGTCGATAAACTACCCGGCGACCGGGTTTTTGCGGGATCGATCAACCAGGAAGGATCGCTGGAAATCAAAGTTACCCGCCTGGCAATGGACAGCACCCTCTCCAGGATCATTAAACTGGTAGGAGAAGCTCAGTCTCAAAAAACCCGCACCCAACAGGTATTGGACCGATTCGAAACCTTCTATGTCCCCGGCATTTTAATACTGGCATGCCTGGTTCTGGGTGTTCCTATTTTTTTTGGGACGCCATGGCAGTCCAGCCTGCGGCGCGCCATGGTTGTGCTGGTGGCGGCTTCACCCTGCGCCCTGGCCTTGGGAACGCCATCGGCTGTCGTCGCGGGGATTGCCCAGGCTGCCCGGCGGGGCGTGTTGATCAAAGGCGGGGGTTTTCTCGAAGCCATAGGACAGATTAAAGCCATCGCCTTTGATAAGACCGGAACCATCACCCATGGCAAGCCCGAGGTGACGGATGTGATCGCCTTCAAATCCGATTTGACAGAGGATGGGTTATTAGCGCTCGCCGCCGCGTTGGAAAACCGGTCAGCCCATCCGCTGGCTCAAGCAGTGGTTAAAGCCGCCCAGGCACGCAGCCTGGAACCGATACCTTTTCAGCCGGTCACCTCTTTGACCGGTTTGGGTCTGCGTGCGATCCTGGATGGCGCTAACGTGGTTGTGGGAAATATGAAGTTAATGATCGCTGAAGGGGTTGTCTTACCAGCGGATTCTGATCAATGGGTGAAGGAAATCACCGCTGAAGGTAAGACCTTGATAGCGGTTGGGATCGACGGGGTTTGCGCCGGGATGATCGCCCTCGCAGATACCCTTCGGCCCAATATTTCCCAATTAATAAATCAGTTAAACAACTTGGGAGTCGCCCACACCACCCTATTATCGGGGGATAACGAATGGGCGGCCAGCGCGGTTGCGAAAAAAGCTGGTTTTAATGGTTATTTCGCGGACCTCCTTCCAGAAGACAAGTCCGCCTGTTTAAAAAAGCTGGGAGATCAATTCGGCCCGGTCGCCATGGTGGGGGATGGCGTGAATGACGCGCCGGCGCTGGCGAATGCCGCGGTTGGCATCGCCATGGGCATCGGTGGGTCCGATGTGGCTCTCGAAACAGCCGATGTAGTCTTAATGAGCAATGACCTGACCCGCTTACCCTTCATGATCAGGCTGAGCCGGGCTACCCACGCCATCATCCTACAAAACCTGGTCATTGCCATTGGGGTTATCGCAGTGCTGAGCGCAGCAGCCCTCAGCGGTGTGATTGGCATTGGTTTAACCACTTTTATCCACGAAGGCTCCACCCTGCTGGTAGTCTTAAATGCACTGCGCCTGCTCAAACTGGAAGATACACCCCTCAAATAACCTAGCAGCATCCATTAAATCACCATTCCCCATCCAGAAATTCTGGATAGGGAACGGCTGGCTGGTAGGCTGTCCCCGGCGCTAGGCGGGTTTCTTGGCGGGCAACTTAGTCTTCTGTTGTTCTTTTTTCTTTTCGAGCTGCCCCTTTTTTTGCTTATCGGCCTTGTTTTTATCCTTCTTGCTACCTTTTTCTCCCATCGCATGTCTCCTTATTTGGTGTAATACCTGGCCAGGTTGGCGGAGGCAGCCAGGCGCTGCCTCGCATAAAACTATTATAGCCGCAATTGCGCCGCAGTAGAATGATTTGGGTTTGTTTCAAATGAGTTGAGAGTTTTTTTGACTCATGATCAAAAATTAATATTCTAATGAAGCTGTATGCCTTCCGCTTTTTTCCCACCAAGCACTTCCACATTGACGATTGTGCGCGTTTGTCAACCTGGGATCCGTTCCGCTGGCGGTTTTGAATATGGCCGGTAATTCATTTCACTGATTCCCTGGATGTTGAGTTTGAGTCGTGATGATAGGTTAAATAAAAAAGGCTCTCCATTTTTGTAGAGGGGCTTTAGGGTATGAATGATGGCCAGTTTGGACTATTCCTTTTCTGATACTGTTGGCGAATTTGAAAAAAAAGGGATAGTCCTCATCAGGATTTTATCTCGAGGAGTGCCAAAGGTAAACCTCATCCCCGGCCTCTCTCCGAAACAGATAACGTTGGCGAATCGGACCGGGTGGCGTTTAAATAGCATGAATCGTTTTTAACTCGGCGGGAGACCTCACCCCCGGCCCCTCTCCGACAAGACGGAGAGAGTAGAAAGGCGACGCGGGGGATAACAAGGGAGTTTGATGGGATCCATCATTTAGACTCCTTTGAAGTCGCCAACGCCTGGTGGATGATGCTATTCGATATTGAAATTCGAAAGAAGGAACGAATAAAGCTTAGAGAAGACAACGGGAGGTAACCTCTGGTGGTTGGAAGAAGGTGATGGACTGACACACGAGCCGTCTGTCTGAATGGAACTGGTGCGCGGCAAAGCGCAATAAGCATTACACGTAATAAGCATTGGTGCAATGATCGTAGCACAAATGTTCTTTATTCACAAGAGGGAAGAAGACTGTAAATGGATCGTGAGGCTCGAAGCGAGCGCGGCTCGAAACGAGCCGAATAATCCGTTGGCAGTTTTTCTCACGCCCAATTTTGATTCGCCAACGGTATCCGAAAAAGCGAGGGGAGTGCTTTCCAAAGCGAAAGGCTCAGAAAAGTAGAAACGCCAGCTATCTTAGTTCCCCTTCTATCCCAGTTTTTTCAGGAGAAAGGGGAGAAAGCAGAACATGAAGCAGCGCCAAAGTGTTACTTAAGGGGAGTATTTTTTGCTGCATCATGTTGGGAGCAACGCACCCTCTAACCGTGGTTAATCACCCCACCCCCGGCCTATCAGATTGCTTCACCGAGCTTCGCAATGACATTCCAATGTGACCGTTGTCATTACGAGTTATTCCAGGGCGGCAGCGCCCTTCTTTCCAAAAGAAACTAGGGAGCAGCGGGTACAATAAGCAGTATGTCCAGACAGTTAAGACCGTACCCCCACTGG